>Ga0335081_10000099_pt1 | contig 170909 bp, 139 predicted proteins | sample Lox_Sample_35_FD_206713 | JGI IMG/M metagenome (GOLD analysis project Ga0335081, IMG submission 206713) | Soil microbial communities from Loxahatchee National Wildlife Refuge, Florida, United States - Lox_Sample_3.5 | ecosystem: Environmental > Terrestrial > Soil > Wetlands | place: USA... | reverse complement strand
CAGGTGTATTTCATGCGGTGGCATCCTCCAGCAGAACGTTAAAGCCCTCGATTTATTTTCGACGATATACAATCTGTGGCGCTATCCGGATTTCACATTCAGAAAGATTATACTTGCAGAACACAGAAACCATACGATATTGATGGGAGTATTGGAGGCGGTGGGCCTGAGTTTCCTTTCCTTTTTCATATTGAAAGCAGGCGATATTTATTCTATCGATCTGGTGCAGCTTTTTTCTGCGGGAATCGGATTGGCTATTGTGGTTTATTTGCCGTTTCTTTATCTGTATTCAATTTTAAGTTATATGGCGGGGCGTGTGTCGCGAACGGGTGCTTCTCTAAAAGGATTCATTGCAGGCATGATATACGCGCTGCATCCGATCGGGTTAGGCGCAATAATCATTCTGCCGTCCGAAGCGGCGGTATTTGGCTCGTACGTTTTTTCAAATAACCCATCGCCTCAAACTATTAATCCTGCTCCATTTTATCTCTTCGGATTTCTCGAATGCCTCATGGGAACGGCGGCAATTTTCTTAGTATTCAGATTAACCAGACTATTTTTTGGAAACGGGAAAAAGACAGCAATCTTTGCGGGAATTTTCTTTATATTATTGTTCACGGCGATGGAAATTACAAAGCAAACCTTAACCAAGCGCTGAGCCGATTTTTGATAACCAAAACAAGTAGGAACAGTAGATGGAATATCTGAACTCCGTGGCAAATGTGAAGAACGGATTGATTGTTTCGTGCCAGTTTGATGCCGACGACCCCTTCAACAAACCTGAGTACGTTTCACTTTTTGCATTGTCCTGCCAGAGGGGCGGAGCAGCCGGGATCCGAACCGAGGGAAATGAAAACATCAAAGCCGTGAAATCGAAAGTCGCACTGCCAATAATCGGGCTCGTCCAGACCGCTTATCCGGACGGCTCCGTTCTGATAACCGGGGATTTCAAGGAAGTGAAGGACATAATAGAAGCCGGCGCCGATATCGTTGCACTCGATGTCACCGAGCGAGTACGTCCGAACGGCCTGACGGGGTTTGAGTTTCTCAAACGGGTCAGAACAAATCATCCCGGGACGCTCCTCCTCGCCGACGTTTCCACTTTTGAGGAAGGGGTACAGGCAGCGGAACTTGGAGCAGACATCGTTTCAACGACACTCTCGGGTTATACCCCTGCGACTGCACAGAAGGGAAGAGAAGGTGTTGACTTTGATCTCATCGAACGGCTCTCCGACGCACTTGTCGTTCCGGTCATCGCAGAGGGAAGGATTCTTCTCCCATCCGAGGCTGCACACGCGATTGAGTTAGGGGCGTATGCCGTAGTTGTCGGCGCGGCAATCACAAGGCCGACTGTTATCACTCAAATGTTTGTCCACGAAATTCAGATGGGAAACAAGAGAGAGGAGAAGGCGGATTGACGGATAGACGGATTCCTAAATATTGAAATAATGGAATCTTGAAATTAGGCAACAACTCAACTTGCTAGATTCGCGAATCCCATTGTCCTTCGCCTTCTCATTTCAACATCACAACCGCACTTCAAGTCATTACCTGTGATTCCATGAAATCACGCTACGGCTATTTTTTTCTCTTCCTCTCCTTGTATACCGCAGTCGTTTCCTTGTGGCTTCGTATTTTCGAATCGCACTTCGTCAGCGTTGTAGCGATTTTGTGTTTCAGTGCCGTTATAACTTCTGCGTTGCTCATAGGCTGGGCCGCTGAAGCGGCGGAGTTCAGCATAAGTCAGGGACTGGCGGTTGCTATCGTTGCACTCCTTCAGGTCGTTCCGGAGTTCATGGTCGAAGCAGTCATTGCATGGCACAAAGACGTAGATTTGATGCTCGCGAATGTAACCGGTGCCAACAGGCTTCTCATGGGAATCGGTTGGCCAATGATCTTTGTCGCATCGAATATCTATTCACGAATCAGGCACAAGAAGGGGAGCCAGGCCATCCACCTTCGTCCGGAAAACATTGTCGAAGTGATTGCATTGTTTATGGCATCACTGTACTTCGTGGTGGTCCTTCTTAAGCGAACCTTGCAGATATACGACGGAATTTTCCTCGGTGTCCTCTATGTGAGTTATCTGTTTATCCTTCGGTTTTTGCCGGAAGAGGAAGAAGAAAAAAAGGAAGACCTGTTGTCGATGCCGCGTTATCTTGTTTCAATTAGGGAGGGTAAGCGCGGGCTGCTCCTCATTGCATTATTCTTAATTGGGGGCGGTACAATGTGGGCTGTCGCAGATCCTTTTCTCATGAGCACGAAAGAGGTCGCTACGGCTGCAGGAATAAGTGTGTTCTTGTTCGTTCAATGGGTCGCCCCATTCCTATCCGAGTTTCCGGAAGGAGTTACAGCTTTCTACTGGGCAAGAACCGTCCGGCTCGCGCCGATGGCTCTGCTCAACTTGATCAGCAGCAAAGTGAGCCAGTGGACGCTTTTGGTCTCCATGGTACCTATCGTTTATTCGTTTTCGATGGGCCGAGTCTCAACTATTCCTCTCGATATGCATCATCGCGAAGAAATTCTTCTCTCGATGATGATGACTTTCTATGGCTGTGCCGCGCTGGCAAAATTGCGGTTCACGAGGTGGAACGCGATATTCATGCTCGTGCTCTGGCTTGCTCAATTCATGTATCCATCGCATTTTACTTTCATGCCGGATATTCCGATCATCGGGAACAATTCAAGGATCGTCGTTGCGACTATTTTCGGATTATTGAGCGTCTATGAAATTATCCGTCACAGGAAGGAAATTCAAATCTCTAACGGGATAAAGGAGACAATCCGGCTGGCAAAGAGATCACCTAAATGACCGACACTTCGTTCAGGCATACGGTAAAGTTCATTGTGAACCCGGTTTCCGGAAACGGCAGAACTGGAAAGATACTTCCTCATCTCCTCGGTATAGCGAAGAGGCTTGGCGTGAATTTTGACCTTCAGTTGACGAAGGCGCCGGAGCACGCAACGGAATTAGCAAGCGACCGTTCGGATCAGTTTGACGTCATGGTCGCGGTCGGAGGAGATGGTACGGTAAACGAAGTTGCCGCAGGTGCTTTCAAGTCCCAGAAAATCATGGGCGTCATTCCGACCGGCACCGGCAATGATTTCGCGCGGGCGCTGGGCAAGCTGAAGAGCCTGCATGATTATGTCCACAGACTTGTAAGCGGAAAGATTAAATCCATCGACATCGGTTCAGTTCAGATGGACGGCAGAGAAGCACTTTTTGTAAACGGGGTCGGCGTCGGGTTTGATGCGGAGGTTGCGAAAGAAAGTCTGAGCATCCACGGGCTCAAGGGAATTTCAAAATATCTTCTTGCAGTCGCAAAGACACTCAGGAATTATAAATCCTCTTTTATGAAGATTGAACTCGACGACCGGCTCATCGAACAAAGGACTTTCCTAGTGGCGATAGGAAATGGTATTTCCGCCGGCGGCGGATTTCTTCTCACTCCGCACGCGCTGCTTGACGACGGAATCCTCGACGTCTGCATGGCGTGTGAACTTTCAATTCCGAAAGTAATGCGAATATTGCCGCGAGCAATAAACGGGACGCTCGAAAAGCGACGTGAGGTTTTAATGACGAGGACAACGCACATCAGAATACAGAGCGAAACGCCGGTTTCAATTCACAGAGACGGGGAAGTATCAAACTTGAAAGTAGGTGAGATTGCGGTGCAAATTATTCCAGGGAGTCTGAAGGTAATCGCATAGCTTTGGCATTCGCAGGAACGGGGGGATTGGTTTGATCGCAGTCATGAATGCTCGCTTGTTTGAAGCGAGCCGGATAAGAAATGAAATTTCGGCGTGTATTATTACAGCTGCCCGCCAATGCATTGCTGCCGCCGTACGCTACATGCAATTATTCGCAGCAAAAAATTTGATCAAGGTACAGAAATGGCAGAGGGGGACATGATCTATCACATTGTCACTCTTGATGAGCTTAAGTCGCACACCAATGATGGTTACTACAGACCAAGTAGCTTTGAGAAAGATCATTTTATACACTGTACGGCCGGAAAATCTACATCCTTAGTTGTGTTGGATGATTATTTTCTCGAAATACCTGGGGGCAATACAATTCTGATACTCGAAATTGATCCCACTAAATTGAAATCGGAGATCAAATACGAAGCTCCGGCGCCAATTCAAGGATCTGGAACGAGTCACCTCATAGATGGGATATTATTTCCGCATGTCTATGGAGGATTAAATATTGACGCGGTTGTAGGTGTTGGGAAAGTGGAGCGAGTCGAAAAAACTCTTGTGTGGCCAGCAGCTTTTGATGGAATAGAAAAGTACTTATGAGGAGAATAGAAATTATCATCCCGAGAATTTAACGTGCACCAAATACTGTATCTTCAAGCGGTCTGAGATGCAACCGATAACCCTGGCCCTGAGACTGATTCTGTCCTTAAGTTCTCTGAAATAGAAATATTCGTCAGTCACTTTGATCCTGCGGTCCCAGGTTTCCAATTCCGACGCATTGGACAACCCCCATTTGAGAAACGATTTTTCATCCAAGCCGGCATTTTCAATTACTAATTTGTTCGCGACCCTGACTCCGCGCGGGGAAGATGCGTCGAAGACCATTTCACTTCCGGGAAAAGCATCTGCAACTTTTAAGAAAAATTTCCTTATCTGACTCTTTTCAAAGTAATAATACACGCCTGCAGCAATAAACAATATATGCTCTTCCTTTTCCAATCGCTTGAACCAGTCGGCATCAAGAAAAGAGGAGGCAATAAATTTTCTTCTCTCGCTTTCGGGAATAAATTTTCTTCTTAAATCAATAACGTCCGCCAGGTCGAGGTCGTACCACCGTATGCTTCCGTTGTCAATTCTATCGAATGTGGTATCAAGGCCGCAGCCGATGTTGACAATTGACGCCCCTGGGTACTTATTCAGAAAACTTGAGACAAGCCTGTCGATCAACAAGGAGCGTGCTATCCAGGCAAGTTGCGTTATGTCGCTAATGTTTTTTGTCAGAGTTGAAAAATCGTAGTCGATTTTGTCGATAATTCCGGTCGCCGTCCTGTCAACCAGCAGCGGTCTTACTTTCATCGCTTCAACCGCACGTCCCCATAATGGAAGGAGAAGTGTCTTTTGAACGTCGCCGAGTCTGACAGATGTTTTCTCGGTCATCTTCGTTGTTCGCGCGACTCTTCCAATTCGATCATGGTACGCCAGACGGCGAGCCACTTTTCACCGATGTTCTCGAATACCCAGAGGTCCCTTCCTGATGATCTCGCGCGGTATGTTGCGCGGTCGTAAACCATATTAAACTTAATACTTGCAACAGCAACCTTATCGATCACGTTTATGGTTTCGTTGGTCTCTGAATATTGCACGACCTGGGCATTTGTGCAAAATTCTACGAAGCTGGCCAGAAACGTATGACGCCCGACTACTCTTTCTTTAAAATTGGGGAGTGCCATGGTTATATCAGGGTGAAGGTATTCGTACATTTCCATCGGCTGTCCGTTGCGCCACGCCTTGTTGATGGCCGCCAATGCGTTATGTACCTGTACTTCAGGAATGTCGCCTGCCATGATGATACCTCCTAACTTTAAACTTGCCGCTGAACTTCTATTACTTTTCCCTATCATGAATTATTAAGGTGACGGGAACTAACTATCATGGACGCGGTCCGAAGCACGCAGATATTTCCGGCATTTTGTTGTGCCTACTCGTGAAATATAACTCTATTTCCCCTCTTCAAACAACATACCGGCGGGAATGACCTCTTTTGCCAGGCCCGGCCCTTCAATGCTTACCTCCAAAGTCATTCCTCCTCCAGCCTGGAAAAAGCCGACTTTTATGTTGTGATAACCGGCTTTCAAGAAGACATTCCCCGATTGCTCTTCGGGAGCATGAAGGCCGTCGTTCGAAACCACCAGGTTGTCGTCAATGTATAGGCTTGAGCCATCGTCGGAATTCAAGTAAAAAGCATATGACCCATCTTTGGGAATCTTTATGTAACCGTCATACTCCACTGCAAAATTCTCGCCGGAATTTTCATTCGGAATCGCGAAGTTTGCCATTGATCCCTTCCTTACCGGAGCCATAGTGTTGAAATTCGGCAGATCCTCCCATCTTCCTTCGTAATAAGAGTAATTGATTCCCATAATTGGATTTTTAATTTCGATCGCAGGCGGCATTTCGATAGTTCCGGTAGCTTCAAGCACAACCACCGACATCGGCGGCATGTCGACGACGAGATCATTTCCTTCAAAAGTGAAATCTGAAAAAGTTTTGGGCATAATTTGATCAGGATTCTCGAAAGTATTTTCTGCGTTCATCCTGGCTGCGGTCAATATCTTTCCGGATATTTTGTCTCCGTCGAATTTCAGGAACCGTATAGAAATCTTTTCGGACGCATCAGGATCGACGTTGCACAACGATATATGCACCCTTCCATCATTATCGAGCGAGGCGGATGCGTTGACAGCTGGGAGTGTGTCTCCTTTAAAAATATATTTGGCAGAGTTCAACTTAATCGGAATCATCTCGGCATCCTGGTGCACTTTGAAGAGATCAAAAACGTAATAAGTCGGTGTTAAAACCATTTTACTGCTGTCGGTAAGGATCATCGCTTGAAGAACATTTACCATCTGAGCGATGTTTGCCATCCTGACGCGGTCGCAATGATTGTTAAAAATGTTCAAGTTGCAGGCAGCGGCGATGGCGTCGCGCATCGTATTCTGCTGGTAAAGAAATGCCGGGTTGGTTCCGGGTTCGACCGCGTACCATGTTCCATATTCGTCGACTACCAAAGCCACTCTTTTTCCGGGGTCGTATTTATCCATGATCGCGCAATTCCTGTCTATCAACTCGTCCATCTTGAGAGTACCTTTGATCGTGTTGAACCAGCCGCTCTCGTCGAAATCGGCCGCCGGCTTTCTGTTCTCGAATGTGTAGTAATGAAGTGACAACCCGTCGAAGCCGTTCTTCGCCTTCTTCATCAGGACTTCGGTCCAATTGTAATCGCTGCCGCCCGGACCGCAGGCTATCTTGAAAATTTTGTTCTTCCCATAATTTTTCAGAAATGTCCCGTATCTTCTGACTTGATCTGCATAATATTCAGGAGTCATGGTGCCGCCGCAACCCCAGCTCTCGTTCCCGAGCCCCCAATATTTTACTCCCCATGAATTTTCTCGGCCGTTCTTCTTGCGAAGATCGGTCATGGGACTCACATTATCCGAGTTGACATACTCGACCCACTGCGAAAATTCCTGGACGGTTCCGCTTCCGACGTTTCCGGTTATGTACGGGTCGCAGCCGATCAGCTTGCAGAATTCCAGGTACTCGTGAGTTCCGAAGCTGTTATCTTCCGTGACGTCGCCCCAGTTGGTGTTTATCATTTTCGGGCGAAGATCACGTGGACCTACGCCGTTCATCCAATGATATTCGTCGGCAAAACACCCGCCGGGCCAGCGAAGAACAGGAACATGGATTTCCCTCAATGCATCGATAACATCCTTTCTCATGCCGTCAATGTTGGGAATGGATGAATTTTCTCCGACCCAGATTCCGCCGTAGATACAGTGACCGAGATGCTCGCTGAACTGACCATAGATATTTTTATTTATCTTGTATCGAATATTCGAAGCATCTAGAGCAGCGGTACTTTCCTTTACCTGTGCATGCACGGGCAGCACCACGGAAAGAAGCAAAGAGAGAAACATTTCAGGACGTTTCATGATAGACCCTTTCCAAATAAGAGATCAACGTGCTAAGGCTAAAACAATTTCTAACTATTTACTTCTTGTTACCTCGATCAACTCGTTCTTATAAGTAACAGCTTGAACTTTAACATTCTCGGACAGGAAAGACTCCGGATTTTCTTTTCCCATCCAGACAATTCCGAAATTCCGTTCCTTGGGCATCCCAGGGTACGAGCCCTTTGTCGGACCGATCGATAATTTCCCGCTTTGATTGTCGTATCTGATCGGTATCATGGCACAGATTCCTTTCTCATAGTCGTTATTCTCATTCTCGTCTTCATAAAGAGTGAACTCTGCGTCTTTCCCGGTGTAAACGTAAAGAGTTACCTCAGTTTCTTGCTCAGCGTATTGGATCTCACCGCCGACCGGAATTATTGAACCTTCGCGGATAAACAGCGGGATTTTATCCAGAGGCGCTTCGGCTGTCATAGTTCTACCGCCATCGAAATATTTGCCGGTATATAAATCATACCAACCGCATCCGGTCGGGAGATAAACTACCTTCGCTCGTTCCCTGTAAGTCGTAACCGGAGCGACAAGCAGCGAAGGGCCGAACATGTATTCGTTCGAGAGATTCACGACATTCTGGTCATGAGGGAAATCCATTTCCAGAGCGCGCATCATCGTATAATTATTCCAATAGACCATTCCGGCCAATGAATAAATGTAAGGCATCAGTCTGTAGCGGAGGGTAGTCACGCCGACCATGGCGTCGTATTCGGGGCTTCCCTCCGGAGCGACGTTGAAAATCTCTCTGAACGGATACTGACCGTGCGAACGATAGAGAGGACAGAATGCACCAAACTCGTACCATCTTGTCAAGAGTTCACGCCATTCGTCGAGAGCTTCTCCTTTCGCGTTGATGAATTTGTTGGGGACGGCAAAGCCGCCGATATCAAAAGTCCAGTAGGGAAGACCCGACATCGAGTAGTTCAGCCCGGCAGGAAGCTGCCCTTTCAAATCTTCCCATGTGGAACCGATGTCGCCGCTCCAGACGGAAACTCCATAACGCTGTGAACCGGCGTAGGCAGAGCGGCTGAGGATGAATACCCGTTTATCCGGATTTGCCGACATCAGGCCATCATATACACCCCGGCAATGTTCCAAAGCATATGCGTTGAAGTATTCTGCCCCCGGGCCGAGGTAGGTTGGATCCATGATATATTTTCTTCCATCCATCGACAAATTCGAATTCATATCCGGTTCGTCCGAATCGATCCACCATGCATCGATGCCGAGCGGATAGAGTTTTTCGTCTATCATCTGCCAGAACAATTTGCGCGCACCGGGATTGAATGCATCGTAGAATGTCGAAAGGTATCCTTTGCCGACCCAGTCTCTGTTCCCTAAATTTAGATTGCCTAGGTAAAGGTAGCCCTTGTCCATCATCCTGTCGAAGTTCGTGATGCTTTTGTAGAATTTTGCCCAAACGGAAATCATGATGTGCTCATGGAGTTTATGCACTTCATCGACCATGGCCTTCGGATTCGGATAACGCGTGCTGTCAAATTCCATGCTGCCCCACTGATCTTCCTTCCAGTAAAACCAGTCCTGCACGATATTGTCGAACGGTATTTTGAGTCTGCGGTATTCATTTGCGACCTGTAGTAGTTGATCCTGTGTCGCATATCGTTCACGGCTCTGCCAGAAACCGAACGCCCACTTCGGCGGGATCATAGCCTTCCCGGTCAATTGTCGATAACCGCTGATAACGTCATCGAAATTCTGGCCGGAGATGAAGTAATAATCGATCTGATTTGCATATTCGGAATACAAAGACAGATTATTCTGTTCTTCCGGGCTGAGCGGCGTTTTTATCTTCAACGAAATGTATGCTTCTCCGCCATCAGGGATCCATTCAATCCTGATCGGATAGCTTTCTCTTTTTTCAAGCTGCAGATTGAAAAGATAGACGAAAGCGTTCCACGATTGTCTCCATCTGTCGACAATCAGCCTACCGCCGATCCACATCTTGCAATGACCGGAAGAATAAAGACGGAATTTAAACAGCCCTGTGGAATCCGGCTCGAAAGAACCATTCCAAGAAACAATTCCAGTCGCCAAAGAATAGCCCGTAGGGAATTTCTTCAGGTCGGAAAGGAATTCGTAGTTTATTTCTGATTCATCACGGACAACCGCGACTTTCGATGTGTCGAGCGAATTGCAGTAAGCTGCTGTTAGCCCGCCTTCTTTCCCGTTTGCATCATAGAGTTTCAGATCCGATAGAGAGCCATAATCTCTTGGGTCGCCAAACTTGGTCCTTGAATAATTGTCCCATAATATTCCGTAGTTCTTGTTTGAGATCACGAACGGAATAGAAATCTTAGTATTATACTGGTACAGATCGACATCCTGGCCTTTATAGTCAAACAATCCTTCCTGCTGCTGACCGAGCCCGTAGAACGCCTCATCTGATGTAGATTCAAACTGCTGGCGGATCGTGAAAAGATCTTTGTTCTCAATTGTGACAGGCTCGATTGTTTTGCCGCCGTCTTTGATTTCATTTAGAATTGGTTTCCCTATAGAATCGCAGAAAACCAGGGCGCCGGTCTTGGTGGAAATTCTCACCTGTAATGAAGCCGTCTTTAGTACCAGGGTGTCGCCCGATTCTTGTGTCTCATATTTTACGGCAGGGAACTCCTGCGGTTCGACCATTAAACTTTGCACGGCGGGAAAGGAATCCGAATTCACTGCACTTACACGAATTATTCTGTCAGTGACGGGTACGACACGAATCAGCTTCGCGCCGTTCTTGACAGTATCTGTTACCGGAACAATAATTCCGTTTTTGGTCGGGCTATACTGTTTTTGGGCATATGCCGTCAAAAAGGTCATACTCAGTAAGAAAACCACAGACATTTTCATTTTATTCTACCTTTGCTCTTGGAGTTGAAAAAAATCGGACGAAACGATTTTGAAAGAATGTAGCAGTAGCTGCGCGACTCCTCATGAATTCAATTTACGCAATTCGAGTAAGAAATTAATGAGTTTGCAAATCAAACAAAATGATTCAAATGCATCCGTTCACAAAAGATTGACCTCAATATTATGGCCAGTACGAATCTTATCTTATTACTTCTCGACAAATTCCCGTTGATCCGCCTTATCTCCGAATTCTTAATGAAACAACTTTTTGTTCATTGTGCGGGCACGGTGGTGAGTTTATATTGATGCCATGAGAAGAACACTGACGGCAATTCTCCTTCTAACACTTGCATCTTTTACTTACTCGCAGAGTCTGCCCGTGCCTTCGGCAAGTACTGAAGAGCTTAACAAGCTCAGAATTGCCCAGGCTCTCGAGCAGGCAGGTGAATACGAAAAAGCCCTCGACTTTTATCTGCAGCTGCATCAATCGTCGCCGGACAACTTTGTCTACTTCGACGGACTCCGGCGAGTTTATATGAACTTGAAAAGGTACGAGAGCGCCAAGGAATTGCTGAATGATAGATTGCAGAGTGATCCGTCCAATGTTGTCATGTTGTGCCAGCTTGGCGATGCGTACTTCAAGAATGGCCAGCAGGACTCGGCATTGGTGATATGGAACAAAGCGCTGACAATTGATCCGAAAAATCCCAATGTTTATAAAGCAGTCGCAAACACGATGGCGGAGAATAGACTTTTTGACAAGGCGATAGATGTTTACCGAAACGGCGAGGTTAATTCCAATCAGACGTTTACGAATGAAATAGCGCGGCTTTATTTTCTTAACGCGAATTACGCCGGCTCATTACGCGAGCTCCTGAAGCAGCTAAAAACACAGCAAACCACCTATATCTTGTCAAACATAGAGGTGCAAATAGCATCGTACGGTTCGAGCAAGGAGGCTCTCAATCAGTTCACAGGCGAGATGGAAAAACAGGTTGTAGAAAACCCCGACAATAGAGACTACAGACGGCTGCTCAGCTTTATATATATGGAGAAAAAAAATTACGCCGCAGCTTATACGGCATACAAATGGCTCGACAACCATTCCAGTGCGCCCGGATCGGAGCTCCTCCAGTTTGCCGTCAGGGCATATAACGACGAGGCGTATGAAGTGGCATCGAACGCATATAAGGAAGTTTCTACTCTATCCAAAAACAATTCCATTGTCGTCCAGGGTTTGTACGGATATGCGAACTCGCTTCAGGAGCTCGGGGAGAATAAATATACCGAAGGCGACGGCCCATGTTCCACAACGGACACTTTAGCCGAACTTGATCAAGCCCTGTCGACATACGAAACAATCATAGAGCAATATCCGAATACGCAATTCTTGAGCTCCGCGGTTCTGAATTCTGTCGGCTTGAAGATGAAATATTTTCATGATTTCGCCGGCGCGGGAAAATTACTGTCCGACCACAGAGATCGCGCTGGCACCGATGATTGGACCATGGCACGTATCCGCTTGTGCATGATGGAAGGAAAATTTCAAGATGCCTTCAACACATCGTTAGGAGTCATCCAGTCGAGCCCAGCGGCGGACGAAAGCGTGCGTGATAAAATAAAATTTCAAGCTGCACTTGCCCTTTATTACCTGGGCAACTACGACAGCTCCGCTTTTTATTTAAGCGAGATAAGTTCCAATCCAATGTCCGACGCCGCTAATGATGCTATTCAGCTTTTGAATACGATTACAAACAACCGCGGCAACCCGGCGGCGCTGCGGGAATTCGCTTCTGCCTCGGCAATGGAAGAATCGGACAAAATTCCTGAAGCCGCTTCTGCCCTTGAGAAAATTCTGAACGAATATCCGAATGTTCCATTGGCGGACAACGCGCGATTTGATTTAGCGTCCGATTATTGCAGGATGGGAAACGTAGACGCAGCTTTGAAAAACTATTCATTGCTTGCGGAGGACAGCACCGGGATATTTGCGGACAGAGCGGACTTAAGGATCTGCAGGATTTATCAGACGACGCTGCGTCAAAATGAAAAGGCAATTTCAGAATACGAAGACTTCTTGGTCCGATTCCCGAATTCAATTTATCAGAATCGAGTCCGGGAAATCCTGAGAAATCTGCTAGGGGAAGATTCATAGCTGCAGTGTATACGAATCAACATTTACGGATTATGTGTCATCGTTCAAGAGATGGCGAATAATTGCAATCGCAGGTGATAAAATGAAAAGATTTGCTTTTTTGTTCTTGATCTTTTCGGCAACGGCCGTTTTCGGCCAATCGAAACTTCTTATTTACATGGATCTCAAGCAAACCGACGATTTGAAGGCTTACGGCGTGGCATACTATGCACTCCAGCATGGCATCGAAGTCGACTGGTTGCTGAACTACCGCGGCGGTTCGTTTATGATGGACGACAACGATGTCATTGCAAATGAATGCAGAATACGCGGCGTCGCGTTCGACGAGCTGACTGCCGTGGAGTCATCTCAAATTTACGCCATCGTCCAGGATGTGAACAATAATATGGACGTTGTGCGTCTCGAGAAAGCCCCAAAAATCGCCGTTTATATTCCGCCGAACTACAAGCCATGGGACGATGCAGTGACTCTTGCGCTGAATTACGCTCAAATCCCATTCACGCAGGTTTGGGATGAGGAGGTGCTCGACGGCAAACTTTCACAATACGACTGGCTCCACCTTCACCACGAAGATTTCACGGGGCAGTACGGGAAATTCTATGCTTCATACAGCAATGCGCCATGGTATGTCGAGGAGCAAGCAACTTATGAAAAAGAAGCTCGTAGGCTCGGATTCAAAAAGGTCTCCGATGAAAAGAAAGCGGTTGCGCTCGCAATAAGAAACTATGTGGGGCAGGGCGGCTTTCTGTTCGCAATGTGTTCGGCGACAGAGACGCTCGACATCGCGCTCGCCGCCCAGCACACGGATATCTGCGACGTTATGTTCGACGGCGATCCGCCCGATCCCGATGCGCAGGACAAACTCGATTATTTGCAGTGTCTGGCATTCCAGAATTTCAAGCTGGTGATGAATCCGTATGAGTACGCCTTCTCGGATATCAACGATCCTCCGAACAACATGGTACAGTTCCGCGACCCGACCACGGACTACTTCACGCTGTTCCAGTTCTCCGCAAAATATGATCCGGTACCGACAATGTTGACTCAGGATCACGTTAACGTGATAAAGAATTTCATGGGGCAGACTTCGTCATTCAAGAAAAGCTTGATCAAACCTAATGTCGTGATCATGGGGGAAAAGGAAGGCACCGGGGAAGTGAAGTACATCCATGGCGATTACGGAAAGGGGACCTGGACATTTCTCGGCGGTCACGATCCTGAAGCGTACACTCATCTGGTCGGCGATCCACCTACCGATTTGTCTCTGCACAAAGACTCGCCGGGATACAGATTGATTTTGAATAATATCTTGTTCCCGGCAGCAGAGAGGAAACCGCAGAAGACATAAGAAGCCATTGGCTCATCCTGCTTTCGACAAGTCCAAGCAGACTTTCAGCCAGCAGGTGGCTCCTTATGATTTTTGCCCGAGCTACTTGAGCAGGTTTATTTAGACTAAATAAGTTTTCCGGTTTTCTTCTTGATATTTACACCATGGCTTGTTAAAATTTAGGCATAGATATTGCCAGAGGGCAAATGAAGTCAGGGAGCCCGAAGCACGAAGATTCACCTTACGATTGTTTCAACTTGAAGCTGAGTAGTTTTGAAACATTACTTGGCATCAAAGGAGTCTTTGAGATGAAGAGTGCAGCGGTTATTGCGATTACATTTCTAACGGTAAGTTCACTTCTTGCGCAGGTGCATATAAGAGAGAGCGCAACGATTATACCGGGGCAGGCGAAGAGGGTGCAGATATCGGAAAACAAACACAAGATATGCTTTACATTTGTCTGGAACACAGATTGTGAAGGCTGCACGCAGACTGAGATTGGCCGTATACATGTCTACGGTCCATGCGGTCTTGATACCACATGTGAAGACACAGATCGCCGTCCGATTATGGTCATAAATCCTGCAAGGGCAGGCGACTACTGGTTTAGCCTCTCGCTATTCAAGACTACAACAGATTCTTCAATTGGCGAGTGCTCCATCTATCAAGATGACTCACTTATCTATGAAGAGACCAGGTGGTCATGGGCGACAAGGAATGTTGTTCCCAATGCGTGGAATTATCTCCACCAGGGTTATAATCCGGAAGGCGACACCCTCAAATATTACTCAACTCCTTACTATTCAACATTTCAGCTTCAATTGGTGCCCACCGGCTTTTCTTACGGTCAGGAGTCAGGCTTCTTCTACGGGGATGAATCCATAGTAAGATTGCAGGGTTCGGATAGCTGCACGAATACTGCGTGGTCTTTCGATGATCCTGATCCTATAACATTTACTATATTATCCGGCCATCGATACGCTTCGTTCCATACTTTTGGACCCGATGGTGAAGACGTAAAGCTTGACTCGACCTTTACCACGACCGCGATGGAGATTTGGATGGATCAGTTTTTTCTTGCTGCAGACAGTGTTCGACCGGATTCAGCTGGCGAGTGGGTGGTAGTCGAAGCAGAGAGCAAAGGGGTGAAAAGCATAGATTCGATACGAATCTTTCCATCACCGGTAGTCGTCGGTCTTGTTCCGTCCGAGATTTCACCGGGTGATACTGCGATGATAGTCGTAAAGAATCAGAACCCCGACGGTACGATAACGGATTTCACGCCGGATCAATTCTTTGAAGTCGGGATAGACAGCGGGAACGCATATGGAACGATTCTGTCGCAGGGTGATACGGCTCAATACTTCGCGCGAAGACCTCAGCCGTTGCAGTTCATAGCAGTCGACAGCATAAGTGCAGACTCAGAGATAGTCGGGATTAGAGTGGGCTGGGAGCAGGAGGTACCTTGCTCAACGGTGCCGGGTGTAAAAGAGAATTCCGGGCAAAACAGGAAAGCGGGAGGCACAACGGTTGATGCAAATCTAAAGAACACGGCGATCAACCCTCCGGCAAGGAAGGTGAATATATTACCAGTTCACCGCAAGTCGGTCTCCGATGCGCCTAACTTTTCATCGGGTTACTATGGTATCGGCTGGGTTGAGATAGAAAAGACTAAGATCACAATCAATATCCCAACACCAAAGCAGGAATGGCCAAATTTGCCACCACATTCTGGAGGAAATCCCAATGCAAGGGACGAGAAGAAATTCACGGTCACAGTGACACGTGGAGGCAAACCCTTGCCCAATTATGGTGTAACTACAACAGCATCCATGATACTGCCATCCGGGGGACACGCTCATCTAAATCAGCCACCGCAGGCTGAAATGGGAGAACTCGAGGACTATGTGCACCATGTTGATGGGAACGGAACGATAACGACCTTGACAGACGGTGATGGAAATATCTTTATAGATTTCACAGCGCCGGAATTTAGCGGAAATGTATTGATGACTGCTTCGTCAACTACCGAAAATGTAAGTGCACACGATACCATTTCAGTGATGGTCCCGGGTTTTGTTAATTTCAGAGATTTGATATTCCTGCCAAATAGAGCCCGACCTTACGCATTCCAACAAACGACTCAAACCGCCATTGACAATCATCCTGACAACAACTGGTGTACACCGGAAGCGGGCGACCAATTCTTCCTTGGAATACTTGATTTCTATTTCTTGTCCGGTTCAGCAGATGGCGGCGGAACGTACTTGAGCATTAACGACATGAGCCTGCCGTGGGGCGGGTTGTTCGATGCACTATATTCGAATTGGCAACCTCCTCATAGTGCTCACAGGATAGGCCTGAGTATAGACATAAACCCGAATGATGCAAATGATATCCCGTTGACCTTAGATCAGATCCGCCAACTTAATTTTTGGATGGCAAAGCACCAATGTTATCGGAACAGCGAAAGACAAATACACTATGGATATTTAAATGGGAGAAACTAAGATGAATAAAAAGAATTTAGCTATTTTGGTGTTGCTTGCGTGCGGATCGCTATGCTCACAAGGGCAAGAATTACCCCTTCTAAAAGAAGTCCAAGTAAAGTGTGCCGTTTCATTTCAGCAACAGAATGGAATGTACTACTTTACCTACGATGTACGGAACGATCTCAGCAGCGTTGGAAACATTATCATGTTTAACATTGACATCTCTACGAGCCAAAACTCGATTCAGTATGATACCAGCGGTTTGCGCTACAGGGACGATGGGTTCACTGAGAAGATCTTTCAAAATGACTACCCAGTGATTAAGGGTAAGATCGTTCCTGTTGGATTTCCTTCGATGCCCCTTCATTGGTTCGCGGGAGTTGGAACAGACCTCGCGGCTGGCTTTGGCGGAGATTCTCGCAATTGGATCAAGCCAGGAAGTGCACTGGGGGGATTTGTCATCATGAGTAAAGGGTTGCCAGGAATACGATCATTCGTGGCAATCCCGGATTATGACCCCACAAAATATTTCCCCGATCCTGATGAGTACCCGGAATCAGACACCGTGAACATTGATTCCGTAAGGGAGTCACTAAATTATTATGGCAAAACACTCGGCCCCACCGCTCCGCCATTAGACTTCTCTGCGTCATCATGGATAGACACCCTCATTTCCTACAAGCACCAATCCGTTACGCTCGGCTGGCTCAAGGAGGACAAAACTCACAAACAGGATTGCGACGAAATAATGAACGGCAGGGACTGGTATAAGAAAGGTGACTTCGAAAAGTTTGGCAAATGGAATCCGACTAATGACTGGGACTTCGACCGCGATTGGAATAATGGAATAGTCGAAGTATTGGATAGAAGATTGGACAGGGCAAAGACAGAACTTTCCAAGCGGGATTCTGTGGGTGCAAGGAGAGATTTGCAGATATTTGTGATGGAAGTAGAACTGTTGAATAATCTGAGCAAGAAGCTGGAGGATAGAAAACAGGCTCCGATCATGACAAGCGAAGCTTATGCGCTGCTGAAATATAATGCGGAGTATTTGATAGAGAAGTTACCAGAGGGAAGAGGTAAGAATTAGGAGCCAAAAGAAAGGGAGGAAGAAGTTAGATGAAATGCATTTTAATCTTTCTATCGCTGATCGTAGGAGGTGCCTTTGCCCAACCGGCAAAGGTTGGCAAAACGGATGCCGTGGGACAGATCCCTCAACAAAGTTCGGGACAGGTCTGGCAAGTCCCATTCGCCTCATCGGACAACACAATCTCTCTGAGTGTTCAAAACAATTCCGGCACTGAGACGAAGAATGTGTCCGTCGCGTTCAACAAAATTCCATCATGGCTGAAGTTTAAAGAGAACGCTGCAACCATAAAGAGCATTTCGGCAAATGCTTCTGGGGATGCCGGGTTTACATTCTCTGTTGATAAGAAAGCTCCTGTTGGAAAGGACACGACCTTGACGGCAACGATAAGTACAACAAATGGTCAGTCATGGACTAAGGAAATAAAGATCTCTGTCGGAGCGCCGAAAGATTACAAGCTTTACAATAACTTTTCCAATCCATTCAACCCGTCGACAAAAATTGCATTTGAGCTTCCGAAAGCATCGCATGTAGAACTCATCATCTATGACGTCGTCGGGAGAGAAGTCACGCAAGCTGCAGACGCAGATTATCCTGCCGGTTATACCGAGCTGACATGGAACGGAACAAACAAAAATGGAACACTTGTTTCATCCGGAGTTTACTTTTATCGGATAAGCGCTGACAAGTGGAGCAAGGTGAAGAAGATGATGATGGTTAAATAATTCAAAGAGATGTTCAGTAATCTCGCCGTTATTTAACGGGAATGGTATTGAAGTAGATCCGAAGTTAAAGATTCACACTTCAAAATGTCGGCGAGAGTCTTCTGTATTCCACCATGATGCACCTATTCATAACCACCTTCATACCATCGTCTGTGGCGTATCGGGCGGCATCCTCATTTATAACCCCTAACTGCATCCATAACACTTTCGCATTTGCCTTCACCGCATCCCTCGCGACTTCGCCGACGAACTCGCTTCGTCGAAACACATCAACAATATCGACCGGCTTGCCGATGCTTGCCACATACGGGAAACATTTTCGGTCTAAGACGCTTTGGTAGTTCGGATTTACCGGGATCACATCATACCCCACTTTGATGAGATACTCCATAATCCTGTTGCTGTCGCGATTCGGATCTATAGAAGCTCCAACCACGGCAATCGTCTTGGCACTCTTTAAAATATCCCTGAGTTGGTTGTCGTCTCCGTCTGTCATTCAGACTTTAGCACCTTGCAAAAATAATTTTACTCTTTGAAGCATACGTTAACATTCCGTGCTGCGTAAGCGTCGTCCAACCGACGAACCGGAGTCGTCATCGGCGCATCTCTCAAAGTCTCGGGAGAAATTCTCGATTCCTGATCGATCATCAGGAGCGCATCTGCAAATGAGTCAAGAGTTTCCTTTGTCTCCGTTTCAGTCGGCTCGATCATCAATGCTTCATGGACGATCAAGGGGAAGTAAATCGTCGGCGCATGATAACCGTAATCGAGCAGCCGCTTCGCAACATCCAAGGTCCTGACGCCTCGCGCTTTCTGCGTATCGGTCGACAGAACGAATTCATGCATCGGTCTCGCATTGAAGGGAAGTACGAAAGAATTACAGAGCTTGCTGAGCAGGTAATTCGCGTTGATCACGGCGTTGATGCTGTTGTTTCTGAGCCCATCCGGTCCGTGAGAAAGAATGTAAGTGTAGGCGCGCACAAGCATGCCGAAATTTCCGAAAAACGAGTGAATTTTCCCGATGCTGTCCGGCTTGTTGAAATTCAGGGAAAACTTTTCTCCATGTTTCTCGATCAACGGTACCGGAAGGAAATCTTTCAGCTTGTCATTTACAGCCACAGGGCCGGAACCGGGGCCCCCGCCGCCGTGCGGAGTCGAAAATGTCTTGTGCAAATTTATGTGAACGACGTCGAAACCCATATCGCCGGGCCGGACGAGTCCCACGATTGCATTTAGATTGGCCCCATCCATATACATTAACCCGCCAACATAGTGTACCATCTTGCTTATCGTCAGAATGTCGGATTCAAAAATCCCGAGAGTATTCGGATTTGTCAGCATCATGCCGGCTACCTCGTCGTCGAGATTTTTTTTCAGATCTTCGAGGTCAACTCTTCCGTCTCGATTCGACTTAATGCTGACCGCTTTGTAGCCGCTGATCGCTACGCTTGCCGGGTTCGTGCCGTGAGCGGAGTCGGGCACCAGAATTTTGCTTCTCACTTCACCTTTTGACTCGTGATATTTTCTTATGAGCATGATGCCCGTCAATTCGCCCTGTGCGCCGGCTGCAGGCTGAAGGGAAACTGCGGACATCCCGGCTATTTCACGAAGCATTCCGGAGAGATTATACATCAACTCCAGCGCACCCTGGACCGCTTCCTCCGGTTCCAAAGGATGAATGTCCGCATTGCCCGGCATCGATGAAGTCTTCTCATTCACCTTAGGATTGTATTTCATGGTACAGGAGCCGAGCGGATAAAAGCCTTTGTCAATGTGATAATTGAGCGTTGAAAGCCTCACGAAATGGCGGACCACTTCGTTTTCGCTCACCTCGGGCAAATCCGCAAAATTGGAACGCAAATAAATTTTCGGGACATCCAAATTGAAAGGAACATCGCGCTTGGATAGAGTGTAACCTTTTCTTCCTTTGTGCGATAGTTCAAATATGAGTTTCTCAGGCATAGACACTCTCTTTTTAAACAAATTAAAATTCAATGTAGAATTAAACAAGAAGTAAGAAGTCCTGTAAAAATTATCCCGACCAATCATCTTATATGAGGTGTGCGGGATGCCGCAAAGCGGCATTTGTTTCTCGGAGAGATGAAGTCCGCCACCGGTAGCCGACAACAACTCGCTGGCGGTTAGCGTACCATCGCGTCACGTGAACAACTGCAGGCAGGACTGATTGCTATTCAAATTGGCCTTATCTAAATTAAACTAAACAAAAGGAGTTAACCATGTCGCGCGGAGCGATAATCGTTTTGTCAATCGTAGCTTTTCTCGTCCTTATCTGTCTCAGTATCGCCGGCTGTGGGGTCGCAAATTATAACAAACTCGTATCTTATGATGAAAACGTCAAGCAATCGTGGGGACAGGTTGAGAATCAGTACCAGCGAAGGTATGACCTGATTCCGAATCTCGTTGAGACTGTTAAAGGTTATGCGAAACATGAAGAAGAGGTTTTTGAAAAAGTGGCCGAGGCAAGGTCAAGCGTCGGCAAGTTGACGGTCACGCCTGAAATCCTGAATGACCCTCAGGCATTCGGAAGGTTCCAGCAGGCTCAGGACGCTTTGAGCTCGGCTCTTACAAGGCTGATGGCTGTGTCGGAGAATTACCCCAACCTCAAAGCTGATCAGAATTTCCTGGCTCTGCAGTCTCAACTTGAAGGAACCGAGAATCGCATCGCCGTGGAGAGGCAGCGTTTCAACCAGAGCGTACAGAGTTACAACACGCTTGTTCGCAGGATGCCATCTGCTATCATCGCTTCACTTTTCGGTTTTCATGAGCGGCCCTATTTTGAGGCGCAACAGGGCGCAAGCACTGCTCCGAAGGTGCAATTCTAAATGCCGCACTTGAAAACTGTAGCTCCGTTTGCTCTATTCATGTTCCTTGCTCTGCCGTACCATGGTTTTGCACAGGAAGTCCCTGCACTTAACCAATACGTCACAGATGAAAGCGGCACGCTGGATCAGGAACAAATCAGAACGCTGGAAGCTCGTCTCGAGACTTACGAGGACACTACCTCAACCCAGATTGTCGTGCTGATGGTAAAGTCGATCCCGCAGGGGAGTATTGAATCGTACTCGATCGACGTCGTTGAGAAAAACAAGATCGGTCAGAAAGAAAAAAATAACGGCTTGCTTTTTCTAGTTGATGTCGGAGACCATAAGGTACGGTTCGAAGTTGCATACGGACTGGAGGGAGTCGTAACGGACGCTTACTCCAGCTACATCATAAACCAAATAGTGATACCTGAGTTCAGAAACGGAGATTATTACAGCGGGATAGACAAAGGAATCACGGCGCTCGCTGCTTTGATCGGCGGAACATTTACCGTCGACATAAATCAGCGGACGCGCTCTCGGCCTGCATCTAGATCGATTCCATTCGCGTTTATTGTGATCATTGCGGCAATCTTCAGACTGCTGTTTTGGAATAGAAGATTTTACGCCTCCTCCAGAGGAATCAGAAGAAGCGGCGTATTTTTGCCGCCGATAGGAGGATTTGGCGGCTTCCGAGGTGGTGGGTTCGGCGGCGGCGGCTTCAGCGGCGGTGGAGGTTCATTTGGCGGCGGCGGCGCGAGCGGAAGCTGGTAGAATGGAAGTGGCGGAAAGAAGAACCACAAAAGCAAAATGATGTAAACCGTAACCTAAGACTCAAAATTTGAAATCTATTTTATGCTTATTGTAATGGACACAAATGCGACTGACGAGCAAATCACTCTAGTCGAGGATAAAATTCGCTCGCTCGGTTGGACGCCGCACGAAATTCCCGGCTCGCTACGAATCGCGATAGGAATTACAGGTAATAACGGCGCTGTCGATTCGGGTCTGTTTTTAAATTTGCCCGGTGTCGTCGAGTGCATCCCCGTGAGCAAGCCGTATAAACTTGTAAGCAGGGATGTGAAGTCGGAAAACACAGTGGTACATTTAAAAAATGTTTCCATTGGTATGAAAGAACTTGTCCTCATGGCAGGTCCATGTTCGGTTGAGAGCAGATCTCAGATCAACGAGATTGCAGAATTCGTGAAGTCGCAAGGCGTTCAGGTGCTTCGCGGCGGCGCGTATAAGCCGCGGACCTCCCCTTACTCGTTCCAAGGTTTGAAAGAGGAAGGGCTGAAATACCTGCGTGAAGCCGCCGACCGATATGGGCTGAGCGTTGTTACCGAAGTGAAGGATACCGAGACTCTTCCTCTGGTCAGCGATTACTCAGACCTGCTTCAAATCGGCGCCCGCAATATGCACAACTTCTCGCTGCTTGAAGCGGTGGGACGCTTGAAAAAGCCGGTTCTCCTCAAACGCGGACTTGCAGCTACAATAGAAGAGTGGATGATGGCAGCTGAGTATATTGCATCACAAGGAAACTACGACATCGTTTTATGTGAACGTGGGATCAGAACATTCGAGACTTACACGAGAAATACGCTCGACCTGAACGCGGTCCCGCTCGTCAAGCATCTCTCTCACCTTCCCATCGTTGTCGATCCAAGTCACGGCACGGGAAGCTGGGAGCTGGTTGAACCTATGGCACTTGCGGCAGTCGCAGCGGGCGCAGATGGGCTGATGATCGAGGTACATCCTCATCCTGAAAAAGCTCTCTCCGACGGAAGACAGTCGCTTAGGCCCGAAAAGTTCATAGAGTTGACCGAAAAACTCAGAAAAATTTCCTCGGCATTTAATAAAGATTTTCCCAAATGAAGAAAATCCTGACAAAAGATGAGCTCCAGAATCTGGCTGAACAGATAGGAGAAATCGAGAAAAAGACCGCCGCAGAAATTCGCGTCGTGGTACACCACAAGAAGCACTGGAGCGAAAGAAAACTTTCGGCGCGCCAGGTTGCCGAGCGCGAATTTGGAGTACTCAACATGGCGAAGACCAAAAAAGGAACCGGCATCCTGGTATTCATTCTGGTGAGTGAAAGACAATTTGAACTTCTGGCCGACCACGGGGTAATCGCCGTGCTTCCGGAGGAGTTTTGGACGAATGCGGCGCAAAAATTGTCCGGACATTTTTCGAGAAATAATTTTTATGACGGTTTGAAAGCGGCACTGGCGGAAATCGGGGAAGTGCTCGAAACTAAATTGCCTCCAATAGCCGGGGAGCAAAGCGAGCTCCCGAACGATGTCGTAGAGGATTGAAAGTTGGAGAAATTCAGTCTCGCGATCGGACAGATCAAGCCAAAACTCGGGGATCTGAAATGTAATCTAGACCGCCATCTTGAAATAGCCGTGCAGGCACAAGAAAAAGGCGCGGCTCTAATGCTCTTTCCGGAACTTGGATTGACCGGTTATTCAGTCCGAGATCTAAATTCCGAGCTCGCGATGAGTGCGGACGATAAGTTCTTTCAACCCCTGCTGTCTCTAAGCAAGAAAATTTCTATCGTGGCGGGCACCATAATCCGAGATGAGAACGGCGGCATTCGCAACAGCCTGATCTATTTTGAAGATGCTACGGTCAAGCACATCCATTATAAAGTCTATTTGCCCACGTACGGACTTTTTGAAGAGCAGAGATATTTTCTTCCCGGAAGAGAGGTCAAAGCCTTCGACACGAAATTCGGGAAGATCGGTCTCTTGATTTGTGAGGATTTATGGCACATCTCCCTTCCTTACATTCTGGCACTTCAAGGAGCAAAGCTCATTCTTTCATCTGCGGCAAGCCCAACTCGTCTCTCCGGCGACAGCGAAGAACATTCGGGCTACCAGATCAACAGTGAACAGCACCGGAGTATTTCTCGTCTGCTGAGTATCTATCTTGCCTTTGCCCATCGAGTCGGTTTCGAAGACGGGGTGAGTTTTTGGGGAGGTTCGGAAGTCGTTTCGCCTCACGGTGCCGTCGTCGCTGCAGGAAAACTTTATGACGAAGATACCATTTTGTCTGAAATAGATTTGGCCGAGGTGGATCGCGCGAGATTGTTTTCGCGGCATTTCCTTGATGAAAATCCTGGGCTGCTTGTCTCACATCTTAAGGCGTTGGGGTTCTGAGCAGAAATATTTTTACCCTCTAAGATAACAACCTGCACGCGCGTCAACGCCGCGTTGGGCATCTGCCTTGCCTTGCAAGTCCATAGTTCGCTTGATAAATTATTTTACAAAAGGAGAATGAGTACAGATGAAGAATACTCTAAAAACAGTGTTCTTTATGACTTTGATGATGGTTCTGTTCCTCTTTATCGGGAACATAATCGGCGGTAAAACGGGGTTAACATACGCTTTCTTGTTCAGTCTTGTCATGAATTTCTTTGCTTACTGGTTCTCTGACAAGATGGTACTAATGAGTTATCACGCAAGAGAAGTCAGGGAGGCAGAGGCACCGAGACTTCACACCATGGTACACCGGCTGGCCACCCGCGCCGGTATTCCCATGCCGAAGCTTTATATGATTCCTACAGAGACACCAAACGCCTTCGCGACCGGCAGGAGTCCGCAACATGCTGCGGTCGCCGTGACAGAGGGGGTAATGAGAATTTTAAACGATGAGGAATTGGAGGCCGTTATCGGACACGAGCTTTCGCACGTTCTTCACCGCGATATTTTGACTTCCACGATTGTAGCGACATTCGCTGGAACGATAACGTATCTTGCCCAGATGCTGAGCTGGTCATTGTTCTTTTTCGGAGGACGCGGAAGGGACAATGATTCGTCAGGCATCGGCGAACTATTCGTGATTATCGTTGCACCTATTGCGGCGATGTTGATACAATTGGCAGTTTCCCGTTCGCGGGAATACAAAGCGGACGAAGGAGGAGCCGAACTATCTAAGAAGCCTCTGTCGCTTGCGAACGCATTGCAGAAACTGCAGGTCAGTGCCCAGCAGATTCCCATGCAGGCACAGCCTTCCACGGCGCACCTCTTCATAATAAACCCATTAAGCGCGCGATCCTTTGCGAGACTTTTCAGCACGCATCCTCCAACAGAGGAGCGAATAGCAAAACTTGAAGCATTAGCAGCAGGAAGAAACCTCTACTAAAAACTTAGGAGACCTATGGATTCTTACAAAGAGCCCGCCCCAATTGTCGATTGGGAAAATCCGTTTGAATCGATGATGGAGAGATTCGATGTCGCGGCCGAGATGCTTGAGCTCGAACGCGGTGTTTACGAATATCTGAAGACACCCGTCAAGCAAATCATCGTTTCAATCCCGATACAGATGGACAACGCTGAGATCGAAGTGTTTGAAGGATATCGTGTAATCCACAACGATGCCCTGGGTCCATCGAAGGGTGGAATCCGCTATGCGCCGGACATAACTCTGGATGAGATTAAAGCCCTCGCAGCATGGATGACGTGGAAATGCTCGATCGCCAATATCCCGTTCGGAGGAGCGAAGGGTGGAGTAAAATGTGATCCATCGAAGCTGACCCCGGTTGAGCTTGAAAAAATTACACGGCGATTTACTGCAAACATGCTCGACGTCTTTGGACCCGACAAAGATATTCCCGCGCCGGACATGAATACGAACGAACAAATCATGGCATGGATCATGGACACGTACAGCATGCATGTTCGCCGGACGGAGAATGCCGTAGTCACAGGTAAACCTCTGATAATCGGCGGCTCGCTCGGCAGACGAGAAGCAACCGGAAGAGGAGTCATGGTAGCAGCATTTGCAGCAATGGCGAAGGTCGGCCTGAATCCGAAACAGACAAGTTGTGCAGTCCAGGGGTTCGGCAACGTCGGCTCGGTATCTGCGAAACTTTTGAGTGAGCAGGGATTAAGGGTTGTTGCGGTCAGCGATATAAGCGGCGGATACTATAACAAGCGCGGGATAGATGTGAACAAAGCTATTGAATGGGTGCAGAAGACCAGATCACTGGAAGGAAGCGGAATCGGCGACCAGGTCACCAACGAGGATCTCCTTGAACTGGACGTTGACGTTCTCGTCCCTGCGGCGAAAGAAGATCAAATTACTTCGCACAACGCTTCCAAGATTAAGGCAAAAATAATTGTTGAAGGAGCAAATGGGCCGACTGTTGCGAAAGCTGATCCGATTCTGGACGAGAAAGGAATTCTCGTTGTCCCGGACATCCTCGCAAATTCCGGCGGCGTGACGGTCAGCTATTTTGAATGGGTTCAGGATCGTCAGGGATTCTTCTGGACTCTCGACAGGGTCAATCGTCGTCTCGAACGGATGATGCACGACGCATTCAATAATGTTTTTCAAACTGCGGAGAAGTACAAAGTTTCGATGCGCCTCGGCGCATATATTCTGGCAATTGACAAGGTTGCAAAGACTCTTAAGATCCGCGGAATCTATGCGTAATGAGATATTCACCATTCGTAGGGCTTCTATTACTGTTCGGATTGTTAGTTTCAAGCAGTGAGTCAGCGGACAAAAAATTCACCAACTACGAGATTTTTCGCGCGCAGGTTGATACTCTTTCAGGAACAGTCGTCAAGATTTTGTTGAGCCGGCAGATCGGATCAATCAGCTATCGAGCTAAACCTGGTGAGATAGAGACATTCGTGCGTCAAAAAATGGAAGAACGTTTGTTGGAAAATAATTTGCGACTCGTATCGGATTCAACATCACAATTGAGAATGAGTGTACCGTTGTTTCAAGTTTCTTACTCTCCTCCCGTGGCGTCCCATATCTTTGCATCTCCCGATGTTGAGCGGATGGTGCAATCTGCCTATGATGTTGAGATCTCCGACAGCGGAGAAGTGAAGATCGCAAAGTCGTTTTCCTTTGCTTTTTCCGATACTGTCAACGAGAGCGATATTCCAAATTTAGAAACCGGTTCATACGGATTTCTCCGCGGGAAAATTGATCCCGGAGGATTCTTGGACACGATATTGCAGCCTATTTTGTTCCTCGCTTCCGCCGCAGTGCTGGTATATCTTTTCTTCACATTAAGAGGTTCCTGAATGAAATTTACAGTAAACACCCGTTCATTAGCTACTATCTATCTGACGTTCGCCGGTCTGGCAATCATTCTTGCCTCGTGCTCGTCTACTCAAGAATTAATTGTCCAGAGCGCGGGGGAAACTTACCGACAAGGGATGCTTCTGATGCAGGATAAAGATTATACGAAGGCGCGGGATAAATTCGATATAGTGGTTAAACAATATCCCGCAAGCGCTTATGCGGACAGCGCGCAATTCTATCTCGCCGAGACTTACTACGATCAGGAGGAATACATCACCTCCGCATTCGAATACGAAAATGTTTACAGAAGCTACCCGTCGTCTAAGTTGTCACCGGACGCGAGGTTTATGATTGCAAAATGTTACATGGCTCAGGCACCGAGGGTTCAACTCGATCAGCAGAGTACGACGAAGGCAATCGAGGCATTCCAAAGTTTTATAGACTATTACCCCCAAAGTCCGCTCGTGCCTCAGGCAGAGAAGGAAATTATGGATCTTCGAAGCCGTGTCGCTGAAAAATATTACGACACCGCAGAGCTGTACACAGCGATGGGGTACTACAAGGCTGCTGTCGTTTATTATGATCTGATTCTTGATCAGTACCATGATTCAAATTTTGCCGACAAGGCTGCCCTGGGAAAAGTTAAGGTGCTGATGAAACGTCACAAGGACAGCGATGCAAAGTCGGCACTCGAAAAATTTTACATTTCATTTCCAAATTCGAAATTAAGGGAAGAAGCAAACCAACTTGCGCATACTTTGAACATCGCCACCGGCAAGCAGCCAGACGCAAATTAACCCGATATGGAGGGAAGGATAGAAAGTAAATTGTGACTGAAGGCAAACGAGATCCGCAGGATAAACGGGTGCAGGAATCCAATGTAGAAATGGTTGAGCTTGTCCTGCCAAACGATACAAATCAGCTCGGCAATTTGCTAGGCGGCAGACTGATGCATTGGATAGATATAGTCGCTGCCATGGCTGCGACAAGACATTCCAACCATGTCTGCGTAACCGCCGCGGTGGACGAGCTGAGTTTTCTCCATCCGATCAAGCTCGGTGAGCTCGTCACCTTGAAGTCAAGCGTCAACAGGGTATTTAATACTTCAATGGAAGTCGGTGTGAAAGTATTTTCAGAGAATCCGCTCACGGGAGAAAGGAAGCATTCAAACTCCGCTTACTTGACATTCGTAAGCATCGACCGATCGAGTCAGCCGATCAAATCTGTTTCCGTCGTGCCTGAGTCTTTGGAAGAGAAGCGCCGATATGAACAGGCTCAGGTTAGACGAGAACAGAGACTTAAACACAGGGAAGAAACGAAAAGAATCTGGCAGGAGCGCACCGGTGAACAGGGGTGATTGAAAAGGATGAACGACATTGCTGAGATCAGGCCGGTCATAATATTCAGACACCTGATCATTCAAATGGTATTTGTCGTAAACATTGTGCGAGTTGCGGAGGCGCAAGTTTACACTCCTGTCTTCAGGGCAGTAGAGATGCAAGCGACAATAGCTCCATTGGGCGAGATGGTTGCGGGGAATTTCTCTGGACATAATAGCGTGGCTGCGCTGTGCAGGGTGGAAAAAGCGATATACTTCTTCGAACCCGACTCGATGGAAAATCTCATCCTTGCGAATGTCGTAACACTTCCGGACACTCCAATTGCGATTTCGAAGGGTCAAGAAATTTTCATAGATACAAGCAACCATGAAAGACATTTCGACAAGCTCGCAGTTCTGGAGAGCGGCCATTCCGTGATGCTCGTATCGTTTGGAAAAGACGGCCGTCCCATTGTATCACAATTATCCCATGCTGATGCTTATGCGACCGATGTCAGGACGACCGATCTTGAAGCCAGAGGAAAACTCGACATAATCACTTTTGGAAAATTCTGCCCGGGGGTTTTCGTCGCAGGGAAAGCGAGAACCGACAGCATCCAAGATGCCCAAGCCATGCAAACTCCGCTCGAGGGTATTCCGTTCAGCTCAATCGCTTTCACAGATTTCAACGGCGACCTCGTCCCTGATATGGCAGCCCTCGACTGGGTGAACCATAGGCTTCTTATTTTCTACGGCAGAGGAGATGGCACATTTGCACAGCCGGTCTCGTTCCAGCTTAGGGCTGAGCCGTCAACTCTTGCTGTTGCTGATTTGACCGGTGACGGCTATCCTGACATTCTGATCGGTTACAACGGCCTCGATCAGATCGATCTATACGGAGGCGACGGCGTCGGACGATTCCTCCTCAGGCAAACATTAAAAACCGCGGGCTCGATCTCAAAATTCGCGCTGGCAGATTTCACCGGGAACGGAGCGAAGGATATCGCCGCGTTGAGCTCCAGCGAAAAACAGATAACGCTTTTTTCGTACGACGTGTCATCAAAGGATTTCAAATACTCGGGGACGGTGGGCGTCGGTGAGAATTACGACGACATCATCCCGTTTTACTTTCCAAACCGTCTCCGCGCCGATCTCGTCGCCTCGAGCTTAAGCGAGAAATATGTCAAAGTATTCAAGACCTCCGTTATATTTAACAAATACCCCGACGTGCTTTTGCCCGTAAGTGAAGGTTCTTGCCAGCTATCTGTCTTTGGAAATGACACCTCCAATTGCATGGTTGCCGCGGACACATCGGGAAGAATCACGCTTGTGCACTATAACGGAACAATTATAACAGGCGAGGACACTGCCTTTGAATTTCGATCGGAAGAAAATCTTGCATTCATGAAATTAGTCATTTCCGACCAGTTTCATCTTCTCTCATTTTACACTGATACCAACACGGTCAGCATGTACGATGTGCTGACAAAAGACGAAAATGGCAGGAAGGTCATGACAGCCCGAATTCCATTTTTGGTCGATGGAACAATACATGGAGATTCCGCAATCATGGCCACCGCTTATACGGTAAAGTCAGACAGCGGAGTCGGCATTTCATATTTCACATCGTACGCGCAGGAAGATTTCATTGAGAAAGACTATTATCTTAACGAGGCGAAAAATTACGTTTCATCTGCCCTTACTCTTCTGGATAGGGATCCCGCATTCTTTAGAATTTCGGAAAAGGGAATCGACACCATGTCGTTTGTCTGCACCCGTCTGAGGTGGCGAAGAACCGTTTCAAATGTAATCCAGGGTTCTAAAGCGAAACTTGCCGCACTGAATGAACAACAATACCTGTTTGTTGAGTATGATGACACGCTCACGATGTTCAAAATCTCATTGGAGAAACCAATGATACTCACGCTGCATCAAACATGTGCGATGCCTTTCGATAGCTCTGAGTTTAGCAGTGTTCGCGTTTCAATTGCTGATTCAGTTTTTTATGTGGCTTTCTTCGACAGCGCACAGAGCTCCGTATCACTTTTCTCAGCTGCGGCTTCGCAGTCAAAGTTGATCAGATCGTGGCGCACTGAAGACAGACCGGAAGATATCGCCGTTTTGCCTGTGATGAGAAGAATATATTTCTTGAATCGACCTGAGTCCTATGTCTCTGTCCACAATTTTTGAAATGTTTGTTCTGTCAAATATGCTGTTTGGGGAAATGTTGCTGGGCTCCGATCATCAGGGAGCGATTAATAGATTTTTTGAAGCATACAATGTCAGGTCGTACAACAAATGCGGGTTCCATATCATTGCGAATTATTATGGCACACCTGCTGACGAATTTAACGTCAAAGGCGTTTTGCAGGTCAGACCTCCTAATGATACCTTTGTGGTAAGTCCCTCCGGAAAATTCAGAATTCACTTCGACACTACCGACATTAACGGAAACCAGCCGTTCCTTTATGATCCTGACGGAAACATAATACCAAATAGTACTTACGCTTTTATTGATTCAGTAGAAAATACTTGTGATTATGTATATCACGTTGAAGTAGATTCGCTTGGATTTCCTCCTCCACCCTCCGACAGCGGCGCGGGCGGCGGGAACGAATACGATATCTACGTACAGTCTTTGCCTGCGGGCGAATACGGTTACACGGACTACAATCCATCTCAGCCCCTAATTAACCGCATCAACCCGACTTACGCGGCGTGGAGTGTCATAAGAAATGAATTCCAATCTACTTACACAAAGGGAATACCTGCCATGGAAGTCACGATTGCTCACGAATTTCATCACGGAATACAGGTGGGCAATTACGGTTTGTGGCAGCAGAAAGATTTGTGGTTCTATGAGCTCACATCAACGTGGATGGAGCAGGTCGTATATCCGGAGGTGAAAGATTATTACCAGTACCTCATTTATTTCTTCGACAATGTCGACAGACCATTCGACGATTACCAACAGTACAATTACGCCGGTTATGAACGATGCATCTTTGGAATCTTCGTTCAGTATGAATACGGCACCTCCATGATGAAAAAAATTTGGGAAAAGATGGCACACGAGCCTCCGATCCCGGCTATCGAAGACGCGTTCACTGCGGCAGGGGACGATCCATCCTCGGTGTTTCAATTATTTGCCCAGCTGAATTATTTCACGAATTACAGAACTCAGATCGCGAGCCAATTCAACATCACGCCATATCCTCTCGGAGAAGACTATCCGTTGGTCAAGATCAGCATGTCAGATACTCTCTCAGGTAGCGGTGTTAGTTTCCCTGATTCCGCAATGAGACTGACGGAGCACTTTTATCAAATTTACTATAACTCTGATACCTTCGGACTAACAGTGGTCAACAACAATTTTTCTGCAGCAATAAATGACGACAAGGAAAGCTTTCCATTTTTGGCAGGTATTTCTTTTGGCGGTCAAAATTGCGTAGAACAATTGGCCAACGGCTATTGTCTATTTTTTGCGGCTGCAAATCATAACGACTGGGGAATCATTCCGTTTATTTCGAATCAAGCTTTCGCGGAAAAAAACAACGGCGCATATCCGCAACCATTTAATCCATTACTATTTCTGCAACCATTAAAAATACCATATCCATTTTCTGATACGAATGATGTAACCCTTTCTATTTTTAGCATATCAGGGACTCTAGTTAGAACGGAAAATAGTGCGCCGCTCTCTTTTCTTCGCGGCAGATGCGTCACGTGGGACGGGAAGGACAGCCGCGGAAAGATCGTCTCGACTGGAATTTATATCTACGTTTTGACTAATCGTTCAAAAACTGTTCTTGGAAAAATTGCCGTGGTGAAAAATTAGATGCTGCTGAAAGCAAAAGAACTCAAGAAAGTTTTCAACAGGAGGGTCGTCTTCGAGAATATTTCTTTCGAAGTAAAGACCGGTGAAGTCCTTTCGATAACCGGACCCAACGGCAGCGGCAAGTCGACCATATCAAAAATTGTTTGCGGACTCCTGACACCAACGGCTGGCGAGATAAATCTCATCAACGACGGAAAAAATATCGGCCGGGATGAAATACATGAACATGTAGGATTTGTAGCACCTTATCTCGAACTCTATGGCGAATTCACAGCACTTGAAAACCTCGAGATAGAAGCCAAGGCTCGCGGATTGAAAAGGAGAGGAAACGACAGGCTTTCTGAAATTCTTGACCTTGTAGGATTGTTGAATAGAAGGAACGACGGACTCAGAAATTTTTCATCAGGAATGAAGCAGAGATTGAAATACGCCGCAGCACTCATGCATGAGCCCGAAGTGGTCGTTCTCGATGAGCCCACCGCAAACCTCGATGTAGCGGGGACTGAAATGGTATTTTCCCTCATAGAGAAACTGAGGAACGACAAGATAGTTGTGGTTGCAACCAACGATGAAAAGGAAGCCGCCCTCGGAGATGTGAAGGTCGTGCTCAAAAAGGATTTGAGAGCCGAAAATGACAGATGATTCAGTAGACATGATGGAGCAGACCAGGAATAAGATAAAACTGACATTCCCTGTTGAAGGAATGACATGTGCTAGCTGCGTGCTGCGGGTTGAAAAAGCATTGAAAGGAGTCACGGGCGTCGCGGACGCAGTCGTTAATCTTGCAACCGAATCCGCGACCGTTGAAATAGAACCGGCAAAGGTCTCCGTTGACATTCTCAAGAAGGCCGTCACGGATGCCGGTTATAAAATTATCGACACTGCCGATGAAGTTGACCCCGTGAGGGCAGAGACCGAATTACGGGAACGGGAATACAGAAATCTCCGGCGAAGATTTATCTTCGGCGCGATCCTGTCTTTGATTGTGATGGTTGGGAGTATGCCTGAACTCTTTCAATTTGTGAAAGTTGTTCCTCTGGAAATAAGAAATGTCACCCTGATGTTGCTCACCATTCCCGTCATGTTTTACGTCGGCGGCAAGTTTTTTAAAGGCTTTTGGACCGCCGCGAAGCATCGTACCACGGATATGAACACCCTCATCTCCATTGGAACTTTATCGGCGTTTATTTATAGCGCTGTAGCGACAATATGGCCAAACCTGTTTGTCTCTGCGGGCAAACCTGCCGACGTTTACTTCGATACGAGTGCAGTCATTATCACCTTAATCCTGTTGGGAAAAATTCTCGAAGCAAGGGCAAAATTGAAATCTTCAGAAGCAGTCAGAAAGCTGATCGCTCTTCAACCTGTGACTGCCCACCTTGCTGCCGACGGCGGAGAGATCGATGTTCCACTAAGCATAGTCCAGGTGGGCAACGTACTGAGGGTGAAGCCGGGAGAAAAAATTCCGGTCGATGGCAAAATCTTGAATGGTTTCGCCACGGTAGATGAATCCATGTTGACCGGAGAAAGTGTTCCGGTGGAACGAACCGTAGGAGCAACGCTTCTCGGTGGCACAGTCTGTCTTGACGGCACGATATTGATTCAGGCAGAGAAGGTGGGAAAGGAAAGTTTTGTTGCTCGTGTCGCGAAACTTGTTGAAGAAGCCCAGACATCCAAGCCGCACGTGCAGAGGCTTGTCGATAGAGTTGCATCTGTATTCGTTCCTGTCGTCATTGTCGTGGCGGTCATCTCTGCCGCTGCCTGGGCTATTTTCGGTCCGCCGCCCGTTCATGCGCTGATGGCTTTTGTTGCGGTATTGATCGTCGCATGTCCCTGTGCACTCGGTTTAGCGACGCCGACTGCTATCATGGTCGGCACGGGCCGAGGCGCAGAAATGGGGACACTCATCAGGGACAGCGACACGCTGGAACAGGCGCGCAAGATTACCAGCGTCATATTTGACAAGACCGGCACACTTACCGTAGGAGAAATGAAAGTCGTTGAGATAATTCCGTTTGTCGGGGACCCCGAAGCTGGGAACAAAATATCTGAAGACGATTTGCTTAGACTGTCGGCTGTTGCGGAAGCTCACTCGACTCATCCGCTCGGGAAAGCAGTCGTCGAAGAAGCCCGACGACGCGGCTTGAATCACGCTCTGCTGGAAAATAACTCCACCGAAAATACGTCCTTCAAATCATTTACAGGAAAAGGGGTTGAGAAAATTACGCGGGAAGATGCCGGCCAAAGAGTTCTCCGCGTCGGGAAACTTTATTTTGTATTCCCGGGCGAAATGCCAAATTCGAAATTCCAGGAAAAGGTCTTGCAGCGAATGCAGGAGTTGACGGCATCAGTTCTCTATGTCTCAAGTCGATGCGCACCTTCCGACAAGCCGGAAATTCTCGGCGCAGTCCTGGTAAGCGATTATGTAAGAGATGATGCGGCATCGACAGTTAACAGAGTGAAGCGGCTCGGATTGAAAACATATTTGCTTACCGGAGACGGAGAAGGAGCGGCGAAGAGAATCGCCGAGCTTGTCGATGTAGACGGTTACTTTGCCAACGTCTCGCCGGAAGGAAAACTGAATAAAATAAAAGAGCTGCAAAGCAGCGGGGAAGTCGTCGCGTTCGTCGGGGATGGGATCAACGATGCGCCGGCGTTGACGCAGGCAGATATTGGCATCGCGATGGCGAACGGGACTGACATCGCCGTCGAATCCTCGGATGTCACACTCGTGAGGAATGAACTCAGCCTCGTACCACGATCCATTCTTTTGTCGAGAAAGACTATTAAAGTAATTAAACAAAATTTGTTCTGGGCGTTTTTCTACAATATCTTATTGATACCGCTTGCCGCAGGGGTTTTCTATCCGCTCACGGGCTGGCAGCTGAATCCGATGTTCGCTTCGGTCGCCATGGCGCTGAGTTCCGTCAGCGTTGTAAGCAACTCGCTGCGGCTGAAGAGAATAAAAATCACATAATCGCCAAATACAAGGAGACGTTGATGTTTGGTTTTGTAAAGAAGAAGAAAGTTTTGAACGTAGAAGGAATGACATGTCATCACTGCGAGATGACCGTCGAAAAAGCTCTGCTCGAAGTTGCGGGCGTCAAAAGCGCGAAGGCAGACCATGCTGCCAAGAGTGTTGAGGTGGAGTATAAGAATGAACTCGATCTAAATAAAGTAAGAGAGAAAATCGCGAAGGCGGGCTATAGATTAGCCGGATGATAAAATATTTTTCGCAAAAACGAACCAGGGGAGCTGATTTGCTGTAGTGGTTTGGGGATCCCGTCCTTCCGTCGAATCTTGTCGCCGCAAAAGTGGCTCGTAGTAATTCAAGAAGTTTCAACAGGCTGAATCGCCGGACGATTCCCTCACAGAGTAATATCACCTCCGCTCGATGCGCTAACTGACCTGCGGGTCGCAGAAAATTCTCCGCTTGTTTCGCAGAATGGCCCGCTGATTGTGCAGAGTCTTCCGCTTGTTGTGAAAAATGGCCCGCTGGCTGCATGGAATTGCCCGCTGGTTGTGAAAAATGGCCCGCTGATCGCGCAAAGTCTTCCGCTCGCTGCGCCGAATCCTCCGCTGGTTATGCCGAACTCTCCGCTGGAAACGCTGAATCAATTGTTGGTTGCGAAAAGGCTTCCGACGGAGCTGCAGGCTTGTCCGCCGGCTCCGCAAGGCTCTCTGCCTTAAAAGGGAAAGTCCTTTTTCATTGGGAGAGGACATATTTCGCCTGAGCTGGTACTGGCTCAGTTTGATAGTTCCAAGCAAAATAACGATTGTCATGCCAGCGAAAGCTGGCATCCAGAACCAAAGAAATGGATTCCGGCTTCCGCCGGAATGACCCCGGGATCGAAACTGAGCCACTACCTCTGAGCTGCTAAGGTTGACTATGCGGTGGGGACAATTTATATTTTTAGCGGAATGAAAAGCGTCGTGTGGTACACTGGGGGAATGAATGGAGTTCCATAGGTTTCAGATTTAAAAAAAACGACACTATGTTTGGTTTTCCAATAGTTAGGCGAAAATGGCGGCTGCAAAAATCATTTTAACATCCATTACATTGAATCTCAATCAATGAAAGGAGACTCATGAATACCATCGATGATTTGCAAGTAACTTTGATACAGCTATTGGATTCCATAGGGAAGTACAAACTAGAACCAAAAAAGGGCTCCATTCACGTTCTTCGAGAACGAGCTTTTATTGCAATCCATCCCAAGAAGAGCTATCTGGGCGTGAACGTCGTCCTCGACCGTTCCAAAGCTGCTCCATCAGCGAGCAAGGTCGAAAAAGTCTCAGCGAACAGATTTCATCACTTCTACAAAATCACTGACAAGCGGGAGTTGAATAGCTCATTCGCTCGATTGCTAAAAGAGGCATTCGATCTCGCTCAACCGAAAAAGTAAAGGATGGTTCAAATGTCACGACTAAGAGTTGGTTCCATAGCAGGGTTGGCTTTTGGAATTATTGACATCATTCCAATGCTGTTTATGGATTTACCGAATCGCAATGTTGCAATGGTTGGAGCTTTTACGAGCCGCTTTGCAATAGGTTTTCTAATTCCTAATACAACGCTTCCCTTTGCAGGATGGCTCAATGGACTTCTCATCAGCTTATTGATTAGTATTCCTGATGCAATCATAACAGGTTCATTCGTGCCGATACTTGGTTTTGGAGCGGTAGGTGGAATCGTCATAGGTTTAATCGTCAACAGAAAGAAGCAGTGATGGAGCCGCCACTTCGCCTAACATGTAGAAAAAAGACACTCAACATTTTCAGCGGATCGTGTTCGCTTAATCCGCCAGAAAATAAAATGGCGGACTACTTGTTTCTGCGGGACGTTATCTGTCATGCGTGGCGACACTTCTTAAACACAACTCAAAGTCAGGTATGCTTATGAGATCCTTGGTTTTATTCTTGCTTATCACTGCGGGATGTGCTTCCCATTCCCCTCGGGTTCATACTCAGGGAACTGATTTTACCGTCCTTGATTCGACCTTTGCGGGTCAGATGGTCAGGCAGTGTTCAAGGTGGGCGCCGACAATAAAACGCACGTGAACAAAGTTCAGGATTTATATAGGGCAGTTATCCTTTTGGCAGTTTGCTTGACTTCCGTGCAAGCGCAAGAGAAACCCCGCTCGACTTGTTTCAGCGCACGGCCGATCGATGGCTGGGACTCTCTTGTGGCTCGGATCAAGTATACTGAAATTTTTCTGCGCGCAGGAGCTCATGGCTCTGTCGGCGTGGGATTTCGCGTTGACACTTCAGGTACGATCGATGGCCCGATTTATGTGAAAACAACTGAACACTACCTTGTCGATCTGGTCCGCGACGCGGTAAGAGCCACTCGCTGGCAACCCGCAATGAAAATGGGTGAGCGTGAAGTCAGCATAGTTTCATTTCGCGTTGACTTCACATTGCTCCCGGACACGGTTCAAATAAGGAGCTATACTGGTAAAGACACTGTTCTGTGCAGGGACGTTCGTTCCAAAATTCATATAGAAATACGGCAATACTAAGTATGAAACTCATTCGGCCGTTTCACCGCCGTTGACGTTGGTTGCTCAAGTTCAAATGAAACCATCAAAGTGCCGATTGATGAAAGTCGAGCCCTTCCGAGTACAGTCGCGACAAATGATCGTTATGTATTGTGCTAAAGAACACACCACCGGAACAAGAACGGGACAATTTTGTGTTAGAAGAACTGTATGTCACTAAGTAGAAGAAGTTTCTTGAATCGAATACTCGCCGGGGGTGCAGCCATCTTCAGCGCGTACGTAATTTATCCCGTTATCAGATTTCTTATTCCGCCTCCAGTGCCGCTCGATGCGCAAACGAGAGTCCAGGCGGCAACGATCGACGAGCTGAAACCGAACTCAGCAAAGTTTTTCAGGTTTCTAGATAAGCCGGCTGTTCTGGTTCACCTCCAAAACGGCAGTTACGAAGCGCTGTCTGCAAAATGCACTCACCTCGGATGCACCGTCGCATTCGAACAGGACAAAGACATATTCTATTGCAACTGCCACGGGAGCCAGTTCAACATCGACGGAAAAGTCATCAAAGGACCTGCAGCGCTGCCGCTGACTCAGTATGCCGTCTCAGTTTCAGGAGACGATATTTTTGTGACCACTCAAAACCAGCAGGTGTAGGAATTGAAAGAGCAAGCCAGCGGAATGATAGAGTAATGGGCCGAATTACCGACTTCTTCGACGAACGGTTCGATTTGTCTCCGATCCGGAGATGGGTGAGCGACAAAACAGTTCCACAGCACAAGCATTCGTTCTGGTATTACTTCGGGGGACTCGCTCTGTTCCTCCTTACGGTTCAGATAATCACCGGCATTCTTCTCGCATTTTATTATTCGCCCAACCCGGCAAATGCAAATGAGTCGGTACGTTATATCATGGAACATGTGCAATACGGCTGGCTGATCAGATCGATACACTTCTGGGGCGCGAACTTTTTGATCGCTGTAGTTCTGGTTCACATGTTCTCGACATTCTTCATGAAAGCCTACCGCAAGCCGCGCGAGGTAATGTGGATCTTAGGCGTTCTCATTCTCGCATTGGTTCTCACGTTTTCGTTCACTGGTTATCTGCTCCCATGGACGACGCTCTCGTACTTTGCGACGAAGGTCGGCGTGAACACGCCCATGGTGATGCCGGTGATAGGAAATTTCATCTCGCAGATCATGCAGGGCGGGGAAGACGTCAGCGCTGCAACACTGACCAGAATGTTTACGCTTCATACTGTCATCCTGCCTCTGACTGCAGCAGGGCTCGTAACGTTTCATGTACTCCTCAGCCAGGTTCTTGGCACGAGTGTCCCGCTGTCCATAAAGAAACTCGATGGCGAGACGAAATTCTTTCCGCACTTTCTGATGCGCGATGCAGCCGTCTGGTCGGGTACGTTCGCAATTCTGCTCGCCTTCGCGTCGGTTTTTCCGGCGAATTTAGATCCGAAAGTAAATCCGATCTTGCCCGCTCCAGCCGGAATAAAGCCCGAATGGTATTTTCTTTTTATTTTTCAGACGCTCAGAACAATTCCAGAGATCGCTGCGGTAGGCCTCGTTACGCTCGGCGGAATCGTCTGGCTCATGGTTCCTTTTCTCGATAGGAAACCTGTGAACGGAAAACCTTTCTTCACACTTTTCGGGATCGGCGTGATAGTTTATACGCTGACCATGACTATTTTCGCCTATATCACAACCGCCCAGCATTAATGACGGCTTTCCTCATTCAAGTTGCCGACACATTGTCGGCAAAGATTCCTTCCTTCACCGACAGATTCAATTTTACACTTCCTCTGATCGTCGTGCTTCTTATACTCATGTTCTTTATCCTTTTGAAGTCGTACGAATCCGAGAAGGGTCGATAGCCGATCCCTCTTAGTTCGCGCCGATTACCTTTGAGCTAACTCGTCCTTGAAAAATTTTACCTCTGCTTCTATATTAGATCAAAACAATGGCAGAACAGTGCATTCGTCTGAGAAACGCTACATTCTATGCGTACCATGGTGTCCTCACCAATGAGCAGGCGTCCGGGGGAAAATTCGAAGTCGATATCGATATGTTCGGGGATTTTTCGACCGCCGCGAAGAGCGACCACTTGAAGGATGCGGTCGATTACGAAAAAGTTTATCAGTCAATCAAAAGGCTCGTCATCGACAAGAGGTTTTATCTGCTGGAATCGCTTGGCACACAAATCGCGGACAATATTTTGGCGAATTTTTCCGAATTGGACCGCGTGATCGTCAAAGTGAGGAAACACTCGCCTCAAGTCGGCGGCGTAGTTGATTTCGTCGAGTTTGAAACGGAAAAGAGCCGCGTCCGGGGAACTTGACTTGGAAAACGCTGAATCTTATCTGTTGTTGGGCTCAAATCTCGAGGATCGATACGGATCTCTGATGAATAGTTTAGATATGGTGGCACAACTGCAGGATGTGAAGGTAATAAACACATCGGGAATCTACGAAACCGAGCCGGTCGAATTTGTCGATCAGCCATTATTTCTAAACATGGCTGCCCACATTTCTACTCCGATGACGTCGTTAAATTTGTTGAGAAAGCTTAAACAGATCGAAACAATGATCGGCAGGAAGCCGAGAGAGAGATGGCGCGAACGCGAGATCGACATCGACATAATATTTTACGGCAACGAGATTATCGAATCAGAAGAGCTGACTATTCCGCATCCCAGAGCTCACCTGCGAAGATTTGTCCTTCAGCCGATGAATGAAATTGCAGCCCATTATGTCCACCCGGTATTTAGCAAAACGGTGGCGCAGTTGTTGAGCGAATGCAGAGACGAGTCCAGAGTGACACTGATTAGCGGGCCGACGCGCCCGGCAGACTGAATATGGAATCGACAAATCATATCACCGATTTAAGACAGATTGCCATAGAAGGAGTCATCGGCGCGGGGAAAACGAGTCTCGCAATTAAGCTGGCAAAGTTTCTCAACGCAAAAGCCGTGCTGGAGAAGTTTGAAGAAAACCCGTTCCTCGAAAAATTCTACGAGGACATAAGCCACTACGCGTTTCAAACTCAGATGTTTTTCCTGATGAGCAGGTACAGGCAGCAGCAGGAGCTTGCGCAGACCGACATTTTCAACCAGACATTGGTCACCGATTATATGTTTGAGAAGGACAAAATATTCGCCTATTTGAATTTGCAGGATAATGAGCTGAAATTATACGAGACGGTGGTCAGTTTGCTTGAGAAAAGCATCCCGAAACCCGACCTGGTCGTCTATCTGCAGTGCAATGTCGACCATTTGATGGCAAATATCAAAAAGCGGGGAAGAAAGATCGAACGAAACATTTCGAAAGAATACCTTCAAAGCCTGAACGAAGCATACAATTATTTCTTCTTCAGATATAGGTCGTCGCCCCTTCTGATCGTGAATGCGGACGAAATCGATTTTGTCAATAATGAAAGAGACTTTGATAAGCTCGCTTTCGAGATTTTAAAGCCGCGGAAGATCGCGGAATACTATAACCCGATATTGAAGTGAAAGTGACGATAGAATTTTTTCTCTGGATAATTTTTTTCATCGTGGTCTATCGAATCATCAAAAACACGATTCAGAACGCCGTCAACAGAGGAATCAGAGATTACGAAGCACAAAAGGAAGCGCGGCGGAGAAAGGAAAAAGAAATCACGGTCGATCAGAAAAAAATTCAAGATGCGGATTTCAAGGACCTCTAAGGGGCCCAGCACAAGCAACTACGGAGTTCCCACTTTGCATCTTACTGACTTCATGTTTTCCCGCACACCTTTGACGTCATGCCGAACGGCTTAAGCAAAAGTCTCGAAAGAACCGCAAAGGGAGGCGCACGCCGGCTCCTCGCTTCTCTCGCTTCATGGCATCATCAGAGATGGCACGGATTCGGAAAAGCGGAAGACATCAAAAGAATAATTGTGATCAGGCAGCATAACCAATTCGGGGACGTGCTTTGCACCGTCCCGCTGCTTCGCGCACTGAAAACGAAATTTTGTCTCGATGAATTGGCGGTTGTCGTCTCTCCACAGAACATAGACGCCGTTCGCGGCTGCCGGTACGTCGACAAAATCATCAACTACGATAAGTTAGCCTTTTACAGGAAACCGTCTCTCTTCTTCAAATTTTTCAAAGAGCTTCGCAACGGTTACGATGTCTTACTCGTTCCATCGAACGTTTCCATGTCTCTCACGAACGACATCATGTCCTTCTTCATAAAAGCGAAAGTGAAGATCGGTCCGAAATCTCTCGAAGACAAGCCGAACAAAACGCACGGGGTTTATGACATCGCCGTAGATTTGCAATGGGACAATGGAATCACTCACCAGTCCTGCCGCAATATGCAAGTCGCGATTCCACTGGGCATCGATCCGGTCAAGCAAGACAAAGGATTGGAATACGATGTCGATGAAAGATTGTCAGGTGAAGTCAGCGAACTCATGAAATCCGTCAAGAACGGTACTTCATTAAAAGTCGCGATTCATGCTGGGGCAGGCAAGGCGGCGAACCGGTGGAACGTATGGAATTTCGCCAAGCTTTCCGAGTTGCTTCATGACGAACTCGGGGCGGATTTGTACTTCACAGAAGGCTCGTTCGATCACGAGATAGTAGAACACCTTACAAATCTGATAAAGATTCCATTTGTCCGGGTAAGAAACAGAACGATTCAATCCATAGCGGCTCTCCTCACACAGATGGACCTCACGATCACAAACGATACAGGTATCATGCACCTGTCGGCCGCGGTCGGTACATCGACACTTTCACTATTCGGTCCGACCGATCCTCTCCAGTGGGCGCCGGCGGGAAGCAATCATCGATTCATCCTCGGACGAAACAGTGACATTAACTCCATAGAAGTGAACAAAGTCTTTGACCTCGCCAAAAAGATGGCACTCAAGAATTAAGTGCAGATGAAAAAGAGTTGATAGTATATTTACACGATGCTGACGAACGCCGACATAAAACGTATTAGCGAACTGAAAGAGAGAAGCGGAAGAGAAGAGCAGGCGAAATTCCTGATAGAGGGAAAACGTGCCGTTACGGAGGCACTAACAAATAATACAAGCATCGAGCGAATAATTGTAAACATTGCCGTTGACCCGTCTAAGTTTGCTGAAATTTTCTCTGTCGCAGAGGAGATCGGAATCGCACTCGATGAAGTACCCGCCGGAAAATTCTCCAGGCTGTCCTCGACCGGAACGAGTCAAGGAATTATTGCAATTGCAAATATTCCGTCGATTTCGTTAGATGATATTCTTAATGAAGTCCGATCCAAAAGGAATGCTCTTGTCATAATTCTTGAAAGGATTTCTGATCCTGGGAATTTCGGAACGATCCTTCGATCGGCGTCTTGGTTCGGTGTCGATGCAATCCTGACCGGGGAGGGAAGCGTCGACGTCTATAATCCCAAAGTTGTCAGGTCGGCGCTGGCAGCCATCTCATGCCTCAAGGTTGTCCAGGAGATAAAACCATCGGATGAGATTTCCAAATTCAAATCTATAGGATTCAAGATTATTGCATCAAGCCAGAATGGTAAAACGAACTATGCCGACTACACCTTTCCTCAAAAGTCGTGCTTGATTTTCGGTTCGGAGGCAGCTGGCATCGAGAGGAAGACACTCGATTTATGTGACGAATCCGTAATGATTCCGCGGGTTGGCAAAATGGAATCATTAAATGTTGGCGTTGCATCTGCGATTATCATGTCAGAAATGGTCCGACAGAAATCCGTTTTGAAAAAGTAGTTATTTCTCGCCAAGCAGTCTAATCCATCAACTCATTTGTTTCTACACCCCTTCAACGGAGAAGGTGGAGTCTATTCAGTGAAAAGAGTCGGTATGGTAAACCCCTTTCCTATGTACAAAGTTAGCCAGATGAACAATAATGTGCTCCCTGGAATGAAAATCGAGGAAAAGAAGACAATTTTGAGGGAAAACCATCGGCACATGTCTTGCTGAAGGTGTCACGAGCGTTAACGCGTACAGAATTCGAGAAGAGTACCGGTTGAGTGCCAAAGGTTTTTTAGCCGTAAGGATAATTGCTGATGAGCGGTTCTAATAAGTTCAAGAACATTTTGTCCCAAAGACAGCCCTTTGCGATGGTATACGTTGTCCTATCGTGGCCCGTCTCATCTCGATAATGTGATGATCGGATCGGCATGAGTTTGGTTCGCGAAAGGATTTGCACAAATAGGAGAACATGAATGGCAGAAGTATTTCAGAGTGAAGTCGACTCAGAAACAATGCAGAAAGATTTGTCGGAAGTAAGCGATGCTTCGCACTTTTCCCAGAGCATCAGGAGAATAATAGAAGAACAGCGGCCCGAACGATTGCTTGAGACAGGGACATATCTCGGAAAAGGTTCTACCGCCGTCATCGCAGGAGCACTAAAACGATCGGGTCTGGACAGATCCATTTTTTATTCGGTCGAATGCAATCCCGGCAACTTCGATCAGGCTGTTCATAACCTCCATCGGAATCGCCTTCTCAAATATGCCAGAGTTCTCCTGGGAATTTCCGTCCCGCGTTCAATGCTTCCGACTCCGGAAGAAATTACCATCCTGTCGGAAGAGATCATCGGCAACGACGAAATATTCATCGACTACCAGCCTGAAACCAGGGTAGAGTCTTATCTCAAAGAGACAGATTTCCCGGAGGAGCCGGATAACCTCCTTGAAAAAATACTGGAGGAGTTTGATTTCAAGCCCGACTTCGTACTTCTCGACAGCGCGGGCCACATGGGATTTGTGGAGTTTACGTATCTGGTCGATCGCCTTCAGGGAGAATGCTGCATTTGTTTGGATGACGTCTTCCATATAAAACATCATAAGAGCTACCTTCAAATTAAGTCCGACCCGCGGTTTGAAATCATCGAAACATCAAGGGAAAAATTCGGTTATTGCATAGCGAAGTTTACTCCTTCCAATCCTCGTCAAAGACAGCAACGGTTGGATAAAGCGAGACGAGAGAACAAGAAGGGAAGCAAAGAGAGGCATTTACTTGAACTGCTCGACCGACAGGCGGAGATATATATCCAGGCGAACAAGTTTGAAATTGCCGAAGTAATCCTTCAATGCATTCTTTCAGATTCTCCGGAGGACTTAAACGCACTGAACGATTTTTCCGTTATTAAAATTCTTGAGAATAATTGGGAAGGTGCAATAAGTCTAATAGAAAAAGTCTTGCTCGTCGATTCGAATAACCAGGCGGCAAATTCCAATTTAGCATATATCAAGCAGCAATTCGAAACAAAGAAAAAGGTTCTCGAAGCAGAAAAGATGATCGAAGAGTCACGTTTCAATGAGGCAGACATCCAGTTGAGCAATATCCTGGCCGTGAATTCCAAAAACATTGAAGCTCTGAATGCGTATGCAAAGCTTCGGATCAGAAATTCTGACTTTGCCGGCGCTAAAGAGACAATCCAAATAATGATCGAGACGGAACCCAACAGCTCCTGCATCTGGGACCGAAGCGACGAGTACGCAGATAGATTGATTAACAAAATGGGAGAGTCTTCCTTCTATGAGATATTCGATTTTGTTCGGAGACTTATTTCAAGCGGCAAGGAAAATGAAGCGCACATGATACTCTGGAAAATATTTTCCAGCGACCACGGCGTCCGACATGCAATAAGATTACTAAAAGACATCACCATACCCGAACATAAAAAAGAGACATACTCGGTCCTAGTTGAATTACAGCGGCTACAGCGATTTTCTGCCAACCGCAGGAAGGGATATTCCCAGTGGGGTGAGGAGTCGATCATAAGAGAGTTCTTCGAAGGATATTCCGAAACCTATTTGAAGTTTTTCGTCGACGCAGGCGCATTCAACGGAATCATGGGAAGCAACACGAGGGCTTTAGCTGAATCCGGCTGGGGTGGAATATTGATTGAACCAAATCCTCTTGTTTTCGGAGGATTGAAAAGAGATTACGAGAAATTCTCGAGCTGTGTTTGCCTCCAGAATGCCCTGTCAAATTATTCCGCGGACAACGTCGAAATGTTTATTGCGATGGGTCCGGAGGGAACACCCGAAGGCAAACAGTGGGAATATGCTCAGGTAAGTACGCTTAACAGAAATTTCGCCGACACTTACATCAAAGAGCATGACTTCCGATACAAGCCATACAGAGTCAACGTCAGAACTCTCACGGAGATTCTCACTGCCAATGGCTGCCCGCATGATTTCGGATTCATCAGCATCGACTGCGAAGCCGAAGACCTAAACGTTTTGAAAGGACTAGATCTTTCGATATTTAGGCCGAAACTAATCTGCATAGAAAGCGATAAAGAAGTACGGAGCGGCACGTTCAAGACACACTTAGAAAAATGGGGTTATAAGTTTCACGCCGAGATCTGTGGGAACACTTTCTTCTCGCTATGACAGATAATTCCTTTCTCTTTTTCATACTTCTCAAAGAATAAAAGGAACTAGCAAATGGAAAAGGATTCCAGCAAGAAAACAATCGGAATCGGTCTGGTAGAACACATGGGTGATATCGTCGCGTGCGAGCCTGTTTCGCGTTACCTCCGCGGAGAATTTCCTGAGGCGCATATAGTATGGGTGGTGCGAAAGGAGTACAGGGAGTTGATAGATACAAACCCAAATATCGACGAGACCCTCGTCGTAGGTTGCCTGACCGAATGGATACTTCTTTCCAAGACCGGAGTGTTTGATGAAATCTTTGATCTTCATATTAACAAGAGAGTTTGCCCGACTTGCATGGTTCCACTGGAAAAAACGAGAGGAGAGTTAGACGTCGCGGAACTGACTTATTTTAACTATGGGAGTCTTCTTCAGGCATTTTCAATCGGGGCAGGATTGCCCGCGCTCGATGATCCCCCGAAGGTTTACATTCCTGACGCTGTCGTGTCGCGAGTCGATCAGCTCAATCTTCCCGCCGACTGTGTCGTGGTACATACTCTTACAAACGAAAGCGTCAAAGACTGGCAGGAAGCAAAATGGATTCAGCTCGCTTCCGAGATAACTCATAGCTTCGGCTTGGCCGTTGTGGAAGTGGGCATCAAACCTACCTTAGCAAATGGCGGACTCAAAAGCTACATCAATCTGTGCGGTAAACTTTCCATCCTTGAAACGGCGGAAGTAATTCGCAGGAGCACAATTTTTATAGGAGTCGACAGCGGTCCCGCGCATCTCGCAAATGCCGTCGGAACCTTTGGAATAATATTATTGGGCAAATACAAAGTCTACGAGACTTATAATCCGTTCAGCGGGGACTACGGAAGCGGCATTAACTCTCACCTGGTCTTTTCGAAAGACGGCGTCTCAGAAATAAAAACATTGGAAGTATTTAAAGTCTTCGGGCAATGCTTGACGCACGTGCTGAGAGGAAAACGGTTCAAAGGAATAATAAGAAACTACAGTTCCGAGATTCGGAAGGATATGGCAGCGAAGGAAGCAGGAGTGGGAAGACAGATAAGGGCAATTGCATTTCACCTGCCTCAGTTTCATCCGATTCCGGAAAATGACCGCTGGTGGGGAAAGGGGTTCACCGACTGGACAAATGCTTCAAAAGTGAAGCCGCTTTATCCAGGACATTACCAGCCACATATTCCCTCCGAGTTGGGTTTCTACGACTTGCGTCTGAAGGAGGCAAGAAATTCGCAGGCCGAACTGGCGAAAGAACACGGGATAGAAGGGTTTTGCTACTGGCACTATTGGTTCGGCGGGAAACAATTATTGCAGAGACCTGTGGATGAAATCATTTCAACCGGCGAACCAGATTTCAAATTCTGTCTCGCATGGGCAAATGAAAGCTGGAGCCGCCGATGGGACGGCGAGAGCAAAGAAGTGTTGCAGGAGCAAGTCTACGGCGGTGAACCCGACGACACGAATCATTTCAACTATCTACGACATGCATTTCAAGATAAACGATACATGACCGTCGAAGGAAAACCGCTCTTTCTGATTTACAGGCCAGCAGAACTGCCCGATCCTAAACGGACGCTCTCGCTCTGGAGAAAGCTGGCACAAGAGAACGGATTCAAAGGCCTGTACATCCTGGCCCTGAAGACGAAGTTCAGTAAACTGGAAACCGACTGGACTGATTTCGGATTCGACGGAGAGGTGATCCATCATCCTAATTTTGACCCTCTGTTCGAAATAATGAACTACCAGCGTGCATTCTTAATGGAACGGAAATACATACCGCCAGGTTTGCCGAGAGAAAAGGAATCATACCCGCTTAAGTTCGATTACGAAAACGCGGCGCCATTGTTGAAATTACACAACGATCGTCACCTCAAAAACGACCATGTCTATCCCACCGTGATGTGCTCGTGGGATCATAGTCCCAGAGTCGGGAAAAGGGCCGTCGTACTTACATCGCCTTCTCCGGAAGCGTATGGAAAATGGTTATCGTTAGAGGCTGAAAGACTTTCAAGCAGGGACCACGAGCATCGACTACTCTTCATCAATGCATGGAACGAATGGGCAGAAGGTATGTACCTCGAACCCGACTTGAGATTCGGAAGGGAATTCCTTGAATCAACAAAGGGAGCATTGACCGGACAACTCCATGAAGGAAATCGAAAATCGAAAGATCAGGAAATATTCGGCGACGTTGGAGCCGACGACAAGAAAAATTCCATCGAGGTGCACATCAAGAAAGCAAGGGCGAGCAAAACAAACAAGGAATTTTCGAATGCTGAAAAAGAATATATCATGGCCCTCGTACAGGCTTCGATTGCGATCGGGCAGCTCATACACCTGTCCGCTTCGCAGAAAGAGAGCAAAATGTTCAAGACTCGCCTGCAAAACATGAAGGCCGTATCTGCCCAGCTCAATGGAGAGCTTGCGGAAATTTATTCCATGAAGGGCAGATTTGAAAAAGCCAACGCGGTTTTCCTCGAAGGGATCGACCTTGAACCGACGGCAGTGATCGCATCTTTCGAGACTGCCGAAGAAATGGTCAGGAGAGGTTATTTCTTAAGCAGCCTGCATCTTTTCCTTAACCTGCACGACAAAGCCCCACGCGACGTGAAAGTCCTTCTTGCCTTGGGCTTTATTCTGTCGAAGATCGGAAAGGCTGACAAGGCGATAGAGGCATACGAAACGGTGCTGCTGTTGCAAAGAGATAACGCACAGGCCAAGCAGGCATTGGTTCGGTTGAAAACAATCAAACATAAAACTTTTGATGATGTGACTGCCGAACTTCCAAAATCTAGCGTACCACCATCTATCTCAAAAAAGAGTGAGCTTCCGAATCAACCATTCAAAGAAGGTCACCTTGCAGACCGACTTCCTTCGATGCCAAGTACTGAGTTGGAGGGTACGTTCTTTACCCATGATTCCGCGTCTCTAATAAATCGGCAGCTGGCTGACTTACTGATGAAACAGAACATAAAGGTTAAGCTGAAACCACTGGAGCCAGTGGACATTGCCATCAAAGCAAACGGGCTAAATCGTTACCGGCACTTAGTCAAAAGTACCAATCCGAGAGGCGAAAAGGCAGACGTTCATATTCGCAATAGTTGGCCGCCAAATCTAGATCCCCCGGATGACGGTCACTGGGTGATAATTCAACCGTGGGAGTTTGGCAGTCTGCCAAAAGACTGGGTGAGCGTTTTCTCCAATGAGGTTGATGAAATTTGGGTCCCAAGCAATTACGTTCGCAAAGTCTATGTCGACAGCGGAGTCCCGAGCGAAAAGGTCATAGTAGTTCCGAATGGGATTGATCCGAATATTTTCCGGCCTGACGCGAGACCGTTCCGTTTACAATCGAAGAAGCAGTTCAAATTCCTGTTTGTCGGAGGCACGATTCTTAGAAAAGGGATCGACATTTTGCTTGATTCATACACCTCAACTTTCAATTCCTCAGACGATGTCTGCCTTGTAATCAAAGATTTTTGTGTAGACTCGTTTTACGAGGGAATGACTTTCAGAGATAATGTGAACGAACTGAAACGAAAACCCGATTCTCCTGAAATCGAATACCTGGACAGAAACTTGACAGAAGAAGAGATCGCAGGACTTTATGTCTCGTGCGATGTATTAGTTCACCCGTATCGCGGAGAAGGGTTCGGATTGCCAATACTCGAATCCATGGCCTGCGGCACACCTCCGATGGTTACCAACGGAGGAGCCGCGCTGGATTTTTGCGACAATACAAACAGTATACTCGTGGATGCTTCCATCAAGCGGCTTCCCGGAAAGGAAATCGGCGGTAGAACCACTGTCGACTACCCTTGGATCTATGAGATCGAGACGCGTGAACTGTCTTCCAAAATGCAGTGGGCTTTCGAACACAGGGAAGAGCTGAAGAAGCTGGGAGAAACCGCAAGCAAAACTATCAGGACAAACTGGTCTTGGGAGAAGGCAGCTGCGGTGGCAGCCGGCAGAATTATGAAATTGATTTCAAAACCCGTTGTTCGATTGAAGCCGGCTACATCAACGAGCAGTTTCAAGGAGAGTTACGAGCATGCGCGAAACCTTGCGATCAACGGAAAGATTTCAGAATCGATGGAAATATTTGAGGAACTGTTAAGCGTGAATCCTGAACATGCCGGAGTGCTAAACGACCTTGGCGCACTTTACTTTCAGAAAGGTGACAAGGAAAAGGCAGTTCAATCATTTGAAAGAGCAGTTAAGTCGGATCCTCAGAACATCAGCGCACTGAAGAACCTTGCCGATCTTTACTTAGATGTCGGACGTGTCGCGGAGGCGACAAAAACCTATAAAGACATTTTGGCGATTACACCAAATGATTTTGAAGTAATACGACGAATTGCGTATGTCTGCTCTCTGCTCGGAAAAAACGAAGAGGCTGCATTTTTTTACTCGATGGCTGAACAAAAGAGTCAACCCGTGGACCACAAATGATAAACGCTCTCATCAGAAACGAATCTACCATGACGAATGATTTCAAATAGCTCTACATATGGCTGGATGATCGTCGGCTGCGGACTCACCGGCGCCACGCTAGCTGAGAGGATTGCCTCTCAATTGAACGAGCGTGTATTAATCATAGATAGACGAAATCACATTGCAGGAAACGCTTACGATTTTTACGATGACTCGGGAATACTTGCAAGCAAATATGGCGCTCACATATTTCATACTCAGTCGAGGCAAGTCTGGAATTATGTGAATCGCTTTGCCAGGTTCAATAACTATGTACATTTTGTCGATGCCTTAGTGGATGGCAAATACTATTCGATTCCCGTCAATCTCGACACCATCAACTCTTTTTATGAAATCGACCTTTCGGAGGAACAACTCCCGGCATTCATCGCACAGAAACGAGTACCGATTGACCATCCGAAAAATGCTGAGGAGGCCGTGATAAATAAGATTGGGTGGGAACTATACGAAGCTTTTTACAAGAACTACACAATAAAGCAATGGGGCCTCAATCCAACCGACTTAGATCCTGGAGTTACGCTAAGACTCCCCGTCAGAATGAATCGAGACAAACGGTATTTCTCCGACCCATGGCAGGGAATCCCAGTCGGCGGATACACGAAGATGGTCGAGGCAATGCTCCGCCATGAGAATATAGACGTAATACTTGATGTGGATTATCGCCAGATCTCCGAGCTTGTCAAATTCAAAAGAATGATTTTTACGGGAAGCATCGACGAGTTCTTTAACTACGGGCTGGGAAAGCTCCCCTACCGCAGTCTCAGATTCGAATTTGAGACTCACGATCGTGAGCACTTTCAGCACATCGGGGTCGTCAATTATCCAAATAATTTCGACTACACAAGAATAGTCGAATATAAATTCTTGAATGAGCAGAGTGCTCCAAAGACCACAATCAGTTATGAATACCCGTGCTGGAACGACGCGGAGCCATACTACCCTGTTCCATCAAGTGACAGCCGATCGCTGTTTTCCAAGTACGGAGAAGCTGCTGACAAACTCAGCGCCATTTTCTTTTGCGGAAGACTCGGCACATATAATTATTACAACATGGATCAATGTATAGGTCAAGCTCTTCACTTATTCTCGACGCAGATAGCAAAAAAAGAAAAGTTGCACGTATCAACCAACAAATTGGTAAAGTTCGATGGATAACAGTATTCTAAGCCGAGACATCCCCGATCTTCACAGCTACATACGATGGAATTCGATTTCTAAATACATCGACGACTCAATTTTGACGCTGGACGTTGGATGCAACGTCGGCACAATGTCGATCGAGATGGCTAAACGCTGCTCGGGGAAAGTCGTGGGAATAGATGTAGACCCGAAAGTCATCGCAAAGGCACAACAGAGGGCGGCGTCTTTTGGACTGTCCAATTGCGAATTTATGCCTGCCAGCGCAACTGAATTGCCTTTTGCCAACGCGACGTTCGACAGGATTCTTCTAGCGGATGTTCTTGAGCACGTAATTGACGATCTCGGAATCATAAAGGAATGTTTCAGAGTCATGAAGCCGGGAGGCAAGCTGATAATCAATGCTCCCCGGCCGAATTACTCTACGCTATTCAATAAAGCGTGGATCAGGAGCATCGGGCACGTTCGGGACGGATATGAACTCGACGATATAAAGGGACTGACCTCGGGTCTATTCGACGTTGTTGAATTTGATTTCAATTCGCGAGCAAAGGAAGAGTTTGATGCATTCTACAACAAAGGTTTTCAAAAAATAACTGACGAGCGCGTCCAAAAGACGATCGAACTCGAAAGCGATCTCTCTCGTGAGCCGTACGGATTAAGCGTTATGCTGATTCGAAAAAACGATGCCGCACCCGTGACTCGGAAAATTCGCGTCCTGCATGTTGCGTGGGGACATCCTCCGAACATGGCGGCGGGTCCAATATACTATCTGCACCATCTCAGTCTCAGACAGAAAGCGAACGGACTGGACGTAGCGTGCTTCGTTGCGGGTCAGGCACCGCAGAAATCCGGTCAACCACCTTACATCGACGATGATATCATAGATGGCCTTAAGTACTTCAAAGTGGAAAACAGACCGGCTCACTATTTCGACTGGTCAAATCCGAGGCGGGAGACTGAAAACAAAGAAATCGAAAACTTATTTCAAAATGTCCTTCAAAAATGGCAGCCAGACATTGTTCACTTTCACAATCTCGTCGGACTGTCCATGTCTCTTCCCATAATTGCAAAGAAGTTCGACGCGGCAACTGTTCTCTCTGCACACAATTATTGGATGATGTGCTCAAGAGACGATTTGTTTGCCACCAATGAGTCTTCATGCCAAGGCCCCGGAGATGGGTCGCCATGCGCAAGTTGCATCGGGAACCCTGATGCCGTTGATGACTTGATGTATAGAACATCAAAGTCGAAAGAAATTCTGAATAACCATGTGGATCTGGTTCTCGCAGTTTCCGAGCGCGTTCGCGAGTTGTTTATTGAATTCGGCATGCCTGCAAACAAAATTGTGACCCAGCATATTGGTTCGATTGCCGCAGAAGTGAATTGGAACAATCTAGGTAAAAATAATAAGCATAGGTCAAAACCGAATACTCCTGTGAGGCTTGCATACTTCGGTACACTTTCATTGAGGAAAGGGGTACACCTGATCCTCGAAGCGGCAAAGCATCTGAAGGAATACGAAGGGCAGTTCATAATAGAGATATATGGAGGAGGCATAAATGAAAGTTACAGGGCAAGACTTGAAAACATCTTAAGATCAGAGCCGTTCCTGAATAGGGTAATTATTTTCAAAGGTGGTTATACCCAGCAGAACTTGCCTGCGTTGATGTGCGATATCGATGCAGTGATAATCCCGCCGTTGTGGGAAGACAACGGGCCTCAAACGGTGATGGAGACTCTAGGAGCCGGGATTCCAATAATTGGAGCCAGAATGGGGGGCATTCCAGATTTTGTTACCGATGGAGAAAATGGTTTGCTCTTTCGCGGAGGCGACCCACTCGATCTGGCCGCCGCAATAAAGAAGATACTTGGCGATCCAGCAGTGCTCGCCAAATTCCGAAATGGAATTCATGCACCGTTGCCAATGGAGCAACATGTCTACGACCTTCACGAGAAATACCTCGAGCTGTTGAAAGGCAAGGCTCCGCGAGTGATCGATTCCGAAGAGCACAGGGAACTATACAATGCGGCCAGGACAATGATCGAAAGTGGAAATGCGCCGAAAGCCTTTGAGATTTTAAGAAAATTATTGCAGACTTCACCGGAGCATGCTGCAGGGCATAACGACATCGGCGTTTTGTATTTTCAAAGAGGTGAAATACAACCTGCAAAAAGACATCTCCAACGTTCCATCTCAGTGGCGCCGAATTACATAATCGCACAGAAGAATCTGGCAGAAGTATACGCAGCGGAAGGAAATTTCCAAACAGCCTTGGCACTCCTTCAGAAGATCTTTTCGGAAAACTCTCAGGATACCGAACCACTCATTTCTATCGCAAACATCTGTTTGAGAATTGGCAAAAAGGAAGAAGCCGTTTTTTTCTATAATAAAGTCCTTGGTATGTCGTCGAAGCCTGAGATCAAGAAGGAAATACTGCAAATCTTGGGTGCGCTCGATGCTAATGCGGATCGGTCGAAAGCTGGGGAGATGAAACATCGACCAAACGCTGAAACTCCGGCAGCATCGGTCTCTGTCATTGTCCTGGCGTACAACAAATTGGAATTCACGGGAAGATGCATACAATCCATTTTGTCCCGGGTACATTATGGAAACTATGAGATAATCGTCGTGGACAACGCATCGACCGATGGTACGCGAGAGTTCATGCTTAATCTCTCACGAAAAGTCGGGAACCTCAAGTATGTGCGGAACGAAACCAATGTCGGCTTTGTCGGCGGATGCAATGTCGGTGTTGAACACGCTTCAGGAGAGTACGTCCTCCTCCTCAACAACGACACAGTCGTTACCGAAGGTTGGCTGGAGTCTCTCATCGAATTTGCCATAAAGACACCGGATTGTGGAGCCGTTGGTTCGAAACTCATCTACCCGGACGGAAGATTACAGGAGGCAGGCGGAATAATTTTTTCCGACGGCAACGGCTGGAACTATGGAAAAGGAATGGACCCGACTCATCCGAAGTTCAACTTCGTCAGGGAAGTGGACTACGTCTCCGGCGCTTCCCTTATGGTGAGAAGAGACTTATGGAATAAGATAGGCGGCCTGGACAAATTATTTTATCCTGCATACTTCGAAGATTCAGATTTATGTTTTGAAATTCGAAAGCGAGGCTACAAAGTATATTATGAACCTCATAGCGTGGCTATTCATTATGAGGGCACCACGGCCGGAACCGATCTCAATGCAGGCGTGAAACAATTTCAACTTATCAACAAGCCAAAGTTTATCGAGAAGTGGAAGAGCGAACTAAGAGAACAATTTCCGTATGAGATACGGAACGTGGAAAATGCTTCTTCGAGAGGAATCGAAAAAAGAATTCTCGTTATCGATCCGTATCTACCGCTGTTCGATAGAGCCGCAGGGTCGCTGCATCTGTTCAATATTCTGAAAATTCTCAGGAAGATGAACTATCATATCACCTTCATTTCCGCAAATGGCGATTTGAAGGCTCGTTATCTGCCAATTCTTGAGGAAATGGGAATTGAAACCTTTGCCGGCGATCCCGACCTGACGGGGAACACCCGCGATAGAAAAATAGACTACCAGAAACTTTTTCAAGAAAGACAATTCGATTTCGCATTGATCGACTTCTGGTACCTCGCCGAGTATTACCTCCCTATGATAAAAAAGTTCTCGCCGCTCACGACCGTGATAATCGACACCGAAGATGTACATTTTGTTCGCGAGATGCGGGAGGCTGAGTTAAAGAACGACATTGAGCTTAAGAAAACCGCCGTTGAAAATAAAAAGCGTGAGTTGGCGGTTTACAGCAAAACTGATAAGCTGTGGGTGGTGACGGAAGAAGACAAACGAGCTCTCGCGCAGGAATTGAGCAACAAGCCGATCGAAATCCGTCCCGTGATACATGAAATGCGGGAGGTGCAGAAGGGTTTCGAGAATAGAAGCGGAATTCTTTTTGTCGGCAACTTCAACCATACCCCTAATGCTGACGCCGTTGAATTTTTCTTGAAGGAAATCTTCCCGCTAGTGCTGAATTCCCTCCCGGATGTCCAATTGTACGTCGTTGGGAATAATTCCCGCAAAATATTTCGTTCATTGAACTCAAACAACGTTACGATTGTGGACTATGTGGAAGATCTTTCGGAATATTATGAAAAATGCAGAATATCGATCGCACCATTGAGATATGGAGCTGGCCTTAAAGGCAAAATCATAGAGTCGCTTTCATACGGAGTTCCCGTGGTCACCACTTCGATCGGTGCAGAGGGTACAGAACTGCAGGGTGGCCGGGAAATCATCATTGCCGACGATCCAACCGAAATGGCCGGGAAAATAGTGAGGGTGCTTTCGGATGGAGAATTCTGGGAAATGCTGTCGAAAAATGGATTGAAGAGAATGCAAGAAAGATGGTCCTTCACGGCAGGAGAAAGGAGGCTGAGAGAAATATTATCGCCTCCTCCAAAACATGAAAAGAGCCAGACGGACAAATCGACGTCGATAATAATTCTCACCTACAATCAGCTGAAGTACACAAAGATCACTTTGGATAGCATAAGAAAGCACACGAAGGTCCCTTATGAAATAATCGTCGTCGATAACGCGTCATCAGATGGGACGGTCGAGTACTTGAAAACTCAAAGAGATTTACAAATTATTCTTAATGAAGAAAATCTTGGTTTTCCTGCTGGCTGCAATCAGGGAATCGAGAGAGCAAACGGCGATTACATTGTCCTCTTGAACAATGATGTAGTCGTGCCGAATAATTGGCTGGAGGGTCTTGTCGAGTGCGCGGAGAGCGACCCGAAGACCGGCGTCGTCGGTCCGATGAGCAATTGGATCAGCGGTTATCAGCTTGAGAAAAACTTCACTTACAAGAGGGTCAGCCAGCTGGATGAATTCGCTGCCGATTACCGACGGCGAAATCGAAAGCGATGGATCGAGGTTCCAAGGATCGCCGGGTTTTGTATGCTTATCAAAAAGGACGTGATCGACAAAATCGGCGGACTCGATACTGCCTATGGTATGGGTAACTGCGAGGACGACGATTTTTGCGTCCGTTCAAACTTGGCAGGGTTTAGGAATTTCATTGCGGGAGATGTTTTCGTCCATCACTTCGGCAGCAAGAGTTTTATGAATGACGGATTTGAAAAGTTTCAAGAGGTTCTTGAAGAAAAGAAGGCCGTCTTCCAGGATAAGTGGGGAATTACACCATCTGAGCGTTGGATGGAAAAAAAAGAAATCCAAAAACGCTCAAGTGTATATGTACCTTTGAGGATGAAGGAAACGACTTTGGTTTGATCGATACTCAAATCGCTCATTGTCTATCTGCGAGTCATTCTTTAAATTGTGTTTAAAAAGGTACAATAATGTTTGAACCGCAGAAGCAAAAATCCTCCGATCTAAAGACAAGAATCGAAAATCTACGGAGGTATCTTTGACGTTGACGGCAAACGCGAAGAGATAGAAAAACTCCACCAAAAAACTCAAGGACCGAATTTCTGGGATGACAATAGGGCAGCCCAGCAGGTCATGGCACAGTTGAACGACACGAAGGCGTGGGTGGACGAATGGGAGAAGGCAGCAAGGTATACGGAGGATGCTTCGGCTTTCATTGAGCTTGCTGAAGAGTCCGGCGATGAAAGCCACATGAAGGATGTGGATGACGAACTCATTCGGGCTGAAAAACACGTCTCGAGCTTGGAATTCAGAAAAATGCTCGGCAGCGAGGACGACGACAAGAATGCGATCTTGACAATTCATTCGGGAGCTGGCGGGACTGAAGCGCAAGACTGGTCACAGATGCTGATGAGGATGTACATTCGCTGGGGCGAACGGAGCGGTTTCAAGATGGATATCGCAGACATTCTCGAGGGGGAGGGTGCCGGAATTAAGAGTGCTACTATAGAAGTTATCGGGAAATATGCGTACGGTTATCTCAAAGCCGAAAACGGCGTTCACAGGCTCGTTAGAATTTCTCCGTTCGACTCGAACGCCCGGCGCCACACGAGTTTTGCTTCTGTCTTCATTTATCCTGAAATAGAAGCCGATGTCGAAATCGAACTCGATCCTAAAGACATAAAGTTTGAAACATATCGTTCGGGCGGTCATGGCGGCCAGAATGTGAACAAGGTCGAAACGGCAGTGAGATTGATTCATATCCCTTCTGGAATCATCGTCGCGTGCCAACAGGAGAGGTCACAGTTTCAAAACAGGGAACGCGCCATGAAGATGCTTCGCTCGCGGCTGTACCAGGTTCGAAAAGAGGAAGAGGAAGCTAAGAGAAACGCAATTGAAGGAACGAAGAAAAAAATTGAATGGGGAAGCCAGATCAGGTCTTATGTTTTTCATCCTTATAATATGGTTAAGGATCACCGCACCGGCGTCGAGACGAGCGACGTCTACGGTGTCATGGACGGCGACCTCGACGAATTTATTCGGGGCTATTTGATTGAGTTTGGGCTTGTTCCAACAGGAGGCAATCGGACGGGTGGTGAGGGCGAAAAATAAGGAATGAAATATAGTTACTTCGTTGCGAGGCGCTTGATGCGTTCACGCTCGCACAACCGCTTCGTCTCCTTTCTCACTTTTTTCGCGACTGCGGGGCTCGCAATAGGAATCATGGCCCTCATCATTGCAGTCTCCATCCTAAACGGGTTCGAGAAAAAGATTTCCGACAATGTCTCAAATTTTACATCGAATATCGAGATCCAGGGATTTGAACGTGTTCCGCTCCCGAACTATGTCGAGGTGCTTCACAAAATAGCTTCTCAGCACAACGTGAAATCAGTATCTCCATTCGTTGAGCACGAAGCCATGATACGAGCCAAGAGGCTGGGCAAACAGTCTGCGACCGAAGGAATTCTTCTGAAGGGAATTTTGCCCGAGTACGACAACAGCAGCTTGAGAAACGAAATCAAGTCCGGCAAGTACGGGTTTACCCGAACCGGAACGATGGATCCGCTGCTTCTCGGCTCGAAATTGGCTCGGCGGTTAGACATTTCTGCAGGGGATACCGTTTTTGTTTTTGGCGTCGAGGGAATTCCATCGCCGCTTAACCCACCGAGAGTAGCTTCTTTTGTCGTGGTCGGCATTTATGAAACAGGCATGTCTGAATATGATGATGTGTACAGCTACACCAACATTAGCGCAGCCTCCTATCTTTTCAATATTCCACCCTCGAATGTTTCGGGCTTTGACGTCATGGTACATGACTTGAATCAAGTAGGAATCACGGCAGACACACTTCAAGAAATTCTAGGCTACCCCTATTATCCGAGAACAATGTACCAGATGTACCGAAATCTATTTGCGTGGATCGAGCTTCAAAAAGAACCGATACCTATTATTATTGCACTTATAATTTTAGTGGCGACACTCAACGTCATAGGAACCATCCTTATGATCGTCCTGGAGAAAATAAACGAAGTCGGTGTGTTGAAAACCATCGGTGCAAATCGCCGGTCGATCTCGAGAATCTTCCTCATGCAGGGGGCCTTTATCGGCGCCGTCGGAACCATAGCGGGCGCTGGAATTGCCTATGTACTGTTAGAAATACAGAAAAGATACAGTCTCATTCATATCCCTGGCGATATTTATTTCATGAATACTGTGCCGGTATCCACCAGGGTATCGGACTTCTTAATTATAGGAAGTGTCGGTTTTGTTCTATCCTTGCTTGCTTCATATTTGCCCGCCCGTGCGGCTTCCTCGTTCGATCCGCTGGAGTCTATCAGATTTCATTGACTTTTCGTATAAAGGGAAAATGATGTCATATTCGACGTTTATCGCTTTCCGATACCTGAAATCAAAACGTAAAATCGCTTCCGTTTCAATAATTTCTTTTATCTCACTAGTCGGAGTCATCGTTGGAACTGCCGCGCTCGTCGTCGTCATTTCAGTCTTCAACGGTTTTCAAGGACTGGTCACGAACATTCTCGTAAACTTCGATCCGCACATCAGGATCACCGCACAGGCCGGGGAATATATATCTGAGCCTGAAAAAGTATTGGCGCAAGTCGAATCGATTCACGAGGTAAAATCCGCGACTATGTTCCTAAGCGGCAAAGCCATGGCCGTCTCGGGCGGAATCAACAGAGCCGTAAACATCACGGGAATCGTTCCGCCGTCAAACGCAGAGATATCAAGTCTTTCCAGTTCTGTTGTCCTCGGACAGTTCCTAGATCCTAACCGCAACAATCAAATTCTGATCGGCATCTCATTGGCTGACGCGCTCGATTCAGTTGTAGGAGACACTATCGCGATCATCAGCCCGGCTGGGATTGAACGAAGTCTCACACAGTTTTACCAGCCGAAGGTTGCGAAATTTGTCGTATCAGGAATTTACCAGTCCAAGAATAAAGACTACGACGGGTATTATGCGTTCATCAATCTTCCTGCTGCTCAAGACCTCTTTACCGCGCCGGGAGAAAGACTATCTACTTCGATGGTTAATGGGATTGATATCAGGTTGTGGAATATTGAAAATTCAAATGAAATAAAAAAGAGACTGGAACAAATGCTTTCGGATGTGCGAATTGATACATGGTATGATCTTCACAAAGACTTGTATCAAATGATGACCATGGAACGTATCGTGGCTTATATTGTTTTATCGTTAATCATAATCGTGGCCGCGTTCAACATACTTGGTTCTTTAACGATGACCGTAATTGAGAAGCGGCGTGAGATTGGTGCGCTTAAATCAATGGGTGCAACGCAACGGGGAATAATGGGAATTTACCTGATCGAAGGTACTTGCATCGGGTTGTTTGGAAGCGCGATAGGACTTTTTCTTGGATTCCTTGTTGACGAAGCGCAGATTAGATATCATCTTTTCAAGCTCGATACTTCGGTTTACATCATCCCTGCGTTGCCGGTTTCAATGCACACCGCTGATTTCATAATAGTTGGTCTCATAGCGATCGTTATTTCATCGGTTGCGGCACTTTATCCCGCGAAGCGAGCCGCGAAGATAAATCCTGCCGAAGCAGTGAGATGGGAGTAAAACCTGTTGAAAAAAATCATTGAAGCATCCCGTATTTACAAAAATTATTCCATTGGTAATAATGAACTGCACGTGCTTAAAGGAATCGATATCGGCATCACTGCTGGCGAAATCGTCGCCGTTATTGGCGCTTCCGGAGCAGGAAAGAGCACGCTCCTCCACATCCTCGGAACGCTCGATAAACCAACGAGTGGTTCCGTCCTATATGATGGTACAGACGTCTTCATGCTTCCTGATAATAAATTGGCTGAGTTCAGAAATCTGCAGGTCGGATTCGTCTTCCAGTTTCATCACCTGCTTCCCGAATTTTCAGCCCTGGAAAACGTTGCGATGCCCGCATTGATTGCAGGGAAAAGAATGCCGCAGGTCAAATCAGCGGCAGCGAAACTCCTGGCAGAGGTTGGTCTGGCCGACCGCGCCGACCACCGCCCATCCGAATTAAGCGGAGGCGAACAACAGAGGGTTGCAGTCGCGCGGGCGCTGATAAACAATCCTAAAGTTGTCCTTGCGGACGAGCCTTCCGGAAATCTAGATTCTGTGACCGCAAAGTCGCTGCACGAATTGATTCTCGATCTTGCCAAAAACCGTCAAACGACTTTTGCTATCGCAACGCACAATAACCATCTGGCAGGATTAGCTTATAGAATTTTGAAGATTCAAGATGGAGTTGTTTCTGACTCAATGTAAACTAGCTGTTTTCAGAAACGTAGCATGACTCCCAATTTGTAACTTCACAATCCTATACTTAAATTCTATCAATGGGCATGTAGCTCAATTGGATAGAGCGTTGGCCTCCGGAGCCAAAGGTTGCGGGTTCGACTCCCGCCGTGCCCACTTTTCAAGGTCATGTTGTAAACATAAATAGGTTTGTTGCTTTTTTTTCGGTGGAGCGTCTGTCAGGAGGGATGGTGCAAATTCTAGAGCAAATGTCAGGTTTGTGAACTTGATCACTTGATAGCTTCGAAGCTCCGATGAACCTTTTGCTTTTAAGCTTAATACATTCTTAATTAGGTAGGTATGAGCGTCAAAAAGATGAGAAAATGTCCTGACTGTTTATCGGTCGTAAAACTACATAAGGATTATCCGTCTTCATTTTGGGAATCACTTCTGAAATCTCTCCGGATCATAAAGGTAAATCGTTGTCCCAACTGCAACGCCGCAATTTTTGTAGTACTTGGTCTGTATGCAACATCGCGGAAGAGACTCAGGATAATTCGTGAACGCGCCTTCTGGCTTCTGTTCGTTGCGATGATACTAGCAGTCGGGTACATAGCCTTCGTGGCTATGATGGGCTAAAAGATAAGAGACCGGGCCAACCTCTCGAGTTCTTCCACGAGATCAAACGAGCCGTATTTATCCGCCTTTTCTCGCCGCCTCTACTTTTGTATATTTTCACAGCAACTTTATCTTATTATCAATTGTCCGTATTGGTGTAATGCGCACTTCAGTAAGATTTATCCGCACCATCCATGGAATGCTTTCGCTGATCCTGCTACTAGCGAGCGCATCACATGCCCAACAGACCTCATTGCGGGTCGCCGGTAGGTTTTTTCATTATTTTGAAAAGGATAGACCGAAGGTCGCGTTAGTACTTTCCGGCGGCGGGTCAAGGGGAATTTCTCAAATCGGCGTCCTTCAAGGACTAGAAGAAGCACACATTCCCGTAGACATGATAATTGGAACAAGCATGGGAAGCATCATCGGGGGACTTTATGCATCAGGGTACACCGCATCGCAGCTCGATTCAATTGCTGAAACACAAGACTGGAATCAGCTGTTGGCCCTCTCTGACGCCGTGAACCGCAGCGAATTATTCTTGCAACAGAAGGAGAGTGAAGCACAGAGCTTTTTTGTGATAAGGTTGAACGGACTAACGCCAATTCTTCCATCTGCGATCGCCGGCGGTCAGAGACTCACTACCATCTTAACCCAGCTCGTGTTGAATGCGCCATATCGTGTTGTCCGCTCATTTGACGATCTCAAGATACCGTTTCGTGCAGTGGCGACAGACATGGTCTCTGGAAAAAGGGTAGTTATCTCAAGGGGAGACCTCGCTCAGGCGATGAGAGCGAGTTCCACAGTGCCCGTTGCATTTTCTCCGATAATTTCCGACACATTGCAGCTCGTTGACGGAGGCCTCATATCGAACGTTCCCGTTGACGTAGCAAGGGATTTAGGAGCAGACATCGTCATCGCAGTCAATACAACCAGCCCACTACGGAATGAGGCGAGCATCGAAACTCCGTGGGACGCACTTGACCAAGCAACGAGCATTATGATGCAACTCTCAAACAAACTCCAGCTGGAAAAGGCGGACATAGTAGTTACTCCTAGATTAGAAGGTCACCTCGCGTCTGACTTTACGAACCTGGATTCCATAATTCTCGACGGAAAAATTGCTGTAGGGAGGGAAGTCCAGAAGATCGATTCAGCAGCTTACAGGGCGCATCGTCCTGCCGAAGTTTCCTCCGGGCGGATAGCCAATGATTCGACCCCGGCATCGCAAACAGATGACGTTACTATTTCAAAAATTCCCTATTACGAAAACTCTTTGCTGTTAGTTGCCGGGATAAAATTCTCAGGTAACAGAAAACTATCGGATTCTCTCCTGGCAGGGCCGTTCAGTGAATTACTTGATCATTACGTCACGCCAAAGCAGATCGATCAGTCATGTGAAAAATTGATATGGCTATATAGAAATGCGGATTTTGGAATGGCCAGGTTAGACAATGTGATTTATGATTCTACCAGCGCCACTTTAGACTTGAACATCGATGAGGGAAATATTTCAAACGTTTCCTTACGAGGGAATGAAGTTGCCAAGTCTTTCCTAATAAAGAGAGAATTTCCCCTGGATTCTGCGGACATTTTCACTACGACAAAAGCTGTCGAAGGAATCAAAAACATTTACAGCACCGGATTGTTCAGTCAGGTACTTCTGTCGACGCATTTCGACCCGGCTCCGGACCTGACTATTGATGTTTCGGAAAAAAGTTCACGCCTTTTAAGTTTGGGATTCCGCGTGGACAACGAAAGAAACGGACAGCTTTACACTTCGGTCTCAGATGAAGACCTGTTCGGCAGTGGCACCGAGGCAATTCTCTCGTTCTCCGGCGGAGTAAGAAATAGGTTGGTCGAAGCCGACGTAGGCACTACGCGGATTCTTAATACCGATCTCACTTACAATCTGCGTGCGTTCACGGGCTTCGCGGATGTCTTTACGTACGCTGAGAAAAACGACAGCGGGGCTGCAAATGAGTGGAACATATTTTCGAATGGCGATTATCGGATCATAAGATATGGCTTCAAGTTTTCGATCGGAACTTTGTTGGCGAGGTTCGGTATGGTCAGTGCATCGCTCGAATATGGCTGGGACAAATTGAAACCGCTGCAGAATTATTCTGGCAGTTATTCGAGCCGAGTTGTGGCTCTCAAGATCGGCTCAAACGTCGACACGCGAGACAACGCCGGGTTTCCGACTAACGGGATATTAAGCAATGTCTATTTCGAGACATCATTACCAAGTCTTAACACGGAAATGCCTTTCACAAAAATTCTGTTCGACTATGCGACTTACCATAGTCTGTTTCACGAAGTCACTTTCGGACAGCATTATGAATTCGGATTTGGAAATGTGCTCCTTCCTATCTCCCGACAATTCAGCCTCGGCGGACAGAACTTGTTTTACGGCCTGCGCGAAGATGTGCTGGTCGGGAGACAAGTATTCCTCGCAAGCTGGGAGCTGAGAATCAAATCGCCGGTCAAACTTTTTTTCGGCACATTTCTATCGGCGCGCTTCGACATCGGTGACGTCTGGGCAACCCAACAAAACATAATCCTCAAAACTTTGAAGCAAGGTATTGGAGGCTCGCTCGGTTTCGACACCCCAATCGGACCGGTAGAATTCAGCGCAGGGAAGGCATTCAATCCCGGGAAGAGTACAAATTTAAGGACTATCTCCACACCCTGGACATTTTACTTCCGTGTCGGCGTGAAAATACCCAAGGTCACATCTTATTGACAGGTGTTATCCTTGTCACACCGGATGCTGTTTTAGATAAAAACGACGGCTGACGGGAACTTCGACTTATTCTCCTCAAGTTATTGCTTCTGATGAATTTCAAAAACAATGTTTACGCCACTCTTCTGTACTTCGATCTTTTCGATCACCCGCTTTCGCGAGACGAGATCTATGCTTTTTTCCCGCAGAAGCTGGATAGGGCTGAATTCGATCGAATGTTTTCCGAATACGACTTCCGCTCGGTGGACGGATTCGTTCATCTTCGCGACAATGACGAGGTGGTTACAATCAGAAAGCATAGGGAAAAGAAAGCGAAGAGGATGTTGCTCGCGACAGGGATAATTGGAAAGTTTCTCAGATATTTCCCGTTTGTAAGAGCAGTCTTCCTGTCGGGCTCACTGAGCAAAGGAGTAAACGATGGCGATGCCGATATTGACTTGTTCATAATATCCGCCGAGGAGAGACTATGGATTTGCCGATCTTTCTTGACTCTCTTTAAAAAGATGTTCCTCTTAAATAGCAAAAAGTTTCTTTGCCCGAACTATTTCGTGACCGAGAAACACCTCGAAATCCCGGAAAAAAATATCTTCACCGCGACAGAACTAGTTACACTTCGTCCTCTTTTTAACCGGAACATGTTATTTGAACTTCTTGAGGCCAATCGGTGGATCCTGAGATTTTTTCCGAACTTCCGCATTGATAGCCCCGGAAGGAAACCAACCTTCTCTACTGTCCAGCGGCTTCTTGAGTTGCCGATGAGTGACGGGTACACTGCGAAGTGGGACGCTCAACTGATGCGTCGATTCAGGGAGATCTGGGCAACAAGATATCCGGAATACACTCAATCCGAGAGGGAGTTCCAGTTTCGCTCTACACCGTATTCTTCAAAGATCCATCCCAATGATTTTCAGAGAAAGGTCTTAAGTGCTTACGAAAACAGATTGCGAGATGAAAGAATAGAAAGGTTGATCAAAATAGGTGACTGACGTACTCCTAACGCACTCTTACTTTACCCGGTTTGATAAGAAACAATGGCGTACCATGCAGCCTTACCCGCCTTTGGGGACTTTGTATGCGGCCAGTGTTCTGCGAAATGCCGGCATCTCTGTCTCCCTTTTTGATTCGATGCTGGCAGAATCTGAATTTGAGATGGAAGGTTATATACGAAAGTATTCTCCCAGAATTGTCGCTATCTACGACGACAGTTTCAATTATTTGACGAAGATGTGCCTCGAGCGAATGCGAATCGCAGCTTTTAGAATGATTGAAATTGCCAAGAGGAAAAAATGTATCGTAGTCGTCTCAAGTTCCGATTCAGCCGATCACGCAGTGGAATATCTGTCGCGCGGGGCAGATTTTGTTATCAAGGGGGAAGGGGAAATAACATTACTCGAACTCTGCACAAATATTCTTAGATCACCCGACGACAAATTCCGCGAGATCGACGGTTTATCCTTTATCGAGGATGGTCGTGTGGTTGATACCATTGCGAGGAAGCCAATCAAAGATTTGGATAGTTTACCTCTTCCGGCATGGGACCTTATCGACGTCGAGAATTATAGAAAGCATTGGTTTTCTGCAAATGGATATTTCTCAATGAACATAGTCACCACGCGGGGTTGTCCGTTTGGGTGCAATTGGTGTGCGAAGCCGATCTATGGAAGAGGTTACAATGTTAGATCGCCGAAGCATGTTGTTGAAGAGATGCTTTTTTTAAAAATACATTACAACCCCGATCACATCTGGTTTTGCGATGATATTTTTGGTCTGAGACCTGGCTGGCTAAGTGAATTCCAAAGGGAGGTGGAACATTCCGGTCTCAAGGTTAGATATAAATGTCTTTCGCGTCCGGATTTACTCATCAAGGAGAATAGTTTTTCTATGCTCGCCGGATCAGGCTGCGAAACAGTCTGGATGGGAGCGGAGAGCGGTGAACAGAAAATTTTGGACGCAATGGATAAAGGAACAACCATAGAGCAAATTCGTTCCGCGACGAAAACATTGAGAGAACAAGGGATTAGGATAGGTTATTTCTTACAATTCGGATATCCTGGTGAATCATACAACGATATCTTAAAAACTTTCAATCTGGTAAAAGAGGAGATGCCTGATGAAATTGGAATGTCAGTCTCGTACCCGTTGCCGAATACAAAGTTTTACAAGATAGTCGAACAGACATTAGGAAAGAAAAGAAACTGGCGTGATAGTAACGACTTAGCGCTTCTCTTTCCGGGCGAATTCAAGCCGCGTTTTTATAAAACACTTCATAAAGTTCTTCATCGGCTTCACAGGATATTACGTATCACCAAAGGCGGCGAAAGAATAACTCCTCGAACCGTTGCCGTTCTTATCTATAGCTCGATAACTCTCGTTGTTTACCATGTACTTCTCCAGCTTGCCAGACTTCCGAATCCCAACCGTCTGACTCTCAGCGAAAGAATTCCGACCACATGATAGACCAGGATACAGTAGCGATTATTGCCGATGCTTTTGACAGGCAGGCCGACTCCTTCGATGAGTACGAGGAAGGTAATCGAATCCTTTTGTGGATGCGGTCGGTAATTCATAAGCACATGTTAAGCTATGTGAGACGTGGGGACCATCTTTTGGAACTAAACGCAGGCACCGGGATTGATGCAATCTTCTTCGCGCAGAACGGTGTCAGTGTGCATGCTATAGATATTTCTAGAAAAATGTTGGAACGGCTCAAAGGGAAAATTCGGGAGAATGGATTGAGCGAACTTGTTTACGCTGAGCAGAGATCGTTTAGGAACCTAGAAGGGTTTCGCCCTCACACTTTCAATCATATTTTCTCGGACTTTGGTGGATTAAACTGCACTTCGCAGCCTGATTTTGTTATTCGACAGTTTAGACGCCTGCTCAAGCCGGGAGGAACGGTAACCCTGGTTATGATGCCTCCCGTCTGTCCTTGGGAAATTCTTTTTGCATTAAAAGGAAACTTCCAGTTGGCATTCCGCAGACTTCAGAAGCACGGGACAAGGTCGCATGTCGAGGGCGTTATCTTTAGATCGTATTACTTCACGCCGCGCCGGCTCATCGGTTTCTTTGGCGATGAGTACAGTCTGCTCGATCTGCGCGGGCTCGGAAGTCTGGTTCCGCCGCCGTACCTTGATCGATTCCCGACAAGATACCCACGATTATTCGAATTATTATCGCATTTAGATGTGAGACTCTCAAAGAGATTTCCATTTCACTCATGGGCCGACCACTTTATTCTCACGATGCGATACGAACCATGAAGGACATTGACTTCTCGACCGATTATCCAACATGGCTGACAGGGAGGATTCTTGGGAAACTAGTCCTGGCTCTACTGATAGGTTTACTCCTTTTCAACTGCTATAGAGCGGTCAAATCACCTGCTGGCGACTTCGCAAACTACTACACGGCTTCGCGGCTCGCCATCACTGACAGTCTCAATGATGTCCGACTTTACGATCACTTTGAGTTTCAGAAACAGATCGAGAGGTATTTCCATGGCACGCTGGGGTCATTCATTCCATTTCCGCCGTCTACCGCACTTCTTATGATTCCTCTGGCATGGCTTCCGCCGAACTCAGCCCGAGATATTTTTATCCTTGTCAACATGTTAGTCCTTTGTACCATGATAGTTGTTTTGGGGAGGTTTACCGGGATCTCACTGATGCCGTTAAGTATTTTGGTGCTCCTCGACGGATTCAGTCTATGGAGCAATTTCCGCGAGGGTCAGGTCTATCTGATACTCACTTTGTTGATTTTACTTGCCTTCGCAGCAGAAAAAAAGGGAAGACATCTTTTGGCGGGAGTATTGTTCGGCGTCGTTCTGCCGATCAAGTACATCACCTTCCTGTATGTAGCATATTTTTTTCTGCGGCGAAGGTATCGAATCGTTATGGGAGCTGCTCTCTCTGCGCTTTCAATCTTTCTCGCCGGTTTCTTTCTTACAGGCCTGAAGCTTAATGAGTTCTACCTGACCAACATTTTGCCTCGGCATCTTGCGGGTGAAATCCAAAATCCGTTTGCCGTGAATTTTCAATCATTTAATTCATTACTAAATCGACTGCTGGTTAATAATGCATCCCTGAATCCACACCCGATTTTCAACAGCCCCCTTTTGGCATTATGGCTCACATCATTCATCTCCCTGATATTTCTCTCCTTGGTCATCAGCGGAAGCCGTTCGGTTGCCTGGCGGAGTGAACATAACCGCGTTCTGTATGACTGCTCGCTTATCACGCTATTTGGGCTTGTAACATCTCCAGCATCGGCAAGCTACCATCTTGTGTTATTGATCATCCCTATGGCATTCGTAACTTCGCTTATTCTGTCAAAGGAAAACCGAGAAGGAAAAGATTACTTGAGAAAGCGTTTTGCATTGTTAGCAGCGACGTACATCGCTATTAATTTGGTCCCTTTTCAATGGCTTTATGGACTCCCGATCTTGCAACTTTTCGCATATGCGAAACTATTTCTGCTCGTTATTTTTTTTACAACAATGATTCCACCGCAAACACTGCGGTCCAAATCTTTTCCGGTAGCCCTAACTGCTTCATTGGCATTGAGTCTGCTGATAGTGGCGGTACGCTCCACCAGGGAAAAAGAGACCGATGGGGCCATATGGGCAGGCTTTGATGGTTTGATCATCGCTGATCTATCGTACCACGATGGTGCAATATACTATTTCCGGGAGACTCCAACTGGATTTATATCCATGAGAAACGGAGCAAGGACTTACGACGATCCTCCGGTACCGGAGCGGACTTCAGAAGAGGGCATTTTCACCGCATTTGATTCGGCCTTAACTAACTCCACTGAAGTCTTCGTGCGAAATAATTCCACCGGCACGGTGCGTCAAATGACGGAGGCGTCCGGAGTAAATTGCGAACCCGTATGGTCAAGAGATGCGAAGCAACTCTATTTTCTTTCCGACCGGGGGCGTGGCATTGATTGCACAACGATTTTCTACCTGCCAATTAGTCGGGACGAACTGCCGTGACGATCCGATTCATGAAATTCATGGATGAATACATTGGAACCGCAATTGTATTTCTGTTGGCAATCCTGTCCGTAGGTCGAAAGAGAAAGCGTGAGAAAAAAACACGGAACATACTGGTCATCAAATTCTGGGGTATGGGTAGCGTGACACTATCGATGCCGTTGTTAGCGCATCTAAAGAGGAGTTTACCAGGGGCGAAGCTGCATTATCTTACGCTTGCAGGCAACTCCGAACTTTGTTCGATGATCGGGGAAATAGACTTCATCCACACGATTTCGCTTACCTCTGCAACATCCTTTCTTCTATCGACCTTTAAGGCAGTGACATCGCTTCGCCGCCACAACTTCGAGATGGTTTTTGACCTTGAATTCTTCACAAATATCTCCGCAATTATCTGCAGAGTTGTCCGCGCTCGTGATCGCATCGGGTTTCAAAACAGTCGAAGCAGAACAAACGCGAGAAGCAAGCTGTACACTGACACTAAGCCGTTCCATGATAATGAGCATGTCGCTGTCAATTTCCTGAGGCTTGCTGACAAAACAAGCGATATTTTATTTCCACATTTCAAGGTCGACAAAATAAACGATCCTGAGCCAATGTACCATCACATGCCAGTCGCATTCAATATTAACGCGAGCCCTCTGGCATACGAGCGAAGATGGAGTCCGGAGGAATTCGGGCTGCTCGCAGACTTTCTTGCCGCGGAATTTGGAGCCCATATTATGTTGACCGGCTCACAGGAGGAACGCGAATACGTAGAGAAGTTCTCGGCAACTCTTACGGATCCAAGCTGCTTCACAAATGTTTGCGGAGAACTGACAGTCGGAGGGCTCATCGGACTTCTGCAGTCCTGTCAATTGATTGTAACAAACGACTCCGGGCCTTTGCATCTCGCCTCGGCTTTGAATATTCCCACAATTTCTTTTTTTGGCCCCGAATCGCCGGTACGATACGGAAGTCTCTCATCCAGCCAGCTTACCTTTTATAAAAGATTATGGTGCAGTCCATGTATGACTGTGAGTAACTTGAAGACAGTCAACTGCATCAATAATCGGCAGTGCATGAAGCAAATTCATTTTGTTGACATAAAAGAATCGATCCGGAAATTCGTGACTTCCATATTGGAGGGGAACCAGGACTCGAAGTTCGAGAAGATCCTCGCAGAAAGATTATGATTCTACTTTTCAATCCGCGCAGCTGTAACTCGAAATACCGTTTGCCCAATTCGTTGCTCTCACTCGGTTCCGTAATCGAAGGCAGGTATGACTATGAAATCGTCGATGGAAATCTCGTCGACGATGCCTTCTCGTCGTTATGTCACGTTATTTCCGAAAAGAGAGTCGAGCTGATCGGCATGACGGTGATGCCTGGGCCGCAACTCCAGGAAGCGATTCCATTGAGCAAGAGATTGAAACAAAAATTTCCTTCGCTCAAAGTTGTCTGGGGCGGGTACTTCCCGTCAAACCACACGGAAGTCTGCGTGAAATCGCCTTATGTGGATTTTGTCGTTCGCGGGCAGGGAGAACGAGCATTCCCGATTCTATTGGATGCATTATATGACAAGAATACCAGCCTATGTTCTGTACCCAACGTCTCTTACCAGGTCGACGGCAAACTGGCCCACAATGATTCGGTCCCCTTGATTCATCCTGACGACCTTCCGCCGTTACCTTATCATAGGCTCGATGTTCAGAGATATGTCGGCAAAACCTACCTTGGATCGCGAACACTTTCATATCATTCTTCCTATGGCTGTGCATTTGAATGCGGTTTTTGCGCGGTAGTTCCTATTTATAAGGCTCGTTGGCTCGGGAGAAGTGCCGGTAAAATGGCTGAGGACATCGAAAAACTTATTAAAGATTATAGCGCGAACGCCATTGAGTTTCACGATAATAATTTTTTCACTTCAGAAAAAAGGGTTAAAGAATTTTCAGAGGAGATCCTGCGAAGAGGACTAAAATTCGGGTGGTGGGGAGAGGGGCGGCCGGATACTTTGTTGAAATATTCCGACGAAACATTTTCTTTGATGAAGCAGGCTGGATTGAAAATGATATTCATGGGAGCTGAGTCGGGCGACAACGATACACTCCTATCCATGAACAAAGGCGGTACTCAAACAGGGGAGACGATCGTGAAAGTTGTCGAAAAGTTCAAGCGGCATGGCATTATTCCCGAGTGTTCGTTTGTGTTCGGTGCCCTGTCAAAAAATATTGGTGCATCTATAGAACGTGACATCAATTTCATTAACCTATTGAAACGAAAGAATCCTGAAGCGGAGATCGTCATTTACATTTATTCGCCGATTCCTCTGGATGTCGCCTCTCTATATCAGCAGGTCACGGAAAGCGGATTCCGCTATCCTGAAATTTTAGAAGATTGGCTCACGCCCGAATGGGCGATTTTCGATTTGCGGCGAAATCCTATGACGCCATGGATAACCGACCGTCATCTTCGACGCGTAAAAAATTTTGAAAGGGTCTTAAACGCGATGTTTCCCACAAACTCCGATATCAAGCTGAAGCCGTTTCAGCGGTCGGTACTGAAAATTGCAGGTTCTTGGCGTTATGCAACTCACATGTACCGGTTTCCATATGAAATTCAATTGTTGCAGCGGCTGTTCAGATATCGCCAGCCTGAAATAGAAGGGATGTGAGTGACTCGGCTTCTAGCCAAAGTGTTCAAATCCGGAAATCAACTCATTAGAATTTCCACGTACAAATTTGCTTGTATCGTCAAATGCCAGTTTGCTAAAGTGTGATAAATCCTCACCCGAAGATTCCATCTGGGTTAACAAAGTTGGATCAAAAAGAATTATCTTCCCATTTTTTATGACCATTAAAATATTACCAGGATTAAGAGCGTAAAAGGAGTTGAAAAAATCTTCCGATTTTTTTTCTGCAATTACGATATCCGCTTTACAACCGGGGGAAAGAGAACCACTGCCGATAAGATTCCATATCTTTGCGGCGGTCGAAGTTAAGGCATCGTATAATTCCCGGTCGTCGAGCTGCGAACTGCCTCTTGCCAGTCTTAGATGGTCCCAAAGATTCCAGTCCGCGCTGACATTTGAGTCTGTGCCGAAAAGTATCGCGGTGTGGTGTTTAATTTTCTCTACGCGAGGCGTGGATCCGTAAAGAAAATAATTGGAGGCAGGACACCAGACAAGCGCCTCAAAATGTTCTGCCTGCCTTTCATCCATCATAATTCCATGAATGCCGATGACTCTTCTTTTGAAAAAGTTGAAGTGAATGAGCTCCTCAATTTCCCGATATGACTCTAGATTTGTTCCCTCGCCGATATGAATTAAAAAGGGAAGAAGGTTAGGCGTAAGGTTTAGTTTCAACTTCCAGTGTCTTTCAAGTCTCACCGAATGCAAGTAATTATAATTCGAGTACACATCAATGAGATCATTGTTATCGATAGGGAAGTTCCCGTGGTGAACAACCGTAGTAATTCCATTCAGCAGGTTCTTATAGATTCCGTACCGCACTCTTGTGCGCAACGGAATGTGTTTTATCTTCTCAATATCGCCGCTGTTTGTTTTGTGAATATCTTCTCCCCACTCAACGAAATCGTTATACTTTCTGTTGCCGAGTTTTGGGAAAAGATTGAATTCAAGATGGTCGTGGGAATTGATTAAGCCGGGGAATGCAATTGCATTGTCGAATCCAAATTTTATAGAGTCATTCCGCGCAACAGAGCCGTTCAACGCATCGATCGCGTGAATCTTGTCTTTTCTGATCTCTATCCACTGGTGATCGTCTTTTTGCAGGGTATGCAGATTTAATAAAAACACGTTACTTCCTCATCAACATTCCGTACACCAAAGGCAAACCGAAGAACCTATCATAAACATGTAAAGCGTTCTTACTTTCATAAAAATCTTTCAGCTCTTCGTTAATATATTTCTCATCTATTTCTATGAGGTTGAGACGAAAAAGCGAGCAAAAATTTCTTAATTGGTCGAGAGAGTGGACATAGTTTCGGATTTCATAAATCTTTTTGCTTTTTTCGAAGGTTCTCTTACCGCCGGATGCCAAAATTTGCGGATGCAGATCGGTAATAAGGAGAAATCCTCCCGGCTTCAGCCAATTATACCACGATTCGAAAATGGGCCTAAGATTCTTGATGTGTCCGATAACCAACGTGGAAAAAATTAGGTCAAATGACTCATGTTGAAAAGGCAAAACCGACTTTTGATCCGTCCAATACGTTTTAGAACCGGGATATCTCATCCTTAGTTGCGCCAGCATTTCCCGTGAAATGTCGCAGCCTATTATTTCTTGTGGTTTTTTGTCGAGAAGTCTTTGCCAGTTTCTTCCCGTGCCGCATCCGAAATCAAGAACTACTTTCCCGTTTAAATCTGTTTCCTTTAAGAGAGAATCAAGAATTTTGCCCTCAAGCATGAACACCAGATTGTTTTCCTTCGAGTCATAGATGTCAGCCCATATATCGTATCCTTTTTCGGGTTCCAAAGGAGGATTAAGGAGCTTGGAGAAATAGGATCTAATTTCCCAAAAGTTCATTTTGGGTACAATGTTTGCGGTATACACGCCGTAGCAGTGTGGTGGCGGTCCATCAATTTATTTTCCAAAAGTATACCAGGAGATCTCGACAATGAAGGATAGGGCAAAAGCCATGTTGGTATCGGCATTTAATAGGATGGAAGCATATGTCTAATAGAAAGCATTGCCTTATGAGCCATTGCAATAAAAGATAAAATTCGTGGCCAATTGCTTCATGCGGGATGCCGAAAAACGAAATGTGCCGTCAATCTCTCCCTTAGCGCCGTCCCGCTCGCCAGCTAAAATAAATTATGGAGCGGTTAGACGAGCGTGACCATGGTTGCAGGATTCAACCAGCAAAACAAAACTCCGCCAGAATGCATATATTTATCATAAGTGATATGGCAGAAAAAGGACATCTTTTATTCCTCTGCCTTTAACTCACGCTTGAATCTCTCTTCGAAAATTGTATAAAGGGTTGGGACAAAAATCAGAGTCAGGAAAGTAGATGCCGTTAGACCGCCGATAACGGCGATGGCTAGAGGTGCTTGTGATCGTTCGCCGCCGACCCCTATCGCCATGGGAATCAATCCAAAGATCGTTGCCAATGAGGTCATCAATATCGGGCGCAGCCTCGTTCTTCCGCCGGTCATCACCGCCTCGTGCAATTCCATTCCTCTCTTACGCAGACGATTGATGTAGTCGATCAACAAGATTCCGTTGGAGACCACGATACCAACCATAACGATTACACCCTCAAAAGAAGTGACTGAAAGAGTAGTGTTCGTGAGGAACAATGCCCACACGACTCCTGCGATTCCGAGCGGTATCGTGAACATTATGATAAACGGATCGACGAGCGATTGGAACTGAGAAGCCATGACCATATAAACCATTATGATAGCAAGTATGAGAGCAAGTCCCAAAGACTTGAACGTACTGTTCTGCTGCTCGATGTTTCCGCCTTGAACGACTTGGAATCCGGATGGCACAACAATCGTGTTGAGTTTCTTCTGGATATCGGCTGAGACGCTTCCCAAGTCCCTGCCTGCAACGTTTGCAGTGACGTCGATTATCCGCTGTTGATACTTTCTGTCTATCTCGACAGGAGAATTCGACATCACTACGTCCGCAATATTACCCAGGGTCACTAGCTGCCCCGAGGTGCTGTTCACGGCGAGGCGACGAACATCGTCTATCCTGTCGCGGTCGCTTTCGTTAAGACGGACGAGAATATTATAACTGTTTCCATTCTGGGGATCCTGGAAAAGTGAGGCAACCGAGCCGTCAATCGCTGTTGACACCGTGTTTGCCACATCGGCGACGTTTACTCCAAGAGCGCCCGCCTTGTCTCTGTCTACAATCACCCGCAGCTGTGGCAAATTCGGATCTCGACTTATTTGAACGTCTACCGCTCCGGGTGTCGAGCGTACAAAATTGTAAACTTGCTGTGCGAGGCGGGACCCAGTTTCAATATCGAATCCCATAACCTCGACGTCGATTGGCGCAGCGGAGCCAAAGTTCAACAAAAAGTGCAGGAAACCGCCAGGGGTGACATAGATTCTTGCTCCCGGCATCGACATTAATTTTGGTCTGATTGCGTTGATGACATCAGCCTCGGATCGTTGCCTCTGGCTGGGGTCTACAAGTTGAACTTGAACGTTTGCGGCATACGTTCCAGGATTCGAGCCGAAGAGGTTTCCGCTCTTCTGATTAGGAATACCAATATCTGAGATTATTGCTCTTGCTTCCGGAACATTTTGTCTAATAACACCTTCGACTTTTTGGATGTACTTTTCTGTCTCTTCTATGCGAGTACCCACCGGAAGCTTAACAGAAAGACTGAACTGGCTCTCGTCGCTGTCGGGAAAAAATTCCGTACCTACGAACTTAAAAAGAATAAATGAAAGAAGTGCGAATCCCGACACACCGAACACCACGTAGCGTTTATGCTTCAGGATGTATCCAATGGTTTTCTGGTAGTTGCTATCGATACTTTCGAAAAAATTCTTTGAGCTCAATATCAACCTGTCAAAATACCTGGGAGAATTCGGGTCGATTTCTTTTTCTGGCTGTATGATCCTATAGCAGAGAAGCGGTGTGACGGTCCTCGAGACAAAAAATGAGCCGAACAGCGCTACTGTAATGGTCAATACGAGCGGCAAGAAAAGCAGCTTTGCAACACCGGTCAGGAAGATGACTGGAAGGAAAACTATTACAGTCGTCAAAGTGGAGATAAAAATAGGGCCCGCAACTTCAAGCGCGGCATCGAGCGTGGCTTGCATCCTGCTTACCTTTTGGGCACCCATCAAATTGTAATGGCGCGTTATGTTTTCAAGTTCAACGATCGAGTCGTCCACAAGTCTTCCTACGCCGAGTGCCAGGCCGCCAAGCGTCATGATGTTTAAAGTGGTTCCACTAAACCTGAAATATATAAACGTAACTAGAATCGAAAGGGGTATTGCAACAAAAATGACAAGTGCACTTCTCAAATTTCGGAGGAAAAGCAGGATTACAATTACGGCGAGCAAAGCACCCATCGCGGCCTCTCGCTGGAGACTGCTTATCGAATCTCTTATATACGAACTCTGGTCGAACGCCAATGACGACTTGACCGACGGCGGAATACCTTGAAGATTGGGGAGAGCCTTCACCACTTCGTCAACGACGTCGACCGTGTTCGCGTCGGGAGACTTCAGCACTCTTAGAACGACGCCGTGCTGCCCGTTGACTCTGACTATTTCGGTTTGTTCCTGGAACGAATCCTCAACATAACCTATGTCCTTAATACGAATTGGAACTCCGTTGATAACCTTCACCACCATGTTTTCCATCGGCTGGACAACGTTGTACTGGCTTTCGGTCGCAAGGGAATAGTCGAAAACCCCGGTCTTCAAATCTCCGGATGGAATGATTAAGTTCGATTGCGCAACTGCGTTCGTAACATCCTGGAGCGGTAGATTAAGTGCCTCTATTTTGCTTCTATCGAGAACTACGTGAACCTCCCGGATTCTTCCGCCGGTGACTGCGGCCGAAGCAACTCCATCCAGATGCTCTATCTGCGGCTCGATAACGTTATACGCGAGGTCATACAGACTTCGCTCGTCCATGTCACTATTCAACACAATGGTACACACGGGAAGATTTGATATGTCGAATCGCAACGCGATCGGTTGAGACACGCCCGTGGGGAGCAAACTGAAGGTCCTGTTTACCTTCTGAATAACATCCACGAGTCCGACGTTTGTATTTGCATCCCAATTGAAATAGACAAAAACCCGGCATATCCCTTCACGAGTCTGCGATTGAACATAATTGACGTCATTTGTGCTGCTGACGGAGCGTTCAATCGGAACGGTAACCGATTGTTCCATATCGCTCGGTGCAGCCCCATTGTAGAATGTAATCACAGAGACAACCGGTATTTGTATATTCGGAAGCATGTCGATGGGAAGCTGGAGAAACGATACTAACCCCAACACAAAAATGGCAATAGATCCCATCAGCGTCGAGATGGGATATCTTAAAGCGAGTCGCGTTAACCACATATTTCTATCTACTCATCTTTAGTTTCGCACTAGAATTTTTCTAAATATTGAAACAACAAGAAGGGCAAGGATACAAAAGATAATCGTTATCGACCAAAATGCGAGACGAACCTTTCCGTTGACGGAAATCGAGGGTGTTATCTTGTGCTACTCTTTTCCTTTTCATCTCGGAAGATTCTCAACTTCCGTATCTACTTCGCCACTCTCACTTTCATTCCATTATTCACCAGATCTTGTCCTACAGTCAGTATCCGGTCAGAATTGGTTATCCCTGAAAGTATTTCATTCCGGTTGTCTTGAGAGATTCCGATTTGTACGTAAGCCTTTCTAACGGTACTGTCTTTTGAAAGGGTGTAGACATAACTTCCGGAATCATCTTTCAGGATGTCCTGAGTCGGAAGAATCAGGGCGTCATTTCTTTGTGAAAGGACAAGATTAATCGCTGCAAACATCCCGGGTTTTAGAAAGTGCTGCGCATTGTCCAGGTCAACTTCCACAGGCATCGTTCTTGTCGCGAGATCGAATTGCTGGCTTATTCTGGTAATCTTACCTTTGAAGACCTGATTAGGATACGCACCGACCATCACATCTGCGCTCGAGACATTTCTCAGATATTGAACATCGCTCTCAAGAACATTCACCATTATTTTTACCTTCTGTATTTCGGCGAGAGTAAACAAAGTCGATCCTTGTGCATTTGTTGATGCGGTCACGTATACTCCTGGATCGAAGTAGCGCCGCGTTATATATCCCGAGAAGGGAGCCACTATCTTGCAGTAGCTCAGCTGGGTAACGGCGTTTTTGTAGGTTGCCTCGGTCGCTTCTATTTGCGCTTGCGCCACCTTGTATGCGGTCTCCGAATTATCCAGATCCTGCTTCGCGATTAGGTTCTGGTCCAGGAGAGTCCTGTTGCGTTCATAAGTTATCTTTGCGTTTGTCAGGGTCGCTTCGGCTTGCATATAAGTCCCTCTGGCCTGGCCGACATTCTGTGAATATATAGTTGTGTCGATCAGGGCAAGCAACTGGCCCCTCTGGACGTAATCTCCGATATTGACAAATTCTTCTTCGAGATTTCCGTTCACCTTCGGAAAGATGCTTGCCTCCTGATAGGCATCAATGTTCCCGGTAAACGAAATCGTTTTTGAGATTGCGCCCCGCTGTACTGTCGAGACTTCAACGGCCGGAGTCGGCCTCGCATTCCTCACCGGATCATTGGCGTTCGCCCTGATTCGGAAATACGAAAAAAGGATGAGAAGAAGTATTACACCTGAAATGGAAAGAAATACGCGTTTTTTATTTTTATTCATTTATCTTACGTCCTAGTGGTTATCCGAATTGCTCTTCATTTGACCTAAGACCAACTGGAACTTGTTTTGCTGTTCGCTGCTCAGAATAGTATTGATCATTTTTCTCGTAGAATCCATCTGACTCTGTAAATCGGCATTGAATTTTTTCCTGATCGCCTGAAACTTAGGATGGGCATAACTAATTATCGAATCCAATTGCTTCTGCTGCGTTTGCGTCAGGCTGAGTTCCTTCGTCAAATAGTTAATGTACCTCCTCTTGCCGAAATGTGAATCGTCATTCCGCATTCCGTATTTGTCGATTGCAAACCCTGCCACTCCGCCGACGATCATGGAAACAATTATCGACACCCAAAGAATTCTTTTCGTAACCATGTCATTTGCTCCTCACAACCAGTTCGAGCACTTGATCATTCGAGAGAGTCTCTTGGTCCACCGAGCTCCTTTCGATATTAGTGAGGGAGCCCACCATTTCCACCGGTGAAATTGTCGGCCGTTCGAACATCTGCAGGCCGAGAATGACTATAACAAGCAGCGTGGCAAGACTGATGACTATGTCCTCTAAGGCGATGCGTAATTCTTTTCCTTCGCTGACACTCCTTTGCTGACGAATGGAACTTACTACCGAATAATTAAACCTCTCATCAAGATGAAAAGAATGTGCAGCATTCAGCGTCCCTGCAAGCCGGTGAAGATGTTCCACCTCGCTGCGGCATTCGTCGCAAGTTTCGAGATGGAGCTTAAACTCATCCTGTTCACTTTGATCGAGCTCTCCGTGAACAAAATCGTCCGCCCGAAAAACATTGTAACATTTACTCTTCATAATTCAGCCTTTCACTTAGTTTACTTCTCAATACCTGCCTTGCACGGAATACTCGCGTCTTGGCAGTTCCGACACTGACCTTCAGGAGCTTCGCTATCTCATTGTAACTCAACTCATCAATCTCGCGAAGGGTAACGGCCTCCCTGAGCACCGAAGTCAAGTTCTGCATCTCTTCTCTAACTATTTCGATCGTCTCGCTAGTATCGTATACTCTTGCGGGATCTGATGTAACATCGGATTTTATTTGCTCCTGTCCTGCGGAGAAACGCGAACTTTCGGAAGAATTGTTTTCACTTCTGCCGAATATCTCCGTGAAATTGAAAACGCGTCTTATCTTCTTCCGTCTTATTTCGTCGCGACATAAATTGACTGTTATTTTTACTAAGTAAGTATAAAATGACGAGTCGCTCCGGTACCTCTTGATCGAGTTGAAAGCTCGGATGAAAACTTCATGCGAAATCTCCTCGACGTAGTCTTTTCCAAGAATCGAATAAACAGTTGCAGCGATCTTCCCCTTGTACAGAGAAATGATCTCGGAGTAAGCAACTTCGTCGCCTTCCAATGCCCTATCAATAAGTGCTTTTTCCTTGGCTCGTCTATCATTTAGCCTCGATTCATTAGACGAATCAGGCGGATCGTAGTTCATTTCCTTTATTGTTCCTTATTTATTCATTTTTCTATTGATAATTTTGCTCAATGGGGATAAATTTGCAACCGTTATGAGCTTGAAAATAGCCGAAGTTAGCAGATATTTTGGAGCCGTCGCCGCCGTCGACGGGGTTTCATTCGAAATAAACGTTCCAAGCGTCGTCGGATTTCTCGGGCCAAACGGTGCAGGGAAGACAACCACGATGAGAATCATCACTGGCTTTCTTTCTCCTTCTCGAGGAAAAGTTTTCATAAACGGAAATGAAGTAAGTTCCGACGATTTCAAATCGAGATCGAAAATCGGGTACCTCCCGGAGAGCAATCCGCTGTATACCGAGCTCGAGGTTCATGAGTATCTGAAATTTACGGGAGAGTTGTCGGGACTCAACGCGGAAAGAACCGAGGACCGGCTCGATTATGTCGCGGATCGATGCGGCTTGGAAGAAGTACTCTATGAACCTATCGGTCATTTATCGAAGGGATACAAACAGCGCGTCGGCCTTGCTCAGGCGATCATCCATGATCCGGAGATTTTGATCTTGGACGAGCCGACGTCGGGCCTCGATCCAAATCAAGTAGTGGAGATCCGTAAGTTGATTTCAGAGCTGGCCCGGGAAAAATTCGTGATTCTCTCGACACACATTCTTTCTGAAGTCCAGGCGTTGTGTAACCGTGTTCTGATAATCAACAAGGGCAAGCTTGTTCTTGACGCCACTTCGGAAGAATTGCAGCGTGACGGGCTCGGAGGTTTGTCTTTAAAGATCAAAACCGTGAAGCCCGTCGAAGAAGTGAGAACTAAAATTGGGAGTGCCGTCGAGGCGAAGAGAATTTCTGCGAATTTTGAATCGGGAGTGATCTCGCTGCGGCTCGCAATTGAAGACAGCGATGATGCGAGAGAAAAAATATTCGACGCATGTGTTGAAAACGGATTCAAACTTCTCGACATCAACAACTCCGGTTCCGATCTCGAAAAGGTGTTTAGAGAACTAACAATGGGAGAAAATGAAACAGGAGAACGATAACCTCAGAGTTTTGGTCAAGAAAGAACTGTTAATTTCACTTAAGACTCCCGCTGCCTATGTAGTCATTATTGTGTTCCTCCTGATATCGGGGTACATGTTTGCCCAGAATCTTTTTCTGGCAAACGCGGCTACACTCAGACCGTTTTTTTCTTTGACAACCATTCTGTATCTGTTTTTTATTCCGGCCCTGACGATGCGCACCTTTTCGGAAGAGTTTCGCAGCGGTACAATTGAAATTATCGTGACTCACCCCGTCGGCAGGGGAAGGCTGGTGTTGGCGAAATTATTGTCGAGCATGATCACGGTCGTCGCAGCCCTTGTTCCGACGATAATATATTTTGTAATCATTGCCGGAATTGGAGAGATAGATAGTGGCACAGTCCTTGCGGGGTATCTCGGGCTTATATTTTTGTCGGCCGGGTACGTTTCGGCCGGAATTTTCGCGTCGAGCCTGACACAGAATCAGGTCGCTGCGTTCATTATCGCATTGTTCATTTTATTTATATTTTTCATTCTCGATAAAGTTACGTCCCTTGCGACGGGCCAATTTGCTTATATCCTTCAATATGTGAGCTCGGATTTTCATCTGGAAAATTTCTATAAAGGCGTCATCGACCTCAGGGACGTAATCTATTTTTGCGGAGTCACCGTGTTCTTCTCAACCCTGACGATGAAATGGCTGGAGCTCAGATCTAAATGAAGAAGTTAACTCGCGAACTTTTCCTTCAAATGCTGCTTTACCTCGCGGTGATCGTTCTGGTGAACGTCGTCGCATCAGGATGGTTCATCAGACTAGATTTGACCAAGGGCAGGATAAATACATTGTCGCCTTCGACTGAAAACCTCCTTAAGACCCTGAAGGACCGTCTGATCGTGAAGGTCTATTTCAATTCCGACCTGCCGTCTCCATACAGCAATAACCGCCGCGCACTCGTCGACATCCTTCAAGAACTAAGGAGCTTTTCGGGCGGAAAACTGGAATATGAAATCAACGACCCGACCACCGACGCCGACGTGAGCAAGGCAACTTCCGAAGGAGTTCCGCAAGTTCAAATCCAGGTTGTAAATAACGACAAACTCGAAGTGAAACGCGCATTCATGGGTTTGGTCCTCGAATATCGGGCGCAGAAACAAATCATTCCCGTTATTGAAGACCTTTCCGATTTCGAATATGACATCGCATCGCGAATCGATCGGATGATAAACCCTGGAAAAAAGACTATCGCCATGGCACAGGGAAACGGCGAACCTTCCTTCGTGGATATTCAAAAGGCGCAGCAAGCATTATCGAGCAGATACAATGTCTTGCCCGTGGATTTTAAACGGCCTGTTCCTGATTCCGTCAGTGTGTTGATCATGATCCAGCCGGCAACAACTTTCTCGGATTCCCAGCTTTACAACTTAGATCAATTCATGATGAAACGGGGCAGAGCGGCATTCTTGATGAGCATGGTGAACGCAACGATGCAAAGCCAATTCGCGACCGATCTCAATCTTGACGCCTCTAGGGCCTTCAGCAGCTACGGGTTTGAAATAAAAAAGAATCTCGTCAGGGATGCTCAATGCGCATTGGTGAGCGTCATGCAGAGAGAAGCTGGACTCACATTTCAGACCGACATACCACACCCGTATATTCCAAGGGTCAACAATCTCGCCAAATCCTTCGTCGTCACCCAAAATCTGCACGAGGTCGTGCTTCCGTTTACGAGCGAAGTCGATACCACGTCGGCACATAACCTCCATCTCGGTGTGATCCCATTCGCAGTTTCGAGCCAGCAGAGCGGAACGCAGGCTGACTTCTACAACTTAGACCCAAGCGCCCAGTTCACGCGTGCAATGTTCAGTGAGCATTATCTTCTTCTTGGTGCGGCGATAAGCGGTAAGATAAAAACTGCTATTCCGGACTCCGACAAAGATGCAAGTCCATCAAGGAAGACGGAAGGCAATGAGAGAATAATCGTCATGGGCAACGGCAATTTTGTCCGGGACATGTTTCTGAGTAATCCTGAAAACCTCTCGATCTTCCTGAACATCGTGGACTATTTGGTGGACGACGTAGGACTCATTTCAATCCGGTCGAAGTCTTTCCTGCCGGGTCCATTAAAACCTGTTTCCGATTCCTACCGCGTTATTACAAAAGACCTGATCATCGGACTGCCGTCGGTGCTCATTCTGGCGTTCGGGCTGATTTACTGGCAAAGAACTACCAACCGTCGAAAAGCTTATCGCGCAAGTCTATCGAACAGAGAGGAACCGCGCAGTGAAAAAGTCGACTAAGATTTTAATCGGCTTGCTGGTGCTGCTGGGAATAGCATATGCGATCCAGCGGCTGACCTTTTCCACATCGACAACGGAAAATTCTAATCCCTTTTCGAACATCGATACTTCAAAGGTCAATCAGATTTCGATTCTTTCGGACGGGAGGGAAATTGTCATCGTGCGCGAAAGTCGTGGATGGTTCCTTACAAACCCGCTACATTTTCCGGCAAATCTGACTGAAGTAAACCTTCTGCTTGATGCAGTTGCTGCAAATCCATCGGCTTCCGTAGTAGCGGACAATCTGACGGACAGTGTTGCCTACGGTTTGGGCGCGGGTGCCCCGACAATAAAAATATCTGAAAATATTCAAAAGGAAGTTTCGCTCCGTGTTGGGAATATCACTCCGGATTTCGACGGGTGCTATGTTGAAGTCAACGGGAATAAAAAAATCCTCGACTTGTCCAAGAACATCAGAACGTACGCGGGCGAGCAGGTTGCGAGCTGGCGCGACAAGAGAATCTTCGACTTCTCGCTTGACGAGATACAGGCGGCGGATTTCGCACTCGGTGACACGCTTTACCATTTCTTTCACCGGGACACGCTGTGGCAGGTTAACGGCAACAACGTTCCCCTTGCAAAGATTCAGGACGTAGTTGGGAATTTTGTTGGCACCATGGCGATAGATTTTGTCGACACCTCACTCACAGAAGAGAAGCCGTTGGTCGACTATGGATTTTCACTTTCGGATGGAACTCGCGTTGCGGGGAAGGTTACAAAATCGGGTGACCAGACTTACGCCTCCAACTCATCTCTTAACCAGAATTATATCATCGGCTCAACGATTTCCGAAAACCTCATAAGAGGACTTCGAGAAATCGGGCGGGATTACCTGCACAAAGAAACGCTCAAGAGGTAAGATCTCGTGGGCAGTAGAGGATTTGAACCTCTGACCCTCCCGACTTGATGGATCAAGTCGGGATGCCCTGAACCAACTGAGTTTTTCCCTTCAATATTAATCTCTCAATGAAGTCTCTACTCTTTTGAGACTTGATCTCCATCTCCCTGGCAACTGCTTCCTTATGCGAAGAAAACTCTTCATAATAAACAATCTCCCATGGAATGCCCGGTTTTGTCGAAGAAGTCTTGCCTCTATTGTGCTCGCACAATCTTCCGTCCAAATTGGAAGTACTCCCCACGTAATATTTCCCCCTCTTCCGACTTCTAAGAATGTAAGTGTAAAACAACTCGTGGGCAGTAGAGGATTTGAACCTCTGACCCCGTGCTTGTAAGGCACGTGCTCTGAACCAACTGAGCTAACTGCCCAACCAACTTGCTCCAAATCCAAAGGGACTGTTCACCTGTTCAGTTCTAGACCCTCCCGCCAAGGGGGATGCTCTGAACCAACTGAGCTAACTGCCCAACCAACTTGCTCCAAATCCAAAGGGACTGTTCACCTGTTCAGCTCTAGACCCTCCCGCCAAGCGGGATGCTCTGAACCAACTGAGCTAACTGCCCGATCAATTCGCGACGTAAGTCACAGCCTAAAGAGCGCGAGACGGGACTCGAACCCGCGACGTCCAGCTTGGGAAGCTGGCATTCTACCACTGAATTACTCGCGCATTAAAGAACCCGCTTCGCACATCTAAAGAATTCATTGTGGAAGCTGGCATTCGCACTTTATCCCGCGTCTAGCGGGAATTGAATTATTCACACAACTTTCAAAAGTACGAATTTGGCGCGGCTCAAACAAGCCCGAGCTTCGGTGGCTCAGCTTCGATGATTATGGAAGACAAATTTTTCCAAGTATCGTCGCCCTTGAAGCTCCGGTGACTTGCGGAAGGTTCGTGGCATTTCCGGAAACCGTCTCGTTCGCGAGCACCGCAAAACAGATCGCCTCCTTTGCATCGGACGGGATTCCCAGACTCTCCGAATTCTCGACTCTAACTCCAGGGAAATGTGCTTTCAGAGAATCCATCATGTACCGGCTGTGTGCTCCACCTCCGCTCACGTAAAGTTCGTCAAGTCTTCCTTTTACGGACAAAAACATCCGGAAGTTTTCATGAACGGCGGCTGGCGTAAATTCTGTTATCGTCGCAATAATGTCTTCCTTTGATTGATCGCCGAATTTATTAATAATATCTTCCACATATTTCTTCCCGTACCGTTCCCGCCCCGTTGACTTCGGTGGTGAACTTGTCACGAACTCGTCTGTCATTAGATATGACAACATTTCTCTTTGGATATTCCCCGAAGATGCGACGGCTCCATCTCTGTCGAAATCCATTTTATAGGAAATCTGCATGAGCTGGTCAACGATCATATTGCCGGGCCCGGTGTCAAATGCAAGCACGTCATTCTCTCGACATCCCTTCGGCAGATAAGAAACGTTCGCGATTCCGCCTATGTTCAAGAGCATACGCGAAACTTCATCCGATCTGAAGAGAAGATAATCAAAATAGGGCACGAGCGGTGCGCCTTGTCCGCCCAGCGCAACATCCCCGGCTCGAAAATCACCGATGGTGATTATTCCGGTAAGCTTGGCGACGACCGAGGGATCACCAATTTGCAGAGTCGCTGCCACCGGCTTTCCGAACATCTCAACTCTCTGCGGCAAATGGTGAATAGTCTGTCCATGAGTGCCGATCAGATCGACCTCTTGAAAATTGATTCCCGCATGTTTGCACAACATTAACACGGCTTCTGCGTAAAGCTGCGCCAGTAAGAAGTTCAACCTCGCTATGTCGGCAACGTCGCTCGAGCCGATGGTCGAGTTCTTGAGAACGAACTCCTTGAATCCTTCCGGGAAAGGCAGGGTAACAAAATCGATCTGGTGGAGTTTTGTGTCGATTCCGTTCCCATCAATTTCGACAAGAGCCGCATCGATTCCATCCACACTCGTGCCGCTCATCAGACCGATGACTATTCGAGTTCTCTTTTGAACAAGATTAAGAAGTCGTTTCATTTTAAGTTGCCATTCAATTAAATTCGCTTATGAAGCAAAGATCAACGACAGATAGCCTGCTAATCGGTGCCCATATGTCGATTGCGGGAGGCCTATACACTGCCTTTGAAAGAGCGGAGAAAGTCGGCTGCACGGCAATCCAGATTTTTACGAAGAATTCTAATCAGTGGCGAGATCCTGTCATTTCATCCGACGATATTGAAAAATACAGAGAGGCGATGAATAAGTCAAAAGTACGAATCGTGGTTTCCCACGATTCTTATTTGATTAATCTTTGCGGCGCGACGGACTCGTTGCTGGAAAATTCCCGCAGGTCATTTGTCGAGGAAATAAAACGTTGCGATGCACTCGGAATAAAATACCTCATCTTTCATCCGGGCGCCCATACCACCATGGATCGTAAAGCAGCCGTGAAAACAGTGGCGGATTCTCTAAACCATGCTCACTCGGCGACCAAGACTAGTCATGTCGTGACCTTGATTGAAACTACAGCGGGGCAGGGTACAACGCTCGGAAACAGCTTTGAGGAAATCGCCGACATGATTTCTTTCGTGAACGATAAAGAAAGAGTCGGGGTATGCATGGACACCTGTCACATTTTCGCAGCAGGTTATGACATTCGCACGAGAGAAAGCTACCGGAATACCATGGCTATGTTTGGAAAGCTTATCGGGTTTGACATGCTCCATGCCATTCACTTCAATGACGCGAAGAAGCCCTTGAACTCTCGCGTTGACAGGCACGAGCACATTGGAAAAGGTGAAATAGGGAAGTCTGCCTTTGGATTTTTTATGAACGACGAAAGATTTGTCCAAATCCCGAAGGTGCTTGAAACGCCGAAAGGCGACGACGGCTACAAGATGGATATTGTCAATCTCAAATTACTTAGATCAATGGTATGAGCACGTTTTACGACCCCGACTACATGTGCAGGTGGATGTCAGGAACTAAGAAAGACATGAAATTTAGAATTTAAAATTAATTTCTAAGCACTCTCAATTTTTTTCCAATTCTCTCGAAAGCAGCAACCGCCTTATCCAGATGTTCCTTTTCATGTGCCGCCGAAATCTGCACGCGGATTCTTGCCTGTCCTTTTGGGACAACCGGAAAGGAGAAGCCGATCACATAAATTCCTTCATTCAACAAATCATTAGCAAATTCCACCGCTAATTTCGCATCGTACAGCATTATCGGAACTATCGGGTGATCTCCAGGCTTTATGTCGAATCCACACTTCGTCATTTCCGAGCGAAAGTATCCCGTGTTTTTCGCGAGCTTGTCGCGCAACTCCGTTGTCGATTCAAGAAGATCAAAAACTGCGATCTCCGCATACACAATCGGTGGCGGCAATGTGTTCGAAAACAGATAGGGTCGCGACCGCTGGCGTAAGAATTCGACTATTTCCTTTTTTCCGCTCGTGAATCCGCCGGAGGCCCCGCCCGCCGCCTTGCCGAGAGTGCCGGTTATGATATCGACCCGTGCCATCACATTTTTCGCCTCGATGCTTCCTCTCCCGTTTTTTCCGACGAAACCTGTGGCGTGTGAATCATCCACCATGACCAGTGCTTCATATTTTTCACCGAGTTCACAGATTTTATCAAGCTGCGCTACTTCGCCATCCATCGAAAACACTCCGTCCGTTGCGATCATCTTGAACCGTGCGCCTTGAGATGCTTTCAATTTTTCCTCGAGATCGTCCAAATCGGCATGCCTGTACCTGTATCTCATGGCTTTGCATGACCTGATCCCATCGATAATACTTGCGTGATTAAGTTCGTCTGAAATAATGGTGTCTTCTTCGCCAAGAAGAGGCTCGAAAACACCTCCGTTCGCATCGAAACAAGCGGCGTACAAGATAGTGTCTTCAGTTTTCAGAAACCTGGAAATCTTTTGTTCAAGGATTTTATGAATGTCCTGGGTTCCGCAGATGAATCTCACCGAAGACATCCCGTAGCCGCGTTCATCAAGTCCGCGTTTCGCGGCTTCGACTACTTTCGGATGACTTGATAAACCCAGATAATTGTTTGCACAAAAATTCAAAACTTCTTTACCATTCTGCAATTTTATAATCGCACCCTGGGGGGAAGCGATGACGCGTTCCTCTTTATATAAGCCGCTGCTCCGGATGGATTCTAATTGCTCGAGAAGATATTGCTGATATTTTCCGTACATGATGTTCTCCTCTTATATCATCACTCAGATCATGGCACAATCTTTATCGGTTGAATTCTTCTTAAGACTCTTATCGGCAGTTTTGTGTCGTCGCTGTGGTTCGCTTTTCAGTCGAAGAAACTTCTTCCTCTTTTTCGTTGATCATGCCGGGATGCGTGTTATCAACACTCTCATCCGACCTGTCGCTTTTCAACTTCGATTCGAGCCAGGTTGCCGTGGAAAGTACAAATACCGCTAAGATTGCTCCTGCAATAACATCGATGCCGTAATGATACCGCATATAGACTGTCGCAAAAATGACCCCCAGGCCCAGCGGTGTGATCACCATAGCCGACTTCGCCTTGTATTTCATGGCTATCGCGATGGTGATTATTGTCATTTCAGTATGACCGCTCGGGAAGCAATCGCGCTGGGCAAGCATCATGGCTTGAGCGACATTGGTGATGGATTCGCCGGAATTAATAACGCCTCGAAGGAACGTTGTCAAATAGAGTCCCGGCAACTCTCCGTTAATATTGGCAAAATTGTAAAGCGTGAAGCGCGGACCGACTGCCGGCACGAGAACATATCCGATGTATGAAGTGTAGAAACCATACATCAATACAAAAAGAAAAAACAAGAAGCCTTTCTCGTTTTTATTCAACAAAAGATCAACACCGAGGATTATCCATAGAAGATAAAAACTGCTATAACAGATTTGAAGAAACTCTGTTAATCCCGGGGTAGCGATGCGATCGAGAAGGGAAGTCGGGTCGGCTCCAAATATCGCTTTATCAATGCGGATCAAGAGATAATCGAGATCGTGAGGGTTGATCTGGTGCACCATTAAATACAATTCCTTGAAAGTCACGAAGATCAGTGGGAAAGTGTACCATCTTGCAGCAAATCTGATCAACGCATTTTTCCTTGACGAGTCGAGATTCGCCAGTAACAAAATCGATATCGATACGACAAGATTTACCATCACAATCCACACAGCGTAGGGTACCCGGCTATGGAAAACTATGGCTGTTACCGAAATTCCAAAAACACCCAGTACATTCAACCGATCTAACGGCCGTAGCCTGCTTAAATCAAACATTTGCCTCCAAAATCAAAAAAATTCCATAAATATCTTCCGGCGGGAAGGTTTCAATGCGTCTGACTTGAAAATCCTCAGGCAACTTTTCGATTGCAGATTTGCCGTAGTAGTGCGAGACGAAATGCCTGAGCATTTTTCTCCTCATCCCAAAAACTCTTTTGATAAAAGCAACAAACCTGTCCTCTTCCGCGATCGGCTCTCTTTTATAAAATGAAATCCGAACGACGCGTGAACCGACGCCCGGCTTTGGCTTGAAACAAGTCGGAGGCACCGAAAACAGCTTCTTCACTCGCGCGGTGAGCTGCAAGCGAACCGAGATCGCACCGTAAGTTTTCGTGCCGGGTTTCGCGGCGAGTCGATCAGCCACTTCTTCCTGCACCATCAAAACTGCAAAATCAACCTTCGAGCGAGCGTCTACGACCTTTGAAACGATCTTGCTCGTCAGGTTATAAGGAATATTTCCGACCACTTTAATTGTCCTGTCCAAAAGATTAAAATTGTAATTTAAGAAATCTCCGTTCATCAAAACAAAATCGGGTGCTGACTCTAATTCCTTGCGAAGCCGACCATAAAGCTCCGTATCCTTTTCGATTCCGATTATATGTGCAGGCTTGTTCACGAGGAGGCGCGTCAACGCTCCTTTTCCGGGGCCAACTTCGAGTATTGTATCTCCATTTGAAATTGAGAGTTCATCGACGATCTTGCGCGCGATATTACCATCAATTAAGAAATTTTGTCCAAGAGACTTCTTTGCCCGAGGATTGACGATTTCGTTTCCTGCGGTAGGTTTTGAGAGGCTGCTCCCTCTCTTTTGTACTGCGATCACTTCAACGACGACAAAAACAGTTGAGGGGGTAAAACAGAGGCGAGTTTTGAGTTGAAGCCGACTATAGTAAAACGAGCGTCGCTGGTTGTGCCGCCCGCAACTAGAGACATCCCCAGAACTCCATCGGGTGCAAGACCAAGGTCGGGATATGATGGTCTCAAATAGCTGCTTAGCTGGGAACTAAGTGGAGGGTGAACCCTCAGAGTCAACTTATAATCCAATGTACCATCAAATCCTTGCCAGCCATCCAATCTGAAGTCAAGAGGTGCTCCGTAAGCAATCATCTTATTGAAATAAATTCTTCCGTCCGTCACGTCGAAACTAAATGTTGTTGAACTTACCTTCAACGAATCTTTCTCAGGTGCTCCGAGAAAACTGAACAGCTTGTTGAGGACTGAGTAATCCTTTATTTGAGCGTTCGAGATCGAAAATTGTCCGTGGCCTCCGAGTCCGGCGAGATCAACTTTTCCCGAATCATCGCAAATGCCGTTCAGTGTAACAATCCCTTTCCCGGTTCCACCGACAAACTGGCTCCCGCCTAGATACCGTTGGAACAACTTCCCGAAACTCCATGTAGCAATCATCGTCCTCAGCCCAAAAGTGACTTTGCCCTCTTGTCCGTAATCCGTCCAGCCGGAAATATAGAACGTGCCCATCGGTGAGACATAATCAAGCCGTCCAAATCGTACGAAGTAATCTTGTATCTGCAAATCTCCGGAAAGCTTTGTCAGCGTATCGTTTGGAAAAATAAACTTTCCAATGTTAAAGTCGATCAACACGTTTGTTCTCGGAATCCACGCAAGAGTCTGTCTGCCAATATTGAGTATCATATGGGGTAGAAGCCCGACCGTGTTAAACGTTTTAGAAACCATTCTTAGCTTCAGCTGCGGTATCGAAGTCGCACTGCCTAGAAAAATATTTTGATAGTTCGTCAGTGTTCCAGAGAAAACTACGTCGCTCCCTCCCATTCGCAAAAGTAATTTGTTGAAAGAAGCTACGTTATTTTTCAGTGAAATGCTCCCGTCGCATTCTCCGGTGTAAAGGGTGTCAATTCCGATCGGCACCTGCACGAGAGCATCTGAAAATGTTATTAAGCCGTCGGCGCTGGTGCTGCTCTTTCTTGAATTATAATCGAAGCCGTACTTTGCCCTTATGGAGCCGGATAATTTTTCGCTGCCAGGCATCCCGAGACTATGCGCAAGCTTTTTCAGCTCGAGATTGAGCAGGACACGAACGCTCCCGGATTTCGGAGGGCTCACGTTGAAAACCACCGATGCGAGATTTTCTCCGAGAACCGCGCTCGGCATTGAAAATGCCAGTGATGAAGAATCGTTATTCAAAGAATAGTTGCCGTGTAATTCACGAATTGAGAGGGAATCACCGGATTGCAGCTGGGCCCGTATGTCGTCAAGATCTACCCGCATCATCGCACTGGCGTTCTGCTCATGTTTATCGTATTCAAACTCACACGTGAGTCTTCCGTTGATTGAATTCTCAAGAATCACATCCTGGAGGGATTTCGGCAATAGTCCATATATGCATCGAGCGGAAGAATCGGTATTAACCGAATATATGCTCAGTTCTGAATGCGGGTAAAAGGAAAGCCACACGGACGACTGAAGTTTCACTCCGAATACTGAAGCCTTCTCAGACACGATGTTCACCTGATCGTGGCGTTTGTCGTAATCTAATTTTGCTGCTACATTGATGGGAGATCCTTCATATAATTCCGAACTATTTTTCCAGAGTTCAAATTTCTCTACATTCACATTCGAATTAAGCGTCAATTTATTCTCTTCGACCACCGTTTTAATTCTTGAAGAAAGATCTGCATTCAAAAACTTCAACGAAAGACCGCTCTTGTCATCGTACCAGATTATATTTCCGTTTACAATTTCAAAGTTTGAGAGAAGAAAGCTCGATAGAGAGCCGCGTACGTTTTTTGTCTCCCGGTAAAACGTGTCGCTCAGCAGTTGATCGGTGTTTAATCGGCCCCGGTCGTTTTGCTCGATGAAGATAGTCGGCGAGAAAAAGATGACATTGTTGATCTCCAAACGGTTCTTGAACAACGGAAGAATCTTCGCATCGATCACCATGGCTTTCGAATCAAGAAGGTATGGGCTGTCGAATTTTCCATACCTCGGGTTAGCTACTCGAAGGCCGGTTATTCTGATTCCGATTGTCGGGAAAAATGAAAGCTCCACATTTTCAGCGGAGACATCGCGGTTCAATATTTGGCTGAGCCTAGGCAGGACAAGAGCCGTCAATTTATCGCTGCTAAAAACAAACTTTGATAAAACAATCGCGCCAAAGATTACGACTGTGAGTAATATTACGGTGTATCTGACTATCCTTACGCCTCGTTTCATTGATAAAAATATATGGTTTAAGCGTTCCATTTTCAATTTTTGAAATGAGACATAGTGATTTGCGTGACAATCCAAATGAGGAAGTCAGATCCACCGGCTCACCCTGATCGTTTGCAATTCAGGCCGTTCCTTCATAAATTTAACTACAAATAGGAGATTTAATGAGAAGCGGAATCCACCCGAAGTATCATGTTGTTACAGTCACATGCGTCTGCGGAAATACATTTCAAACTCGTTCGACGGAGCCGGGCCAATTCCTGAAAGTAGAAATTTGCGCTAACTGCCATCCATTTTTCACAGGGAAACAAAAACTCATAGACTCAGCCGGCCGCGTTGAAAGGTTTATGCAGAAGTACAAGAAAAAAGCAAAGGTAGAAGCCTGATCCTTATTTGCGGGCTTTTGTCAAAATTGAATCTGGTCTGACGAAAATCACGAGCCAATCTGAACGTCAGATCGGTCTTTAGAAATAAATAATTCAAACACTTCCACATGATAATTGATTTGGTTTGAACAAATATTAGTCAAGACACAAGGTCGCCCCGGGTATGCAGGTGTTTTGGCAAGCGGAGGAACGGAAAAAATACAGGGGGATTCAGTGACGGCAAAATATGATAATCGAAAGAATCTTGGCAATGCAGACCACGACATCGTACTGTACGAGACCGCGCGTGATATAGCTGTAAAAGTTTTGAACAGGGTTGATCGGACGGATTCTTACCTCGACAAAGTCCTCGAGTTTGAATTGAGAAGTCCCGATCTGAGCAGAGTCGACAAGGCATTCCTTACAGAGCTGGTAAACGGGACCATCAGGTGGAAACTAAAATTAGACTATGTAATAACACAATTCTACCGCGGAGATTTTTCAAAGGTCGATATAAATATCAAGAATGATTTACGCGTCGCTGTGTATCAATTATTGTTCCTTGACAAAATTCCGGAATCGGCAATAGTCAACCAGGCTGTCGAATTCGTAAAAAAGTATCGCGGGCAGGACACTGCGAATCAAATAAACGCCGTTCTCAGATGTGCAGTCAGGAAGATAAAAAATATCGAATATCCGGCGATCGATGACGATCCCGTCAAATCACTCTCTACACTTCATTCATTTCCCGCCTGGCTTGTCAGAAGATTCATCGACCGGTTCGGCGTTTATGAAACGGAGCAGCTTCTGACTTCTCTCAACGAGAGACCGCGCCTGTGTATCAGAGTTAATACTCTGAGAGGCTCAGTGGAGCAACTAACCTCGGAACTTGAGGATCGCGGAGTGCTGGTCGAGCGCGGAAGGTTCGTACCGAACTTCCTGTACGTTGAAGGTTTGACTCGAATAGGCGAGAATGAAGCATTCCGTGCAGGACGCTTCGTGGTACAAGATGAGAGCGCCGGCATTGTTTCAATACTCCTTGCTCCCAAACCCGGGGAGAGAATTCTTGACACATGCGCCGCGCCTGGCGGAAAGGCTGCACATATTTTCGAATTGACCTGCGGCAACGTCGATTTGACGTGCCTTGAAAAATATGAAGTGCGCGCCACTCTCCTCAAAAGCTCCCTTGAAAGGATGGGGTTTGATAAAGCTAAAGTGATTGTGGCGGATGCGGCAAGCTATGACGAGGCAGTTCCTTTCGATAGAATATTAGTCGACGTGCCGTGCACAGGATTCGGTTTGATAAGAAGGAAACCCGATTCAAAGTGGAAAAGAGAGCGTGAGGACATCAGGCAGCTTGGAGAAATCCAAAGCTCAATTTTGGAAAACGCTTCTAAACTGTTGAAGAAGGATGGCGTGATCGTTTACAGCACATCCACGATCGAATGGGAAGAGAACCAGGCGACTGTTAATACGTTCCTGAAGTGCCATCCGGAATTCGTGGTCGAGTCCGCAGATTCCTTCGTCGACCACGCTCTTGTGGGGCGTGAAGGATTCATCGAGATTTTCCCGCACCGGCACGATATGGACGGAGCGTTCGCGGCGAGACTTAGAAAAGTCTCCTGACTTTTATTTGAGAGGTTTCTTGTAAAGAAAACATCCGTTTAATAACTTTGTAATGAAAACATTTTGGAGGTTTACTTAAATGATTAAAAACGTTGAAGAATTGAAAAATAATTTACTGGGTGTAGTCGAAGTAGACGGCTGGCAGAAGGTAAAAGTTTCCAACGTGGAAAAACTTAGAAGCTCTGTCATAGATACTCTCGTGTATGAATCTGTTTTCAACCCGAGCGACGAAGTGAAAACAAAAATCCGATGGCTGATCCGCGAACTCGGAAGGAATCTCAGCGCAGGTTCCGCTTCCATCCAGGGACTCTATACTGCATATGGAAAGGGAGAGGTCTCGGGCTTTACAGTACCGGCAGTCAACGTACGCGGGATCACTTATGATTTCGCACGTGCTATGTTCAGAGTAGCAAAGAAAAATAACATCGGTCCATTTGTATTTGAGATAGCTAAATCAGAGATGGGATACACCGACCAGCGCCCGTCCGAATATTCGGCTTGCATAACGGCGGCCGCCGTGAAGGAAAATTACTCGGGTCCGGTATTCATTCAAGGGGACCATTTCCAATTCAATGCCAAGAAATTTGCGCTGGACCCGCAAAAAGAGGTGGAAGCAATAAAGTCTCTTATCAAAGAAGCCGTCGCCGCGGAATTTTACAACATCGACATTGATTCTTCAACGCTTGTCGATCTTAGCAAGAAGACTACTGATGAACAACAGCGCAACAATTACGAGTTAGCAGCAGAAATGACTGCCTTGATAAGAGAAGTCGAGCCGAAAGGAGTGACAATTTCCGTCGGCGGAGAAATCGGTGAGGTGGGCGGAAAAAACTCTACTCCCGAGGAGTTCCGTGCTTACATGCAGGGCTACGTCAAGACCTTGAACTCAAAGAAGCACGGTGCTACTCCGATAAGCAAGATTAGCGTGCAAACCGGTTCGAGCCACGGTGGAGTTCCGCTGCCCGATGGTACGGTGGCACAAGTGAAAATCGATTTCGGGGTACTGGAATCGATTTCGAAAATAGCCAGAAAAGAATACGGTATGGCGGGCGCCGTACAGCACGGAGCATCTACTTTGCCCGAAGAACTTTTTGACAAATTCCCAGGCGTTGGAACAGCGGAGATCCATCTTGCTACCGGGTTCCAAAACCTTCTGTATGATATTTTCCCGAAAGATTTCAGGGAGACCATCTACGATTATTTGAGAAAGAACTGCGCAGACGAAAAGAAACCGAATGAAACCGATGAGCAGTTTATCTACAAGACCCGCAAGAAAGCTTTCGGACCGTTCAAGCAGCAAATGTGGAACCTTGGCAAGGACTGGTTCTCAAGAGCGAATACGGAACTCGAAAAGCGATTCGAGTTCTTGTTCCTGAAACTCAACACAAAAAATACCAAGGACATCGTCAGCAAGTACGTCTGAGCGCTTTGCGCCGCCTCCTGCCACGGAATATTTATGTGTTGGGATCCCGCGAGGTGGTGACCGCACACCTTGTGCGATATACTAACGAGCGGGAAAAGTATAACCCCGAAGGGACCGCTTCACAGATTGACGAAAGAATCATCCAACGAAAAAACAAGGGCGGCGGTTAGCTCGGTAATCGCCGCCGTTTTTCTTACTGCATTCAAACTTATCGTAGGAATCACTTCGGGCAGTCTCGGCATCCTGAGCGAAGCTGCTCATTCAGGATTCGATCTCCTCGCGGCCACTACCACACTATTCGCCGTCCGGGCATCTTCGAAGCCGGCTGATGTGGAACATCATTACGGGCACGGAAAATTCGAGAACATATCTGCACTCTTTGAAGCCCTGCTTTTGCTACTGACTTGTTACTTGATCGGTAAGGAAGCCGTCGCGAGACTTTTTTTCAAGAAAGTCTCAATCGAGATTACTGTGTGGAGTTTTGTTGTGATGTTCACTTCTATCATCATAGACTTCACACGGTCCAGAATTCTTTTCCGGGCTGCAAAAAAATACAACAGCCAGGCACTGGAGGCGGACGCCCTGCATTTCTCGACCGATATCCTGAGCTCCAGCGTGGTTATACTCGGCTTGGTTGCTGCAAATTATGGATTTGCTTTCGCAGACCCGGTGGCATCTCTTGGAGTGGCGGTAGTAATCGTTTTTATAAGTTTAAGACTTGGGAAAAGAACGCTGGATGTTTTGGTCGATAGAAGTCCCGAATCCTCATTGGTGGCCAACATCCGCGCGGCGGCGCTGAGCATTAATGAAATCGAGGAAATAAAAAGTTTGAGGGTCAGAGTCGCAGGAGGAAAAATTTTTGTCGATATGGTGGTTGAACTCCCGAGGCTTCTACCGTTCGAGCGTGCTCACTCGTTAGTCGATGAAATCGAAAGCAAGGTGAGAGGAGTTAGAGATGGAGTAGATGTCGTCGTTCACGCCGAACCGATCCCGACTAGCAGGGAAACTGTAGTCGATAAGATAAAGCTTGCCGCCGAGAACGTGGGAGGTAACGTCCACGAAATCGAAGTCTTCTCAACAGAAAAGGGATTCGTCGTTGATCTGCACCTGGAAGTCACGGACGCGGAGACGATCGATTCGGCTCACCGTAAAGCCGACATGCTTGAAAGCGCCATTCGCCGGCAAGTCGAAAAAGTTGACCAGATATTCATACATATCGATAAGCCATCGATGAAACCGAAATATGCCACCACTCCGAATTTGTATGAGACGGATCTACCCGCAAAACTGTTAGATTATGTGAAATGTAAACCCTCTGTCGTAAGGTGCATCAACCTGAATTTCACCGAGAGTGAGTCAGGAATTCGTGTAGCCATGATCTGCCAGTTCGATGAAACTTTTTCACTCGAAGATACCGTTAAAATTGTCAACGAGCTCGAGATGGACATAGTAAAACGATTCCCGCAGATTTCCAGAGTTGTTATTCATCAAGAGCCAGCTTCCTGAATGACCATGCGGCCATATTACACCGATCCTTATACCGTTGATTTTGAAGCTGACGTGCTCGAAATATCCAGGAGGTCCGAGCACTTTGCTGTGGTGCTGGACAAGAGCTACTTTTACCCGACATCGGGCGGGCAGGAGCACGACACCGGAACCATCAACGGCGTAGACGTCGTCGATGTCATAGAAGAAAAAGGAAAAGTTTTTCACCTTTTATCTGAAGAAATCAAGGCCGGCAAAGCCAACTCCAGAATCAATTGGCAGCGTCGATTCGAAAATATGCAGCAGCATACGGGACAGCACATCCTATCGGCGGCGTTTGAAAACCTTTTTGAAATTCAAACCGTATCGAGCAGGCTCGGTGAAGAAATCGGGACAATCGACCTTTCAAGACAACCATCCGATAATGAGACCACTGCCGCCGTCGCAGAAGCAAATAAGATCGTGCGCGAAAATCGCGAAGTCATCATCCATTTTGCCGATCAGTCAACGATAAACTCGTTTAAACTGCGAAAGCCCCCGAAGGTTGAAGGGACGATCCGAATAGTGGAGGTAAAAGATTTCGATTTCTCGCCGTGCGGCGGCACTCATTGTACTCATACTTCAGAAGTGGGTGTAATCCTGACAGGCGGCATCGAAAAGGTCAAAGCATCATTGACAAGAATAGAATTTGCATGCGGGGACAGAGCCGTCAAGCATTATTATGCTTTGCATAAGTCTGCCGCCGAAGGTGCGAGACTTCTCTCAACGGTCGCAACAGAACTTCCTAATGCGATTGAAAAATTAAAACAGCAGATCCAAGAAAGCGGGAGCAGGATGAAAGAGCTGTCCGAGAGAATCCTCGGTACCGTATGTGTACAATACAAACAGCGACTGGAAGGTTCGGCGGAAATTTTTGATGTTTTTGATTTGACCGATGAAGTCACCTCAATAGAGGATTTACGTTACGTTGCGAGCTGTCTATCAAAGCACACCGTGAAAGCGTTTGCCATGTACAAAAATGAAGGCGCCTCTTGCCAGATGAATCTCAGGCTGCCCATGAACGGGGCGGACTCCGTAATGGAGCAGCTTCGAACCGATTATCATGCGAAGGGCGGCGGCAGAAATGGATTTTATTCGCTAAGCCTGGCTAAGAACACACTTGGTGAGGTAATCGAAAAACTCAGAAAGATCCTTCAGAATGGCTGACGCTGGTGTACATTTATTTGTAGACGGGGTAGTGCAGGGAGTTGGGTACCGCTTCTTCGCTGCTCGACAAGCGAGCGTTTACGGACTCAAGGGATTTGTGAAAAATCTGATCGACGGAAGAGTCGAGGTCGTGGCAGAAGGCGAGAAAGGATTGATTGAAGAATTCATCAAAGACTTAAGACGCGGCCCTATCTCATCTCATATAACAGATATCAGAATCGAATGGACAAGCCCGGATTATAAATTTGAAGGATTCGAAATCCTATGAAGATCGGATTTGGGTTCGACGCTCACGAGCTTGTAGAAAACAGGCAACTCAGACTAGGAGGAGTGGTCATCGAGTTTCCAATGGGGCTTCGAGGACATTCCGACGGAGACGTCGTGCTGCATGCGTTGAGCGACGCTATACTCGGTGCTTCCGCAAAAGGAGACATCGGAATTTACTTCCGCGACGATGAAAAGAAGAACGAAGGCATTGACAGTAAACAAATACTAAAATTTGTTCTGAAGGCCGCGGCGGAAAGCGGCTTGAAAATAAACAACATTGACATAGTCGTAGTCGCAGACAGACCCAAACTAAATCCATTTTACGAATTGATTCGCAATTCAATTTCCCGAGAATGTGAAATTTCAATTTCAGACGTTTCCGTAAAATCAAAAACGACCGAGGGAACCGCAATCGCAAAGAGCTCAATTGCCTGCTTTGCCGTGGTTCTGATGAAAGAGCTGTGACTCATCTAAATAATTTAGTCACCGCGTTGAACAGCACGGCACCGATCTATTTTTATCTGACGTTATTCTTTTTTGCATTCCTTGAAAACCTTTTTCCTCCATCACCGAGCGATCTGGTCATAGCATTCGGCGGCTCACTCGTCGGCACAGGCAAGCTGGACATCTTTGCCGCAATTTTCTTCTCAACTTTGGGGAGCACGGCGGGCTTTGTCGTAATGTACTACATAGGATTTTTTCTCGGGAGGGAATTGATAGATACTGGCAAACTAAAATTCATTCCGATGGAAAAAATAAAGACCGTCGAGGGCTGGTTTCAAAAATATGGATACGGTATCGTCGTGGTGAACCGATTCCTGTCGGGCACGAGGGCGGTAATCTCTTTCTTTGTCGGACTATCCGAGTTATCAATCGCAATAACGATTCCTCTTTGTGCAATCAGCGCCCTTACATGGAACTCAATTCTCATCATCGGTGGTTCACTTCTCGGTCGGAATTGGAAACAGCTCGGACATATTCTGAGTCTCTACGGGATAACCGTCGGAATATTTCTATCGCTTTTAGTTGTCTTTTTTGTCGTCAAGTACTATCGGAGGAGAAAACACGCTTAAGAAAATCCTCACAGTTCTTGGAGTTTTTGTTTTAGCAATTATCATATGCTCAATTGCCAACGATCTTCTGACTTACCGCATTGATAGGGAAGCAGGAGTTAATTTTGGCAAGTACCACGAGTATTCAGGAGCGATGCACATACACACTACTTACTCGGATGGCAGCGGATCTTACTCACAAATCGAAAGGATTTGCGATTCTCTCGGACTCGATTTCGCGATTATAACGGACCACAATACAGTTCTGCCGATGGAAGACCACCTTGCCAGTCGTTTTGGTATGACACTGATCGTTCCGGCCGTAGAGATTTCGACCGACGGCGAACACGGTCACTTCCTTGTGATCGGAGACAGCATCCCCATGATCCCGCGCAATGGCATCACGTCCGACGAGGTGTTCCATGATGCGATTTCGAAAAAAGACATGGTGGTCCTCGCTCATGTCTTTCATCCACGCAGCACACTCGATTGGGACAACTGGAGTATCGGAAATTTTACGGGCATTGAGCTCTACAACTTCGATGAAGGCTGGAGAAGTACTCTGAATTTTTTTCGCATCAATAAGTTGATTGGTGCCTACATCTCCTATGGTTTTGAACCGGAAGCGCTCAACTACCTGCTGAGCTATCCCGAAAAAGAGATGCAGAAGTTCGATGAGCTGAATATCAACCGCAAGGTGATCGGCGTGGGTTCATTGGATGCTCATGCAAATGTCAATTTCGGAAAAAGCGTCGCCTGGCATTTCCCGTCATATCAAAGCCTCTTTGAGCTTGTTCACACTGTCATAGTTACAAGACAACCGTTCGATGGTTCATATCATCACGATAGGGAATTGCTGATAAAGGCAATTCGAGATGGGAACATGTTCGTCGGGTTTTCGGGACTGGAACAGGCGCGAGGTTTCTTGTTCACGGCAAGTTCGGATACCAATGAAGTCATGATGGGCGACAGCCTGAGAGTCGAGAAGTCTGCTCGTCTCCATATTGAGATGCCGGACAGCAACGGCGTTGAAACTCAGATTGTTTGGAACGGGGAGATCATAGCAACTTACAATAACGCAAGCTCGATAGATCTTCCGGTTATTCATCCGGGCGAATACAGGATTCAAGCATTCCAGAAAAGGGTGATGCTACCGTTATTTATGAAGAGATCTTTCCCGTGGATATTGTCCAATCCGATTTATATTTACCGCCAACATTGAATGAGAATAATAAAAAGTATCTTTGACAGATCGCTTCTGCTCCCCATTTTTTCCGGATTGCTTCTCGGTTTTTCTTTCCCACCATTCCATTTCGGCTGGCTGGCATTCGTAGGATTCATACCGCTGATCTTTGCCGTAAAGGGAGCAAAAAATTATCGGGAAGTGCTGAAGTTATCTTATTTCGGATTTCTCGTCCTCAATATTGTGGCCATTTACTGGGTTGGCGGCTGGACAAGAGAAAGCGACCCATTCCTGATGATAGGCGGAGCAGCACTCGTTTTCTGCCATCCATTTTTCTTCACGGTTCCTATGCTGGTGTACCATTTTCTGCACAAGAGGTTCGGGGAATTGGCGGTCTTCCTTTTTCCGTTTCTCTATCTTTCCTTTGAGCATTTGCACTCAATAGGTGAAGTCGCCTTTCCGTGGCTTACAATTGGTTATTCGCAATCGTACAACCAAGCAGGAATTCAGTTTTCATCTTTCACAGGACTTTTCGGGATATCTTTTCAAATTTTGCTGGTGAATTCTTTTCTTTATTACTCGCTTACCTCCTGGATGGACAACCGAGGAGCGAAGAAATTCCGAATCGCGCGTTCGCTGTCCATTGCATTGCTCTTGATCGTCATTCCCGAAATCTACGGTGAGATGGTCCTCCGCTCTGCGGGGAAGAATGAATATGCAAACAAGCTGAAGGTCGCAATCATTCAGCCTAATATCGACCCTAATGAGAAGTGGAATGGAGACATAGATCAAATCATGGAAACTTACGAGCAGGAGACATACAAATCGGGCAGTCATGAATCCGATCTGGTGGTCTGGCCTGAAACCGCAATTCCATTTTATATTCTCTTGCCGCAATTTTCTTGTTTTAAGCGCTCGCTCGAATCCTTCTTAGACAGCACGAATACTTCGCTGCTCGCCGGAGTGCCGATCGCCCGCTATTACTCGGACAGCGATAGCGCAAAGCCGAGCAGCCACTTCGATGAGTCCACGCATAGGTACTACGACGCATATAACGGGGCGGCGGTTTTTGAGCCGCACTCAAACGTGTATCAGACTTACGGAAAGATTATCCTCGTCCCGTTTGGTGAACGAATCCCTTACGCTGATGCGGTGCCGTTTCTAATCAAGCCGCTAAACTGGGGAGTCGGCATCAGCAATTGGGCGCGCGGAAAAGACACGACTGTGTTTAGACTCCGAGGCGGACCAACATTCGGCACGGTAATTTGCTATGAAAGTATTTTCCCGAATTACGTCAGGGCATTTGTAGAGAAGGGCGCCGATTTCCTTGTGATTATCACAAACGACGGGTGGTATGGTAAATCTTCGGGACCATACCAGCACGCTGCCTACGCTGTTCTGCGGGCAGTGGAAAATCGAAGAGCCGTCGTGCGCGCTGCGAACACAGGTATCTCGGAGTTCATAGATCCTTACGGGAATTTAATCGGCAAACAAACCAGACTCGACGAAAGAATGACCCTTGAAGAATCGATACCGATATCACACCAGCTAACATTTTACACGATGCATGGAGATTGGATAGCTAATTTCGCAGAAGTTATTTCTGCAGCCGTAATTCTTTTCGGACTTTTTCTTAAATTTAAGAGCAAAAACTAAGGAGATGTTTTACGAAGTACATTGATCTAAGAAGCGATACGGTTACGAAGCCGAATGAAGAAATGCGAAAAGTCATGGCAAATGCAGAAGTAGGAGATGATGTTTTCGGCGAAGACCCGACAGTAAATAAGTTACAGGAAACAGTCGCTGACCTTCTCAGCAAGGAAGCGGCGTTGTATGTCCCCAGCGGCACGATGTCGAACCAGCTTGCGGTCAAGACGCACACCAATCCAGGAGACGAAGTGATCGTCGAGAGGGAGTCGCACATTTTCAATTATGAAACTGCTGCCCCGGCTTTGTTGTCGGGAGTCCAGCTGAATCCAGTTCCAGGTGAGCGAGGAGTGATGACGGCGAGTGCCGTTGAAGAAGCGATCAGACCCGACCTTTATTACATGATGCCGACTAAACTTGTTTGCATCGAGAACACGCACAATCGCGGCGGTGGAACTATTTACCCCCTGAAGCTGATCGACGAAATAAAAAACGTGGTAACGCGGCACAAGCTGAGATGCCACCTCGATGGAGCAAGATTATGGAACGCTTCCGTTGCATCAGGGATAAAGGTCTCCGAGTATGCGAAGCGATTCGACTCGGTCTCAGTTTGTCTTTCCAAGGGGTTAGGTGCACCGGTCGGATCAGTGCTATCCGGCACGAAGGAATATATTGAAAAAGCACATCGATACCGGAAAATTTTTGGAGGCGGAATGCGCCAAGTAGGAGTTCTCGCCGCCGCCGGACTGTATGCAATCGAACATAATATTCAGCGTCTTGCTGAGGACCATGAGAAAGCAAAAGCGTTTGTACGGATTATTTGTGACTCACCCCTTTATGAAGTAAATCTAGATCATGTTGAAACAAATATCATTATTTTCGGAATTAAATCGAGAAGCAATTCATCGGGACCGTCGTTCACGGTAAATAAATTTCTCGCCGACATGAAATCACTCGGAGTTCTCTTATCCGCGGGAAGCGCCGGGAAAGTGCGCGCGGTGACTCACTTAGATGTCTCGATGGGAGACGTGAAGGATGCGGCAGAAACTGTCGCAAAATATCGCGCGGACTGAGAGGGACTGGCTTATTTTAAGAAATCCGATGGAGCTTTCGTAAAATGCTGCAGGTAAACGAACAAATTCCCTCACAATCCGAACTTGAAGAAGCCAAGACCGCGGGATTTACTCATTATCCAATAATCATAGAAGTTCTAGAAGATATTTTCACGCCGGTCGGACTTTACTTGAGGTTGCGTAACTCTCCCAACACCGGACCTTCGATCGGAAAGAACAGCTTCCTGCTCGAGAGCGCGGAAGGAGGGGAGAATATCGGCCGTTATTCTTTCATGGGTACTGATCCATTTGCCACATTCCTTGTCAAAAATGGTACAGTGACAACGACAGTCGGAAGCCATCGAACAACTTCAAAAGCTTCGCCGATATCCGAACTGAGAAATTTCCTATCTAGATTCAAGGTCTTTCCCGCAAAAAATCTTCCGCGATTTTCCGGAGGGGCAGTCGGTTATTTCGGCTACGATTTCGTCAAGTATCTGGAAAATATTCCGATAACCGAATCAAAAAATTCCCTGCCCGAAGTGTTCCTGAATGTTTACGATACGATTTTTGCCGTCGATAATCTGAAGAGAAAAGTTCTCGTAGTTTCCCTCATTCCGCTATCGTCGAACTCTCTGCCAAAGGTCGTGAAGGATCGGTTAACACGCTTGAGAAGAATAATAAAGTTTGTCGAATCGAGCGACCATTCTCGTGAGACGAAGTCATGCAGGATAGGCGAGCCCAAGTTTAATACCACCAAAATGGACTACAAAGGAATTGTCGAGAAGGCAAAACAATACATCATCGAAGGAGATATATTCCAGGTCGTATTGTCGCAGCGCGCAGAATTCAATCTGAAAGGCGATCCGTTCATGCTCTATCGAGGTGTGCGAGCGCTGAATCCGTCGCCTTACATGTTCTACCTGGATTCAACACTCGGCAAGCGCAAACTTGCAATTATTGGTTCCTCACCGGAGATGTTCGTGAGAAAGGAAGGCCGGAAGATAGAAATGCGGCCAATCGCGGGAACAAATCCTCGCGGCAGCACGCCTGAAGAAGATGAACGGCTTACCCGGAAACTGCTCGCCGACGAGAAGGAAAAGGCAGAACATGTAATGCTGGTCGACCTTGGAAGGAACGACATCGGAAGAGTTGCTACAGTCGGAAGTGTTCACGTGGACAATTTCATGCACGTCGAGAAATTTTCTCATGTGATGCACATCGTGTCGGACGTTGCCGGAACAATCGATGGCGGAAGGGATGCAGTGGAGACACTTGCAGCATGCTTTCCAGCCGGGACGCTCAGCGGCGCGCCAAAAGTGAGAGCGATGGAAATAATTTCCGAACTGGAAGAAACCAGGCGACAGGTTTATGGCGGCGCCGTCGGATACATAGACTTTAATGATAACATGGATACGTGTATTGCGATCCGTACCTTTGTCATCGACGGCGACAAAGGCTACTTACAGGCGGGAGCGGGGATCGTATATGATTCTGACCCGGAAAGGGAATACAACGAGACAATAAACAAAATGAAGGCAAACCTCGAAGCGTTAAAACTATTGAGTTAGGTTTCAATAAACGAACTATCAATCATGATTCTTCTAATAGACAATTACGATTCATTCACGTACAACCTGTACCAGTATATCAGCGTGCTCGGGGCAAAAGTTTGCGTGGCGCGGAATGACAAAATTACTTTGAAGGAAATCCATGAAATGAATCCCGAGGCGATAGTGATATCTCCCGGACCAAAGACACCGAGCGAAGCGGGCATTTCCGAAGCTGTGGTGACGGAGTTTTACAGAACGCTCCCGATTCTCGGAGTTTGCCTCGGACATCAGGCGATTGGAGAAGTTTTCGGCGGAAAAATTGTGAAGGCACCGATCCCGATGCACGGAAAGACATCGCAGATAATTCACAACGGCAAGTCGATTTTTAATTCCATGGAAATTCCGTTTGCCGCCACACGTTACCATTCGCTGATCGTTTCGCAGGAGAATCTTCCGGAACAACTCGAGACCATCGCATGGACCGAGGATAACCTTGTGATGGGGTTAAAACATAGAGATTATCCAACGGTCGGCGTTCAGTTCCATCCGGAGTCGGTCATGACCGAAAACGGGAAATCACTTTTAAGAAATTTCATAGACGGGAAAATCTAATAATGAGTATCTCAACAAATCATAACGGCAACGATCGAATGACAGTCTTAGAGGCGCGGCAAAGAGACATCTGGAGAATCTTCAAGGTGATGTCGGAATTTGTCGATGGGTTTGACCTGATGAGTCGAGCCGCGCCGGCAGTTTCAATTTTTGGGTCGGCAAGAATGAAACCGGGGAGCAAATATTATGAGCTGACACGCCAGGTCGCATGCGAACTGGCCAAAACGGGTTATGCGATAGTGAGCGGGGGCGGAGGAGGATTAATGGAGGCTGCAAATCGCGGCGCTAGAGAAGGCGGCGGCCAATCCATCGGGCTAAATATTGCACTGGAGTTTGAGCAAAAGGCAAATGATTATGTCGATCCGGACAAACTGATGACGTTCCATCACTTCTTCGTGAGGAAAGTTATGTTCGTTAAGTACGCGCAGGGATTTGTGGTTATGCCCGGGGGATATGGAACGATGGATGAATTCTCGGAAGCAATAACTTTGATTCAAACACACAAGACCGTGTCGTTTCCGGTTGTGCTGATGGGAAGAAATTATTGGAAAAAACTATTGGAATGGATGCAGGGAACGGCGCTTGAAGAAGGGTGCATCTCCAAGACAGATTTAGACATTTTTCATGTATGCGATGAACCGGATGAAGTGGTACAGATAATCAAGGAATTTGGAATACGCCATGGCTTCGTCACGAACTTCTAATTCCGTTCGGACGCACCCCGGCTCGGGCAAGATTTTCCTGACTCTTTTCCCGATTGCGGTCGCCGCGTTTGTATTCTTGTTGCTCAAAATTGCCCCCCATATCCCGTCATTGAGTCGGATGCAATCAAACAGCGGCGGCCAGGATGTGAGCCGGCTGTCCTCGTATCGCATCCCCGACTCGTTGAACTTTTGCGGAGAGCGAATGCCGCTGGAGATTCCTGACGTGAGAGAGCGAATGGAGCAGGCCTTCTATATGGAATTGTCAGACGCCCAGATAATCCTCGATCTGAAAAGAAGTACGAGATACTTTCCTTATATCGAACAGAAGCTGCACGACACAAATTTGCCTTTAGATCTGGAATACCTTGCGGTTGCAGAAAGCGCTCTGAGAAATGCCGTCTCGAACAAAAACGCATCCGGCATTTGGCAGTTTACTGATGATGAGGCTCGCCGCTACGGACTAAGAATAAATGAGTATGTCGACGAAAGGTTCAACTTCCATAGGGAAACCGACGCTTCGATGAAGTGCCTGACCGATTTGCATTCGAGGTTCGGGAGCTGGGCGCTTGCAGCCGCGGCATACAACATGGGAATCAACGGATTGAAAGCAAGCCTGGATTACCAGATGGTAAATAATTATTACAGTCTCTATTTGAATGAAGAGACATCCAGATTCGTCTTCCGCATCGTGGCGCTGAAACAAATTATGACGAACTACAAGACCTATGGCTTTGATTTATCTCGAGAGGATTTCTACCAGCCGGCAGAAACCAGGCTCGTCGTGGTCGCGCGAATTCCGGACATTGCGCTGTGGGCTAGAAATCAGGGCTCAAGTTACAAAGAGGTGAAATATCTTAACCCATGGCTGATAAATAAAAGTCTGCCTCAGGGAACTTGGGCAGTGGAACTCCCAAAGTATGCGCAACAGGTGATTTTCACTTCATCGTCGCCTGTTATTGATTCATCATTGGAGAAATCAGGTAACGGTGAAAACGGAAGCGGGGGTGTGATTTATGTTGTGAAACGCGGCGATACTCTTGAGAAGATCGCTGCTATCTATGGGGTTTCTGTCACGGAACTTGCATCATGGAACAACCTCAGCTACAGAAGCCACCTGAGAGTCGGCGAGAAGCTAAAAATTATTGTCGGAAATTCAGAACCAGAACAATAAAAACGGTAGCAAAACTTGTCAAGGATTGAGAAACACTTGACAAGATAAAACTTACACAAGGAGGAGTAAAATGAAAGGCGGCTTGTACCACCATACAACAACCATGGGAAGGCTTTGGGGAATTTTCTTTCCCGCCCTGAGCATTGTGGTCTCCACAGCGATTGCGATAAATGCTGCTCAAGGGCAGAACTCCGAAAAAGACACCACGGACTTGCTTCAAAACTTGTCTTTCAGGAATATAGGACCCGCCGCTGCCGGAGGAAGAGTCACAGCCGTTGTTGGAATCCCGGGCAACCCAAATATTTACTATGTCGGTGCGGCAGGAGGCGGGGTGTTTAAAACAATTGACGGAGGAATATCGTGGAAAGCTGTATTTGAAAAAGAACCGTCTCTTTCCGTCGGAGCAATAGCAACTGCTCCGTCAAATCCGAATTTCTTGTGGGTTGGAACGGGAGAAGGAAACTTAAGGAACGACATAATAACAGGGAAGGGAGTTTACTTCTCGCCCGACGCGGGGAAATCTTGGCAGGAAATGGGTCTGAACGACGCTGGACAAATTTCCCGAATTGCGGTCGATCCCTCTAATCCCAATATCGTTTTTGTTGCAGCAATAGGACATGCGTGGGGAACAAACCCGGACAGAGGCGTATTTCGAACTTCGGATTGCGGCAAAACGTGGCAGAAGGTTCTGTTTGTGAACGATACAACAGGCGCCTCGGATCTGATAATCGATCCCGGCAATCCAATGATACTTTTCGCGGCGATGTGGCAAGTTCAGAGACATCCTTGGTCTCTCGATAACGGAGGGAACGGCAGCGGGCTCTACCGTTCAATAGATGGTGGTACGACTTGGAAAAAGTTAGCCGATGGATTGCCTAAAGGACCGGTCGGACGAATAGCGCTTTCGGCCGCTATGAGCAACCCCAATCATGTTTATGCTTTGATCGAGGCAAAAGATGGTCTCCTCTGGGATTCCAATGATCTTGGGGATCACTGGAAGATGGTTAGCAACAACCATGCTCTTGACGTGCGGCCTTTTTATTTCTCAAGATTCGCCGTATCGCCCAGTGATGAAGATAAATTATATTTTCTTTCCTTTCTCATTTCTAAATCTACCGATGGCGGGAAAACTGCAAAGAGCATTAACGGGGAAGTGCATGTCGACCACCACGACATCTGGATCGATCCGCAAAATCCTGACAGGATTATTCTCGGAAACGACGGCGGAGTCTACCTGTCATTAGATGGAGGCGATACCTGGAGATTTCTGAACAACCTACCCATCGGACAGTTTTATCAGGTGGCCGTCGACAACAACACACCATACAACCTTGGCGGAGGTTTACAGGACAACAACGCATGGTATGGGACTTCACACAATCTTTATGGCCCTACCATTACAGGCCAGAATTGGTTTATCTTGACGGGAGGCGACGGCGAGTACGTCGTGCCGTCTCCGAGCGACCCGGACATCGTATACTCCGAATCGCAAAACGGGTGGCTCTCAAGAATAGATCTAAAAACGGGTATTCAAAAACTGTTGAGGCCCTATCTGTTCGATGCACCCGACATGCCTCCTTCACAACTGAAGTACAGATTTAACTGGACGACTCCGATTGCAGTTGCTGCCAATGACGAGAATGAAGTATATCTTGGAGCTAATGTTTTGCTTAAAAGCATGGATGGTGGAACACACTGGGAAGCAGTTAGCCCGGATCTTACGCGCAACGACAAGTCAAAACAGATAGCAAGCGGCGGAAAGATTGAACTCGATATGAGCGGCGCCGAAAACTTTGATACGATCCTTTCGATCGGGATTTCCCCCTTCGATTCAAACATTATTTGGATCGGAACTGATGATGGTCTGGTCCAGGTGACTCTTGACGGCGGAAACAATTGGGAAAATGTCAGTGAGAATATTCCACATCTTCCTGAGTGGGGCAGAGTTTATCAGGTCGAACCGTCATCATTCGACAAGGGCACGTGTTATGTTACCATAGATTTTCATGAACTTGACAACAACAAACCCTACGTTTTCAAGACCGATGATTTCGGGAAGTCATGGAAATCTATTTCAAAAGGACTGCCGGAAGGTTATCCTGCACATGTAGTCCGCGAGGACCCCAACAAACAGGCCTTCCTAGTACTCGGAACCGACCATGGTCTCTACTATTCAACCGACGATGGAGAACAATGGAGAGATATCAAGAGTAATTGTCCCGCTGCGTCCGTGTTCGACCTTAAGTTTGTGAAACAGACCCATGATCTCGTTGTAGCGACTCATGGCAGAGGAATTTTTATCTTCGATAACATAACGACCATAGAAGAATACAACGACAAGGTGGCACAGGAACAATTTCATCTTTTCACGACGCTTCCAGCATGCATGTTCCATACGTGGCACAGGGACGGCTTTAGTGACTTGAGCACTTATTCAGCACCGAATCCTCCTGAGGGTGCGGTGATCGACTACTATCTGAAGGATACGATCAGCACGACTCCGAGCGAGACTGAAGAGCATAAAACACCGGTCACAATAGAGATCACTTCCCAAGACGGAAAACATGTGGCAACGCTTTACGGTACCGACAAGAAAGGCTTTAATCGCCTTGTATGGAATCTGCGTTACCAGAGCGCATCGCTTTTAAAATTGGACAATAAGGAGCCAGAAAAAGCAGATCCGTTCACGACAAACGGCCCGTTGGTCGTTCCCGGGATTTACAAAATAGCAGTCACCGTTAATGGAAAAACCTCGACGAATCACGTTGAAGTGAAACCTGACCCGCGCCTTGAGACGCCCATGGATTTCTTTGCCTCGAATACAAACAACGGTTTGAATGTAAGGAATGAGATGTCGGCGTTGAATGACATGTTGAATCGGATTCAAAATATCCGGGATCAGATAGCCACTATCAAAAAGTCAATCGGCACAGACGAAGACGGAATGAAGTCTGGAAAGTACGAGACAATTCTCGCTCAGCTTGATTCGCTCGACAAAAAATTTGCTTCTTTGAAGGACACGGTTTATTCAAAGTCCATTCAGCACGAAGTGGGCGAGGATGACATTCATGACTTTTCCGATTTTCATTCCCAGCTCGAGACCATGACGTACGTATTTGCCTCACCATACAGCGGTGTCCCCGGTGAATCAATGATGGGACATGCAGTGCGTTTGAAGGACAAACTCTCTGAGTATCTAGACCTGTTCAATGGGTTGTTGGGATCAGGCGTATCATCATACAACAAGGTCGCTTTGGAAAATCTTGTTCCGACAATCTTTGCCGGACCTAGAATCGAAATCGAGAAGTAACCTAAAGAAATAGGAAGTCGGATAAAAGAAAAGAAGGAGCCGCGGCCTGCAAGCGTGCTTAAAACGAAGGATTAACATAGATTAAAGAGTTACAGAATCTATATTATGTTACTCTGATAATGCCCCACTCGACACCCCAAACGAAGTTTATGATTCACCTCCCAAAGAATACTCATTCCCTTTTCACTAATTCCCGCCATCGAACCATCCTTAGCGTCTTACGTTTTCACGTTCGACTGAACCCCGTATCCGCATCATGATGCTTGATTTAGCCGCGTTGCTTTCATAAATTCATTCGTCCGTTAGGGGTGCTGTCCCGACATGAATTGCTCACGTCGGGACGGCTGAGAAAAACCCTACGAACCTGATCTGGACAATACCAGCGGAGGAAAATGGACCGGACTTCTATATTTGTTCGCCGTTTTTATTTTCGACCGCCGTGTCTCGGGTCGGAAGTGGAAACGGTTTAATTGTTTATGGAGAAGTCATGAAGAAACATGAAGTTGTGTTCTTTGCAGTAATGCTATTTTATGTGGCGGCAAACGGCCAAAATAAATTCAGTTTGACCGGCATCATCTTCGATTCAACGGACAATTCGCGAATCGCTATCGCGAGAATAGCCTTGCTGAGCTCAGGAGAAACTCAGACAAGGATGGTATTGAGCAATACAGAGGGGGAATTTGAATTCACAGATATTCCTCAGGGACCGTATCTCATGGAAGTTTCTGCTGGCGGTTATAATGCAGAGAGGATTTCTGTTGCTGTTCCCAGTATACCACTCATCATTTATCTAGCGCGAAAGACTTATAATCTTCTGCCCGTCTTGGTCACGGCTCAACTTGCGAGAGGGCGGCAAAGCCCGGTAACGTTCAGTGAAATGCCTGATACAACCATTAACAGTCAATTTGCTTTCCAGGACATCCCGGTTCTGTTGTCGCAGCTTCCATCAATCACTGAATATTCCGAAAACGGCGAAGGCATCGGCTACTCCTATATCACGATGCGTGGCTTTGACCAGCGAAGAATCTCCATCATGGTCAATGGAATACCACAGAACGATCCAGAAGATCATAATGTCTACTGGATCGACATGCCGGACTTGCAGGCGAGCACAGAGTCCATTCAAGTTCAGCGCGGCGCAGGCAATGAGTTCTACGGTGCTCCTGCAATCGGCGGGTCTATAGATCTTGAGACAACAAATCCTGCAAACGAGAGAGAGATGAATTTCACTTACGGCATGGGATCGACCGGTTCGAACGGTTACGTCAGACGATACTCGACAACTCTCAGCTCGGGATTGATCGGAGACCGATACTCCGTTTACGCTCACCTTGCAAAAAACATGACGGACGGATACCGGCAAGATTCCTGGGTGAACCTTGACAGCTATTTTCTCAATGCTGCAAGGTATGACGACAATGTGACAACGGAGCTGAACTTTTACGGCGGGCCAATCTCAGACGGCCTTTCATATCTAGGCCTGCCGAAGTTTGCGGCACTTGACAAAAATCTCCGCACGCAGAATTGGGATGACTGGAACAGCGACAGCAACCAGGTCAACTATTCGCCTCACATGACCCGATTCATCGCAAACGGAGATACGGTATATGCAGTTCCGAGGCGGGGCGCCGAAACGGAAAATTTCTCTCAACCCCATTTTGAACTTCTGAACGAATGGAGAATCTCCCCGACGCTGGCTTTCAAGAACTCCCTTTTTATGATACTTGGCTCAGGATTTTACGACTATGACGGATCTTGGGCAGACACAAGTTATTTCCGGATAACTCCCCAATACGGATTTCGTCCATCAAGTAATCCGAGTGACGCTTTGATTCACGCATACGAAGATCTTAAACAATATGGATGGCTTCCCTGCCTGACAATCCGGCATTATGATGGGACACTTGTACTCGGAGCCGAGCTAGATCAAAACTATTCCGATCACTGGGCGAGCATAAGGTGGGCAAATAATTTGCCGGCAAATTTATCTGTCGACTATCATTACAACGAGTGGCACGCTCGCACCGACGTGGCAACGGCATATGGCCATGAGCTTTTTGACGTCAGTCCGCAGCTCACTCTTATGCTCGACCTCGAATACGAATTCAAGCAATATAAATTCTACGGTGAAACATTTGTCGGAAATACATTCGACGTTCCATATCATTTTGTCAACCCAAGAATAGGATTGAATTATAACATCACACCCGAATCCAATATCTACTTCAGCTTGAGTCAGACTTCCCACGAACCGCAGCTTGCCAGCATCTACAACGCTGACGAATCAAGCGGAGGCGAGGTACCGCACTTCGCTTTGAATCCAGACAGCACATTGAATTTCGGCGAGCCACTTATAAAACCCGAGACCCTTAACGATTTTGAACTCGGGTATCATTCAGCCAACAACCGCTTCAGCCTCGGGCTTACAGCCTATTGGATGGAATTTTATAATGAGCTCGTTTCAAACGGAGAACTGGACCAATACGGACAGCCAATAGACGGCAACGCTCAACGCACTCGCCACATCGGTCTCGAATTCGAAACGGCTGCCAACCTCACAAATGAATTCTCGATTTACGGGAATCTCTCGCTTAGTCGCAACAGGATAATCCATTATATCTACTACGAGACAGAAGCCGACAGTCTGAATAATTCAATTGTCGTTCCCGATAAGTTGGATGGAAACAGAATCGGTGGATTCCCCGAATTGTTGGGAAATATCAGAGCAACATACGCGTTAGGCGGCTTTGCCGTTGCTTTGCTCGGACAATATGTTGGTTCACAATATACCGACAATTTCGAACTGCTGTCGGATAAGATCGATCCGTATTTCATCGTGAACGGCTGGATATCCTATAAGGTGAATAATTTTCTCTCCCTGTCTTCAGTTGAGTTCAAACTGTACTGCAACAACCTCCTGAATAAACTGTATATCGCACATGGTGAAGGGCAATACTTCTACCCCGCCGCCACGAGAAACCTCTTCTTGAACTGTTCCATCAATCTCTGACGATCAATGGATTTTGAAAATTTCGTCCTCATGTTTTGCAATGGAGATCCTCCGTCGCGCGACCGGGTTCGAAATCTGATTCCGCGTCCGACATTCATCGCCTGCGCCGACGGCGGTGCTAACAAATCTGCATCACTCGGATATAAACCTAATCTAGTTGTCGGTGACCTCGACTCCTTCACAAACACCGGAAGAGAATTCGAAGACGCGGAGATCGTCAGGATCGATTCCCAAGACAATACAGATTTTGAAAAGACATTGAATCTCCTTCTTGGTCGAGACTTCCGTGAATTCCTGGTCTTCTCCTTCTCAGGTGGAAGAATCGATCAAACGCTGGCAAACCTGCAAATAGCATACGAGTACTCAAAAAAATGCCGAATAGTCCTTGCAGATAATCAATATCTGGTCTTCCCTGCTTCTAAGGATCTTTCACTGGACATATTCGGGGATGTCGAGGTCTCTATCATTCCGATGGAAGATGGTACAACCGTGAGTACGAAGGGCCTGGCTTATGGGCTTCACGGGGCTGTCCTGAAAAAAGGAGGACAAGGAATAAGCAATCGTGCGACTGGCGACAAAATAGAAATAACTGTTCACAAAGGCGGCGTGCTGGTGTTTGTAAAGGACGCATGATTGTAAGATTATCTTTGGCCGATTGGGCAGTCATTGTATTGTATTTCTCTGCCGTGGTCTTTGTCGGGTTTCGCGCAGCTAGAAAGGCGCGGACTCACATCGATGAATATCTAGTTGCGGGAAGAAGTCTCACGCTGCCGGTTTTCGTCGCGACTCTCGTGTCAACATGGTACGGGGGCATACTTGGTGTCGGGGAATTCTCATATCGATATGGCATTTCAAACTGGTTTATTTTCGGTGTGCCGTACTATTTCTTTGCGATCCTCTTTGCAATCTTCCTTGCACCGCGAGTTCACGGAGCAAGATTACACACGATCCCCGACAAACTTCGCGAGACCTATGGCAACGCGACTGCCACGATGGGTTCCTTCCTCACTCTTTTCATAGTGACCCCCGCTCCTTATGTTCTGATGGTCGGAATCATTGTCGAGATGATCTCCGGCTGGTCCTTGCTCGTCTCGGTGCTCTTCACTACAGTCGCTTCGATCGCTTATCTTTATTCCGGCGGGCTTCACTCGGACGTCAGGACTAATAGTCTAGAGTTTGTCTTGATGTACATCGGTTTCGGTGTGATACTTCCTTACTGTTACCTCCATTACGGCGGATTGTCGTTCATCAAGTCGCACGTTCCGGGAGGACATTTGACGCTCACGGGTGGAAACTCCTGGCAGTACATAATCGCCTGGTTCTTCATAGCAAGCTGGACACTGATAGATCCTGCGTTTCACCAGAGATGTTATGCGGCAAAAAGCGGATCGGTGGCTCGTTACGGAATCCTGGTCTCGGTAATATTCTGGCTGTTCTTTGATTTTATGACTTCAACGACCGGACTATATGCAAGGGCGATCGTCCCAACCCTGGAGCAACCCGCCATGTCATATCCCGCACTCGCTGAAATCGTCCTGCCGAGTTTTATCAAGGGATTATTTTATGTAGGATTACTTGCAACCATCATGTCAAGTTTGGAGAGCCTAACTTTTATCTCCGCCGTCACTATCGGGAAGGATATTTTGTTCAGACTCTTTGGAAAACATGATGAGATTAGCGGAGCAAGCAAGAGAATATTGGCCAACTCACAGATAGGAATCTTCGTCACCGCAATTATCTCGATCGCGATCTCACTCCTCGTTCCTTCGGTTATACAAATCTGGTACGATCTCGGTACGGTATTTATCCCGGGACTGTTGATTCCGCTCGTATCGAGTTATTTTCCAAGGTTTCACGTGCACCGAAAATATATATTCCTGTCAATGACCTTCGGCTGGTTGACTTCCCTTCTCTGGCTCGTGTCGGGATTCATCATGAATACACCAATGAATCCGAAATACTTACTTAACATTCAACCGATGTACCCTGGTCTTATTCTTTCCGCGATATTCTATTTGTCGGGTTTCTTTGAAAAGGAAATCAAATCTGTCGAGGAGTTAAAATCTTCGGGGGATTATCAGAGTTAGAATTTCACTCTCACCGAGACCGCCGCGACAGGTGATCCATCTGGAGCAAAACCGAGACTCGGTGAGACGTCGAAGCCGGACAGTTCCGCATCTATGTACGCGTCAAGCACCGACAAAACATAAATTCCTGCGGTGTACCACGCGTAAGAATCGCGCTGATCATGATAGAAATCTCTCCCTCCCTGCAGCTCGGCCAAATACTGTGAAGAGGACCCGGGGGTCTTGAGAGAGTCTTCAAACTGTGCCCTGAAGGATCGGTAAAGCTTGTTGTTCGATAACCATTGCGAGACAAAGAATGCCTGTAATCCGTAAATGATCGGCACCTTCCAGTAACTTCTGTTGTATATCTGTCCGCCGCCCGGTATCGCTGCCGACAGGAGTACAGCAATAAGTGCTGATCTCTGTTTAATTATGACGGTGCTGGTATCGACGACGGTGGTATCGAATGAAAGGACCGGTGGTGAGACAGATGATTTGCGAGCATTGGTATCCGCAACCATGGTGTCAGGATGTGAATATCGGGTCTTTTGAAAAAAAGGGTCTCGAAGGTTTGTGACTCCGAGATCGGTGGCCAATTCCAATCGGCCGGGTCGAAACTGAAATTCAACGATCGAAGTTCGCCCATTCGTCACTCCTTGTCCTTGCGCGAAGGTTGTGCACGAACCGATCAACAACAATACTAAGGCAGCACGGATAATTTCTGCGACGTGAATTCGATCCCTGATCCCTCGACCTCGCTCTGGATGAGTTTTTGAAATCCTGGTTCTATTACTTATGTGCAATAATGTCGATCTCAATTAATGCATTACGAGGCAGCGATGAAACCTCAACAGTCGTGCGGACAGGAGGATTATCTTTGAAATATTCGGAGTAAATCTTGTTGAACTCGGTGAAATCGTTCATGTTTTTCAAATAGACTGTTGTCTTCACTACTTGAGAAAATGAACAACCGGCGGATTGAAGCACCTCTGAAATATTCTTCATCACCTGCAGTGTCTGCTGCGCCAGACCGTCGGCTACTTCAGCCGTTTCCGGCTGTATGCCGATTTGCCCAGAAAGAAAAATGAATCCATCGATTTCCATTCCCTGAGAGTACGGTCCGATCGGTCGAGGTGCATTTTTTGCAAACAGAATCTTCGTCATTTGCCTTTTCTATCGCCCAATATTATTTCGATCAACCTTTCCAAATCTTCATCGCTATAGAACTCAACTCTTATATCACCGGCGTGATTTTCACCGTAATTTATTTTCACCTGAGTTCCCAGATGCTTCCTGAGTTTATCGACAAGATCACTCAACACGCTTTCGCTGGCGTTCGCGCGCTTGTTGGTTGAGCTGCCCTTCGATTGAAGCTTCTTGTTCTTGCCCGCTCCCGTCAGCCGTTGTACCTCTCTCTCCACCTGACGAACGCTGAGATTATCGCGGGCAATTTTATTAAAAAGATGAAATTGCTCGTTGGAGTTTTCGATCGAAAGAAGTGCTCTGGCGTGACCCGCTGTAATATCACCTGAGACAAGACCCTTCTGGATCGGAGCAGGCAGCTTAAGAAGTCGCAGAAAATTAGCTACCGTGGCACGATCTTTCCCGACCTTGTCTGCGACTTTCTCCTGCGTGAGGTTACATTCGTCAATTAGCCTCTCATATCCAAGCGCGATTTCTATTGGATTTAAATCTTCTCGCTGAAGATTCTCGGTCAACGCCATTTCCAGCATCTTCTCGTCGGAGTCGACTTGAAGAACGTATGCAGGTATCTCTCGAATACCAAGCTCTTTCATGGCGCGAAGACGTCTTTCCCCGGACACCAACTCGAATCCGCCATCCTTAGTCTGGCGCACCGTTATCGGTTGAATAAGCCCATTCTCCCTTATAGATTTCTTCAACTCTTCGAGAGTCCTCTGATCGAAGTCTCTTCTCGGCTGGAATCTGTTTGCGGTGACCTTGTTCACTGAGATCTTCGCGAATGGGTTGACTGCTAACTGATCAGAGAGTTCAGGCGGGATCTTATCGAAGGGAATAGATTCTTTCTTGATCAAGGCATCTAATCCTCTACCAAGACGAATGTTAGATTTCATGGCTTTGCGCCTTCCCTACTTACATCGTGGTTTGCGGAATCCTTTTCCAAGCTAATATCTCCGGGTCTCCCACCAAACTCGTTTGAAGAATCCGGAATCCCCTGTCTTACTTTCGCCTTGTTCCGATCCAAGAATTCCTTTGCTAATTCCATGTAATGTTTCGCTCCAAGAGAAGCCGCATCGTAAAGTATGATAGGCTTGCCAAAACTCTGTGCTTCGCTGAGACGAACATTCCTTCCGATCACGGTTCTGAAAACTCGCTGATCAAAATATCGTCTGACCTCATCGACCACCTGATTAGAGAGTTTCAGCCTCGAATCAAACATCGTCAGGAGAACTCCCTCAAGCTCCAAACCGGAATTTAAATTACGTTTCACCATCGAGATCGTGTTAAGAAGCTGTCCAAGTCCTTCCAGGGCAAAGTACTCGGTCTGAACGGGGACCAGAACGCTGTCAGCTGCCACGAGAGCATTTACCGTCAACAAACCCAGCGAAGGCGGGCAGTCAATCAAAACATATTCGAAGTTATCCTTAATCGGTATGATCGCATTTTTTAGAAGAGACTCTCTCATTTCCATCTCCACCAATTCCACCTCGGCTCCGACAAGATTTATGTCGGACGGCATCAGTTTTAGGAAGGAGAGCGTGGTATCCCGGATGGATGCATCTGCCGGGGATGATCCCAGGATAACGTCATAAGTGCTCACATGAGGCTGACTTTTGTCAAACCCAAGCGCGCTTGTTGCATTCGATTGCGGATCGATATCGATCAGAAGAGTTTTGTGCTCCAGGGCAGCAAGACAGGCCGCGACATTGACGGTTGTGGTAGTCTTCCCAACTCCGCCCTTCTGATTCGCAATCGTGATTATTTTTCCCATGCCGGTACAGGTTTCATTAGAACAAAATATAACTTGAGGTGTATAAAATTTCAATTAAATGATTGAGGCGACGAAGCAATTGATTATTAGCAGCGGCCAGGATATATTTGAAAAGTCAGGTCGACTACAAGACGAGTTTCTGCTTCAAAAAAATTTAGAAGGCAAAGAATACATGATAAAAACAACCGTTTTCACAATAGTTTTCATTTTGGCCATTTTGTTCTTTGCGAGGAATGTCCAACGACTGATTTCTTATCTGAAAGTCGGAAAAAAGGAAGATCGTTCAGGCAAGGTCGGGACACGACTCATAAATGTCCTGTCGATTGCATTCGGTCAGAAAAAACTTTTGAGAGAACCGGTCGCGGGATTGATGCACTTCTTCATATTCTGGGGATTCATGATTCTTCTCACCGCCATACTGGAAGGTATTCTGCAGGGCTTCGCAGAGGGTTTATCGCTGACGTTTCTTGGTCCGCTCTATTCTCCGCTTGTTTTTCTTCAGGATTGCTTTGGACTCCTGGTGATTATATCTGTACTCTTTGCTTTCTATCGTCGAAACATCGCGAACGTAAAACGCCTTGAGTTCAAAACTCATTCAAAGCTGGACGCGAATCTCATCCTAAGTCTGATCTTGCTCATCATGGTCTCGATGTTTCTGCAGAACAGTCTGCACATCGCGCTTGAAAAATCAGCAGGAGTCGACACTTTAAACTCCGGAGCGAGATTTTTCTCGTCCGCATTGGCATCTCTATTTGTCTCGTCATCGCCCCCGTCCCTTTCAAATCTCTTTCAGGTTTTCTGGTGGATACACATATTAATAGTACTCGGATTCCTGAATTATCTCCCATATTCGAAGCACCTCCATATCGGCTCATCGTTCTTCAACGTTTATTTTGCGACTCAAAAACCGCGAGGTGCTCTGACACCAATAAATCTGGAAGATGAGAACATTACGCGGTTCGGCGCCGGAGATATCGAAGACCTTTCATGGAAACAACTCCTTGATGGATTCACGTGCACCGAGTGCGGCAGATGCGACTCGGTTTGTCCGGCGAATATCACCGGCAAACCTCTTTCTCCGCGAAAAATAATTACCGATATTCGCCGACGCACGATGGAAAAGGCACCGGATATCGTGGCACACAAAGATGCCGACAAAAAACACCTCGTGGACACTTATATCACCGAGGACGAGCTGTGGGCATGCACGACCTGTCAGGCATGCATGGAAGAGTGCCCCGTTATGATTGAACATGTCGGCTCTATCGTTGATATGCGCCGGTATCTCGTCCTCAATGAGTCAAGATTTCCTACAGAGCTTGCCACCGCATATAAAAATCTGGAAAACAACTTCACCGTGTGGGCATTTAACTGGAGAGACCGGGCAAAATGGACCGAAGGACACGATATTCCGATCGCTGCCGATACGGACGGCAACTTCGACATTCTGTATTGGGTCGGTTGCGCAGGAAGTTACGATGCCCGGTATCAGAAAGTCGCGCGCGCTTTTTCCCAGTTGATGAAAATGGCTGGAATAAGATTCGCGATACTTGGAAACGAAGAAAAATGTTCGGGCGATCCTGCGAGACGAAGTGGAAACGAATATTTAGCTCAAATGCTCATCAGAGAAAACATCAGCACGTTTGAAAAATACCACGTAAAAAAAATCGTCACTGCCTGCCCGCACTGTTTCAACACGCTCAAGAACGAATACAAGAACTTCGGCGGGAATTATGAGGTCATTCATCACACGCAGTTGATTGAGGAGCTGATAAGCTCCGGAAAACTTTCGGTTCAAAACGAACAACAGAAAAAGCGAGTTACTTATCATGATTCGTGCTATATTGGCAGATATAATGGGATCTACGACTCGCCGCGGAAAGCCATTGCTGCGATAAACGGCGTTGAGATGGTTGAGATGAAACGTTCGAAGGACAAAGGTTTTTGCTGCGGAGCAGGCGGCGCCAGAATGTGGATGGAAGAGAAAGCGGGCAAACGCGTGAACATTGAGAGAACTGAAGAAGCTCTGTCAACCAATCCTGATGTGATTGCATCTGCCTGTCCGTTCTGTATGACGATGATGACCGACGGCGTTAAAGCTAAAGAAGCCGCGGACGTTGCCGTAAAGGATGTCGCCGAATTGATTCTCGAGGCGACACGGAAAGATCCAGAACCAGGAAATTCGGAAAACAATAATTAATATTGGAGAAAAAATGAAATCGTTCGGAGTTACTCTTGTCTGTGCCCTTGCAATGGCAGGTGTCGGAATGGCACAATATAAGTTGGAGTATAAAGCTTCTTCTGCAATTCATTATAAAGCTCATACTACTCTGGAGACCGTCGAAACGATGATGGGTCAAGAGCAGCATGTCAATGTAGTTTCGGATCAATCTCTTACAATCAGCAGCGTAATATCGGGCGACGAGCTGATATTTTCCACTGTCATCGACTCGGGCGAGAACATTGCGATAATGCCGAACGGAGATACTAATCATGTTCCATCTCCGGCTCTGGGGAAAATTAAGGAGACAAGGATCAAACCCAACGGCGAAGAAATCTCGACGAGATGGATCGATACTGCCTTTGCAAATTCACCTGCAGGACAGGCAAAAGATTTCGGGAGTTTCTTTTTGAAATTGCCTTCCACGAGTGTTGGCGAGGGCGCAACGTGGAACCAGACAAGGACGGACACGGCCGGCACTCCAGGCTCCCAGGGGAAAATTGCAGTAACCACAAATACGGATTACAAATTAGTTGGAAAAGAAAATCTTGACGGGATTTCATGTGTCAAGATAGCATTCGCCGGGAAGGTTAAGTTGAAGGGATCTGCGACGATCAACGGAATGAATTTGGCGATTGACGGAAGCGGAACCATCAACGGGACTGCCCTGTTCGATTATTCGGCCGGAAAGGCTATGAAAATCAGCGGAACATCGGATCAAGAACTAGTCATGGCAACTGCAGGAGAAAATGCAATGACCATTCCCATGAGTCAGAAGACAAACTACGATCTGATCTCCGCAAAGTAAGTATTGGAACCCATCCGAACTGTCTTGTGGACGCTGAGGAATGAGACAGAAATGCCGCCGAAGCGAAACTCAGATTCTGCCGACCTGAATTCTACTGCGACTCTTCCGGAAAAGTTCTCTTCTATCATGGCACCTTCGAGTTTCACAAAGGCGTAAATTAATCGCGCATTCGTATGTTGTCAGGTATCATGGCACAAATAAGGAGTTAAGTATCATGGAAAGCGATACGACAAAGATAGTCGCAAGCAACTTGACCGTCGCTTATTGTCTAACGATTAACCGTAAGTCAGGCCCCGGAACGGCTGCAACCTCAACTGCGGAAGCAGAACTTAGCAAGGAGAAGATTCTCGAAATATACGAGGAATTTCTAAGGCATCTTACATTTAGCCAGTAAAGAAGTTGACCCAACAAAGGATTGCCTTACTACGGGCTTGTTTGACGCGATTCCGTTGATTTTAGAGACATGACATTCACGCGGTAGGCAATCATCCCGAAAAAACGCCTGCTGGAAAAGAATACTTTCATGACTTCCATCTGGTTTGTTTTCCCTTTACCTGAAAGTTACTTTTCCGGTTCTCTGGATAAACTACCCTGTGGGGCGCGTATAGATTGCACGCCCGTTTGAAAGAAAAGGGGCCTCCATGAATAGCTGTTCCACTCATTCATAGAGCTATCAGCACGTTCCGCAAAGTCTGAAGTTCGGACAAGAAGCCATGTCCTTCCGGTCTGCGTATCCAGAAGCAGATAATTATGTGGATCGCCGACGGCGCCTTCGTTCTATGCCCAGATTTTTGGGGGATTGCCCTTTTGCTCAGGCAATTTGTCGACGGCATAAATTACGTAGCGTTGAATATTAGAAGGATTAGGCTCTACCTGTGCAAGACATGAACCTAGCCAAACGTTCAAAAGGAAAAATGCAAATGCTATTTTCATCTTTTCACCCGCAAACAGAATTCCCTACCTCGTCAGCAAGCCTTGTGCACAGGCTCCCAAGTGTCTGGAACAAAGCACGGAATGTGTAAGACTCTTTGCACATCATTTGCTGATTTACACCATGATGTATTTACAAAAAATGATCATCAGAAACAAATTTGAGCAAGATGGTACAGATTATGTTTCCGCATGGCTGATTGTATACCATGGATCGACCGGATTAGTAAGTTGTCATTGATGAATCAACTGAGGGCAGGCCAACGAATGAGCCTCGCCAGCTTCACGAATGTATGTTAAGTCTCAATTGATAGGAAATGACACCAGCGAGTCTAGTGTTACTTTTAGACACACTTTTACCGGATCCATCTCGTCATCTCCGATCTCTTTCCCACATCCGATTAGATAGATCGTCTGCGTGGGATTCGGAATCGGAGTCGTGCTACCGGGTTTGTAGACAGGACTCGAAGACGGGGCCACGTCAACTGAATAACTTCCATTTTCATTCCCCGTATCGGTCGGCGAGAGATTGAAGCCGTTGAAGCTGTTTCCCCCTCCGGCGAAGATCGCCGGCTTCCTGTAGTACTCCTGGGCGACGGCTGCGATACTCACCAGATCTTGGGTGACAGCATCTCGGTTCGAACTTTGTGCATTGCCGCTAAACAGAACAATAGCGATCGCAACGGCAATCCCTACGACAATGACTCCCAAGACAGTAAGCAGAAGTTGTTGTGTTCCCACGCTTGCCTCCTAAAGTATGCATCCGCACTTGCTGAGGCGTTCAGCAATGCTGTTATCAGCCTGAGTACTGCTGATGTCTTTGTTCACCATCAATATGCCCACACTTCCCTTCGTTGACACACTCCACGCACACGGGGGCCGTTTCTTTAACTCCGTTCTGTATCTCACAACCTGGCCGGGCTTATCACCCGTCAGCTTTATATCGCTTCTAGCATACATTTCAACCAGCTGAATGTAACAAACTCTACACGATTAGAGCAAGTACATACTATCAAAAATCATACCTCCTAAGGAAAACTCGCGCATCCCAGCTGCATTGCCAACCCATTGTATCCCTAGGACTTATGAAGCATGTAGACTGGATGCAGGAAGGTATGAAGTGATCCCTTGCATGCACGTGGAGGATTTTACACACGGATGTGTACGAAACGTACGATAGGTCGAACCGCGTGCCGATTTTGGTAGCATGGTATTTTCGGAAGCCCGCGTGGAACTTCGGTACCATTGGCGGAACAGACTTAGATCAAAAAGTGACGTATGCATTCAAGGCAATGTCAGAAAAGTGTACCATGATGTACACAGGTTATTTTTCACGGTTCAATATGGACATAAAAACTGTTCCAAAACCTTGGTCTAAACGACAGAGGTTGTTGATTAGTTCCTGCGCTTTTTCCTTATCTCCTCTGGCTAAATAGAGGAGCGCAAGTTCGTAAATAAAGTCTTTGTCGTTAGGGTCCAGTTTCAGCGCCGTCCTGAACGCCTTGATAGCCTTGTCATATTGCGCAACATCCTCATAGGCGGTGGCAAGCAAAAAGTAAGCATTAGGGTTTGATGGATCGACTTTGGTAGCTTTGAGATAACTCTTGACTTCAAGCTCGTAGTTGCCAGTCGAAAAGCAATCACTGCCCAAATTGATGTATGCGGCCGCATATGTACTATCCAACATTATGGCTTTTGAGTAATATTCCGTGGCCCTATTCCAGTCTCTCAGATAATCTGCAGAGACACCTTGCGTGTAGTAATAAGTAGCATTACCCCCTAAGTGTTTGCTTGTGTCAGCAATCATCGCTTTCAGATCATTTACTGGCACAGCATAGTTCAGATTTTGATCCAAACCTGCTTGCTCGCCTGACTGAATGTTCAACGTGCTGGAAGTGATTCCTATGATATAACCCTTCTCGTTGAAAAGCCCGCCTCCGCTGCTACCAGGAGAAATTGGAGCTGTGAATTGAATGCGTCTTATCCCGTTGAAGTCTCTGGTCGGATTACTTACATTCCCTTCGGAAAGCGTAGCTTCCTGTCCGTCAGGTGTTCCTATCGCATAAACCTTTTCTCCTATCTTGATCTCATCTGAGTTGCCGAATCCGGTCACAAAAGGTGTTTCTTTTGCTTCAAATTGAAGTAAGGCCAAGTCATTGGTTCGATCAACGTGCATGATTTCTTTCATGTTATAGAACGCTCCTGAAGGAAGTTTAGCGACTACTTTCGCGGCGTCATTTACAACATGAGCGTTTGTTGCCAGTAATCCCTTTGAGTTGACAAAGAACCCACTCCCCTGACATTTGATACCTCCATCAGCACCATACACGATCAGGGTCACAACCGCCTTCAAATTTCGGTCAACCCGATTTGTTCCTGTCGCTGAAGTCCACCAAGTGATTGCCGCTACTGCCATAGTCGTGAGAAGCAACACGGCTACTAAATCTTTCAGAATTCTTCGCATGATTCCTCCCTGAAACAAACAACCTCTGCCGTTTGCGAGCCGTGCTGTCGGTCTCCACTTAATTGTGGAATGGTAGGGGTTAGAAAATTGCTCAGCATACTTCGCAAGGTTTTCTCCATGGTTATTTTAGTTGAGTGACCTGAAAATTGCAAACGTCAAAAGGCGGCGGCGGTATTATGTTGTAGGTCGTGGAGATGGTGAAGCTGAACCTTCCACGGAAGGTATTCTTTCGGCAATCTCCAGACGCAGTGGTACGGTTCAGTAATCTTGATCGTACATTAAAGCGTTCAGTTTGAACTTGAACGGAAACGGACAGAGCTATTTGAAGGAGTTGAAACTGATTTATTTTTGTGGGCCCTGAGGGATTTGAACCCCCGACCCGCTGATTATGAGTCAGCTGCTCTAACCAACTGAGCTAAGGGCCCATGAAGCGATGTGAGTAGAAAAAATTTAACTAAGGACTGCAAAAGAACAAAGCCCTGACAATTCACAACAGTAAATATCCCCTCCAATACTTGCAGAATGCCGGGCTGGATTCAGCTTCAAAAACTATTTCTACAAAGCGAGCGCCGCAGGGCTCTCCAAAATTTTCTTCAGCGTCTGCATGAACTGGGCAGCAAGTGCGCCGTCGACAACGCGGTGGTCGGATGACAGCGTCATCCTCATCCGCTTTCCGATCCTTATCTGTCCATCTTCAACGACGGGTTTTTCGACGATGGCACCGACCGCGAGTATTGCAGCCTCCGGAGGGTTTATGATCGCGGTAAATTCGTCGACTCCGAACATACCGAGGTTGCTGACCGTGAAAGTGCTGCCGGAATATTCTTCCGGTTTCAGTTTTCTTTCTCTGGCTTTCGCGGCAAGACCTTTTGTCTCAATTGAAATATCCCGGAGCCCTTTCTTATCGACGTCGCGTATGACAGGTGTAATAAGCCCATCGTCAATAGCAACGGCTACGCCGATATGGACGTCTCCGAACATTCTAATTTTGTCTTTCATGAAAGTCGCATTGACTTCAGGATGTTCCTGAAGTGCGGCGGCACATGCTTTAACGATAATGTCATTGAAGCTGATTTTGCTCTCTTCATTGAAGCTATTCAGAGATTCTCGAAAGGCTATCGCGTTCTCCATTTTAACTTCAACTGTCAGGAAAAAGTGTGGCGCCTCGATATTGCTCTGGCTCAATCGTCTGGCAATGGCCTCGCGCATCATGGATAGCGACTCATCCTTGAATTCTCCCGAAGAAACAACCGCACGACGCTTGGACGTCATCGATGCTTCCACGTCACGCTTGACAATCCTTCCGCCCGTACCACTTCCCTTCACGTCTCCGATATCAATCCCGCGCTCACGTGCAAGTCTCTTTGCGAGCGGCGAAGCTTTCAACCGGCCGTTGCCTTTTGAAGATTCCGTCTTGGAGAGCGAAGGTGCGGTAACTTGCGCGAGAGGAGTTATCTTTTCAGGAGATGACTGAGCTTCATGCCTTTCTGATTCCTGGGCGTCAGGAACGCTTCCGGTTTCACGAACCGAGGCAGAAATGTCCTCTCCCGCATTTCCAAGAATGGCAATCAATCCTCCTATTGGTACCCGGTCCCCTTCCTTTGCCACGATTTTCAGGAGAGTCCCTTCGTCGTAAGCTTCCATATCCATATTTGCTTTATCGGTTTCGACCTCGGCGATGACATCACCAGGCACGACCTTTTCACCTTCCTTCTTCAACCACCTTACGATTCTGCCCGTGTCCATCGTATCGCTGAGTTTGGGCATCTGAATTCTAACGGCCATTAGTTAAACCTCACTTTTTGTAAAGTGCCCGCATAGCGGCATCAATAACTTTTTGAGGAGTCGGCAGAACTTCATGCTCCAGAACTTTTGAATACGGCATCGGCACATCTTCAGAAGAAACCAGCTCAACCGGTGCATCAAGATAATCAAAAGCCTTCGACGAAATCCTGAACGAAATCTCGCTCCCGACACTTGCGAACGGCCACGATTCCGTGACCACAACACAACGATTCGTCTTTTTTACGCTGTCTATGAGCGGCTGGTCATCAAGCGGACGTACTGTCATCGGATCCAAAATCTCGGCTTCGATGCCGTCCTTCGAAAGACTCTCTGCCGCATTCAAAGCAGCTCCGAGCATCTTGCCGTAAGCTACGATTGTAATATCTTTGCCCTCTCGTTTCAGATCAGTCTTGCCGAGCGGAACAGTGTATTCGCCTTCAGGTACCTCGCCCTTCATGCCGTACATCACTTCGCTTTCCATGAAGATGACTGGATTATCATCTCTGATCGCCGACTTGAGAAGTCCCTTTGCATCTTTCGGCGTTCCGGGTAGAACCACTTTCAACCCTGGGACATGCGCATACATACTCTCGAGTGCCTGCGAGTGTGTCGCAGCAAGCTGGTGCGCTGGTCCATTAGGCCCACGAATAACCAACGGCACTTTCAACTGCCCACCCGACATATGTCGCATCTTCGCGGCATTGTTTATGATCTGGTCGAATGCGACCAGAGAGAAATTGAATGTCATGACCTCAACGATCGGTCTCAATCCAACCATAGCTGCGCCGACACCGAGCCCCGTAAAACCTGATTCCGATATAGGCGCATCGAGTACTCGTTGGGGGCCGAATCTTTGCAGCAATCCTTGGGTGACTTTATAAGCACCCTGATATTGCGCTACCTCCTCGCCCACAACGAAGACGGAATCATCACGTTCCATCTCTTCAGATATTGCTTGATTTATTGCCTCTCTAAATGTTATTTCCGGCATTTCGTAAGTTTCCAGTTATCAGTTTTTAATATTCAGTCAACAATATTTTTCGTTTGATTTCTAACTTTCAGGAGTAGATGTCATCGTACATCGATTCAAGCGGTGGGTCTGGACTCTTTTCCGCAAACTCAACGGCTCCAGAGACGACCTTTTTCGCATTGGCATCTGCATCGTCAATCTCTTTCTGCGTAGCAACTCTCTCATCGAGCAAAAACTTTTTCATCTGTTCAATCGGATCTCGCTGCTTCTCCTCTTCGACTTCTTGTTTTGTCCGGTAAATAGAATCCGGGTCCGACATCGAATGCCCGCGATAACGATATGTCCTCACCTCCAGGAGAGTCGGGAGGCTAAGTTCACGTGCCTTCTTCACGGCTTCCTTGGCGGCATCATAAACTGCGAACACATTCATTCCATCGGCGACCATTCCCTCTATGCCGTAGGAACACCCGCGTTTATATAATTCCGTCACTGCCGAGGCGCGCTCGACTGCAGTGCCCATTCCATACATATTATTTTCCACGATGTAGACCACGGGGAGTTTCCAGAGTGAGGCAAGATTAAGCGATTCGTGGAACGCCCCTTGATTCATCGCGGCATCTCCCATGTATGTCAAACAAACACGATCTTCCTTCCTGTACTTGATTTTGAAACCAATTCCCGTTCCAAGCGGAACTTGTCCTGCAACAATTGCGTGTCCACCAAGCATGTTTCTCGACGCATCAAAAAAATGCATCGAACCACCTTTGCCTTTGCTGGTACCGGTGTATTTACCGAACAATTCTGCCATCAACAATTTTGGGTCGGTGCCGCGGGCAAGCGCGTGACCGTGGTCGCGATACGCCGTTATGATGTAATCATCTTCTCTGATAGCAGCAAGCGTCCCCACCGCAACGGCTTCCTGCCCTATGTAAAGATGAAGAAAGCCTCCGATCTTCTGCATGCTGTACATTTTGGCCGCCGCTTCTTCAAAGCGTCTTATCAAAACCATGGTTTGGAACATTTCAATCAATTTATTTCTTCCTAAGCTTAGATATTCCTCTTTTGAAATTTGTTTCGATCCTCTCAATTTATTTGTCTCTACAGCGTAATCGCTCATCTATCTTTCTCCATGTAACAATTAAAAAATAATCTGCTCATCCGCGTGATACGAACTGCGGACCAACGGCCCCGATTCGACGTACTTGAATCCCATTTCAAGACCGGTCTGTTTATACATTTCGAATTCGTCCGGAGTAACATAACGGTCGATCGGAAGATGCTCTTTGGTTGGCTGCAAGTATTGTCCGATGGTAAGTATATCGACCTCAGACTGCCTCAAATCTCTCATCAGATTGATGACCTCAGGCGGTTTTTCACCTATCCCGACCATCATTCCGCTTTTCGTCGTCAGTCTATGCTCCTTAAAATATTTCAAAACTTCCAATGATCGCTCATACTTCGCTTGCGGCCTGACGGTGCTGTAAAGCCGCGGCACGGTTTCCACATTGTGGTTCAAGACATCGGGTGCCGCGTCGACCACGATGTCAAGTGCGAGCTTCTCTCCCTTAAAATCCGGAATTAGAATTTCGATTCTGCATCTCGGCTCTTTAATTCTGATTTGTCTTATTGTCTCCGCAAACACGGATGCCCCGCCGTCACGAAGCTCATCTCGGTTTACAGATGTAATCACGACATGCCGTAACTTCATAGATACGACCGCTTCAGCGACGCGGTGCGGCTCATCGGTGTCAAGTTCTGTCGGTCTACCGGTCTTGACTGCACAGAAGCCGCAGCTTCGAGTGCAGATATCGCCGAGTATCATGAAAGTAGCTGTACCGCGCCCCCAGCACTCTCCGAGATTCGGACAGCGTGCTTCTTCACAAACCGTATGAAGACCCTTCCCCCTCATCAAGTGCAATAACTTCGCGTAGTTCTCGCCGTAAGGGAGTTTTGCCCGAATCCATTCAGGCCTTCGTGGCTTCGGCTTATCTTCGATCAAAATCTTCTCGTCAATATCGACCATGATTCAACATCTAAATTTCATGATTCACAAATTTCAAAATACTTGTTTCGTGTCAAAATTCTCCAAATATTGTACAATCTTCTCCAGAAACTGCCCGCCCAGCGCTCCATCGACCAACCTGTGATCGAATGAAAGAGTCAGGAATCCCATCTGGCGAATTGCGATCGCATCGTTTATGACAACTGGTCTCTTCTTAACGGCGCCGACGCCGAGTATAGCGATGTTCGGTTGATTAATGATCGGGGTGCCCATCAGGTTCCCAAATACGCCATAGTTAGTGATTGAGAATGTTGAACCTATGGTGTCCTCGCCTGTGAGTCTTTTGTTCCTGGCGCGAGAGGCGAGATCACGAATCGCCCTCGCCAGCCCGAGCACACTTTTTTCATCAGCGGCTTTTATGACCGGGACGAGTAGCCCCTTTGTTTCAATGGCAACTGCAACGCCGAGATTCACATAATTATGTTGAACAACATTCGATCCCTCTATGCTGCTGTTCACCAACGGGAAATCCTTCAAGGCTCTCACACAAGCGTGGGCAATAAATGGCATGAAAGTCAGTTTGAATCCCTCCTGTTTCTCGAACTCCTCTCCTCGTTTCGAAATGAAATTAGATATGATCGTCATATCGACTTCCGTGATTGCGGCAACATGAACCGAAGCGTCACGGCTCTTGATCATGTGTTCCATGATGAGCTGACGCATGTTGTCTATCGGAAATGTTGTCTCCCGCTTTGCATCGAAACTCATGTTTGCGATTTCTGATCTCCGAGTCCCGCCGTCCGACTTCCTGCTCTTATTTTCAATGTAGATTCTCAAATCTTCTTTCGTGACGCGTCCTCCCGCGCCGCTTCCGCCAATTTTCATCAACTCATCTGTCGAAATTCCCTCAGTCTTCGCAATATTTTTCACCAGCGGCGAATAGAATCTATCTCCATTACGTCCGTTGTGTTTAAGTCCCGAGACCTCAGACTTTGAGCCTGCTGGCTCGGTCGAGTATTCAGCCCCTCCCGTCACTGCATCGTGAAGCAAATGGCCGTCATCTTCCCCGGCGGCCATCCTTTCAATTTCCGTTTCTATATATGCTATAACCGTACCGACCTGTGCAATTTCTTGCTCGCGCACCACAATTTTCGAAATCATACCCGAGGCAACAGCGGGAATTTCGGTGTCGACCTTATCTGTACTTATCTCCAGCAAAATTTCATCCCTCTCGATTTTCTCGCCGGCATTCTTATGCCATTTCACAATTTTCCCCTCGGTGATGCTCTCACCCATCTTCGGCATCAAGACTTCAACTTGCATGTTTAGTCCTCCTGTCTAATAGGCAATTAATTCTTCAAGAGTTTTCAGCACCTGAGCCTCGCTCGGAAGTACAGCTGCCTCGAGAGCAGGGCTATAAGGAACAGGAACATCTTGACCGGTGATTCTCCTTACCGGAGCATCCAGGAACTCAAACGCTTCCTCCGCAATAATGCTGCAGAGTTCGGCGGCAAATCCATTGGTGCGGGTATCTTCGCTCAACACCAAGACTCTGTTCGTCTTCTTGACGCTCTGTATAATTGCCTGCTTGTCGAGCGGCACTATGGTGCGAAGATCTACGACTTCGATCTCGATTCCACTATCCGACATTTTTTTTGCAGCATTTAAGGCAAAGTAGACGGTGGCACCGTAAGTAATGATGGTTGCGTCTTTTCCTTCACGCCGAACGGACGCTTTGCCGAACGGGAGAAGGTACTCCTCATCCGGTTCCGGCGACATGGCATAACTTTGACGATAGAGAGCCTTGTGTTCGAGAAACAAAACCGGATCTTCCATCCTGATCGCGGACTTCAACAAACCTTTAGCATCCGCCGCAGTCGATGGGAAAGCAATGTAAATTCCAGGGCAGTGTGCAAATATGCTTTCTATGTTTTGACTGTGATAATGTCCACCGCGTATATAACCTCCGACCGGCACCCGTATCACCATCGGACATCCCCAGGTATTATTGGAACGGTACCGCATCATGGCAACTTCGTTCTTGATCTGCATCATCGCGGGAAAAATATAATCCGCGAATTGAATCTCAACTACCGGTTTGAACCCCCGCACGGAAGCACCGAATGCAGCGCCAATTATGCTCGCTTCCGCCAGCTGCGAATTGAAGACTCTCTCCCTTCCAAATTTTGTCGAGAGTCCTTTCGTTGCGGTGAATACCCCTCCCTTTCCGTCTTCCACATCCTCGCCCCAGATCAGCATTTTTGGATCCTTTGCCATTTCTTCATGAAGGCCATGGTTAATAGCATCCACCATGACAATAGGTTTACCTGATGGAGTGGTTTTCTCGTATTCAAATGAAGAATACGTTTCCGCGGGAGCATATACGTTCAGGACTGCGGAAGATGCATCAGGAACCGGACGCGATTCTGCCCAGTCGGCCGCATCATCTACACGCTTCTTAATCTCGTTGTGAATCGATTCGACCTCTGACTGGGTAAGGATCTTGTTCTCGACCAGATGTGCTTCCATAATCAGCACAGGGTCTCTTGCATGGTCTTTCTCTATTTCTTCCTTCGGCCTGTATTTTCTGTCGTCGTCGGAAGAAGAGTGAGAGCGGAGTCTGACAACATCCGCCACGATAACGGTTGGCCCTTCGCCCCGACGCGCGCGGGCAATAGCTCTTTGGGCAGCCTCATAACTCTCGACGAAGTCAGTACCGTCTATTTTCATGCGCTCGAGATTCGCATAACCTCTTACGACCTCATAAACCGAGCCTCCGACAGTCTGCTGCCATTCCGGCACACTGATCGCATAATGGTTGTCTTCAATACAAAAAAGTACCGGAAGTTTTTCTCTCGCCGACCAGTTGAGCGCTTCCGCAAATTCTCCTTCGCTCGTAGCACCTTCTCCGGAAGAAACATATACAACCTGATCTTTACCTCTTCTCACGCATCCTAGCGCGGTGCCGACAGCCTGCAAGAACTGAGTGCCCGTCGGACTCGATTGAGTGGGAATGTTTAACGACGGTTTGCCGTAATGTCCCGGCATCTGGCGGCCGCCGGTCATAACATCTTCCGCTCTGTGGAGCTGCATAAGCATGATTTCTTCCGGAGTGTGGCCGATCCCAAGCGCGAATGCCAGTCCCCGGTAATATGGATACGCCCAATCATATCCCGACTTCAACGACATGGCACAGGCAATTTGTATTGCTTCGTGGCCCGAACTGCTTATGTGAAAGAATGCCTTGCCCTGTTTCAAAAGTGCCAGCTCTTTCTCGTCGAGACGGCGGGCCAACAGCATCAGCCTGTAGGCGTCAATGAGCCGGTCCATGGTTACCGTTCCCCTTCCGAACTCAGCGGTGAGGATTTCATTCCCGTTTGCCTTTTCAATCTGTCCAACCGGTGACTTCATCTTTCTTTCAAGCGGAGGCATGTTCTTTCTCCATCTCTATGTGGTACTTCTCAAAAAATTGATCGCAGTTTACGGATTCGATTTCTGTTTGAAATACATCTGTAAACATTTTGGCGATCACTTCCCTTACTTTGGTGATGTCGACTGTTCTTCCAAGGAATTGCCCAAGCGAGGAAACGCCTTTGTGGAAAATGCCGCATGGAATAATTCTGCCAAAATAAGAGAGATCAGTGTTGACATTAAACGCAAAGCCATGCATCGTAACCCACCGACTGACTTTAACTCCGATGGCACAGACCTTTTCGCTCCCGACCCAAACTCCGGTATATTCGGGCTCCCGGTGCGCATCAATTCCAAAATCCGCCAACGTTCTTATCACAACTTCTTCAAGGTCACGGAGATAGCGATGGACATCATGATAATAATTGTTCAAATCGATTATCGGATAACATACGATTTGACCCGGGCCATGGTACGTAATATCTCCACCACGGTCTGTCTTGAGAACGCTGACATTTCCTTGAACTAATTCGTCATCGGTCGCGAGAAGATGATCTTCACCTCCGGATTTGCCGATCGTGTATGTATGATAATGCTCCGTGAAAAGAATTATGTCAGGAATCTTCCCAGCAATTCTTTCCCGATGTAAAATCTTCTGCATATCCCACGCGAACGCGTATTCTGTGGTGCCTATGTTGATCAGTAGTGTCTTTTTCAATTCACTTCAAATATCTATTGATTGTCCGAGCGCTTCTTCGGCGGCTCCCTTAACGGCTTCGCTCAGTGTCGGATGTGCATGGACAGTGCGGATAATCTCCAGTGGTGTAGTTTCAAGTTTCTTCGCCACACCCAACTCGGCAATCAGCTCGGTCGCACCATGTCCGATAATATGCGCGCCAAGCAACTCGCCGTATTTCGCATCAAAAATCAATTTCACAAAGCCGACAGCTTCATTGGCTGCGATAGCCTTTCCATTAGCTGTGAACGGAAATCTGCCGATCTTAGTTTCATAGTTAAGCTCTTTTGCCTTCGCCTCCGTAATTCCTATGCTTGCCACCTGGGGCTGACAATACGTGCAACCGGGAATGCTGTTGTAATCCAACGGCTCGGACTCGACTCCGGCAATTCCTTCCACGCATCGGATTCCCTCCGCCGAGGCGACGTGTGCAAGCCACGGCGGCCCGATGACATCACCGATTGCATAGATACCATTTACTGCGGTCTTGTAGTTCGTCTTGTCAGCTTTTATCCACGATTTCTCAACCTGCACCCCAATACTTTCTAACCCGAGGTTGTCCGAATTCCCTTGAATGCCGACTGCAACAAGGGCGATTTCAGCCTTGAGTTCCTGTGAACCTTTCTTATTGACAACCTTAACTGACACACCATTCCCAGAGGCGGCGGCGGATTCGACTTTCGTTTCCGTCAACACTTCAATCCCTTGCTTCTTGAATTCCCTTTCAAGCTGTGCAGTAACTTCCATATCTTCAAGAGGAAGTATATTCGACATCATTTCAATCAAAGTGACTTTTGTACCGAATGCGTTGCAGAAGTACGCGAACTCCGCTCCGATAGCACCTGCCCCAATAATTACCATGTCTTTGGGTATCGACTCTAGTGTCATTGCTTCGGTGCTTGTAACTACTTTTTTCCTATCGATCTTAATACCTGGCAGATCACGTGGTCTTGCTCCGGTTGAGATTATTATGTTTTTTCCCTCGACCTGCGTCACTTCCTTACCATAATTATCGACTACAGCGAGAGTTCTGGGATTCAAGAATTTTCCTGTTCCACTAATCTTCTCAATCTTGTTCTTCTTGAAAAGATATTCTACTCCCTGAGACAACCTATTCGCCGCATCGCGGCTCCTCTTTATGACTTTCTTAAAATCGACTTTGAGATTTTCGTAGGTGATTCCGTACTCCTTGGATTCTTTGAACAAGGACATCACCTCCGCACTCTTGAGAAGTGCTTTTGATGGTATACAGCCCCAGTTAAGACAAATTCCACCGAGCCTGTCGCGCTCGACGCATCCGACCTTCATCCCGAGTTGACCCGCGCGAATAGCCGCCACGTATCCGCCAGGCCCCCCGCCGAGCACAACAAGATCATACTTCTTCAGTTCAGCCATTATTTCTCCTAGGAATTAATGAAGTCTTTGAAATTTGAAATGATTGTCCACAATTTTCCGCCAAATAGTGCTTTTTATCAAAAGTCCTCTCTGGGACCCAAATGATAGAGTTCAACTGTGACTGCACAAAAATATAATTGATGAATGGCATTTAAATCAATCCGCATCTGAATTGTGCGGATTGAGATCCGAGTTGTCCCCAGAATTTAGGAATCGGAGAGTCCTTACTCACGACCGGACTCTCTGATCTCAGTAGTCTCACTATTTCAGCAAGATCATTTTTTTGACTTGCATATTCCCGTCACGAGTAACAAGTCTGTAGAAATAGACGCCGCTTGCCACTGGATTTCCTCCTCCATTTGTGCCGTCCCATAATACTTGATACTTGCCGGGAGAATAGTTGTCGTTAGTTAAAACTTTGACAAGCTGGCCGACAGAATTGTAGATCGATATGTTTACCATCCCTGCTCTCGGGACTGAGAAATCAATCATCGTGGTGGGGTTAAAAGGATTAGGGTAGTTCTGCTCAAGCACATATGAGTGCGGAACCTGCTCGTTAATTTGTTTCACGCCGGTCAACGTGCCGATTGCACCCGTCAGCAAAGCGAATGTGTATTTGGCATTATGGATTCCTAAACTTCCGTCTTTTGAAACCAAGAGGTAATCGTATAGCGCACCAAGCTGTCTCCGCGTCAGTCCTTTGCCGACAGTGGCACTGTTCGGATTTGAGATTACCGAATCAGGCAGCAGCGATGCCAGCTTATTGAGGAGAGCCTGAACTTCGGTCTGCACTCCAGGTATCGGCCCTCCGTCAGCTATGCCGGCATAGTCATATGGAGCAGGTATCTGATCAAAATCGGTGATCGGACCATGACATGATTGGCAGGCTGTTGTATTGTCGACCTGGTTCCCGACGCTATCCGGCCCGCTCATCTTCCAGGTGTGGCCGCCCAACAAATTTGTAGCCTTGGGATCAAGCGTATCCGAAGCCATGTGGCATGTCACGCAGGCATCCGTAAGCTGGGTGTGAGTGTTGAGCCCTGTTATTGAGCTGTCGCCAAATTGATAGCCGTTTTCGCCAAAGAATATGTCGGTTTGCGGCCCTTCGTGCGGACCAAAGAATGCGACCCAGCCACTCGAGACCGCGATATTTGCGCTCGCCCTCGAGCGATGGCAATTCATGCACAACACGCCTGCACCACCCTCTGTTATACCAAAGCCGTTCTTTAGACTATCGGCAGTTACCTTTCTAAGCTGGTACGGATTAGAAGCATCGTGTGGATTGTGGCATCCCGCGCATGTGAGCGGCATGGGATCGTAAGAAGACTGCAGGTCATTGTTGCTCGCGAAGTCAAAAAATCCTGATCCATTATGGCACTTTGCACAAGTGGCGGAGCCGCTGTTTACTGTGGCTTCTTCCGCTTGAATTGCACTCATCCCGCTGTCATGCGGGCTCGATACCCACATGCGTCCTATGTTGTAATATGGCGGTGAATCATGGCATCTCATACAAACCGATGCGCTAAGAGAAACTGAAATCTTAGATGGATCACCGGCATGTTGGTCGCCGGGGCCATGGCAGCTTTCACATCCGACGCTCGCCAGTTGCGCAAGTTGCGACGACGAGTTATAAAGATGTGCAAAGTTCGTGTCAACAAGTGAAGTTGGAAAAGTCCACCCTGCCTGGCTTGCAACGTTTGCGAAGTTCCCATTCTCAGCCTGCGGATTGTATCCGGTTGTATGGCACTTCTCGCACAGACCGGCAAAATATCCCATAGTACCGTTGATCCTGTTCCTGAACGTATTTGCGTGCACGGTCAGCGCCCACTTTTGAACTCCTGCCGTGGGATCGGTGGCCGGCGTGAGGAATTCGTGGCAGTAAGCGCACTGAGGAAACTTGGCGTAATGGTTGTCAGTTGCCATTGTGTCGTTCGTGAAAATTCCGACCGAGCCGACTCCCACATAGTTTGCGGAAGTGATCGTAGCTGAAGATTGAGAACTCCCTCCTGCAGTCGTTAATTGAAGATTGATTGTATATTCTCCTGTCGTGTCCGGAGTGATAGTCGTAAAGGGTGCGCTTGCGCTGTCGATCAGCGCGTGGCCGCCGTTCGGATCAACCACCGACCAGCTCACCGATTGAATCGTCCCGCCTGTTGAATCCATCGCCCGCAGGAATACGGTGGTCTTCTCGCCGACAGTGCTGAAACCGGAGGTTGGATACATCGAGCTCCCTGCCGAACCATAAAGCTGGACAAGCTGGTATGGTGACACGCCGACGATTTGTATTCCCGCCTTCGGCGTCGTCGAAGACACTCTGCGGGGAACAGTCTTAGAAGAAGCGGATTGAGTCAGGCATAATGTTATCGACATCAGCAATAATACTGTCTTTATTCCTATCATCGTCACTTCTCCTTTGCACTTATGCAAATTCTTAACATCAAATCGGTGGCAAAATGTTTCCTTGTTATCACTTGTCTCCTCTGTGCACTTCTTTCCATGGGGCATTGAAAGCTAACTTCTAAAAGTATTGCTCTCAAAAAATCTGGTACGATCTAATCTCCATCTTTTTCTTTCAGAACTAAAAGCAAAAATCATTTGTTCAATCATCAGAATCAATTTTTTATGAGGAGTAAATGGAAATAGATCATACAAACTCAACCGGTTCACGATCTCGACTCTTCTTCTTATCATTTCTTGGCGGCCTGATCGGGTTGATTGCCGGCATCGTCTCATTCGTGCTGTACAATCTGATCGGATTGTTCACCAATCTTTCATTCTATCACCGTTATTCATTTCAATTCGTCAGTCCGCAATACAACAACATCGGGATACTTGTAATATTAGTGCCGGTGATTGGAGGGCTGATTGTCGGCGTAATGGCGAAATATGGGACGTCGAAAATAAAGGGGCACGGAATTCCAGAAGCTATCGAGGCGGTTGTAATTAATAAAAGCAAGATTTCCGGAAAGGTGGCGATACTGAAGCCGCTCTCAGCCGCAATCGCGATCGGCACCGGCGGACCGTTCGGCGCCGAAGGCCCGATCATCCAGACAGGCGGCGCCATTGGTTCACTCCTTGGCCAATTTATACCAACGACCGCGTCCGAGCGAAAAATCCTTCTGGCCTGCGGCGCGGGCGCGGGAATGGCAGCAACCTTCAGCACACCAATTGCCGGGGTTATCCTCGCGGTGGAACTGCTTCTGTTTGAATTCAAGCCGCGGTCGTTCATTCCTCTTGTCATAGCGACTGCAGTAGCAACTGCCGCTAGATTTAAACTTCTTGGACCCGGCCCGATGTTCCACACGGGTTCACTCGATTTTGACATCGCCAGGAACGCGGTATACTTTGTCGTGCTTGGTGTCCTCTGTGGAATCGGAGCAATAGTCTTCACGAAAGCTCTTTATTGGACTGAGGACCAGTTTGAGAAATTGCCGATCGATTCTCTATGGTGGCCTGCGATCGGCGCGCTGGGACTCGGGGTCATCGGTTTCTTCATTCCACGCGTGTTCGGCGTAGGCTACGATACTATCTCCGATATACTGAACAACAACATTGCGCTGAAGATTCTTCTTCTACTGATGATCTTCAAATCCATCGCTTTGCTCGTGTCGCTGGGTTCCGGAACATCAGGCGGACTTCTGGCCCCGATGTTTATGGCAAGCGCAGCAATGGGAGGCTCATTCGCAGTTGTCGTGAATCATCTAATTCCAACGGCGAACCTATCGCCTGGCGCATTCGCACTCGTTGCCATGGGCGCGGTTTTCGGAGCCGCAGCTCGCTCTACTTTTGCATTTATAGTCTTTTCCTTTGAGATTACCCGGGACTATGATGCAATTCTGCCTCTCATGCTCGTCGGTGTAATCGCATCGGCAATCGCGATATCCTTCCTCAAAAATTCTATCATGACCGAGAAACTCGCACGAAGAGGCGTGCATGTGTTTCAGGAATACGACACCGACGTTCTGCGGCTTACTCCGGTCCGGGATGTGATGGACAGAAATCCTGCCGTGGTTTACGCAAAAGACACTGTCGGGAATCTGGCGGACAAAATCGCACGTAATGACCCGGAGTACAGTTCCCACAAGGCATATCCTGTACTCGATGAACAAGAAGGACTGATCGGGATAGTCACCCAGGGAGACCTCTTAAAGGCAATCGATAAAAACAAATCCGATGAAAACGTTCTTAATATAGCGGCAACCAAATTGGTGGTGACCTACGCTGACGAGAGTGTTTATGACGCGGTGTCGAAAATGCTTAAGAACAATATCGGGAGGCTGCCCGTAGTTGAAAGACAAAATCCGAAAAAGTTAATCGGATATCTCGGACGGGCGAACGTTATCTCTTCGAGACTTAAACAAATTGAAGAAGAATCAGTGGTGGAAGCGCATCGGTCTTTAACAAGTTGGAGGAGTAAACGAGAAGTTCCTACATAATCGATGCTGATAGAGCCTCGCATGACCAACAGTGCGAGCTTAAACGCCAAACAAGCGACAAGCCGCCTCAGGATGCCGGTGCGAATGAATTAGTTATGCGTTGTAATCTGGATCTTCCGCTCTTAATCTTATTCTGAACGTCGATCCTTTTCCGATCTTGCTCTCTTTTAAAAAAATTTCACCATCATGGTATGACTCCACAATCCTCTTTGCGAGACTCAATCCAAGCCCCCAGCCTCGTTTCTTAGTCGAATAACCGGGTCTGAAAATGTCTCGCCTGAATTTCATGTCGATGCCTTTCCCCGTATCATTGACGTCGATCGCGACAAAACCGTTTTCTCTCGAGAGATTTATGTTTATCTTTCCGTCATTATCTTCGATGGCATCCAGAGAATTCTTAATCAGATTTTCCAGAACCCATTCGAAAAGTTCCGAGTTAAATTTGGCCCACAAGGAGCGGTCTCCTGTGAAAGTCAATGAGACTTTTTTCCCGGTTTGAGGAATTCTCTTGCTGAAATACGATAGAACATTCTCGATCGCATCACCCACACAGATGGCCTTCAATTCCGGCACCGATCCGATTTTTGAAAACCGCATGGCGACTTTATTTAATCTGCTCACATCCTGCTCAATATCGGAAATGATCTCGGTTCTTCGCTTCCCACCGACATCATCCTTCATCATTTCTATCCATCCCATCAAGCTTGAAAGCGGCGTGCCAAGCTGGTGCGCTGTCTCTCTCGCCATTCCTACCCAGATATTTGATTGCTCACTCCTTTTGATATAGCTGAACGCAACGTATCCCAGCAGAATGAAAAGCCCGGCGACCGTGAACTCAACATAAGGTACGTATCGAAGTTGTGTAACGAGGTTTGACTCTCCGTAATGGACTTCGCTCAGGACAATTTTCCCGAGTGTGACCTTTATCGGCGGATACTGCGCATCCATCCTCTTCATAAGTCTTTCAAGGTAAGCGCGCTGTTCGGCAAAAGAGATAGTTGTGTCAAGACGGATGTTTCTAATATTGCGTTCGTATGGCATGAAGGGAACATCACTGCTGTCCGTAAGAATCATCGGAAAGTCTATCGAACTCAGGACATCGTCGAAAATGAAGCTGTAATCTTGAGACGGCGATTGGTCACTTGCCAAATACTGAAGGGAGCTTGCATACAAATGGGCGATTCTCACTTCCCGCTCGATCAATTGTCTTACCAAAGATTGTGTATAGATCAAAATACCCGCCGCAATGAAAACTGCAACGAGGAGCAGCCCGGCTTTTAATGTGATCGAAGATGGATTAGAAGATCGCATTGATGAAATATTAATTCCAACTCCCGGCAGATGCAAGACAGCGAACACGCATCTATCTCTTTTCTCCCGTGCTTTTTACGTTTGCCCTGTCGTCAGTTCCTTGATTGGCTATCTCAAAAATATTAAATTTTATAAAATTTAATGGTTTCTTGTAAATTTCGATGGCAACGAACGAATTAACTCACAGAGAAAAGGAAGTTTTGAGAGAAGTCATTCACGACTTTATTCTTACGGCTAATCCCGTGGCGTCGAAATTTATTGCGAAAAAGATGCCGGAAAATCTTAGTCCCGCAACGATAAGGCACGTCATGGCACAACTTGAGCAGCTCGGCTACTTAAACCATCCGCACACGTCGGCGGGAAGAGTTCCCACAGACAGAGGTTACAGGATCTATCTTGACTCACTGATTTCTCTGGACGAGCTTGACGATGACGATCGCGCAAAAATTTCTGATGGACTAAATTCGTCGTCAGATTCAGGCGAACTATTGAGTGAGGCATCGAAACTCCTCGGCAAAGTCTCAAAACAACTGAGTCTTGTCTCCGCTCCGTATTTCGGAGAAGCAACTTTGACAAAACTGGAACTCGTTCCGTTAAACTCGTGCAAGATTCTGGTGGTGATCTCTCTCGAAAGCGGCCTGATAAGGACGATTGTACTGGAGATTGAAACCGAAGTGAGCGATGAGAGACTGAGAAAGATTAATTCTATCCTGAATGAAAAACTCAGCGGATTGAAATTATCGGAAATACGGGACACGATCATCGAGCGCGTCGGGGATTACGCTGGTGAAAATGTCATCAGCCGGCTTGCGAGCATGGGCGATAAGATCTTTTCAGCCACACCGGAGACCGATAAAGTCCACATTGGAATGCCGCAAGGAATTCTTTCTCAGCCTGAATTTGACCTGCCCGAGAACCTGAAGGGGATATTAGAAATCCTCGGCGACGAAAATGTAATCCTCCATATACTTGAGAAAACCGATAAGACGGAATCCATCACGGTGAAGGTCGGTTCAGAAAATGAAGAGGCAAAACTGAAAGATTACAGTCTGATAACGGCACGGTATGAAGTCGGAGCGATAAAAGGTACCGTCGGAGTGGTAGGACCTCGCAGGATGCAATACTCCCGGCTCATCCCGCTCGTTGACTTCGTTGCAAAAGTTATTTCAAACAAACTCAGCTCATAATTGTAATATGTCAGAAACAAAAGACAGAGAGAAGAACCCTTCCGGAAAGAACTCCCGGGAGAGAGAAACTGAAAATAAGGAGAATATGGCAAACAAAGAGAACTTAGGTGAAGATAACGCTAGCACGGTCGAGACAGAGAAACAAATTGAAAATGATTTTGAAAAACTCCAGAAACAACTCGGCGAAACAGAAGCGTTGGTCGGAACGTATAAGGACCAGCTCCTGCGGCTTGCAGCCGAGTTCGATAATTTCCGAAAAAGAGTTGAGGCGGATAAGACCGACTTCGTGAAATTTTCAAATGAAAAAATAATCAAGGATCTCATTCCGGTTCTCGACGATTTTCAACGGGCACTGGAAAACGGAAAGAAGAATTCGGAAAATGAATCCTTCAAGAAAGGCATAGAGCTTATTTATCAAAAGCTTTATAAGCTCCTTGAGGACAAAGGGCTTAAGCCGATTGAGTCGGTCGGAAAAGAGTTCGACGTAACGTACCATGATGTACTCATGCAGGTACAGAGGGAGGATGTAAAGCCGGGCACGATTGTCGAAGAAGTAGAACGCGGTTACGCCCTTAATGGAAAGATCATCAAGCATGCGAAAGTTATTGTTGCGTCGCCGGGCCAGGATGGAACAGAACAGGAACCAAAGAATTAAGTCCGCTGAGAGAACATAATGCCAACGAAAAGAGATTACTACGAAATTTTAGGCGTCCTGAAAAGCGCCTCTGTTGATGATGTGAAGAAGGCATACCGCAAGCTCGCGATGCAATATCATCCCGATAGGAATCCAGGAAATAAAGAAGCCGAGGAAAAATTTAAGGAAGCAACCGAGGCTTATGAAGTCCTGAGCGATCAGGACAAGCGCTCGAGATACGATAGATTCGGTCATGAAGGAGTTAGAATGGGTACTGATTTTCATGACTGGACAAACACCAACCCGAACGACATCTTCAGCGTTTTTAACGACCTCTTTGGAGGCGGGTTTGGCGGCTCGATATTTGACGACCTTTTTGGAGCCGGAACCCGCAGCCGTTCGCGAGGTTCACATGCCGGCGGAGAACGCGGTACGGATCTGAAAATCTCCGTTAAACTCACTATGGAAGAAATCGCGGGCGGTGTTGAGAAGAAAATCAAGCTCAAAAGACTTGAAAAATGCCAGACCTGCGGTGGAACCGGAGCAAAAGGGGGAAGTGGAACCACGACATGTCCCACTTGCGGAGGAAGCGGTGAATTGCGGCGGGCTTCCCGTACAATGTTCGGGCAGTTCGTAAACATTGTTCAATGCTCGACGTGCGGCGGGAGCGGCAGAGTCATCAAAGATCCATGCAACACCTGCGGCGGTTCCGGCAGAATGAACGGCGAGTCCACAATCAAAGTCAAAATTCCCGCAGGAGTCAGTGAAGGAAACTACCTGACGCTCCGAGGAGAAGGAAACGCCGGTAAGCGAGGAGGCCCAAACGGCGACTTGATTGTGATGATCGAGGAATCTCCTCACCAGCACTTCAAACGTGATGGTGATGACATCATATATGAACTTGATTTGAGTTTTCCTGAAGCAGCTCTCGGAAGCGAAATCGAAGTGCCGACGCTCACTGGCAGGGCGAAACTCAAGATAGAGCCGGGTATCCAATCAGGAAAAATCTTACGGATGCGAGAAAAAGGCCTCCCCCACCTGAACGGATACGGCCGCGGCGACCAGCTGGTCAGCATTAACGTTTTCACTCCGACAAAACTAAATCAAAAGGATAAGGAATTGCTCAAGGAGCTGGGGCATTCTGTAAATCTAAAACCTCCATCCCGGAACGGCACGAACTGATTCCTGTCGGTATATTGCACCGTTCAAGTTGAATTTTGATTGCTCGTTCCCAATATTAAAATGTACTACCGGAATGCCGTAATAAGATGCTTTCAAAAGTAACCAGAAAGATCCAGTTCAAACTAGGCCTCACGAAGAGTGAAGCGGGGGTAATTATTTTCCTGGCCGCCGGGCTCATTATCGGTGGCACGGCAAAAATTCTGAAATTAGATAAGGCTACGGAACACTACGACTTCAGGCAATCGGATCAATTTTTTGAAACCGCGTCATCTAAGATTGATTCAATCATTGCGGCGGAAGAGGATACTCTAAAATATCCAGCCAAATCAGGTTCAAAGGCGAAAACATCAATTAGCTCTTCACTCGATTTGAACAAGGCGGACTTGAACGGTCTTGCTTCCCTGCCCGGAATCGGCAAATCTCTGGCTCAGAGAATCATTGATTACCGCAACTCAGTTACAAAGTTCACTTCCATCGAAGAACTTCGGAAGGTTAAGGGCATTGGGCCTAAAAAGTTTGAGAAGATGAAATCATTCGTGAGAATAAATTAAATGAAAGACTACCGGATTGTTCTGGGCATCGAGGTGGGGAACAAAATTCTCCGCGCGGCTGAAATTGAGCAGCGGGAGAACAGTTTCTTCCTCTCTCGAGTCGCAGAACAGCCGCTCACATCAACAGAAGCGGATGAACTCGTGCAGAAAGTCTCTCTCATAATTAACGAAGAAGGAATTCTCAGTCGCACGGCCTCGATCGCTGTAGATACGTCATTCACCCGAAGAAACACAGTCGACGTTGATTCCGATCTTGAGCGAACTGAAATTGTTGACTTATTGAGAGCCGAGCTGGAGTTCCACGACAATTTTGCCGGCGGACAATATATGCCGGCGTATGAAGTTGTGAATACCTCGCCCGACGGGTTTAAAGAAATATTCTACGCTGCAATTGAAAACAAGCTTTTCAACAATCTCAAGGATTTTTCGGCCAGGTGCGGGCTCGATCTCCAGTTTATCGACCTGGATCATTCCTGCAGCGAGATTTCGATAAACAAGCTGACACCTCGCTCAAAAAACTTCATCTTGATTACAGTGAAGGAGCGCCAGATAGAAGGAAGCTTTTCTAAGGATGGACGCAAGATCGCCTACAAGTATCTTCCCTATTCCAACGAGCCGTTTTATCCGGTGACTAAGTTGACACAGACGTTGGAATCCATCTCGAAAGAATACGTCGAGAAATTTTATGTCACCGGCCAGACGGCCGATGAATTCCTTATAGACATGCTGCAAAAAAATGTTGATGAGAGATTTGAGATGCTCAATCCGGCGCATAACCTCATGCTTTCCCCTCTTGCCTCAATGAACCCCAAGTTAGGTTCAATCCCGCATGTTTTTTCAGCCGTAATCGGCGCGGCATTAAAATAAAAGACGTGCCGCACTGCGCGTCATGAGAAAAAGAGGCGAGATTGGTTAAATGAGAATCACCGGCGGGACACTGCGTAGCAGGAAACTGCTCACGATCAAATCAGATGGACTCAGGCCTGCTACAGACAGGCTCAGAGAGACACTGTTTGATATTCTTGTCAACCTTTTCGATTTTCAAGAGACAACCGCATTGGATCTATATGCCGGTACGGGAAGCGTCGGATTTGAAGCGATAAGTCGCGGCACTCATCATGTGTTGTTCGTTGAAGCGAATCCAAAAGTTGCGGACGTCCTAGGCAAAAACGTGAAGGCGCTCGGCATCGAGGACAAATGCAGAATTCACATAATGAAAACGGAAAAATATCTCAAACTGTGCGAAGAAAATTTCGATTTTATTTTTATCGACCCGCCTTACGCGTTCAACAGCATGACTCATAAGATCGTTGACGAAATTCTCACGAAAGGCATAATAAAAAAATCAGGAATCATCTGCGTTGAACATTCGAAGGAGTATGTACCGCCAGCTTCGAATTTGTTCCGTCAAAAGATTTTTGGCTCAACGATTCTCTCTTTCATAAAGCCGGAGATAAGATGAAAATTGCAATTTATCCGGGGACTTTCGACCCGGTGACAAACGGGCACGTTGATGTCGCTGCCCGTGCCGCAAGACTTTTCGACAAAGTCATCATTTGCGTTGCCGTAAATTCAACCAAGGCTCCGATCTTCAGTGGTCCTGAACGAGTCAAATTGGTCAAGGAGGCCGTCAAGGGGATAAAGAACATAGAGGTAGAAGAATTCGACGGACTTCTGGTCGACTACGCCAAATCCAAAAATGCCGGTGCCATAGTCCGCGGTCTGCGGGCAGTATCGGATTTTGAATATGAGTTTCAAATTGCTCTGACCAACAGGAAGCTCTGTGCCGATATCGACACAATCTTCTTGATGCCCGATGAGAAATACACTTACTTGAACAGTTCCATAGTCAGAGAAATCGCCAAGTTCGGAGGAGACGTGAGTGAATTTGTACCACCACATGTAAGAAAGGAGTTGGCGCAAAAATTAGGGATGCAGAATATTTCACAAGGAGGAAACAGTTTTAATGATATCCACGTCAAAAAAAGTAGATAGAATAGAAGAATCGCAAACCATCGCAATGACTTCCCTTGCGAGAAAACTTAGGTCCGAGGGAAAAAACGTTATCAGCTTAAGTGCAGGCGAACCTGATTTCCCTACGCCTGAAAATGTCAAATTAGCCGCGATCAAGGCAATCCAAAATAATTTTACCAAATACACGCAGAACGAAGGGACGCCAGAGCTTCGCGAGGCTGTTGCGGAAAAATTCCGGTCAGAGAACGGACTCGACGTGACGGCTGCAAACATCCTTGTTTCAAACGGAGGAAAACATTCTATCTACAATGCCCTCCAGTCGATCTGTAATCCTGGAGATGAAGTGATCGTTCCGGCGCCATACTGGGTAAGTTTTCCCGAGATGGTAAAATTAGTCGACGCCGAGCCGGTCATCCTTCAAACCAAACAAGAACGCGGTTTTACCTTTACGGCAGAGGATATCAGACCGCTCGTGACAAAAAAGACGAAAGCAATAATAATAAACTCGCCGTCGAATCCCACCGGAAGTATTTTGAATGAAGATGTACTTCGCGGAATAGCTGCACTCGCCGACCAATACGGTTTCTTCATTATTTCTGACGAGATTTACGAAAAAATCGTTTTCGACAATCATAAACATTTTTCAATAGGCTCGATACCGGAGATCCGGGACAAGGTAATAACTGCGAGCGGAGTCTCGAAGGCATACTCCATGACGGGCTGGCGAATAGGCTTCATGGCTGCAAATGAAGAGATCATAAAGAGGGCGGCAAAAATTCAAAGCCAGATGACTTCAAATCCTTCATCAATATCGCAGGCCGCCGCGCTGGAGGCGCTTCGCGGCACAAAGGACGATATCGAAAAGATGCGGCTCTCTTTTCAGAAACGGCGCGACCTGATGTTAGAGAAATTATCAAAGATTGAAGAGCTTACTACCACGAAACCGGCAGGCGCGTTTTATTTCTTTCCCTCGATAAGAAACTTGTTCGGGAAAAAACATAATGGCAATGTCTTGAAGAACTCGATGGACGCTGCTCATTACTTTCTCGCAGAAGCACAGGTAGCACTCGTACCGGGCGGCGCGTTCGGCTCAGACGATCACATCAGAATCTCCTATGCTTATTCAGACCGCGAACTCATCGAAGCCATGGACAGGATTGCTTCTTCGCTCGCCAAACTGAAATGAGCCATCCGATCATACGGCTTAAGCCTAAGGAAGATATCCGCATTCTTTCGGGACACCTCTGGGTTTTCAGCAACGAGATTTCAAAAATCGAGGGAAACCCCGGCGGCGGTGATATGGTGGAAGTGAGGAATTCAAAGAATTCCTCAATCGGTTTCGGCTACTATAATCCGAAGACTCTGATCGCAGTTCGAATGGTCTCAAAAGAGTTCGTCGAACCCGAAAAGGATTTCTTCATGGACAGACTTAAATCCGCATTGTCTCTGAGGGAAAGATATTTCGACTCTCCGTTCTACAGATTGACCTACGGCGAAAGTGATTTCCTCCCCGGCCTGATCATAGACAGATTTAACAACCTTTTCAGCGTTCAGATTTTTTCCATCGGGATGGAAAAACGAAAGCATTTCATTTACGAAGCCATCAAAGAATTATTTTCACCTGCTGCGATTTATGAAAGAAATGAAAGCCAGACGCGAGAGCTCGAAGGTCTCACGCAGTCGAAATCCATCATACTCGGTGAAGAGATGACTGCCGATTATGACGAAGAGGGTGTGATCTTCAGAGTAAATCCATTGCGAGGTCAAAAGACCGGATTCTACTTCGATCAAGGAGCTAACAGAATCTTCTCGAGAAGATTCGCGAACCATTCAAGGGTCCTGGACCTTTTCTCAAATGAGGGCGGATTCGCACTCAACATGGCACATGCCTGCGCAAGCGAGGTAATTGCCGTTGACTCATCCGAACCCGCGATAAATAATCTGTCGGTGAACGCGCGCTTGAACAAATTAGATCAGGTAAAAGTAGTAGCTGCAGATGTGAATGAATATCTAACACGAGTGAAAGATGAGAGATTCGATGTTGTGATTTGCGATCCGCCAAACTTCACAAAAAATAGAAAGAGTATCCCATCCGCGAAGCGCGGTTACAGGCAATTGCACGAGAGCATATTCAACACGTTAAGGCGCGGAGGAATTCTTCTTACCGCATCATGCTCGCATCATATTTTCAGGGAGACATTCGAAGAAATAGTTGCAGAGGCGGCTCTCAAATCCGGCCGGACACTTCAGCTCCTTTGTCGCGCAGGGGCATCTCCTGATCACCCGATCCTTCCATCAATGCCCGAGACAGAATATCTGAAATTCAACGCGTACAGAGTTTTGTAGAGAAACAGAGCATTATAACACCTCGGATTGGCAATTCTAGACTCAACAAACGAGTTATTAACAAGGAGAAGGACGAAGTTACGCATCACGATTCCAGGGAACTATTCGCATCATATCTGACATTAAATTTATGCGGACTATGATACGTCTAATCTTAAGATGAAAAGGAAATTCAAAAGGATTATATTGTTGCGGAGTGAAGAACATGTTTAAATGCATGATCGGATTTTTTGTTCTTACAGTAGGAATCTCTTTCGCGCAGGTGACTAAAACCTCTGCAAACCCTGATTCCGAATATGCCTTCATGCCGATAAAGGACGTCGCACCCGACACTGCTGAAAAGACAAATGCTCTGGGACTCGACATCATGCTAGGCAATAACGGATTCGGCATGGGCTTCTTCTACAACCAGGCGATCAACGGCACCCTTTCTTGGACGTTCACGCTCAGCGGCTCCGAAGCAAAAGCACCAAACGAGGTAGAGCTTGAGGGATATGACATATACGGTAACCTGGTAAAAATCGTTCCCGGGAAAATCAATACACTGCTAGTTTTTCCTGCTATGGCCGGCCTGCAGTACAGACTTTTCAAAGAGAGCCTCACAGGAAGTTTCAGGCCCTACATTTCCGGAGGTGTCGGTCCGAATATTATTTTCGCAACTCCTTACGATCAACCATTCGGATGGAGTATCTCACATGGCAGGGGATACTTCGGAGCAGGCGGTTACGTTGGACTAGGAGCGTACTTTGGACTTGATCCGGGAAGCCTCTTAGGAGTAAGTATACGATATTATATACTTCCGATGTCGCATGGAATCGAAAGCTTGCAGGATGAACCCATGGCTAACTTCAATTCCTTCTTCATAACGCTCAACATAGGAGCGCAGTATTAGTAAATCACTAAACGATATCTGCGCGCCGACCGCGGCTCATTTCGCCTCCTGGACGCAGCGAAATCCTATGGTGTTATCCTTGCTGTACGGGAAAAGATAAAAGCGAAACGAGACTTGGCTGCAATAGTTTGCACCATTTGCCGAGCCGCCTCGAAGTACCCTGTAAGGATTGTAACGGTCTTGGATTGCCCAAGCTCCTCCGTTGGCCGGGGCCTTATCATACGACTGGTGGTACCAATCTTCGCACCATTCCCAAACGTTTCCACTCATATCATATAGCCCAATTTCGTTAGGGCCCAGCGTGCCTACTTCATGCGGTTTTCCGCCCGAGTTTCCCGAGTACCAAGCGACGAGGTCAATGTCATTTGTTCCACTATATTGAAATCCCCTGCTCTTGCTCCCGCCACGTGCCGCATATTCATACTCTGCCTCTGTTGGAAGACGTACAGTTTTCCCCATCTGGTCCGACAGCCAGCGACAAAAAGCAACCGCGTCGTTCCAGCTCACATTTATTACCGGCATCTTTCCTCTTCCCCAGCCATTGTCACTCGGCTTCTTGGCATGAGTTGCCTCACAAAATTTATCATACTCGTCAAAAGTTATCTCAGTTGCACTCATATAGAAATTGTGCAGATTAACTGCGTGCATCGGTTTTGTATAAGAATAATTGTTGCTGCCCATCTGAAATGCACCACCATCAACCAAAATCCACGGAATATGGACAACCTGTCTCTCACGATCGACCCTATCAGGTGTTGACGGCCTAATGGATGGCTCCACATTTTCAGTAGCGATAGTCTTCGGCGTATTCGTTACAACCTCCGCCGATTTATTCGAAGGATTAACGATAATGCTCGGGGGTGGTTCTTGCCGGGTCTCGGCCTTTCGGCTGCCCGACTCGATCTCTTTACTCGTTGTACCATCATATCGATGGTCTTGCGGCGGGAGAGAGCTGGATGCGTGCGCCTGTCCGATCTCCGTCGATTGCGTTGTACCTGAACTTGCGTGTTCTGTCTTAATTCCCCCGAGCCAGGTACCGGAGTAATTTATTACGATAAAAATTGCTGCGGCAATAATAAGAAACGGTGCAGCGGTCTTGAGAATTGTTTTTGTTGGAATGTGCTTATGTAACCGTATACTTCTAACTTTATCCAGTTTTTCAATTTGTTTTTCCGGCGGCGGAACTTTAGCTTCCTTCCGTCGCTTTGTTGGTGCCTCAGGATGGGATTCCGAGACGTAGGATTTCTTTAAGGACGGCTCCTGCACTCTCTTGTGAGTCAAATGGGGGTGCGAAGAAATACTGCGACCGCGGGAATGCGACCATGGGCCGACGGCGGTCTTACGACGCCTGATCCTAAATAACGCATCCGTTAACTCTCCAGCAGTCGAAAATCTGTCCTTCGGATCTTTTTGGAGACACTTGAGGACGATTTCCTCCATCCACTCCGGTATCGACGAGGTGATTTGCCTGGGCGGAATGGGCGGGCTGTTAATTATCTTGCTGACTGTTGTGAAAGGATTGCCGCCGCTGAACGGGACTCGACCCGTCAGCGCTTCGTATAAGACGATGCCCAGACAATAAATATTGCTGCTTCGGTCCAGCTCCTTGCCTTCCGCCTGCTCGGGACTCAAGTACTCGAGCGTCCCTATTACTCTTTCGGCTTTGGTCACCCGTGTTCCTCTGAAAGCATGATCGATCCAGAAGTCGGTCAAAACCGGTCTCCCCGCGTCCGTCACAATAATATTAGAGCTTCTGATATCTCTGTGAATTACTCCCTTATCATGAGCATATGCCAAGGCAGCCGTGACCGGCGCTATGATCTTAACTGCTTCTTCTGTTTCAAGTCTTCCCTTCCATAGAATTAATGTATGGAGATCTGTCCCCTCTAAGTATTCAACAGCCACATAATTAATCCCCTCTTCGAACCCTATGTCGAATATCCTGCTAATGTTAGGGTGGCTTAGATCGGCAGCAGCCCATGCTTCACTGTGAAAGCGGTCGACATATTCTGGATTCTCGTCCAGGTGAGGCGGGAGTATTTCGAGAGCAACTTCCTTGTTCTGCGCAAGATCGACCGCCCGGTAGACCGTGCACATTTCTCCCTTACCGAGATTTTCAACTATCTCGTACTTTGATGAAAGCGCGGCTTTTACATTTGCCGTATGGTCAATTATAGCAGCAGGTTTGTCCCCAGGGACTTGTCCGTTTTCTGCTGTACCATCATGTGTATTAGAGTCAGTCAACGTCATTCATACTCAGTGAGCAAATCTTAGGCGTCCTTGCACATTGACTTTTGTTTATCGGTATGCATGTCGCATGAACATGAGTGCTGCATACCCCCGGACTCAGCGATGCTTTACATTCGGTTTGTAGTGCCTCGTTTTTCATAAAATGAACCGCTAAAACAACAGAGGCCTGACACCCAGCTTTTTAATTTACTTGCCAAATCGTGAACTTGCAAATCATTCCTAGCCTCATGTCAGCATCTGCCTCAATACGGTGTTCAGGATTCCTCCATTTAGGTAATACTCGACATCGACATGGCTGTCAAGACAAGCTATGACTTTGAACTTAATCGATTTAGCATTTTCTCCGATTGCAGCCACTTCGAGTTCTTTTCGCGGTGTCAGCCCATCCTTTATACCGCTTATCGAATACACTTCCCTTCCGGTGAGTCCGAGGCTCGAAGCGCTCTCTCCTTCCTTGAATCGAAGTGGAAGCACCCCAAGTCCAACAAGGTTGCTTCTATGAATTCTCTCGTAGCTCTCTGCAATCACAGCTTTGATGCCGAGAAGAAGGGTTCCTTTTGCCGCCCAATCTCGCGAGCTGCCGCTGCCATATTCTTTGCCTGCAATTACCAGCAGCGGAACTTTCTCAGATTGGTATTTCGCTGCTGCATCATAGAGCCACGTCTTTTCCCCATCTGGCAGGTGAATGCTCCAGCCTCCCTCGGTGCCCGGAGTCAACAAATTTTTGAGTCGAATGTTTGCGAATGTACCACGGATCATCACTTCGTGATTTCCACGGCGGGCCCCGTAAGAGTTAAAGTCCTTGGGCAATACATGATGTTCTATTAGGTACTTTCCAGCAGGACTATTTACCGGAATCGAGCCTGCAGGAGAAATGTGATCAGTCGTTATCGAATCACCAAGCAAAGCCAACACTCTTGCACCGAAAATATCGTCGGCTCTCTCGGGAATCAGAGAGATCTCCTTGAAAAATGGCGGCTCTTGAATATAAGTAGAGCTACTATCCCAATGATAACTAGTTCCATCTGGAACCCTTAACCCTTTCCATCTCTCACCTCCACCGAAAGCATGCGAGTAGCGTGCCTGGTACATTTCAGGCTTTATAGACTTCTTCAGTACTGCTTGAATCTCGTCTCGTGAAGGCCATATATCCTTTAAGAAAATAGGTTTGCCATCTTTATCGTTATCAATAGGTTGTGTAAGTGGATCAAAGTCGATTCTGCCCGCTAGTGCATACGCAACAACAAGAGGAGGCGATGACAGATAATTGGCTTTCACATGAGGATTGATTCGTCCCTCAAAGTTCCTGTTTCCGCTCAACACTGCCGCAACAACGAGGTTCTCCTTTTCGATGACTGATGAAATTTCCTCGTCAAGCGGCCCACTGTTTCCAATACAAGTAGTGCATCCAAAGCCGACAAGATTAAAGTGGAGCTCTTCAAGCGCTTGGATCAGTCCCCCTTCTTTAAAATAATCCATAACAACCTGTGAGCCGGGCGCAAGGCTCGTCTTCACCCATGGCTTTGACTTCAATCCATGCTCAACGGCTTTTTTTGCAACGAGGCCTGCGGCAATCATTACACTTGGATTTGAAGTGTTTGTGCAGCTTGTAATCGCCGCAATCGCCACCGAGCCATTATGTAATTCAAATGAGCTTCCGTCTTTAGCACGTGCAAATCCATTCGGGCGAACTTGGACACTTTTCGAGACATCTTCCGGCTTCAATCCGAAACCACGCTCGGCCGGAGACAACGTGAGGTATTCCAGGAATGAATTTTTTACGTCCTTCAGGAGTACCCTGTCCTGTGGTCTCTTCGGGCCCGCGAGACACGATTCAACCTTGTTCATATCCAAATCGACTACATCGCTGTAAATCGGTTCGGGTGCTTGTTCGTTCCAGAAGAGCCCCTGCTCCTTGCAATAGCTCTCGACAAAAGAAGTGTGCTCCGGGCTGCGCCCCGTTAGTCTGAGGTATTTTATAGTCTCATTGTCGACCGGGAAGAAACCCATGGTTGCACCGTACTCAGGTGCCATGTTCGCTATTGTGGCACGGTCGGGCAAACTTAATTTGGAAATTCCTTCGCCGAAGTACTCCACTATCTTTCCTACGACGCCTTTCTTGCGGAGCATTTGCGTCAAAGTCAAAACTAAATCCGTGGCTGTTGCACCTTCGGGCAATTCTCCCGTCAATCGCACACCGATAACCTCCGGTGTCAGCATAAAGTATGGCTGCCCGAGCATCACGGCCTCGGCTTCAATTCCGCCGACTCCCCACCCAAACACTCCAAGCCCGTTCACCATGGTCGTGTGAGAGTCCGTACCGACAAGCGAATCCGGGAATGCCACAGTCTCCCCATGTTGCTCCCTTGTTTCAACGACGCGCGCGAGATACTCGAGATTCACTTGATGGACTATTCCGGTATCGGGTGGAACAACCTTAAAATTTTTGAATGCCTTTTGCCCCCAGCGAAGTAATGCATATCGTTCTACGTTTCTCTTAAACTCCAAGTCTGCATTGAACAGAAAGGCATCATCTGTTCCGAACTTATCAACTTGAACGGAATGATCGATAACCAACTCCGAAGGGATCAACGGATTTATTTTCTCAGGGTCCCCCTTCATTCGTTCGACCGCGCTTCTCATTGCAGCCAGATCTACGACGGCCGGGACGCCCGTGAAATCCTGAAGTAGAACACGAGCGGGCATGAATGCTATCTCCCTCTCCCCACTCGGTTTCCCGTTCCATCTTAGAAGGGACTCAATATCGGACGAGGTAACCACCCTGCCATCTTCAAGCCTCAGCAAATTCTCCAAGAGAACTCGCATTGAATATGGAAGTTGCTCTACCTTGAAGCCGAGGCTTGTCAGCGACGGCAGATGAAATATCAATACCGGGCCGTTCTTTACCTTGAAATTCCTCTTGGTCGAAAAGGAATTGCTCAAATGGTTCATCTTAAACTCCGCATCTCTTATTCCTGCTTAATTTTAAACAACCTTTCATTTTGTTTCAATGAGATGGTTTGAAGTTTAAGCCATTGACGGAGTCAAGAATATTCTCAGTAATATTTTTCCCGCTGGAAATCAACTACCGAAAATGGAGATTTACCACATTCATTATTTCTTTAATAATGATTGCGATATCAAGAATCTCAAATTATACGATTCCTTTTGAATTGAGGTAGGGCCCGTAATTCTTGTCGGTTCCCATAATGTGATCAGCCAGCCAGTTCTTCAAGAAATTCATGACATATATGCTCAATGAGGTCTCGCCCGACTTATGCCTCAACTCGAGCAATTCCACCTCCCCTATCATGTCATCATGTATTTTCTTGTGCCCTTCAAAAAAAGGATACCAGCTCTGCTGTATCAGTCTCTCTTCAGTCGCAAAATGAACTCGGGTATACTCCACCAGTCCACCGAGAATATTCTCGAGCATATCTCTCCATTTCCTGTGTTGTTCATCGATCTCTTTGATATTGACAGCGAATCTTTCCCTCCATTTCATTAATGCCATGTATTTCTCCGTAGCATAGTCGTTTGATTCAGCTATTTTGTTTCGGCGACACGGTGGTTCTACATGGTCAGCTCCAACCCGCTCTCCTTTTATCGGAATTTCCTCAAAATTTTTTGGCTTACCATCCGCCTGGCAAAGTAAAAGACGAAGTTAAATACGAGAATCGAACAGCACCCTTAGCGTGTATCTACGTCGGTCTCGAATAAAGAATATCGGCGACTTACTTGTGGTAGGGCCGTCAAATCGTCACTTATTCCCGGCCCAAATTTCCCTGAGAGGTATCACGAGAACATTGAATCTAGGAGGAAATGCCGCAACGGTGTCTCCATGAAGGCAAAACTCCTTGGCCGGTCCGAGAGTCATCCGCCTCATCCATAGTGCTCCCCCCGAATTATCTACCAATGGCATAAGTTCTTCGAAGCATTCTTTGTATGACATGCCCGGAGGTTTTCCGAACCAGTGTGCGAATCTCGGCCTACTCATCACTGTCCCATGGTGTAGCGCATAAACCCCGCCAGTTCCACCATCTGCGATCGCGGCGGCGGCATCATGCAATGTCATGCGGGTTCCAGTTATCACTCCTTCGTTCAGCGTGCCAAGCGCACCGAAGTTCTCGACTAGATACCAGTCCTCGAATGCTTCGTCCGTGCTCGTTATCCAAGGAGCGCGGGCAAATCCCACGCTAAATGAGTCAAGAAAACCCTTAGGTGGTTCTTCCCTGAGCTTCGCATGAAACTTGCGAAGATGCTTCTCATACTCGGCGGTTTCCACCTCTGGTTTCTTCCAATGCCAAAAAACGTAAGCGATCATTGGTTCACTCCGTACTCGGTTTTTTCTGTATCTCTTACAGTTTTTTCGTCAACACCGCATAAAAAAGGGGCTGCCACCTGGCAGCCCCTCCTGAAATATAATTGGTCTAATTTACTTACCGCTTCTCAAACATCATAATAGAGCATGAACTCATAGGGATGCGGCCGCAAGGCGACTTGCTTCACTTCGTTCGTCATTTTGTAATTTATCCACGTGCTGATGAGGTCTTCAGTGAATACATCGCCGCGCAGCAGGAATTCATGGTCGCGTTCAAGATTCTTGAGGGACTCTTCCAGCGAACCGGGGGTTGAAGGAACATTTCGAAGCTCTTCCGGCGACAGGTCGTAGATATCTTTATCAAGTGGCTCACCTGGGTCGAGCTTGTTAATTATTCCGTCCAGTCCCGCCATAAGCATCGCCGGCAGAGCAAGGTAAGGATTTGCCGAGGGATCGGGAACACGAAACTCCAATCGTTTCGCTTTCGGATTCTTTGAGTACATCGGAATTCTAACGGAAGCAGATCTGTTGCGCTGGCTGTACGCCAAATTGACAGGCGCCTCGAAACCGGGAACGAGCCTGTGATAGGAGTTGGTTGTCGGGTTTGTAATCGCGCACAGAGCGGGAGCATGCTTCAACAATCCACCGATGTAGTGGAGCGCCATCTCGCTCAAGTTTGCATAGCCGTTACCGTAAAACAACGGCTTCCCGTTTTTCCAGATACTCTGGTGAACGTGCATGCCCGTACCATTATCTCCAAAGAGCGGCTTCGGCATGAAAGTGACGGTCTTGTTGTATTTTTTTGCTACGTTCTTCGTGATGTACTTGAAGGTCAACATGTTGTCAGCCATCGCCAAGAGTGGAGCAAACCGCATGTCGATTTCAGTTTGGCCTGCCGTGGCAACCTCATGGTGGTGCACTTCAACATTGATCCCGACCTGCCTCATTGTGAGGAACATTTCCGACCTTACATCTTGTAAGCTGTCTATAGGCGGGACCGGGAAGTATCCTTCTTTTGTTTTGGGACGATATCCTAAATTTTGTTTATTATTTTCTCCGCTGTTCCAAATACCTTCTTCGGAATCGATCTCATAAAATCCTGAGTTCACAGTCTGCGCAAATCTCACGTTATCAAAAATGAAGAATTCATATTCCGGTCCGAAGTAGGCGCTATCTCCAATGCCGGTCGACTTGAGGTAAGATTCTGCCTTATGTGCAATGAATCGCGGGTCTCTGTGGTACGGTTCGCCGGTAATAGGATCGTATACATCACAGATTACGTTAAGTGTCTTATAAGATGTAAACGGATCTATGAAATATTTCGTCGCGTCGGGAATCAGAACCATGTCGCTTTCGTTGATGGCTTGAAATCCGCGGATGCTTGACCCGTCAAATCCTATTCCTTCTTCGAATGAATCCTCGTTCAATTCTGATGGAAGCATAGAAAAATGCTGCCATTGTCCCGGAATGTCAATGAATCTCAGATCGATAATTTCGACACCGTTGTCTTTGATAAACTTTAAGAATTTGTCTACCTCGTTAGCAGATTTTACTGCTTTTGCCATTTTGTCCCTCCTAGATTAGTTGTTTTGTGTTTTTAAAATAGTTGATTCTTTGATAGTGGATAACACGACGCTCGTCTTGGTGCTCAACACTCCCGGCCATGACTGGATTCTTGATAAGAGTTTCTCGAGTGAATTAGTATTTTCAGCTCGAACTTTCAAAAGATGTGACCCCTCGCCTGTCACCGAATGGCACTCGAGTATCTCTTCAGTTTCGCGCGCGCGCTCCATGAACATCTGGTAATGTTTGCTGGAGTCGATCGAGACAGTTATGAACGCCGTGATGTCCTTACCCAATCGCTTGGCGTCCAATATGGCAGTGTATCCTTTTATGAACCCGCGATCTTCCAGCTTTTGGATACGCTCGGAGATAGTTGGAATAGTAAGACCAAGCTGCTGAGCCATTTCGTTGAGCCTGGTGCGAGCATTCTTCTGTAAGATTTCCAAGATCCTGTGATCGATGGGATCAAGCTTCTTGTCGGCTAGTGCTATCATCTCAAGGTAATTGTCTTAGTAATTAAGGTCTTTTACAAGAATAAGTTAAATAAATAAAATCTTTTTGTCAAGTAAAATATAAAATAAAAATCATATAATGGAAAATGAGAACTGTCTTCCAATCCGTTTCTGTCCGATTCTCTCACCTTTCAAACACGTGGTGCTGCTCGATCCAGCCGGACTTACAGTCTTAACTGGAATTCTGTCCAGGCTTTGTGAAATCCTCTATCTCATATTTTGCACTATCGCTTCTCCGAACTCGAGTGTGCCAGTTTCCTTCGCGCCATCCATCAGTCGAGCGAAATCATAAGTGACCACTTTCGATTGTATCGCTTTCTCCATCCCCTTCACTATCAAATTCGCAGCATCGTTCCATCCCAGATACTCGAGCATCATTACACCACTCAATATCATGGAGCCCGGGTTCACCTTGTTCAGGTTTGCATACTTGGGTGCCGTGCCATGGGTCGCCTCAAAGATCGCGTATCCTGTTATGTAGTTTATGTTTGCTCCCGGCGCGATGCCGATTCCGCCGACCTGTGCCGCGAGAGCGTCACTCAGATAATCTCCATTCAAATTCAAGGTGGCTACGACGTCAAAATCCTCTGGCCTCGTAAGAACCTGCTGCAGAGTGATGTCGGCAATACTGTCCTTAATGATGATCCCTGCACCCGGTTTTCCTTCAGGAATCTTACATGATGGGCCGCCGTCGATCTCGACAGCACCGAAATATTCTTTTGCCGCTTTATATCCCCAATCCCGAAATGCACCTTCGGTGAATTTCATGATGTTCCCCTTATGCACCATGGTGACTGATTCGCGCTTGTTCCTGATCGCGTAGGAAATCGCGCTGTGAATCAGTCGCACGCTCCCGCTGTAACTTACCGGCTTAATGCCGATGCCGACTCTTACATCGCTGGGAAAATCGTTCGCGCCGACGGTTCGCCAGAATTGATCAGCCTTTTCTTTCGTGTTGAACCGGATTTTTTCGAAATCCTTCGGAAATTCTCTCTGAAGAAGATCCAAGACTTTTTGTGCTTCGTACGTTCCCGCCGCATATTCTATGCCCGCGTAGATATCCTCAGTGTTTTCGCGGAAGATCACCACATCAACTTTTTCAGGATGCTTTACCGGTGATGGTACACCGGCGAAGTATCTAACAGGCCGCAAGCAGACATAAAGATCGAGCACTTGACGGAGTGCAACATTCAAAGAACGAATTCCACCTCCGACCGGCGTAGTAAGTGGGCCTTTTATCGCGACAATGTATTCGTTGACTGCCCTGAGTGTGTCTTCCGGCAACCAAACCTGCCTGCCATAAATCCTGTTTGCCTTTTCGCCGGCGAAGATTTCCAACCATTCGATTTCTTTTTTCCCACCGTAAGCTCTCTTCACTGCTTCATCAAATACTATCTTACTTGCCCGCCATATATCCGGACCTGTACCATCCCCTTCAATAAAAGGAATGATTGGATTATCCGGCACTTGCAGCCTGCCGCTCGCGTAGACAATTTTTTCGCCTCTTTGCGGCAGCGAAAGTTTTTCATAAGAAGTCATGTTTATCCTCCCAACGCGGCTCAGCCGCAACTAAAAATGTCACGAATTATCCCGAACGTCCCGTGTACTCCCATAGAGGATTTCCAGCAAGCGCCAATCCTAATTGGACTTAATCTGTATCTCGAAAAACACCCTCGGGAAAACGAGCACCAACTTTGAATTCTGTACGAGGAAGTTGTGTCTTCATTCCTATGTCAAGCCAAGTTCAGAAACCGTTCATCTCTGGCTGATCGGCACAAAGTGTTGATCACGTTTTCCAACATAGTCTGACAACGGCCTTATAAGGCGATTATCCGAATATTGTTCCATAATATGAGCAGTCCAACCTGAGACTCGGCTTATCGCAAAGATGGGAGTGTAAAGATCGATAGGGATACCGAGATAATAATAGGTTGATGCTGAATAGAAATCCACGTTCGGCACCAAACTCTTCTCCTTTTTCATTATTGCTTCGATCTTCTCCGACATTTCGAACCATTTTAGATTATCAATCGTCTCGGCCAGCTGCTTTGAAAATTTCTTCAAATGTTTTGCACGGGGATCTTCGACCCTGTAAACCCGGTGCCCAAAACCCGGCACTTTCTTTTTGCCCGCCAGCAGACTCTGCAAATATTTTTCTACGTTGTCCATTGTCTTGATTTCAAGAAGCATCTTCATGACTTCTTCGTTTGCGCCGCCATGGAGAGGTCCTTTTAGAGTTCCGATTGCAGAAGTAACACCAGAATAAATATCGGACAGAGTAGCCACCGTCACTCTTGCGGAAAACGTAGAGGCATTAAACTCGTGATCGGCTTGAAGGACCAGGGCGCAATCCATAGTTTTTGTCGAGGTGTCGCCGGGTGGTACACCGTTCAACATATAAAGAAAATTCGCGGAATGCCCAAGCGAACCATCCGGCTTCGAATAGTCACCTGTTTTCCGAAACGTGTGGAAGTTAGCCACAATGGTGGGCATCTTCGCAACAAGCCTGATCGACTTTCGCAGGTTAGCCTCGGGTGAATTATCCTTTGCCTCTTCGTCAAAAATACCCAAATACGAAACCGCCGTTCGAAGCACATCCATCGGATCGGCAGTTTTCGGGACACCTCTCAAGAACTCAATGACCTGGCTCGGCAGGCTCCTGTTCGCCGCAAGTTCCTTTTGGAGTTTACTTAGTTCATCCTTTCTGGGAAGCCGACCGTACCATAAAAGGTAAACTACCTCTTCGAAAGTTGCGTTCGTCGCAAGCTCGTCTATGTTTATCCCGCTATAAACAAGTTCGCCCTTCAGTCCATCGATGAAGCAAATCTTGGATTGGCCGGCCACGATTCCATCCAGACCTTTTGAGAATGCAGCCGACGGTTTGGTTGCGCTGATGGTTTCAGACATTATGGTGAGATTCCTTCCTCTGTTGTGAAAAAAATTTAGCGGAATTCAAACGTATAATCAATAATCCAGGGAAAGAATTCTTCTGTAAGTTGAAGTATTTTCTATGATCGACTCGGCAACTCTAGTCTGATGGTCGTAATGAAGAGCAGCTTCAGTTTGCGCCGCGTCCCCCCTGAATCTGCCGATAATTTCGGCGGTCAAATATTCTGAAATCTCCTTGGAACTCTTGTTGAATAATCCCTCTTCATCGCTCTTTACTCTATCTGCAATTGAAGACAAGTCCTTGTATATCGACTCATCGTAGTTGGAAGTAGACGCCAATTTGCGCGCATCCCCCACAGCCTGATCAAGAGAGGAGGCATACGTGAATTTATTCTTCTCGATAAAGCGTTTGAAACTGTTCAACACTTCGGGCCGGGCGGTGAAATCCTGTGAAATCGAATCATGCTCCGCGCGAAATTGTGTCGCGAAGTTAAAAAAGTAACCGCCGCGCATGAGCTGTTGAACGTAGTCGGAATTCTCCAGTCCGGTCACCGTGCTGTCGGGAGAAATCCCGCCTAATTCGTACACCGGACGACCATCCAGCGTTTTAAATTCTTTCCTAAGGCTGTCCGGGGTGACGGCATCTTCCCCGTCGCGGCGCCGTTCGTAATCTATTTTTTGAATGCATCTGCCGCTCGGCGTATAATATCTTGCGGTCGTCATCTTTAGCTGCGCATCGTATCCCAGCGGAAGAATTGTCTGTACCAATCCCTTTCCGAATGTATTCGTCCCGATAATTACCGCCCTGTCCAAATCCTGCAGAGCCCCGGTTACTATTTCGCTGGCACTCGCACTGTTTCCGTTCACCAAGACTACCATCGGAATATCCGGAGCTATCGGATCCTGATCTGACGTATATTTCTTGTCGGAAGAAGGATCCCTCCCCTTGGTCATTACGATCAAACTTCCTTTAGGGACAAAAAGCTCGACGATATTTACTGCAGATTCCAACAGTCCTCCCGGGTTGTTTCTCAAATCCAGAATCAAACCCTTAAGGCTAGCCCGTGCCATCAAATCCGTCAAAGCATTTTTTACTTCTTCATCGGATCCCCGTGAAAATTGATCCAGCTTTATGAATCCGATATTGGAATCGACTACACCGTAGTACGACACAGATTTCAACCTGATTTCCGATCTCACGAGAACCACATCAAAAGGCTTCTCCTCACCTTCCCTTTTTATTCTCAGCTTGAGCTGGGAACCGGGTTCCCCTCGTACCATGTCGCTGACTTCATCGATTTTGATTTTGTTCACATCGGACGTATCTATCATGAGTATCTGGTCGCCGATCCTTAATCCCTGTCTCTGTGCGCTGTAGCCATCAAAGACGCCGGTTATTATCACTTTGCCGTTGGCGGTTCCGATCGTCACCCCGATCCCGCCGTATTTGCCTGTCGTGAGCAAATCAATCTCGCCGCTGTTTTGCTTATCCATGTAAACAGTATAGGGATCAAGCGACGAGAGCATCGCGTCGATTCCTTTCCGCATGAACTGACCCGGCGAAACAGGGTCGACGTAATTTTCGATGACGTCCTTATACACATTTCCGAACAGATCGATACTCTGTTTGACCTCGTAGAAGGTATCACTGTTCTTGACAGCAACAAACCCTATGCTTGTTCCAAGAAACAAAACTAGCGTAACAAAGAAAACTTTACGGCGCATTTGTTTTAACCCTTTTAATTCTGTTCATTACATTTTGAAATATCTTTTCAGAAAGATTGTCAATCGATTCTCTTCCGTCGACGGTGACAAACTTATCCGGTTCTTCCTTTGCGCAATAAGCAAATCCGTCAATGACCCTGTGAAAAAACTCGCTTTCTCCTTTTTCCATTCTGTCCGCAGCTCTGCCGGATGAAGCCATGCGTTCGAAGGCAGTTTTCAAGTCCAGCGTGAAAAGGAAAACCACATCTGGGATAACGTTTTGCGTCGCAAAGTGGTTCACGGTCTTTATTTCAGACACCGGAATTCCTCTGCCGAACCCTTGATAGGCGATCGAAGAATAAAAGTACCGATCTATGATCACTGCCTTTCCGCCTCTAAGCGCCGGCAATATTTTTTCATGCGTCAGCTGGGACCTGCTTGCACTGAAGAGCAGAAACTCGGCAATCGGGCTTACCTTTAAGTCTGACCGGTGCAGGAGTAATTCTCGAACTCCTTCGCCAAGAGGAGTCCCGCCGGGCTCGCGCAAAATTACGTTCGATATTCCTTCGCCATTAAGCCGTTTCGAAAGAAGTTCTGCCTGTGTCGTCTTGCCGCTGCCGTCGATCCCTTCAAATGCAATCAGCATCCTATAAAATAACTTCAGCGGGATGTTTTTCCAATCGTAACTTGAAATGCTTTCGCGAGGAAATGAGGGGATTTCGTTGAGTAAACTTCCGGACCATAACAAGAACGACCAGCACCTGTTATGACCGCAAAGACGGCCAACACATCTACCGTCATTTTCCTATCACCTTTCTTAACACAGGTCCCGTCCTTGATTCTTTGACCCCAATTATTTCTTCAGGTGTTCCTGCAGCAACTACTTTTCCTCCAGCTTCGCCTGCTTCCGGTCCTAAGTCGATAACGTAATCGGCACACTTGATGACATCTAAGTTGTGTTCGACAACGATGATACTGTTCCCATGATTGCGCAGATCAAACAAGACTTCGAGCAGCTTTGCAATCTCCTCGAAGTGCAATCCAGTTGTCGGTTCATCGAGGATAAAGAGCACCTCACTCCCGCTGCTCCCGGCTATGTATTTCCCCAAGGAGTCTTTGTTCACAGCGTAGGGAGAAAGATAACTTGAAATCTTCAGACGCTGTGCCTCCCCGCCGGATAACGTTGACAATCTCTGACCTAATTTCAGATAGCTTAATCCGACGCGGTCAAGCAGCGTTAGACGTTTGAGGACATCCTTGTTATCTTTTCCCGGAGAGGTCGACTCAGAAAAGAATTCTTTAGCCTCAGCCACGGTGAGATCAAGAATGTCGGCAATACTCTTCCCTTTATATTTTATTTCCAATGCTTCCGAACCATACCTTTTGCCCCGGCATACTTCGCATTCGAGGGAAACGTCCGCGAGGAACTGCATCTCAACCACCTGCACGCCTTCGCCGTTGCAGGCCTCGCACCTTCCGCCCCAATCAACATTGAAAGAAAAGTAGCTCGCATTTAATCCTCTTTCCCTCGCTAGCGGCGTCCTCGCAAAAATTTCGCGAACCGGATCGAACGCACCGCTATAAGTTGCCACATTCGATCTCGATATTCTCCCGACCGCACTCTGATCGACAAGCTCGACGGACTGAGGGAAATAATCGAACACAATCTCCTTAGCACTATTAGAAGATAGCTTGACGTTTTCGGAAGAATTGCGAAAGTGGTCTGTTGAGAATTCTTCCTTCAGCGCATCATAAAGGATGTCGTAAACGAGTGTGCTCTTCCCAGATCCGCTGACGCCGGTTATACAAACAAAGGAATACAGCGGAATATCGACATCAACATTAACGAGATTATGAAGGTTTGCACCACGAACATGAATGAACTTGTCGACAGGTTTTCTTCTCTTTGGCAAAGGAATTTCCTTTTCGCCGCGCAGGTATTTTCCGGTTATCGAGGTTTTGGATTTGAGAAGCCCGGCAAAAGGCCCTTCGTACATAATCTCCCCTCCAAGCGCCCCCGAGCCCGGTCCAAGATCGATGACATGGTCCGCGTTTCTCATCATCTCGGCATCATGTTCCACAACAATCACGGTATTTTGATAAGACCTGAGATTCTTCAAAATGGAAACCAGCCGATCCATATCGCGGGGGTGCAAGCCTATGCTCGGTTCGTCGAGAATATATGTCGTTGCCACCAAAGTGGATGCAAGACTCGTCGATAAATTTACGCGCTGCGCTTCGCCGCCCGATAAAGTGGACGATAACCTGTCGAGCGTCAAATATCCCAGACCGATTTCATATAAATAACCAATCCTCTTTCGAATCTCGTCAAGCACTTGCGCGGCAATCACGGCATGCTCCCCTTCGAGTTGAACCAATTCAAAAAACTTACGTGCACGATCCACTGTCATTGCGACAACTCCGGGAAGATTTTTCCCGTCGATTTGAACGGCAGCTGCCTCCGGTCGAAGCCGTCCGCCATTGCACGAATGGCAAACCACGTATCCACGATATTTATCGAGAAAGTATCTGACCGAGAACGAACGAGATTTCTTCTCCAGGTTTTTCACGAAGCCGTATAAACCGATGAATTCTTTGTCTCCCTTGATCAAAAAGTTAAATTCATCTTCAGTGAGTTTGTTAATAGGAATGTCCAGTCTAATCTTCCCTTTGCTTGCTGCTTTCAAAAGCGACCGTCTGTAGATATCAAAGGCAGGTGCCGACACCAAACTTATGCCTCCCTCAAGGACACTCAAGAAAGGGTTTGCCACAGCCTTGTTCCAGTCGTAACCTATGACGGTGCCAAAACCCTGACATTCCGGACATGCCCCATAGGGATTATTAAAGGAAAACAATCGAGGCTCCGGTTCAAGGTATGATCTGCCGCAGTTTGAGCACTCGAGCCTGCTGGAGAACTTATGAACCTCCCGTGCATCGACATCGTAGACGTAAATGCTTCCCGCACCATTTAAGAATCCCTGTTCACACGCTTCCGTGATCCTTTCGTCGCTATCATGGGCAACAACTCTATCCGCGAGGACAAGAAAATCACCAAGAGGCGCGAACGAAGCCGTGTTCGCGTCGATAACTTCGCCTGGTTTTTCTAGTTCAGCAAATCTGTAGAAGCCGCGCCTCTTCAGCTCCTGAACGTTTCTCCTGTAATCATTATTTTTGAAATCAAAAAAAATATATAACCTCCTATTTTTCAGGCGATTATTTATGAAATTCAAGATCGACTGAGGGGTGAACTTAATAACAGGAATTCTGCAATTGAGACAGACTACTGTTCCGGCCCTTCCGTAAAGCAGACGCAGATAATCATAGATCTCAGTCATGGTGGCTATTGTAGAGCGAGGATTTCTGCTTAAGCGTCTTTGTTCGATGGCGACCGTCGGGGAAATCCCGCGTATGCTGTCGACATCGGGTCTTTCCATTCGCTCGAGAAACTGTCTCACGTAAGCCGAAAGGCTTTCGATATATCTTCTTTGCCCTTCAGCGTAAATGGTATCAAATGCCAAACTTGATTTACCGCTCCCTGACGGCCCTGTCACGACAGTAATTTTTCCTTTGGGGATTCGCACCACAAGGTTCTTTAGGTTATGCGTGCGCACCCCTTCTAGTACGATTTCATTTTCCGACAAGGTTTCTCTTATTTCACTCTGCGCCATGATCTATACGGTTCCATCCGAGAATTATTTAAGACAACATAATTTAATAAACGTACGGCAATCTTTCTTCGCACACTTTTGGACTCTAAGCGTGCGAGCATCCGGCCGTCAGCTCGTGGAACCGACTCAAAATTGTTTCAACAGCTGACTTCTCCTGACTTCCCGGCAAGTGCCCATATCTGAACAAGTCGAACTGCATTTCCACTCAAGGTCTGTGAACAGTAACCACCTTATGACTGCTGGAGTAAATTCAACAGAGTGGGAACCATCTTGCCTTGAAAGCCAGGCCGTCAAAAATTATATTTCATCGTGAAATTTAGATCGCCTGTCCTGTCACTGCGAACACGGAGTGCCGCGGTGGTCGGGCTTATTTTGTTTGCTGCAGGAATCCTGATCACCTACTTTAACTCTGTCACTGCTCAGAGAATGGAACTTCGCGACTCCCAGACCGATGCGGAGCTGATGGCCGCGGAATTCAACTTAACTTCGAGCTCCTCTCAAGAGGCGGATATCCAGACTCTCATGACAAATGCAAATTTAGCTCTCAGACTAAATCACGATGTGCAATCTGTAGGGTTCTACAGAAAAGTAGGCCCCGATTCGGTCTCTTTGGTCGCTTTGGTCGGGAGAGACTTGTCTGACGGCGAGGTCGACTATGCAAAGTCAGGTCTAAAAAAGGATATGTCCTCGTCCTTTGTGATTTTGGATTATTCACTTTACTACTATTCGAAACTCTTTCAAAGTGACAACAAGGTTTGGGGATATGCCCTCATCAAAATATCATTGGAAGATGTGCGCCAAATTGTTCTGCGAAACTGGATAACCGGAGTCGGGATTACATCGGTCGTCAGCTTTGTATCGTCTATACTTCTTCTTTTTGCAATTCGATTGACTTTCTTGCGTCCCTTTGGTGATCTTGCAAACGCTATGCGCGAGGCTGCCGCAGGCAAGATGGATACTCGATTATCTATAACTTCCGGCACCGAGTTTAGAGACCTCTCCTCGATTTTCAACCGGATGATGAACGAATTGCAGAAGGCTCACGAGATCATAAGATCAGAAGTCAAACAACGCGAGGATTACAATTTGCGTCTTCAAAACGAGATCTCGATTGCGATCGACGCCTTGCATGAAAAAAGCAGCGAGATCATCTCTTTACAGGAAAAACTTCGGACATTTGAATCGCAGGCCGCGCTTGGAAAAATCGCTTCCAAATTGGCACACGAACTAGGGAGCCCGCTGAATGCGATATACACTTCTGTTCAATTACTCATGGAAAACGAGCTTCCCCAAGATGAGAAGAAGAAATTGACCGTCATCGAGCGGCAGGTCGAATCCATGATTGGTATCATTAACAGTCTTCTGCAGGCGCGTAAGATAGCGATGCCCGCGAAGCAGGATGTCGTCGTAAGTGACCTCGTCGAGGAAACGAGGATTGTCATGGAGCCGCGATTAAAGGGAAAACCGATCGAATTAAATATCAAGATTGAGAACCGGCACACAATGATTAATGCCGATCATGTGCAGGTGCAGCAGGTGCTGATAAACCTCCTGAATAACTCAATCGAATCAATAGAGACAAAAAACAAATCGGCCTCACCAGGCCGGATAGAGCTTGATGTACACGAGGATTTAGATTTCAGAATGTCTGATTCAGGGTACCCGAATATTCGCTTCGATGTCTCAGACAATGGCTGTGGCGTTCCACAGGAAATTGTTCCTCAGCTTTTCAACGACTTCATTGACAGCAAGAAACCTAACGGAAACGGGATCGGTCTTGTCATCTGTAAGGAGATCGTGGATAAACACGGCGGAAAGATATTTTTATCGCGAAATTCAAAGACTGGTTCTGCATTCTCGGTGATATTGCCAACCGTGAAGATAAAAAATGTGACAGCATAGCATAAACCGGGCTTGATGTGAAAGAAAAAATTGCTGTAATAGACGATCATGCGGACTCGCTCGAGATTCTTCGTGAAGCCTTATCGCCGACTTATGAGGTGGAAACATTCTCTGATCCGGTAGAAGCCTTGAACAAAATAAAAACCGGATCGTTTTCCAGCGTCGTTACCGATGTGATGATGCCAAAGTTGAACGGCGTCGAATTAATGAAGAAAATAATTGAAATCTCGCCTAACCTGCCTGTAATCTTAATCACCGCGTTCGGCACTCTTGACGAGGCCGCAAACACGATCAAATCCGGAGCATTCGATTACCTGAGCAAGCCGCTGAATCTCAATGAGATAAGGCTCGTCGTATCAAACGCTGTTTCGCATTTCAAAGCAGCGGCGGTAACATCAAAAATTGAAGGCGAGCATGTAAAAGAGGTAAACGTTTCGAATGTCGTTGGGAAGAGCGAAAAAATGCTCCGGGTATTTAAAGTAATCGGGCGTGCGGCCCCGACCAACTCGAGCATCCTGATCGAAGGAGAAAGCGGAACTGGAAAGGAAGTTGTCGCACGATCTATACATTTGAACAGCCCTCGAGCCGGCAAACCGTTTATCCCGATCAGCGTCGCAGCCATACCCGAACAACTTCTCGAAGCTGAACTCTTTGGACACGAGAAAGGTGCATTCACCGGTGCGCTTTTTGCCAGAGACGGATTATTCACCGATGCCGAAG
>Ga0335081_10000098_pt1 | contig 171785 bp, 172 predicted proteins | sample Lox_Sample_35_FD_206713 | JGI IMG/M metagenome (GOLD analysis project Ga0335081, IMG submission 206713) | Soil microbial communities from Loxahatchee National Wildlife Refuge, Florida, United States - Lox_Sample_3.5 | ecosystem: Environmental > Terrestrial > Soil > Wetlands | place: USA... | reverse complement strand
GGGTGGGGTGGCTGAGCAGGCGTCACCCCACCCCGGCGCGCGGCGCGCGCCGACCCTCCCCCTGCAGGGGAGGGTGAGCGCAGGCGCCGCACTTTGTGACTCGCCTCAACAATGTCATTTCTCGAGCTGCACGAACTCACCAAGCGCTACGGCGACCACACGGCGGTCGATCGCCTCACGCTGTCCGTGCAGCAGAGTGAATTCGTCTCCCTGCTCGGGCCGTCCGGCTGCGGCAAGACCACCACGCTGCAGATGATCGCCGGCTTCGTCGCGCCGAGCGCGGGCGCGATCGCGCTTGCCGGCCGCGACCTGCTCGCCGTCAAGCCGAACCGGCGCGGCCTCGGCGTCGTCTTCCAGAGCTATGCGCTGTTTCCGCACATGACGGCGGCGCAGAACGTCGCCTTCGGCCTCGAGATGCAGGGCGTCGGCCGCACCGAGCGCGACAAGCGGGTCGTCGATGCGCTCGCGCTGGTCGGCCTCTCGGGCTTCGCGGATCGCCATCCGCGAAGACTCTCCGGCGGCCAGCAGCAGCGCGTCGCGCTCGCGCGCGCGCTCGTCATCCGCCCGCACATCCTGCTGCTCGACGAGCCGCTGTCGAATCTCGACGCCAAGCTGCGCGAGGAGATGCAGATCGAGCTGCGGACGATCCAGCGCACCGTCGGCACCACCACCATCCTGGTGACGCACGACCAGGCCGAGGCAATGGCGCTGTCCGACCGCATCGTGATCATGAACCACAGCCGCGTCGAGCAGATCGCGGCGCCGCAGCACGCCTATGAGCGGCCCGCCACCCCGTTCGTCGCAAGGTTTCTCGGCAAGACCAACGAGCTCGCCGGGTCGGCGCGCGCCGAGGGCGGCGAGACGATCGTCACCATCGGCCCCGCGCGCTGGAGCCATTCGCGCGCGAAGCCGGGGCCAATCATCGCCGCGGTGCGCCCCGAGAAGATCGCTTTCGCGGCGCCGGCGGCCGACCGCTTCGCCGGCGTCGTCAAGACCCGCATCTTCCAAGGCAATCACTGGCTCTATCGCGTCGCGACGAGTGCGGGCGACATCTTCGTCATCCGGCAGAACACGGGCGACGACATGCCCGCCGAGGGCGAGCAGGTCGCGCTGGTGTGGCGCGCCGAAGACATGACGGTGCGCGGCGCATGAGCGGATCGAGCAAAAAAGACCGTACGAGGCGCCTCGCGCCCGCCGCCGTGCCGTGGCTGCTGAGCCTGCCGGCGCTCGCCCTGTTCGCCGCCGTCCTCGTCATCCCGCTCGTCATGACCGTGCTGCTCTCGTTCCACGACTGGAGCCAGTACGGCGGCATCAAACCGGTCTTCATCCTGAAGAACTGGCGCGAGATCTGGTCCGACCCCTATTACGCCGAGATGTTCCTGCGCACCTTCCGCATCGCGGTGCTGGTCACCCTCACCACGGCTTTCGTCGGCGCGCCGGAAGCCTACATCCTCAACCGCATGCGGCCGCCCTGGCGCGGCCTGTTCGTCCTCGTCCTGCTCGGGCCGCTGCTGATCTCGGTCGTCGCCCGCACGCTCGGCTGGGCGCTGCTGTTCGGCGGCCGCACCGGCGTCGTCAACGAGGCGCTGCTGCGGCTGCACGTCATCTCGGCGCCGATTCCGTTCATGTTCACCGAGACCGGGATCGTGATCGCGCTCGCGCATGTGCTGATGCCGTTCATGGTGCTCGCCGTGTGGGCGGCGCTGCAGCGCCTCGATCCGCAGATCGAGAACGCCGCCGCCTCGCTCGGCGCCGGCCATCTCACCATCCTGCGCCGCGTGATCCTGCCGCAGATCGTGCCCGGCATGCTGTCGGGCGGCATCATCGTGTTTGCGCTCGCGGCGAGCGCGTTTGCGACCCCGGCGATCATCGGCGGGCGGCGCCTCAAGGTCGCGGCGACGCTCGCCTATGACGAGTTCCTCAACACGCTCAACTGGCCGCTCGGCGCCGCCGTCGCCGTGCTGCTGCTCGCCGTCCTCGTTGCGATCGTCGTCGCCGCCAACCGCCTGATCGAGCGCCGCTACGCCGAGGTGCTCGGATGAGCCGCAATGGCCCGCTCGCGCTCGCCTTCCACGCCGCCTTCGTGGTCTTCATGCTGGCGCCGATCATCGTCGTCTGCATCGTCGCGTTCACGCCCGAAGGCTATCTCTCGTTCCCGACCCACGGCCTGTCGCTGCGCTGGTTCCGCGCGATCGCCGACTATCCCGAATTCATCAATGCCTTCTGGCTTAGCATCGGCCTCGGCGCGCTCTCCGCGACCATCGCGCTCGCGGTCTCGGTGCCGGCCGCGCTCGCGATCGCGCGCCATCGCTTTGCCGGGCGCGAGGCCGTCGGCACGCTGTTCATGTCGCCGCTGATGATCCCCAACGTGGTGCTCGGCATCGCCTTCTTGCGCTTCTTCACCGAGATCGGCCTCGGCGGCAGCTTCACGGGTCTCGTGCTCGCCCACATCATCTTCGTCTTCCCATACGCCCTGCGGCTCACCCTCGCCTCGGCGACCGGCATGGACCGCGCGATCGAGCAGGCCGCGATCTCGCTCGGGGCGAGCGAATGGACCCTGTGGCGCCGCATCACCGTGCCGCTGATCCTGCCCGGCCTCGTCTCCGGCTGGGCGCTCGCCTTCATCCAGAGCTTCGACGAGGTGACCATGACGGTGTTCGTCGCGGCGCCCGGCACCGAGACCCTGCCGGTGCGCATGTTTCTCTACATCCAGGATAATATCGACCCGCTGGTGACCTCGGTGTCGGCGAGCGTGATCGCGATCACCGCATTGGCGCTGGTCGCGCTCGATCGCCTCTACGGCCTCGAGCGCCTCCTGTCGGGCCACGCCGGCGAGAGATAGGAAAGCGGGATGGCGCGCGACTACGACATCGCGGTGATCGGCGGCGGGCTCGTCGGCGCGGCGATCGCCTGGGGGCTCGCGCGCGAGAAGCAGTGCGTCGTCCTCCTCGACGAGGGCGACATCGCCAAGCGCGCCTCGCGCGGCAACTTCGCCCTCGTCTGGGTGCAGAGCAAGGGCCTCGGCCTGCCCGACTATGTCGGCTGGACCATCCGCTCCTCCGACCAGTGGCCGCGCCTCGCCGCGGAATTGCAGGAGCAGACCGGCCTCGACGTCTGCTTCGAGCGCCCCGGTGGCTTCGCGCTCGCGTTGTCTGAGGCCGAGCTTGCCGCACGTGCCGCCACCATCGAGCGCATCCACCGCCAGCCCGGCGTGCCGACATTCGCCGTCGACATCCTCGATCGCGCCGCGATCGAGAAGCTGCAGCCGGGCATCGGCCCCGCCGTCGTCGGCGGCAGCTTCTGCCCGCTCGACGGCCACGTGAACTCGCTGCGCCTGTTTCGCGCCTTCCACCTCGCCACGACGCAGCTCGGCGTCGACTATCGCCCGAGCCATACGGTGCGCGGCATCAAGTACGCGTCCGGCGGCTTCCGCATCGCCACCTCGGCCGGCGAGGTGCGCGCCGGCAAGGTCGTGCTCGCCGCCGGCAACGCCAATGCGACGCTCGCCGCGATGGTCGGCCTGCACGCGCCGATGCGCGGCAACCACCGCGGCCAGATCGTCGTCACCCGCCGCATGCCCCGCTTCCTGCGCCATCCCGTCGTGACGGTCCGCCAGACCGACGAGGGCACGGTGATGATCGGCGATTCCTACGAGGATGCGAGCGACGATGCGCGCCTGACGCTCGCGATCAGCGCCGTGATGGCCGACCGCGCGCGGCGCATGTTCCCGATCCTCGAGAACGCGACGGTGGTGCGCACCTGGTCGTGCCTGCGCGTGATGCCGCAGGACGGCTTTCCGATCTACGACCAGTCGGAGCAATGCCCGGGCGCCTTCGTCGCCTGCTGCCATTCCGGGGTCACGCTCGCGGCCAACCACGCCTATGATCTCGCTCCCATGATCGCGCGCGGCGCGCTCGACGCCGAGCGCCTCGCGCCCTTCTCGGCCCGGAGGTTCCATGTTCAAAAGGCTGCCTGAGGTCGCGGGCGCGACCGTCGCGATCACCATCGACGGCGCGCCGTTCAACGCGCGCGCAGGCGACAGCGTCGCCGCCGCCCTGCTGCTCGCCGGCCGCGCCGCCTGCGGCACCACGGCGGTGAGCGGCAAGAAGCGTGCGCCCTACTGCCTGATGGGCATCTGCTTCGAATGCCTCGTCGTCGTCGACGGCGAGGGCGCGCGCCAGGCGTGCCTCGTGCCGGTGCGCGACGGCATGCGCATCGAGACGCAAAGCCCAAAGACGGAGCCCGCCGCGTGACCCCCTCAGAGCCATCCCCCGGCCACGAGCACGGCGCCAGCGCTCCCTCTCCCCCTTCAGGGGGAGAGGGTCGGGGTGAGGGGGCGCCTCCGCGAGTCGCTGCCGCCGACGTATCTCGCGGTGACTCAGCGCCCCTCACCCCAACCCTCTCCCCACCCAAGTCGGGCTTGCCCGACTTGGGCACCAATAATGCCGAACTCGGGCAGGCCCGAGTTCGGGTGCGGGAAGAAGGAGCGCGGATTCAGAGCGACTACGACGTCGTCATCGTTGGCGCCGGGCCCGCCGGCCTCGCCGCCGCCGCCACCACCGCGCCCGCCGGCCTCGCGACCCTAGTGCTCGACGAGAACGCGGGCCCCGGCGGCCAGATCTACCGCGCCATCACGTCAACGCCGGTGCAGAAGCGCGACATCCTCGGCCCCGACTACTGGCAGGGCGAGGACCTCGTCGCGCGGGCGCGCGCGAGCGGCGCGACCTTCGTGCACGGCGCGACCGTCTGGAGCCTCGACCGTGACCGGCAGATCGTCGTCTCGATCGGCGGCGCGTCGCACGGCCTGTTCGCGCGCCGCGTCGTTCTCGCGACCGGCGCGCTCGAGCGCCCGTTTCCGATTCCGGGCTGGACGCTGCCCGGCGTGATGACGGCGGGCGCCGCGCAGACGCTGCTCAAGGCGTCCGGCGTGATCCCCGACGGCCGTCTCGTGCTCGCCGGCACCGGGCCGCTCATCTGGCTCATCGCCGCGCAGATCCTGCGCGCCGGCGGCGCCATCGAAGCCATGCTGGACACGACGCCGAAGGCAAACTTCCGCCGCGCACTCGCGCATGCGCCGCGCTTCGTCGCCTCGCCCTATTTCGCCAAGGGCCTCGCGCTGCAGCGCGAGGTGCGGCGCAAGGTCAAGGTCATCCGCGGCGTCACCGCGCTGCGCGCGCTTGGCGACGACGCCCTGCACGAGGTCGCCTTCGCGCGCGGCGGCGGAGCCGAGGAGCACATCGCCGCCGACACGCTGCTGCTGCACCAGGGCGTCGCCCCCAACGTCAACTTGGCGATGGCGGCCGGCGTCGCCCACCGCTGGGACGCGCGCCAGCTCTGCTTCGTGCCGGCCCTCGACGCCGACGGCAACTCGTCCGTGCCCGGCATCGCGGTCGCGGGCGACGGCGCCGGCATCGGCGGCGCGCTCGCCGCCGCCGAGCGCGGCCGGCTTGCCGGCATGGCGGCGGTGCGCGCGCTCGCCTCGGAGCGCGCGCCCGGCGCGGCGGAGACGCAGGCGGCGCGACGCGCGCTGCGCCGCGCCGAACGCGGCCGCGCCTTTCTCGACATTCTGTTCGCGCCGGCCGCCGCGTTCCGCCTGCCGGCGGGCGATACCATCGTGTGCCGCTGCGAGGAGGTCACGGCCGCGCAGATCGCCGAGACCATGAGCCTCGGCGTCGAGGGGCCGAACCAGCTCAAGGCCTTCCTGCGCTGCGGCATGGGTCCGTGCCAGGGCCGGATGTGCGGCCTGACGGTGAGCGAGCTGATTGCGCAAGCGCGCGGCGTCGCGCCCGACGCCGTCGGCTACTATCGGCTGCGCCCGCCGGTGAAGCCGATTCCGCTCAAGGAGCTCGCCGAGATGCCGCAGACCGAGGCGGCTGTGAACGCGGTCGTGCGCGGATGACGCGCACGGCCGACGCGATCGTCATCGGCGGCGGCCTGCACGGCTGCTCGACCGCGCTGCATCTCGCGCTGCGCGGGCTCGAGCCTCTCGTCATCGAGAAGGATTATGCGGGCCGTCACGCCTCCGGCGTCAATGCCGGCGGCGTGCGCCAGCTCGCGCGCAACCTCGCCGAGGTCCCGCTCGCCGTCGCCTCGATGGAGCTGTGGGAGCGCATCGAGGACCTGGTCGGCGATAGCTGCGGCTTCGAGACCCACGGCCAGGTGCTGGTCGCCGAAAGCGAGGAGGAACTCGGCAAGCTCAAGGCGCGGGTCGATGACCTGCGGCTGCGCGGCTTCACCCACGAGGAGCTGATCGACCGCACCGAGCTCAAGCGCCTGCTGCCCGCCGTCGCCGACCACTGTCCGGGCGGCGTGGTGTCGCGCCGCGACGGCGCCGCCGATCCGTTTCGCACCACGCAGGCATTTCGCCGCCAGGCGATTGCGCGCGGCGCGACCGTCGCCGAGGGCGTGCGCGTCACCGGTCTCAAGCGCCGCGGCGCCACCTGGCACGTCGCGACCGACCAGGGCGAGTATCAGGCGCCGGTCGTCGTCAACGCCGCCGGCGCCTGGGCGGGCCGCATCGCCGCCATGGTCGGCGAGCAGGTGCCGCTCGAGGTGATCGCGCCGATGCTGATGATCACCGCGCGCCTGCCGCGCTTCATCGATCCGGTGGTGATCCTGCGCGGCCGCAAGCTCTCGTTCAAGCAGCTCGCCAACGGCACCGTGGTGATCGGCGGCGGCCATCTCGCCAAGCCCTATCCGGACGAGAACGCTACCGTGCTCGATTGGGGCAGGCTCGCGATCAGCGCGCGCACCGTGTGGGAGCTGTTTCCGGTGATGCGGTCGACGACCATCGTGCGCGCCTGGGCCGGCATCGAGGCGCGCATGCCGGATGAGATCCCGGTGATCGGAAAGAGTGACGTGGCGGAGGGGTTGTTTCACCAGTTCGGCTTCTCGGCGCACGGATTCCAGCTCGGGCCCGGCGTTGGGGCGCTGATGGCGGATCTCGTGGTGACGGGGGCGACGAACTTGCCGATCGAGCCGTTTCGGGTGGGGCGGTTTGCGGGGGCAGCCGACGCTGGTTCGTAGGGTAGGCACGGCGCGGTCTTTGGCCTCACCGCGTGAGCAAAATCGCCGAAGCGCCGTGCCCACGCGGTGAGTCTATGCCATGGCGATTTTGCCCACCCTACCGCTTGTCGACGCGCTCACGCCGCATACGCCGCCGGCACTACCGGCTGCTTGTCCCAGTCGGCGACCGGATCGTAGCCCCACACCCAGTCGGAGCTGCCGTGCACGCTGCCGGTGCCGGCGGCGATCGACTGCTTCTGCGCGGCGGCGTCGCGCATGTGCTTGAAGCGGGCGTTGGAGAAGGAGAGCCGCTGCACGCCGTGCACGCGCGGGATGCGGACGCGCCGGAAATTGGCGAACGCCTGGGCGGGATCGGCGCAGGCCGCGAGCCAGCGCGCCAGGATGTACGCGTCCTCGAACGCCTGGCAGGCGCCTTGGCCGGCATTGGGCAGCATCGCGTGCGCGGCATCGCCGATCAGCTCGATGCGGCCGCGACCCCAGTTCTGCGTCAGCGGCCGCGTGAACAGGCCCCATTTCGAGCAGGCGGTGACGCGGCCGAGCAGACGGTCGAGGCGCGGCTCGGAATTGGGGAAGCTCGCCCGCATCTCGTCGGGATCGCCGCGGGTCGACCAGCCTTCCTCGACCCACTTGTCCGTGTCCTGCTGCGTGACGATGTTCACGAGCTTCTTGTCGCGAATGTAATAGGCAATGAGATGCCTGCCCGGCCCGACCCATTGGGTATGCCCGGTCGGCTCGAGCAGCTCGGCGGGCACGTCGCCCGCGTCGAGCAGGGCGCGCCACACCATCTGGCCCGTGTAGGTCGGGTTGTCGTCGCCGTAGAGCGCGTGGCGCACGACCGAGCGCACGCCGTCGGCGCCGATCACGGTGGCGGCCTCGATGCGCGCGCCGTTCTCGAAGGCGAGCACGGTGCAATTGCTGCGCTCCTCCAGCCCGGTCAGCCGGTGTCCGAGATGGATGGCGGCGCGGTCGAGCGGGCGCGCCAGCGCGTCGAGCAGGTCGGCGCGGTGAAACGAGTAGTAGGGGGCGCCGTAGCGCGCCGCCGCCTTCTTGCGGTCGTTGAACTCGAGGAATTCGCCGGTCAGCATGTTGCGCGTGTAGATGCCGGGCGATGCGTAGCCGACGGCCGCGATCGCGGCGCCGAGGCCGATCGCCTGCAGCGCCTTCATCGCCTGCGGGCTCGCGTTGACGGCGGCGCCGATCTCGCCCAGCGCCGGCGCCGCCTCGAACACCTCGGGCATCATCCCGAGGCTGCGTAGCGCATTCGCAGCCGCAAGCCCGGCGAGCCCGCCGCCGACGATCGCAATGTTGCAGCTTGACGGCATTCATTCCTCCAGGCGCGCGGTCCGCAATGATTGGCGCATGTCCTTGAGGGTGAGGCGGTACCTACTTTGCCGGGACATGGCTACTCGGCCGAAATCTTCGTCGCCGCGACGATCTTCGCCCAGAACTTCTGTTGCGTCGCGAGGTAGGCGGTGAGCTCCTCCGGCGAGGCCGGCCGGGCGTCGGCGCCGATGCGGGCGAAGGCCTGCTTGACCTCGTCGCTCGCCAGCGTCCGCGCCACCGCATCGCTGAGCTGCCGCCGGATCGCGAGCGGCGTCCCGGGCGGCGCGACGATGAAGTTGATCGAGGCGGTGACGAACCCGTCATACCCGCTCTCCTGCATGGTGGGAATCTCCGGCGCCAGCGCGTCGCGCTTCGCGCTCGTGACCGCAAGGCCGCGCAGGCGGCCGTCGCGGATGTACGGTAGCATCTGCGTCAACGCCGAGAAGAAGATGTTCACCTCGCCGCCGAGCAGGCCGGTCAGCGCCGGGCCGCCGCCGCGATAGGGAATGTGGCGCATGTCGATCTGCGCGCGCGCTTTGAGAAGCTCGCCCTCGATATGCGGCAGCGAGCCGGTGCCGGCCGAGCCGTAGCGCAGGACACCCGGCTCGGATTTCGCGAGCCGCACCAGCTCAGCGACGGAGCCGACCTTCAGCGACGGCTGCACGGTGAGCACCTCGGCGGTCTGCGACAGGCCCGCGACCGGCGTGAACGTGTCCGCCGTGTAGCCGGCATTCTTGTAGATCAGCGGCGCGATGAGCAGCGTGCTCGTGCTGCCCATGAACAGCGTATAGCCGTCGGGCTCGGCGGTGATGACCGACTTCGCCCCGATCGTGCCGCCGGCGCCGCCCGGCCGGTTCTCGACCACGACCGGCTGCCCGAGCACGGCCGCGAGCTTCTCCGACACCAGCCGCGCCATGATGTCCGGCGGCCCGCCCGCCGGCGACGAGACGACGAGCCGGACCGGCCGCTCCGGAAAGGCGTGCGCGGGGTGCGAGAAAAGCGGTGCAATGAGGAGGATGAGCGCGCTGATGATCTTGCGCATCGTGTCCTGTCTCGGCGCGCGTAGCCGCTTGGAGCCCGGCGGAATGCGGGGCATCGAGCCCGGCGAAAATTAGTTCATCAATGCGCAAGTTTGACAAGGGTCCACGGGATGCACCGCAACATCCGTCCGAGCGTATCGACGCGCAGATGCAGCGCGCCGCGCTGGCGCTCAGCCCGCAGATCCCGGCGCTCGACCGCGCCGAGCTCGCCGCCAACGCCGCCGAGAACTTCGACGCCGACCGGCCGTGGCAGAGCTACAAGGCGCGGCTGCCGGGCGGGCGTTGAGGTCCGAACCGGCGCCGATTCTGCGCACGACGCGGCGCCGGGATCAGCGGCGATCGCCCGCGCGCGTCGCCTCGGCGGTTTGCGCCGGCGCGCGATCGGATGGCGTGGCTGGATAGGAATATCCCTCGGCGCCCGCGAGCGCCTCGGCCACCGGTCTGTTGAATATGGTTGCGCCGATGTTGAGACCGGCCACCGCCAGCAGCGCGACCGCGAGGATGAGCTTGCGCATGACCTTTCCTCCATGAACGTGCGCCATGCGGACTGAGTCCGGCGCGCAGGCGGAAGGTTCATGGCGCTGCAACGTTTTTTCTCCAATGCCTGAGTGTGCGCATCGGGAAGTCGCAAACTAAGGTAGAGGATCTTTGTAAATCGTCCTCTTGTTGCACATCCGCATCCTCTTTCACACTCATGCGGGTTGATCGCGCACGGCGGACGCGAGACGCGCCTGGCCTGCACCCGCCTTGTTGCCGGAGATGCGCGCGACTAGCTTGAGCGTGCCGGGCGATTCCTGCCCCGGGGGACCCGTGATCGCGATGAAGTGCCCGAATTGCGAGCACGAGAATTCGGACACCGCCAAGTTCTGCGAGGAATGCGCCGCTCCGCTGGTGCGTGTCTGCGCGAACTGCGGCAGCCGGATGGCGCCCACCGCGCGGTTCTGCAACGAGTGCGGCCATCCGCTCACGCCGGTCGCCGACGACCCGCGCTTCGCCTCGCCGCGCAACTACACGCCGCAGTATCTGGTCAACAAGATCCTCACCACGCGGGCGGCGCTCGAGGGCGAGCGCAAGCAGGTCACGGTGCTGTTTGCCGACATCAAGGGCTCGATGGAACTTCTCGCCGACCGCGATCCCGAGGACGCGCAAAAACTGCTCGATCCCGTGCTCGAGCGCATGATCGAGGCGGTGCACTACTACGAGGGCACCGTGAGCCGGGTGATGGGCGATGGCATCTTCGCGCTGTTCGGCGCGCCGCTCGCGCACGAGGACCATGCGGTGCGCGCCTGTTTCGCGGCGCTGCGGATGCAGGAGAGCGTGGCGCGCTACGCCGCCGAGGTCGAGCGTGCGCACGGCATTCCGGTGGCGATCCGGGTCGGCCTCAATTCGGGAGAGATTCTCGTCTGCGCGATCGGCAATGACCTGCACATGGAGTACACGGTCGTCGGCCAGACCGTGCATCTCGCGGCGCGCATCGAGCAGATGGCCCGGCCGGGCACGATCCTCACCACCGCCAACACGCTGCGGCTCGCCGAAGGCTATGTCGCCACCCGCCATCTCGGGCTTTCGCCCGTGAAGGGGCTTGCCGACCCGGTGCCGGTCTACGAGCTGACCGGCCCCGGCCTCGCGCGCACGCGCCTGCAGGTCTCGGCCGGCCGCGGCCTCACGCTGTTCGTCGACCGCGAGGTCGAGATGGCGGCACTGCAGGACGCACTCGCGCGCGCTGCGCGCGGACAGGGCCAGGTGGTCTCGCTCGTCGGCGAACCGGGCATCGGCAAGTCGCGCTTGCTCTACGAGTTTCTCCACTCGCCGCCGACCGCGACCTGGCGCGTGCTGGAGAGCGGCTCGGCACTGCCCGGCAAGGCGCCGCCGGGGCTCCCGCTCATCGATCTGCTCAGGCGCTACTTCGCGCTCGAGGCCGCGACCGACGGCGCGCCAATGCGCGCCGTGCTGACCGCGAAGCTCAATGCTCTCGATCCCGCGCTCGAGCCGCTGGCGACGCCGCTGCTCGGCCTGCTCGATGCGGCGCTCGACGATCCCGAATGGGCCCGCCTCGATCCGCCGCAGCGCCTGCGCCGCAGTCTCGACGCCGCCGTGCGGGTCCTGGTGCGCGAGAGCGAGATCCAGCCGCTCCTCGTCGTGTTCGACGACGTCCAGTCCTCCGACTCGGTGACGCAGTCGCTGCTCGATGTGCTCGTCGACAGCCTCCCGCGTGCCCGCATCCTGCTGCTGGTCAGCCATCGTCCCGAGTACCAGCACCACTGGAGCGGCAAGAGCCACTTCCGGCCGCTCTACCTCGACGCGCTGCCCGACGACAGCGGCTACGCCATGCTCGCCGCGCTGCTCGGCAAGGACGCGCGGCTGCGCCAGCCCAAGGAGCTGGTGCTCGCCCGCACCGAGGGCAATCCATTCTTCATCGAGGAGAGCGTGCGCACGCTGGTCGAGACCGGGGTGCTGAGCGGCACGCGCGGCGCCTACCGGCTCGAACAGGATGCGCGCGCGATCGAGGTGCCGGCGACCGTCGAGGCGGTGCTCGCGGCGCGCATCGATCGGCTGCCGGCAAGCGAGAAGCGGCTGCTGCAATGCGCGGCCGTCGTCGGCAAGGACGTGCCGATGGCGCTGCTGCGCGCCGCCGCCGACCTCTCCGACGAGGCGCTGCGGCGCGACCTCGCCGCCTTGCAGGCCGCCGAGTTTCTCTATGTCGGCCGCTTCTTCCCCGATCCCGAATACACGTTCAAGCACGCGCTCACGCACCAGGTCGCCTACGGCAGCCTGCTGCACGACCGCCGGCGGGCGCTGCACCGGCGCATCGTCGAGGCGCTGCAGCGCGCGCATCCGGAGCCCGGTGCCGACGAGGTCGAGCTTCTGGCGCATCACGCGTTCAGCGGCGAGATGTGGCAGGACGCGGTGCGCTACTGCCGCCAGGCGGGCCTCGCCGCGGCGCGCCGTCCGGCGCACCGCGAGGCGGTCGTGCGCTTCGAGCAGGCGCTCGAGGCGCTCGCGCATCTGCCGGAAAGCCGCGAGCGCACCGAGCTTGCGATCGACATCCGCTTCGACCTGCGCAATTCGATGCACCCGCTCGGGCGTCTCGAGCGGCTGCTCGATCACATCCGCACCGCCGAGGCGCTGGCGATCGAGCTCGGCGACCGCCGCCGGCTCGGACGCGCCACGTCGTTCCTCTGCCAGTATCACCGGTTGATGGGCGATCTCGCCGCCGCGGTGCCGGCGGGAGAGCGGGCGATGGCGATCGCCCGCGAGCTCGACGATGTACCGCTGTCGATCGTCGCCACCACCCATCTCGGCCCGACGCTGACGGCGCGCGGCGATCATCGCCGCGCGGCCCAAATCCTCGCGGCAGGCGTCGAGGTGCTGCGCAACGAGATGGCAGGCGACGTGATGGGGACCACCGGCGTCACCTCGGTTTTCGCCCGCATCTACCTCGTCTGCTCGCTCGCCGAGCTCGGCGAGTTCGCAGCGGCGGCGCGCTACGCCGATGAGGCGATTGGCGTCGCGGAGCGTTCGGGCCACGTCTACAGCGTCGCCTTCGCCCATTACGGCGCCGGCACCGTGATGGCGCTGTGTGGCGACGTCACGCGCGCCATCCCAGCGCTCGAGCGCGGGCTCGAGCTGTGCCGCTCGTGGAACCTGCCGCTGATGCTGCCGCTGCTCGCCACCTCGCTCGGCCACGCCTATTGCCTCGCCGCCCGCCCAGGCGATGCCGTCGGCCTGTTGCAGGAGGCCGAGCAGCAGGCCGCCGCCATGCATCGCGTAGGCGGCCATGCCATGCTGGTGGTGCGCCTCGGCGAAGCGTATCTCGCAACGCTGCGCCGCGCCGATGCGGTGCGCTGCGCGCGCGAGGCGGTGGCGCTCGCGCGCGAGCACGGCGAGCGCGGCCACGAGGCCTATGCGTTCCGCCTGCTCGGCGAGCTCGGCCTGAACGATCCGCCTGGCCTCGACGCGTCGGAGGATTTCTTCCGCCAGGCGCGCGCGCGCGCCGAAGAGCTGGAGATGCGCCCGTTGCTCGCCCAGTGCTGCCTCGGTCTCGGCCGTCGACACCGGCGGGCCGGCCGCTACGGCCGGGCCAAGTCGGCGCTCAACGACGCCCTGGAGCTGTTTCGCACCCTCGACATGCCGTTCTGGGCGCAGCGCACCGAGGACGAGCTGACGCTCCTGCGCTAGAGTCGGAAAAGATCATGCGCAAACAATGAGTTACAGCGTGATGACGATCCAAGCCATTACGCTGCAGCAGCGCTTCCGCACCGCTATCGGCGTGCGCTGGTTTTCACCTCGATGCCCTGAACGTCGAGACCGCACGTCTCCGCGAGGCGGCGCAGCTCGAGCGTGATCGCCTGCAGTGCGTGGCTGTCGAGCGGCCCGCTGACCGCCAGCGTTGCGACGAGCGAGCCCGGCGGAGACGGCGTCCGCTTATTTCTTTGCCGCCTTCTTGGCGGCGACGTGGGCTTTCCACTTCTTCTCAAGCTGGGTGACCCCTGTCTTGAAGTCGCGCAGCATCGCCCGCGTTTCCGGGCTCTTCGGCGTGGCCGCGACCGTGATGAACGTGCGTCCCTTGACGACTTTTTTCGTCAGCGTGAAGTTTGCCATGGTCCCCTCGTGCTTGTCCCCCCGGTAAAGGCCCGGTCGCCTGCAAGGCGTCGTCTATCTTATCGAAGAACTCCGAGGCGTGGAAGATGCGCGGTGGGATGTCGATGTCGCGCAGCATGTACCAGCCGTCGACCGCGTCGTAGGCGGGGTCGAACCTCAGGCGCTCGCCGCGCGCAAGCTGCACGAAGGCCGCCACCATATTGTGCCGGCCGGCGAGGTCGAAGATGTTGGTCGCCGAGGAGAAGCGGCCGGCATTGATCTCGGTGATGCACGGCACGCCGCGCGCGTCCTCCTTGAGGTCGACGCTGTAGACCCCGCAGGCGTGCCGATCGAGCAGGCGGATCGCCTTGGCGCAGACATCGACGACCTCCGGCACGACGACCGTCTTGGCGAGGCCCGCGACCGAGGAGACCTGCGCCGGCTGGCTGCCGGTGCCGAGATAGGAGAGCCGCTCGTAGGTCTTGATCAGGACCAGCTCGCCGTCCTGCCAGATGCTCTGACAGCCGAAGTCGCGGCCCGGCAGGTACTCGGACAGCATGAATTCGCGCGCCGCGATACCGCGCATCTCGCCCCAGTAGCGGATCCAGCCGCGCGCCTGCCCGGGCGTGCGCACCGGCAGCGCGCCGAGCGCGCCGGCGCCGGTGCGCACGCGGCACCACAGCGGCCGCGCGGCACCGAGCTTGCGGAAGATGGCGCCGATGTCGTCGAGGCTCTTGACCGGATGGCTCGCCGGCGCGGCGACGCCGTGGCGGCGCAGGCGCGCATTCAGCCGGTACTTGTCGCGGCAGGCGTCGATCACGGACGCGCGCGGCAAGAAAAGCTGCCGGCCGAGTTGCCGGCGCACGCGCGAGAGCGCTATCACGTCGGTGTCGACGATCGGCACGATCAGCTCGACGCCTTCCGCCTCGACGATGCGCCGCAGCGCCGCGGCCCAGCGCGGATGGCTGGGCGGCGGCACCACATAGTTGCGATCGGCCGCCGAGTTCTTGAGCACGAACTGGTCGTCGTTGCAGCCGACCACGAAGGCGGATTTGCAGCCCGCGCGCAGGCTGCGCGCTACGTTGTTGCTCGGCCCGTTGCCGGCGCTCGTGAGGAGCACTCGCACGCTCACCTGTTTCCCCTTGGCGGGTTCGCCATGATCCGGCCCGCGATGGCGAAAAGCCTATATGACGCGCACGCGCCCATCAAATCACGCGGCGGACGCCCTACGCATCCTCGAGCGCCTCGTCGACCAGCCGGCGCAGGCGGTCCACGTCGGTGAGCACGATCGCGCCGCGGCGGCGCTCGATCAGCCCGGCGCGCTCCAGGGCATTGAGCTCGCGCACCACGCCTTCGCGTCGCGTGCTGACGCGCGCCGCGATCTCGGCGTGGATCGGCGGCGGCGAGACGATGGCGCGTCCCGGCCGGTTCGGCTCCGGCCGCGACAGGCGCAAGAGCTCCGCCATGATCCGATGCGGCACGTCGAGGGTCGTGAACTCGTGCACGCGGTTGCTCAGCGACCTGATCTGGCCGGCGAGTAGCGCGAGCAACTGGTTGCACACGTCCGCATGCTCGTTGACGGTGGTGAGGAACACCGCGGCCGGCATGCGGCCGAGCGTCACGTCGACCACCGCGACGATGCCGGACGAGCGCGGCTGCCCGTCGATCGCGGCTAGCTCGCCAAAGTACTCGCCGGCCTTGATCTCGCGAAACAGCACGTCGCGCCCGCCCGACTGGATCATCACGTGCACCGCACCGGCGACGACGAAGAAGACGTCGTTGCTCGCATCCTGGTAGTCGAGCAGCCATTGGCCGGCGGTCGCCCGCCGCCAGATGCACTGGATGTCGAGTCGGGCGATCGCCGCAGCCGACAGCGAGCGAAAGAGGGGAAACCCCGTGAGCGTCTCGGTTTTGGCGCGCGTCGTGGTCATGCGCCTGCGGCGGCCGTCGCGGCCGCATCAACCCACGCGATGCCGAGCGTTGTCATCGATGGCGGTTCCTCGATCCGGCCACCAGCATAGCACGCCGCCGGCGCTGCGATCTGGACAACATTGCGCCCATCGGCGGCGCGCCGTGGCGGCGCCGGCCGCCGCCGTACCGGGTTCGCGGTGTGCGTTTTCGCACCCCGTGCGCGGCGGCGCTCGCCTAGCGTCCGCCCATCGGGATCGCTCGACGCCGAAGACGCCCACATCCCGGTCAAGCGCGGCCGTCACCGGGCCGCCGCAGGGAGACAAGTCATGAGCACCGCCACGGTCCTCGCGCTGTCCGCTGATGCTGCGCCGTCCGCCGCCGGCCGACCCTATGCGCGCCGGTCACTACGCACGCAGGCTCCGGCGCCCGCTGCTGCGCCCGTGCTTCGTTTCAAGCCGCGCGGCATTGCCCGTGATGCGCGCACCGCGGCGCCGCGCGACGTGTCCATGCCTGCCGGCGAAGCGCCGGCAGCCGGCAACGCGGCGGTGCCATCGGTCGCCGCCGATCCCGACCACGCCCTGATCCGCGCCATCGCGGCGGGCAGCAGGTCGGCGATGCGGACGCTCTTCCTGCGCCACCATGCGCGCGTGCTGCGCTACGTCATGCGCATCGTGCGCGACCACGCCCAGGCCGAGGACGTCTTGAGCGAGGTCTTCCTCGGCGTCTGGCGGCGGGCGGACCGCTTCGCGGGGCGCTCGTCGGTCGCGACCTGGATCTGCGGCATCGCGCGGCACAAGGCGCTGACCGCGCTCGACGCCAAGCCGCCGACCTGCGGCGACGAGGATCACATTCTCGCGCTCGCCGATCCGGCGCCCGGGCCCGACGGCGGGCTCGACGCGCAGGACCGGATCGCGACGCTGCGCCGCTGCATCGAGGCGCTCTCGCGCGAGCACCGCGAGATCATCGATCTGGTCTACTACCGGGAAAAATCGATCAAGGAGATCGCCGGCCTGCTCGGCATCGGGATGAATACGGTGAAGAGCCGCATGTTCTACGCGCGCCAGCGGCTCGCGGCGCTGCTCGCGGCGGCGGAAGTGGCATGAAAGGTATCTTGCCGTCGGCCGGTTCGGCCAAGGCCCAGCGTCGGCAGGACGATTTCACTTCCGGCGCAGTGCGCCCTTGACGGGCGGGGCCTCCTCGGCGAGCGCGTCGACGAGCTGCAGCAGGGCGGAGCGCGCCGCGTCGCTGCCGATCCTGTCGAACCCCTGCAGCAGGCGAAGCGAATGCGGGTTGGCAAGCAGCGCGCGCGGCGTCTCCTCCGGCTCCGCCTGCTGCGACGCGGTCGCGCTGCCGTCGAACAGCGCGAGAAGCGGCACGCCCAGCACCTCGGCGATCTGCGAGAGGCGGCTCGCGCCGACGCGGTTCGCGCCCTTTTCGTATTTTTGCACCTGCTGGAAAGTGACACCGATGCGCCGGCCCAGCTCGGTTTGCGAGAAATTCTGCTGCAGCCGGCAGATACGGATATTTTGCCCGACCAGCACGTCGACCGGCATTGGACTTTTCGTTGCCACGTGTTCATTCCCCCTATGCATGCAAAGGCCCACAACCCGTGATTAGGGCGCGTACGCGGTCATCTCGATTTCCAGCAGATAGTTTTCCCGGAGCTTGGTAACCCCGACGACAGTTCGGGCCGGCAAGTTCCTGCCGAAATGCTGCACCCAGACCTCGTTGAGCAGCGGCAGGTTTTCGTCGATGTCGAGGATGTAACAAGTCGCCTTGAGGCAGTGCTCGAAGCCGCTGCCGGAGGCCTTGAGCACGGCGTTGAGGTTGGCGAGCGCCTGCACGGCTTGCGCCTTGAAGCCGCCTGCCACCACCTTGTTCCCCTGCTTGGGATCGCGCGGCGACGCGCCGGAACAGAACACCAGGTTGCCGAGCTTCACGGCCTGCACGAGTGGAGCGCCCGTCACGGCCGCCTGATCGGTGTGAACCACTTCCTTCCGCATGCGGGCCGGGCTCCGGCGAAGCAGCCCGCCGGACGAATCGACGCGGGGGCAGTTGACATGATGTTATAACAAGACTACCGGTTGCGTATGCTGGATGTCAAACCCTTCGTGGAAGGCCTTCCGCTTTACCGCCAGGTGCAGGCGGGAATTGAGGAAATGATCCGAGCGGAGCCGCAGGCAGCCGAAATGGCCTTTTCCGATGCGCAGCTTGCCAAGCGCTTCGGTGTGAGCCGAATCACGGTGCGCCGCGCGGTCGACGAGCTGGTGGGCGAAGGGCTGCTCTATCGCATCCAGGGACGCGGCACGTTCGTGCGCCGCAACAAGCTCAAGGAGCGGCTGACGCTCACGAGCTTCCTCGACGCCTGGACGCAGAGCTCGGGGGGATTCAACGTCAAGGTCGGCGACGTGCAGGAGCGCATCCCGGCCCCGGCCGACGTCGCGGAGCGCCTGCGCATCCGCACCGGCGATGCGGTGACGTATGTGCAGCGGCTACGCTCGCAGAAGAACATGCTCGTCGCCATCGACGATCGCTACATACGCGCCGAGTGCTGCACGCGGCTCACGCACCAGGACATCACCACCTCCTCGCTCGTCGACTACCTGCGCAATCGCGAGGGCATCGACATCCGTCGCGGCGACATGGAGATCGAGGCGCGCGGCGCCGAACAGCTGGAGGCGGATGTCCTCGGTATCGAGTACGGGCAGCCGGTCCTCGTGCGCCGGGTCACCTTCCTCACCGCAAAGGACGCCGCGATCCTGACCGGCACGTCGATTTACCGCGCCGACCGCACGAGCTATCGTCTCACGCTTTCGACTTGACGGTTCGGCTGCCCGTCGTTGCAGGGGTTTGTCGTCGGGCGCCCTGAGGCGATCCATGGATGCCCCATTCGAATCCGAGCCGTCAGGGCAGTCCGGCAGTCGGCCGGTAGCGCCGGCGGTTCCCGCATGGACGGAACTCACGCTCGACGACGTCTCAATGACCTTCAACGCCGGCAAGACGGGCGAATACCCGGCGTTGACCAATACCAATCTGCGGGTGCGTCGCGGCGAATTCTACTGCCTGCTCGGCCCGAGCGGCTGCGGCAAGTCGACGGTCCTCAACCTGATTGCCGGCTTCTTGCGGCCGAGCGCCGGCACGATCCGCATGGGTGATCGCCGCGTCGTCGCGGCCGGCACCGATCGGGTGGTGGTGTTCCAGGATGCCACCAATGCGTTGTTTCCCTGGATGCGCACCCAGGAAAACGTCGAGTTCGGCCTGTCGATTCAGGGGATGCCGCCGGACGACGCGGCGGAGCGCGCCGCAGAGTATCTCGATCTGGTGGGCCTGCGCGAGCATTCCCACAAGTTCCCTTTCGAGCTTTCCGGCGGCATGAAGCAGCGTTGCCAGCTCGCGCGCGCGCTCGTGATCGAGCCGCAAGTGCTGCTGATGGACGAGCCTTTTGCGGCCCTCGATTCGATCACCAAGCGCATCCTGCACGGCGAATTGCTGCGCATCTGGCGCCAACTCGGCATGACGATCATCTACATCACGCACGACGTCGGCGAGGCGTTGCTGCTGGGCGAAAGGGTCGCGGTGATGCGGCGCGGCCCCGGCTCCTCGATCAAGGAGGAGTTCGTCGTCGACCGGCCCCATCCGCGCAAGCCGACCGACGAGGTGATCGCCGGGCTGTATGCGCGCGTCGAGGCATCGCTGCAGGACGAGGTCGGAGTATCGCTCGATGCCACCTAGGCTGCCGCGCTTCCTCGGCCGCGTTGCGACCACCGCCATATCGCTCTCGCTTGCGCTGTTGGCGTGGGCGGCGTTCGCGCACTATTTCGCTTATCCCGATCTCGTGCCGACGCCCCTGGCGACATTCGAGACGGGCGCGCAGATGTTGCGCAGCGGCGCCCTGCTCGACCACGTGGCGATCAGTCTCGAGCGCATCCTCGTCGGCTACAGCGCCGGCTGCGCGCTCGGCGTCGCGATCGGGACGCTGATGGGCCGCATTCCGATCGTCGCCCAGTTCGCCGATCCGCTGCTGCAGCTGATGCGTCCGATATCTCCGGTTGCACTGGTGCCGCTCTCCATCATCTGGTTCGGCATTGGCGACCTGTCGCGCTACTTCATCATCTTCTACGGCGTGGTCATCATCATGATCATGAACACGGCCGCCGGCGTCGCCGCGACCCCGAACATCCGCCTCAATGCGGCAAAGTGCCTCGGCGCCCGGCCGCGCCAGATTTTCCTGCGCATCGTCATCCCGTCGGCGATACCTTACATCCTGACCGGGATGCGAGTTGCGCTCGGATTTGCCTTCATGGGCATCGTCGCGGCTGAGATGATCGCCGCGCAATCGGGCATCGGCTATCTCATCATGCAGTCGCGTACGCTGCTGCGCACCGATATCATGTTCGTCGGCCTGGTGACGCTCGGGGTGCTCGGCGCCATCATCGACGGTTGCTTCAAGCTGGCGATCGACCGCACGATGAAGCGGTTCATGGAGCATCAGGTCAATGTATAAGTCTCTGAAGGGAGACGGCTCGAATTGGAGCCACAACGGGGGAAGCGGCGCCATGCATCGCCTCACATCGACCGGATTCAACGCGGCTCCGACGTGGAAATCTGCCGCAGCCATTCTCCTGCTGTCGGCGCTCGCGCTCTGGTGCGCGGCCGGACCCGCCCAAGCCGAGGACGCCAAGGTGCGCATCTTCAGCGGGACCGACGAGCACTGGGTGCCGTTCCTGGTCGCCAAGGCCAAGGGATACTTCGCGGACGAGGGACTGGATGCCGAGGTGACGGTCTTCACCACCGGCGCGACCGCGGTCGAGGCGTTCCGCGCCGGGCGCGGCGATTTCGTCTCGGCCGGCGATCTTCCCTCGGCCGCCATGTGGCAGAGCGGCAATGTGATCGGGCTCGCGCCGACGTCGTCGGACACCGATATTTTCGGCATCGTCGGCCGCAACGACATCAACTCGCCCGCCGACCTGCGCGGCCGCAAGGTCGCCACCCGCATGGGCTCGACCGGCGAATTTCTGCTTGATCGCTATCTGGCGTCGGGCGGACTCTCGCCCGCCGACGTGAAATTGCTCGATCTCGCGCCGCCCGACATGGTGGTCGCCCTCGCGCACGGCGACATCGACGCCTTCGCGTGGCTTGCGCCGTTCACCACGCGCGCCATCGCCAGTGCCCCGAACGTGAAGCTGATCGCCAGCGCCAAGGGGCTCGCCAACAACCGCATCATCCTCAGCGTGACCAAGTCGTTTGCCGCGCAGCATCCCGATCTCGTGCGCAAGGTGCTGCACGCGACCGAGCGGGCAATCGATTTCGTCCGCGCCAATCCGCAGGAAGCGACCGAGATCTGGGCGCAGGCGGTGCAAGGCGATGCCAAGCAGTCGGTGCCGGTGGTGCGGCTCATCCACTTCGACATGACGTTCAATGGCGCGTTCGTGAGCGACATGGACGAGCTGGCGAAATTCATGGTGCTGAAGGGCGCGCTCAAGGGACCGATCAACTGGTCGACCGCCATGAACACCGCGTTCCTCCACGAGGTCGATCCGAAGCTGGTGGCAACGTCGCCCTGACGCGATCTCCCGTCATCGCACCACCCCGTCTCGCGAAGATCGCTGCCACCAGGAACAATGATGCCTGCGCTTGCCAACAAGAATGAGCCGGGACGTCAATTCGTCCGACTCGATGTCGCGCGACTCGCGTCCGGCGCGGACCTGCGCGTCGGACTGCATATCGCGACGGGCGCGAAGCCCGGACCGACGCTCGGCATTCTCACGACCGTGCATGGCGACGAGACCATGGCATTGATGGCGGTGCGTCGCCTGCTCGCCGACCTCGACGTCGCGGCGCTGTCCGGCCGCGTCGCCGCCATTCCGGTGGCCAACCCGCTCGCGCTGTCGGCGTTCAACCGGCAGACGCCCGAGCAGCACGGCAAGACCGATCTGCACGAGGTTTTCCCCGGCCATCCGCGGGGCAACCTGACCCAACGCCTTGCCAGCGTCATCACGGCGAACCTGCTCGACCACGTGGATGCGCTGGTCGACATTCACTGCGGCGGACTGGGCGGCCGGCTGCAGGGCCGCGCCGACCTCGACGCGTCGGCGCCCGCCGAGGTGTACCAGGCTTCGCTCAAGCTGTGCCGTGCCTTCAATGTGACTTTCGTCCATTCCAACAATCTTGCCGGAACGGCGGCGCGCTACTGCAATTCACGCGGGGTCGCAACCGCCAACCCGGAGATCGGTGGGGTCTATCTCGGATCGCAGGTGGAGAACGACTATGTCGAGGAGACCGTCGCCGGCCTTCGTTCGATGATGGCGAGCCTCGGCATGATCGCGGGCGCGGGGACGCCGACGAAGAAGCAGCTGCTGTTCGGCGTCAAGAGCCGGTTCGAGGCCAATCCGTCGGTCGGCGGGTTTCTGCAGTCGCATTTTGCCGCGCCCGCGGATCTCGGGCGCCGCATCGAGCGAGGCACGCTGCTCGGCGAAATGGTCGATCCGCACAGCCTCGAAGTCGTCGAGGAGCTGCGCGCGCCGGTCAGCGGCTATCTCTTCTTCTCGCGCTATTCCGGGGTCGTCGACGCCGGCACCAAGGCCTTTGCGCTGGCGGAGGAAGCAACGTCCACATGGCTGTAAGCGCAGTGCGCGCGGTTCTGCTCGCGGCCAACGACGATGTGGCGGCCGTGCTCGATTCGGCGGCCGCGGGCGCGACCGTCACGGTGGTGGGGGCGTCCGGCGAGACGGTGGGCGAGATCGCGACGCGGCAGCCGATTCCGTTCGGCCACAAGGTTGCGGTGCGCGACGTCGCCGAGGGGCGTCCGGTCCTTCGCTATGGCTTTCCGATCGGGATCGCCACCGCCGCAATTGCGCCGGGCGATCACGTTCATTCGCACAACATGCGAAGCGCGCTGTCGCCGGCGCCCCAGCAAGAAGGCCAATCGCTCGTTCGGCGTCCTGCGCGCTGGATGCACGACCTGGTGCGGGATTCGCTGCTGGCGGTCGGCGCGTCGGCGGATGCCGCCGAGGCGATGGCAAACGCGCTGACCGAAGCGCATCTGCGCGGCGTCGAGACGCACGGCCTGCGCCGACTGCGCCCCTATGTGGCGCGCGTCCGCTCGGGCGGGGTCGATGGCAAGGCGCAGCCGCAGATCGAGGCGAAGCATTCGCTGTTGATGGTCGATGGTCGCAACGGCATCGGCCACTGCGTCGCCACCGTGGCGGCGCAAGCGGTCAGCGATGCGGCGCGCAGATGCGGCATCGCGATCGCGCTCGTGCGCAACAGCAATCATTTCGGCTTCGCCGGCCATTATGCGACGCTGATCGCCGCGCGGGGACAGCTCGGCATCGTCATCTCCAACGGCCAGGTCTGCGTCGCGCCCGAAGGCGCGACGCGGCCGCTGCTCAGCAACAACCCGCTGGCGATCGCGGCGCCGCTCGCCCGACCGGACGCCTTTTTCGAGCTCGATCTTGCGACCAGCGTCACGTCGCGCGCGAACGTCGTCGCGGCGGCGCGATCGGGTGCGCTCTTGCCGCCCGGCCTCGCGCAGGACGCCGACGGCAATCCGACGCGCGATCCGACCGCGGCGCTCGCCGGCAGCCTGCTCGCATTCGGCGGCGCCAAGGGATTCGGCCTCCTCGTCGCGCTCGAAGCGTTGACCGGCGTGCTCGCCGGCGGCACGTTTGCGGATCAGGTTTCGTCGAAGGAAGCGGCGCCGGATGCGCCGGAAGGAACTGCGCACACGCTGATCGCGATCGACCTTGCAACGGCACTCGGAACGAACGCCTACGCGCAGCGGTTGGACGAACTGGTGCGGCGGCTTGCCGCGCTGCCCGTCAATCCGGCGGCGGCGCCGGTCCGCTACCCGGGAGAGCGGCGCTGGGCGCTGCGGCGCGAGCGGCTGCGCGACGGCGTCCCGCTGTCGGAGGCGGATCTCGCCGACGCCATGACGCTCGCGCATGAATTGGGCGTCGGCGCATGACGGCATGGAGCGAAGGACTGACCGGCTACCCGCGCGACAACGGCCGCAAGGGCATTCGCAATCTCGTCGCCGTCATGGCGGCGGCCGACAACGTCAACCCGCTGGTGCGGCAGCTCGCGGCGCGCAACCCCGGCGTCACCTGCCTGCCGGCGAGCTACGGCCGCGGCCAGATGGGGCGCGATTTCGCGATCAGCCTGCGCGCGATGGCGGGTCTTGCGGCGCATCCCAACGTTGCCGGCTGTCTCGTGGTGTCGTTCGAGCCGGAAAGCGGCGAGCGGGTGGCGCAGCTTGCGCGACAGATGGGGCGGCCGGTCGAAACGCTGTCCTTTCTCGATGTCGGCGGAATGGAGGAATGTCTGGCGCATGGCAGCGCGACCCTGCGCCGCCTGCGCGACGCGGCCGGCCGCATCCGGCGCGTCCCGCTTGCGACGAATGACCTCGTGATCGGGCTCGAATGCGGCGGCTCGGATACGACCTCGGGCCTGTTCGGCAATCCGGCGCTCGGCGCGTTCACCGACTGGCTGGTGGATGCGGGCGGCACCGCGGTCTTCTCCGAGCCGGTCGAGTGCCTCGGCGGCGAGGAACTGCTGCGCCGACGCGCCGCCTCGCCGCAGGCCGCGGCGCGGCTGATCGCCACGGTGCAGGCCTACAACGAGCTTGCGCGCGAGCACGGCGTCGATCTCGCCGGCACCAATCCCACCCCGGACAATCTCGCGGGCGGTCTCACGTCGATCGAGGAGAAATCGCTGGGCGCGCTGGCGAAGACCGGATCGCGCACCATCATGGGCGTGGTTGGCTACGGCGAAGCCGCGCCTGCTCCCGGCGTGTGGATGATGGATGCGCCGGCGGCGGCCGTAGAGAACGTCACGGCGCTTGCGGCCGGCGGTGCGCAGCTCGTCTGCTTCGTGACCGGCACCGGCAATCCCACCGGCCACCCGGTCGCGCCGACCGTCAAGATTTCCGCCAACCCGCGCACCGGCGCGCGAATGAAGGTGCATCTCGACGTCGACCTGGCCGACATGCTGCGTGGTACAATGAATCTGGTGCAGGGCGCCGACGCGATTGCAGCTGCGGTCGCGGCGGTGATCAATGGAGCCGCGACCGCGGCCGAGCGGCTCGACTATCTCGAGTCCAATATAAGCCGGGTCGGCCCCTCGGTTTAGTCGGCATGAATCTCGCTCGGCGGGAATCGGGACACGTGATCAAAAGGAGGGGGCGATGCGGAGCCTCGGAGTTGTTGCCCTGACGGCGGGCGTCCTTGCCGCCGCAAGCTGCGCGCAGGCACAGGAATGGCCGAGCCGGCCGATCACCATGGTGGTGACCTTCGCGGCCGGCAGCGGCGACGACCTCGTCGCCCGCATCGTCGCGCCGCGCATGGCGGAAATCCTCGGCCAGCCGGTGGTGATCGAAAACGTCGGCGGCGCGGGCGGGATGAACGGCGCCAATCGCGTCGCCAAGGCGACGCCCGACGGCTACCAGATCGTGCTCGGCGGCACCGGCACGTTTGCGGCGAACCAGACCCTCTACAAGCATCCGCTCTACAATGCGGTCAGCGATTTCAAGCCGGTCGCGCTGATCGTGCAGCAGCCGATGGTGCTGATCACCCGCAACGACCTGCCGGCCGCGAACCTGCAGCAGTTCATCGCCTACACCAAGGCCAACCAGGCAAAGATGCAGTTCGGCTCGGGCGGCGCCGGCTCGGCGACGCATCTCGCCTGCGTGCTGCTCAACCTCGCGATCGGCGTCAATGTCACGCACGTGCCGTACCGCTCGGCCGTCATCGCCGTGCAGGACATGATCGCCGGCCGTATCGACTACGTCTGTCCGATCGCGTCGACTGCGGTCGGACAGATCGAGGGCAAGCGCGTGAAGGCCATCGCGATGCTGTCCGGCACGCGCGCATCGGTTCTGCCGGACTTGCCGACCGCGAGCGAGCAGGGGCTTGCGGGCTTCGATGCCTATATCTGGAACGGCATCTTCGTGCCGAAGGACACGCCGGACGCGATCGTCAAGAAGCTGCACGACGCGGTCGTCGAGACGATGAACACGCCGGCGATCGATCAGCGCATCCGGCAGATGGGCGGCGCGCTGGTCGCGCCCGAGCGCCGCTCGCCCGAATACCTGCGGCAATTCGTCGAGGACGAGATCAAGAAATGGGCCGCGCCCATCAAGGCGAGCGGCCTCTCGATGGATTGAGCCTTTCCGTCACGGCCGCTGTGCCGAATTAGCCGGGTCCTCCTCGCGAAAGAGGCCGAGCATCTCCTGCGGACCGCGGTCCGAGTAGGAGAAGAGCACGCTGTCCTCGTCGGTCTCGATCCGGTAGGGGATCCAGCTCGGCACGGTGAAAACGTCATGCGGCTCGAAATCGAGCCGCATGACGTCGGCGAGCACGCGGCCGCGGCCCTCGACGGCGCAGAAGATCGCGCTTTCGGTGCTGCGATAGGTCTGGCCGGCGAAACCCTTCGGCATCCACTGGATGAACACCGATATGGTCGGAAACGCGTGCCCGCCGGTGAGCGGATTGGCATAGCGCATCTTGATGCCGTGCGCGGGATGCAGCGGCCCGTCCTTGGCGAGGCGGTCGAGCGCGACGCGCGTGCGCTCGTACGGATAGGCGAGCAATGGCGACGAAAGCTTGGCGCCGCGATATTCGATCGGCGCCAGACCTTCGCCGTAGCGCGCCTCGGTCGCGCCGGTCGATGCCGCCGCGATCTGCGCCTCGTGTGGATAATTCTCGCGGAACATGGTGCCGAAGAACTGCGCGAACGGATTGTCGAGCGCATCGAGCCAGATCACCGGCTCGCTGCCGACATGGCCGTGGTCGTGCCAGCACCAATAAGGCGTGAGCACGAAATCGCCGGGCTGCATCGGGACGCGCTCCCCCTCGACGGTCGAATAGGCGCCGGTGCCCTCGATGATGAAGCGCATGGCGTTCGAGGCATGCCGATGCGCGCGCGCGACCTCGCCCGGCAGAATGATCTGCAGACCGGAATAAAGCGAGGACGTGATGTAGCCGGTCCCGGGCAGGCCGGGATTCTCCAGCATGAGCACGCGGCGCTCCGCTTCATGCGTGGAAATCAGCTCGGCCGCGCGCAACAAATGCGGCCGCATCTCCCGATAGCGCCAGATCGCCGGCACCGCTGCCGTGCCGGGCCCCATCCGCGTCGTGCGCTCCCACAAGGGCTTGGCGTTGAGTGTGGCGATGTCGCGCGAATAGGCGGCGAGGTCGGACGTCGTCTCGGTGGGCGCCGCGCGGCTCATGAATTGCCTCGCATGAATTGCCTCTCCTGGGATTCACTGTCGCCACAATATTGCGGGAGGTACCCGCGCCGGCGCAACCCCGTCCTTGCCGGCGCTCAAGACCGGTCCCGACGTTAACTTTGCGTTAAATCAATGCAATTGCGGTGCGGGAGCCTGAATGTGCAGGAGACAGGGGCGTCGAATTGCGTTAGCCCTGCGTCGGCCGGGGCGGCGCTGAAAAGTAGGTGAGGTCGGACGATGGCTACGTCCATTGTGCCCGCGTTGCGACATCCCCTGGCGATCAGCCGTTGGTTCAGCCGGCGCGCGGTTGCGCGTGCGGCCGCCCCATCGAAACGCGATCTTCGCCTCGATTTCTTTCGCGGGCTGTCGCTGCTGTTCATCTTCATCGATCACATCCCGAACAACTTTCTCTCCAACGTGACCCTGCATTCGGTTGCGTTTTCCGACGCCGCCGAGGTGTTCGTCTTCATTTCCGGCTACGCGGCGGCGCTCGCTTATGGCAGCGTGCTCGGCCAGGACGGCCTGCCGATCGCGACCGCTCGCATCTATCACCGTGTCTGGCAGCTCTACGTCGCGCATGTTTTCATTTTCGCGATCTTCGCCGCCATCGTCTCGTATTCGATCGCCGCCGTCGACGATCCGAGCTACACTCAGGCGTTCAACCTCTCGCAATTCCTCGACGATCCGTACGCGGCGATCGGCCAGGTGCTGATCCTGCGCTTCCAGCCGAAGTTTCTCGACATCCTGCCGCTCTACATCGTGTTGCTTGCCTGTTTTCCGCCCGTGCTTGCAGTGATCGCGCGCAAGCCGATGTATGCGCTGGTCCCGTCGGGCGTGCTCTACGTGCTGACCCACCTCATGGGCTGGCAGATGCCCGGCTATCCGGACGGCGCCACCTGGTTCTTCAACCCGCTGGCATGGCAGTTCCTGTTCGTCATCGGCGCCGTCGTCGGCCACTCCAAGGTGAGCGGCGTCGCGTGGGTGCCGCAAAGCAGATGGCTCTTCCGATTGGCGATGACGTTCGCCGCCCTCGTGGCCCTGGTCAGCGCGTCGTGGATGATCCAATCGAATTTCACGGACAAGCCGGATTTTCTTTTCACCCTGCTGGCGCCGTATGTGGGCGACAAGAGCAACCTCAATCCGATGCGGCTCGCGAGCTTTCTCGCGCTTGCCCTCACGACCGCACAGCTTGTGCGGTCGGACAGCTCGCTGCTGGCGACGCAGCCGGCAAAATGGCTGATCGCCTGCGGGCAGAATTCGTTGCATATTTTCTGCCTCGGAATCCTGCTCTCGGTCCTCGGACAGTTCGTGCTCACGAGCTGGGACGACGGGATGGCGATGCAGGCGCTGGTCGATCTCGTCGGCGGCGTCTTGATGATCGGGCTCGCATTGCTGCTCGCCTGGGACAAGGCCGAAGCGCGCGGCCCGCGTGCGCGCGAGACCACGGCGGCGGCATCCCGATAACGGCATGCGTTGGCGAACCGCTCGCCCCGACCTACAACGTCGCGGGGCGATGCACCGGCTCAGATCGATTGGATGATGTCATGCGCGGAATGTCGGCGGCGCTGCTCGGCGTGCTCGTCGGCCTTGCCGCCGCGCTTCTGCTGAACGCGTTCGCCCAGGCGCCATCGGCACCAGGCGCCGGCAAAGGCTTTCTCATCGACAAGCATCTCGCCGCGAAGCTCACCTGCGCCGCGTGCCATGGCGAAAATCCGCCGCGCGCAGCGCCGCCGATGGCGACCTGCCTCGGCTGTCACGGCGGCACCTATGAGAAGCTCGCGGCGACGACCGCCGCGGACCGGCCCAATCCGCATTCCTCGCATCAGGGCCCGGTGCCTTGCACGAATTGCCATCACGTGCACAAGGCGTCGGAGACGTTCTGCAATTCCTGTCACAGCTACGACATGAACACGCCCTGACGGCGCCGCCGCGCGATCATCACGCGTGGGAAGGCTGCGCCGCCGCGTGCCGGCCGGCGATGAACCCCTGGCAGACCGCGCGGGCGAGGCCGTGCTGGCTGAAGCCGCCCGCCGATTCGCCGCCGCAATAGAGGCCCCCGATCGCCTCGCCGTTCATGTCCGTCACCTGGCAGTCGGCGTTGATGCGCAGGCCGGCGCGCGTGTCGTGCACGACCGGCGTCGCCCAGGCGGCATAGAACGGCGGCTTGGCGATCTTGTGCAGCGGCTTCGGCTTGCCGAAGTCCTCGTCGACGCCCGAATCGACGAAGGCGTTGTAGCGCGCGACCGTCTCCTCCAGGCTGTGCGGCGGCATCGGCACGCGCTGGTACTTCATCACGATCTTCTTGGCGAGCTCGGCGAGCGTAGCGGCGCTGAAGAAGAAGCCGGCGTCGCTGTCGACGTAGGGCGGCGTCGGGTTCCATTTCTCGCGCGTTACCGCATCGGCGTCGAATATCGCCCAGATCGGGCCGCCGCCATTGTGGCCGTCGCCGATTCCGCCGAGCGCCGCGTTGATGAAATTGTTCGGATTGAACTTGATGTTCTTGGCATTGAGGTAGCTGCCCTGCGTGTAGGGCTTGATGCTGGCATAGTCGTTCGCCGTGAACTGGTCGCCGGTCTCGTCGTAGAAGCGCTTGCCCAGCATGTTGACGAGGATCACGTCCTGCCAATTGCCGACCGGCAGGCCCGCAGCGCGCGCCTTGTCGAACACCGGGCTGCCCGGCAACCAGCGGAGGTTCCTGTAACCATATTGCGTGCCGATCGAGCCGGGCTTGGTGAGGTTCGAGCCGAACTCCCCGGTCTGGTTGTAGAGCCCCCAGAGCGAGGCGCCGATCGCCATGCCGGCGAGCTCGCCGCTCGCGTCCTGGTTCGACCACGGCATGCCGGAGAGGCCGCAATACTCTTCCGTGAGCCGCGGATCGAACATGCGGCGGAAGTTGACGTTGCCGGTCGATCCGCCGGTCGCGATGATCACGCCCTTGCGGGCGCGGATGTTGAGCCTGCCTCCCTTGGCGTCGACCGCGATGCCGAGCACCGGTCCCGCATTCGGCGCCTGCCGATAGATCGCGGTCATCTTGTGCTCGAGCAGGATCTCCACGCCAGCCTTCTTGGCGGCGGCTTGCAGAGGACGCATCAGGCCGTTGCCGGACGACATGATCGCCTGCATGTTCGCCGGCGCCGGTTGGCCGGTCTGCACCATCGGCCAGCTGCCGACGGCGCTGTGCATCTCGCGCGGCACCGAGTTGCCGACCGAGTTGCCGCCGAACTCGTCCGGCGCCTTGTCGACGAAGACGACGCCATGCGCCACCAGCCATTCGAACGCCGGCGCGCTGTTGTCGGCAAAGGCGCGGATGATCTCGCGGTCATTGTAGCGGTAGTCGGGAAAGCCGTTCGGCTCGACCACCGACCAGTCGGTGAGATCGCGAAAGAGCAGATCGGGCGAATCCGCGATGCCGTATTTCTTCTGCACGCTGGTGCCGCCGCCGAGCGGGACGTTGCCGCCGCTCGTGATCGCGTGACCGCCGATGTCCCGCTCGGCTTCGACCAGGATCACCGACGAACCCGCCTCGCGCGCCACGACCGCGGCCGGCAGGCCGGCGGCGCCCGAGCCGACCACCACGACGTCCGCCTCGCGGTCCCACTTGGCCGGCACGTTCGGCGCCTGAGGGGCCGCGGGCTCCGGCGCCGCGATGCCGGCGCTCGCCGCCACTGCCGCGCCAGACAAAAGAAAATTTCGCCTGTTCCACGCCATCGGGGGCCTCCGTCGCGGCGAGCTTGCCGGGAAACCTTGCAGCTCGAAATTGAGAGAATCGGCGGCAGCGGCGCGTTGATTTGGATCAACAGCGAGCGCGGGCTGCTGCATTTGCGCCGCATATCGGCCGGTTGACCTAGATCAATGTGGGCGGCGCGCGTGCGGCCAAATTATGGAAGCCTGGAAATCAAGCCGACAAATCCGTGCGTATCGTGCCGGCAAGAGGTCCTGAGAGCTGAGCATCCACGGCCCGCTCCTTTGCGCTCCGCAAGGCGGGCGAAGGGAGGGAAATCCTCATGAGCATTGGAACACTTTCCGACAAGGGAACCACGCTCCAGTCGAAGCTGCTGTGGGCAGTGGTGGCTGTAGTCGGTGCAATCTCTTTCGGCGTCGTCGCGCTCACGCGCGGCGAGAGCGTCAACGCCGCGTGGCTCGTCATCGCGGCGGTGTGCACCTACTTCATCGCCTATCGGTTCTACGCGCTGTGGATCGCCAACAAGGTCCTCGGCGTCGATGCGAACCGGGCGACGCCGGCGTACCGGCACAACGACGGCCTCGATTTCGTGCCGACCAACCGCTACGTGCTGTTCGGCCACCACTTCGCGGCCATTGCGGGCGCGGGCCCGCTGGTCGGCCCTGTGCTCGCCGCACAGATGGGCTATCTGCCTGGCACCTTGTGGATCCTGGCGGGCGTCGTCTTCGCCGGCGCGGTGCAGGACATGACGGTGCTCTTCCTGTCGACGCGGCGCGACGGCCACTCGCTCGGCGACATGGTGCGCGCCGAGATGGGACCGGTCGCCGGCACCATCGTCGGCATCGGCATCCTGCTGATCTGCATCATCATTCTGGCTGTGCTCGCGCTCGTCGTGGTGCAGGCCCTGGTCGGCAGCCCGTGGGGCGCCTTCACGGTCGCCTGCACGCTGCCGATCGCGCTGCTGATGGGCGTCTATGGACGCTTCATCCGGCGCGGCAAGATTGCCGAGATGTCCCTCATCGGCTTCGTGCTGCTGATGGCCGCGCTGATCTACGGCCGCACGGTGTCGGAGACGCCGGCGCTTGCGCAGTACTTCAACCTCAGCGGTCCGACGCTGGCGCTGATCCTGATCGGCTACGGCTTCGTCGCCTCGGTGCTGCCGGTGTGGCTGCTGCTCGCCCCGCGCGACTATCTGTCGACCTTCATGAAGATCGGCGTGATCACCCTGTTGGCGATCGCCATCGTGATCGTGCGTCCCGACCTGCAGATGCCCTCGGTGACCAAGTTCATCGACGGCAGCGGGCCGGTCTGGGCCGGGAGCCTGTTCCCGTTCCTGTTCATCACCATCGCGTGCGGTTCGGTGTCGGGCTGGCACTCGCTGATCTCCTCGGGAACCACCCCGAAGATGATCGAGAACGAGAACCAGATCCGCTTCATCGGCTACGGCGCGATGCTGATGGAATCCTTCGTCGCGATCATGGCCATGATTGCCGCCTCGGTGCTGCATCCGGGCGTCTACTTCGCGATGAACAGCTCGGCCGGCGTCATCGGCACGGACGTGGCCCACGCCGCGCAGGTGATCTCCAGCTGGGGCTTCGTTGTGACGCCCGACATGTTGCAGCAGGTCGCGCATGACGTCGGCGAGATGACCATCATGTCGCGCACCGGCGGCGCGCCGACACTCGCGGTCGGCATGGCGAGCATCCTGTCGGGGTTCCTCGGCGGCACGGCGATGATGGGCATCTGGTACCACTTCGCCATCCTGTTCGAGGCGCTGTTCATCCTCACCACCGTCGACGCCGGCACCCGCGTCTGCCGGTTCATGATCCAGGACCTCGTCGGCAACGCCATCCCGGCGTTCCGCGAGACCAAGTCATGGGCCAACAACGTGATCGGCTCGGCGCTCGCCTGCGTGCTGTGGGGGTATTTCCTCTACCAGGGCGTCGTCGATCCGCTCGGCGGAATCTGGACAATGTGGCCGCTGTTCGGCACCTCGAACCAGATGCTCGCCGCGATCGCGCTCGTGCTGTGCACCGTGGTGCTGTTCAAGATGAAGCATCAGCGGATGGCCTGGGTGACCATCATGCCGGCCACCTGGCTTGTCGCCTGCACGGTCACGGCGGGGCTGGAAAAGGTCGCCAGCTCGAACCCCGCCGTCGGCTTCATCAGCCATGCGATCAAGTTCGGCAATGCGCTCGCCGCCAATCAAGTCCTGGCCCCGGCCAAGAACCTGGACCAGATGAGCCGCATCATCTTCAACGATTACGTCGATGCCACATTGGCGGCGATGTTCGTCGCCGTCGTGGTCGCGATGGTGGTCTACGGCGTGATCAGCATCCGCAAGGCGCTGGGCACGCCGAAGCCGACGGCCGTCGAGCTCGAGTTCGCCGGCACGGCGGGAGCGGCTCATGCGTGACGTGCTTACCCTGAAGGAATGGACCCTGCGCACCGCGAAGCGCGTGGTCGACGAATCCGGACCAGCCACCCTCGGCATCAAGGAGTGGACGGTGCGAACGGCGCGGCTGATGGTCGGTGTCCCGGACTACGACACCTACGTGCAGCATCGCCGGACCAACCATCCGGATCAGCCGATCATGAGCTACGAGGAGTTCTTCGTGGAACGCCAGGAGGCGCGCTACGCGGTCAGCAAGGGGCGCTTCCGGGGCTGCTGTTGAGACGAACGGATGCGGAGCCGCCAACCGGCTCCGCATCCGCACTGCCGGCCAATGCAAAGCCAGCGCCGCATCGCGGCGAGGGCATCCGGGACGGACGACCATGGAACGAGAAACGCTGCATCGCCTGCTGCGCGACATGCTGTTGTCGCGCGCCTTCGAGGAGCGGGCGGCCGAGGAATACGGCAAAGGCAATATCGTCGGCTTCCTGCACCTCTATCCGGGCGAGGAAGCGGTTGCCGCCGGCGTCATCAACGCCGCCGGTCCATCCGACTACATCGTCAGCACCTATCGCGAGCATGCGCATGCGCTGGTGCGCGGCACGCCCGCGCGCGACGTGATGGCCGAGCTGTTCGGCCGCGCCGGCGGGATGAGCGGCGGCATGGGCGGCTCGATGCACATGTTCGACCGCGAGCGGCGCTTCATGGGCGGCTACGCCATCGTCGGCCAGAGCTGCCCGATCGCGGTCGGCGTTGCCTATGCGATCGCGATGCGCGGCCTGCCGGAAGCGGTGATCTGCTTCTTCGGCGACGGCGCCGTCAACCAGGGCGCCTTCCATGAATCGCTCAACATGGCGGGCCTGTGGAAGCTGCCCGTGCTGTTCGTCTGCGAGAACAATCACTACGCGATCGGCACCGAGATTCATCGGCACTCGGCGGTGCCGGAGGTGTTCAAGCGCGCTGCCGCCTACAACATCCCGGCCGAGAAGATCGACGGCATGGACGTGCTCAAGGTCTACGAGGCAAGCCGGCATGCGCTCGATCGCATCCGCCGCGGCGGCGGCCCGCAGTTCATCGAGTGCGAGACCTATCGCTATCGCGGCCACTCGATGGCCGATCCCGGCACCTATCGGCCGGCGGTCGAGCTCAAGGCCTATCAGAGCTGGGATCCGATCGCGGCGGCGATCCGCGATGTCGAGTTCCACTATCCGTCCCCGGCGGAGCTCGCCGAAGTCGGCCCCGACAATATCGGTCGCCTGACCGCGCACATGATCGAGCAGGAGCACCTGGCCGAGGCCGAGGTCGACGACATCAAGAGCGAAATCCAGAGGATCGTGGACGATGCGGTGCAGTTTGCGGCGCAAAGCCCGCAGCCGGAAATGGACGCGGCGTGGCGCAGCCTCAACTGCAACCGTCATCGCGAAGTGCTGATGTAGGAGGGCACCATGTCGCAGGAATTGCTCTATTGGCAGGCCCTCAATCGGGCGCTCGACGCCGAGATGGCGGCGGATGAATCGGTCTTCGTCCTCGGCGAGGACGTCGGCCTCTATGGCGGCAGCTATCGGGTGACCGAAGGGCTGTACGCCAAGTATGGCGAGTGGCGGGTGCGCGATACGCCGATCTCGGAGAACGGCTTCACCGGCGTCGGCGTCGGCGCGGCGCTCGTCGGCACGCGGCCGGTGGTCGAGATCATGACGATCAACTTCATGCTGCTCGCGCTCGACTCGATCATCAACGGCGCCGCCAAGATCCCGTTCATGTCGGGCGGCAAGTTCAAGATGCCGCTGGTGGTGCGGGTGCCGGGCGGCATCGCGCGCCAGCTCGCGGCTCAGCATGCCCAGCGACTCGAGCACACGCTGATGAATGTGCCCGGCCTGCGCATCGCGGTGCCGGCGACGCCGCAGGACGCCTATTGGCAGCTGCGCCAGGCGATCGCGAGCGACGAGCCGATCATCGTGCTGGAGCACGAGCTGCTCTATTTCAGCAAGGGCCCGGTGGACCTCGTCGCCGATGCGCCGCCGATGCATCGCGCGATGGTGCGCCGTGAAGGCAAGGATGTCACGATTATCAGCTATTCGCGCCACGCCATGCTGGCCCAGGACGCTGCCGCCGAGCTCGCCAAGAGCGGCATCGACGCGGAGGTGGTCGATCTGCGCAGCCTGCGCCCGATCGACTGGGACACCTGCGCGGCCTCGGTCGAGAAGACGCACCGCGTGCTGGTGGTCGAGGAGGACTGCCGCTTCGCCGGCGCCGGCGCCGAAATCGCCGCGACCCTCACCGAGCGCTGCTTCTTTTCGCTCGACGCGCCGATCCAGCGCCTTGCGGGGCTCGACATCCCGACGCCATACAACGGCGCGCTCGAAGCTGCGACCATTCCGCAGGTTCCTGATATCGTGAGGACGGCGCGTGCCCTGTGCCAGCCCGCGCCCGATACAAAAGCCGCCTGAGCCATGCGACAGACGATCACCATGCCGGCCCTGTCCGATACGATGAACAACGGTCGGCTGGTGAAGTGGGTCAAGAAACCCGGCGACGCGATCCGCAAGGGCGAAACCATCGCCGAGGTCGAGACCGACAAGGCCATCATGGAGGTCGAGGCCTTCCATGATGGCTTCCTCAGCGGTCCGCTCGCCGCGGAGGGCGCCGAGCTGCCGGTCGGGCAGCCGATCGGATACATCGCGGACACCCGCGCCGAGTCGGAAGGCACGGCGCAATCGGCGACGGCCGCAGCGGTTCCGAATGAGGCGCCAGCACCTGCGTTGGCCGCAGCGGCGCCGCGGCGAGACGGGGGCGGCGTATTGCCGCAACCGGCCCGTCCTCCTGCAGCGGCAGCGGCGAGCGTGCGCGCGTCGCCCTACGCGCGCCGGATGGCGCAGCAACTCGGCGTCGATCTCGCCAAGATCGCAGCGGGGCAGAGCAATGTCCGCGCCGACGCAGTGCTCAGCGCCGCGCGCGAGGCGCCGCGATCATGGCTCGATGCCGGGCCGCCCTATCGTATCGAGCGCATGACGAGCGTGCGCGAGGCGATCGCAAGGAACATGATCGCGAGCCTCGCGACGCCGACCTTCCGGGTCAACGCGGAGCTGCCGCTCGCCGCGCTCGGCAAGGCTGCCGCGGATCAGCAGGTGTCGTTCACTCTTTTCCTGGCCCGCGCCTGCGCCCTGACCGTGCAGGCGCTGCCGCTGTTCAACGCGGCCTATACGCCGGAGGGCTTGGCGCTGCGCGAGCGGGTCGACGTCGGCGTTGCGGTCGATGCGCCGGATGGTCTTGTTGCGCTGGTGCTGCGCGACGTCGCGGCGCGCCCGATCGGCGAGCTCGCGGCGGATTGGCGCGCCTTGCGCGAAAAGCTGGATCGCCGCCGGCTGGCCCCGCAAGACTATCAGGGCGCGACCTTCTACCTGTCGAATCTCGGCACCTTCCCGGTCGTGCACAGCTTCGATGCGGTGCTGCCGCTCGGCGCCACCGCCATCCTTTGCGTCGGCGCGCCACAAGCGAAACGCACCGCCGTGACCTTGGCGTGCGACCATCGCGTGGTTGCTGGAGCCGACGCCGCGCGCTTTCTTCAGCGGCTCAGCGAAGTCTGTGGCGACCCGCGGGCATGGTCGGGGACTGCGGCGGCATCGGGTCGCTGAAGCGTGACGCCTTGTCCTCGTATCGTCATCACGCCTTTTTTGCCCTGATGTTCAGCGCAAAACGCTGCTGGAGGCGCCCGTGTCGCCACTCACCCTCTTCCTCGCCAGGCTTCTCGGGCTCTATGGCATCATCGTCAGGCCATCTTCTATGTCGTATGCGAGGGCCGCCGCATCTGATCGTCCCGTGCGAGCATGATCGTCATTCTGTCGTCGATCGCCGATATGCTGATCATTCCGTCGCCGGCGGCGCGCCGGGTCCTGATGGCGCTGCTGCCGCCGCGGATCGTGACCAGCATCTTCGTGGCGTCGTTTGCGCCGCGCTCGCCCTCGACCAGGTGAAGGTCGCGCTGTTTTTCCGGCTGCGAATGGTGTAGCACGATGTCGCCCACTGACACACCCGAACCACGCAAGCACGAGAAATACGATGCGCTGATCCACAGCTGCCACGCGCTCGCGCCGGTGCGCGTCGCGGTAGCGCACCCCTGCGACGAGACTTCGCTGCGCGGCGCGGTCGAGGCGGCCGAGGCGCACATCATCATTCCGACGCTGGTCGGACCGGAGGCGCGCATTCGCGCGCTGGCGCAGTCGCTCAAGCTCGATATTTCCGGCTTTGCGTTGATCGATCAGCCGCACAGCCACGCGGCGGCCGCCAAGGCAGTCGAGATCGTCCGCCGCGGCGAGGCGGACGCGTTGATGAAGGGCAGTCTGCACACCGACGAGCTTCTCGCCGAGGTCGTCAACAAGGAGACCGGAATCCGCACGGCGCGGCGGATCAGTCACGTGTTCATCATGGACGTGCCGACCTATGCCAAGCCGCTGTTCATCACCGATGCGGCTGTCAACATTTTTCCGACGCTCGAGGAAAAGGTCGATATCGTGCAGAACGCGATCGACCTTGCGCACGCGCTGCGAATCGAGCAGCCCAAGGTCGCGATCCTGTCCGCGGTCGAGACCATCACGTCAAAGCTTCCGTCGACCATCGACGCTGCGGCCCTGTGCAAGATGGCCGAGCGCGGGCAGATCACCGGCGCGCTGCTCGACGGGCCGCTCGCCCTCGACAACGCGATCAGCCGCGAGGCCGCGGCGATCAAGCATCTCACGTCGCCGGTCGCCGGCGACGCCGATATCCTGCTGGTGCCCGATCTCGAAGCCGGCAACATGCTCGCCAAGGAGCTCACCTTTCTCGCCGACGCCGACGCCGCCGGCATCGTGCTCGGCGCGCGCGTGCCGATCATCCTGACGAGCCGCGCCGACAATGTGCGCACCCGCATGGCAAGCTGCGCGGTCGCCGCGCTCTACGCCCATGCCCGGCGGGTGGCGGCCGCGCAGGTCGGCAAGCTCGCGGACTGACGCGATGGGCGAGCAAATTCTCGTCATCAATGCGGGCTCGTCGAGCATCAAGTTCTCCGTGTTCGACACTGCGGCCGACCGCTCGCTGACCGCGGGCGCGCATGGGCAGGTGGAGGGCATCGGCACGTCGCCGCATCTGGAGGTGAACGACGCACAGGGTCGCAAGCTCGCCGATCAGCGGCCTGCCGCCGACGGACATGCCGGCGCGATCGCGGCGATCCACGACTGGTACGCGTCGCATGTGGGCGGCGAGGCGGGCTTTTGCGGCGTCGGCCATCGCATCGTGCATGGCGGCGTCGCCTATGCGGAACCGGTGCTCATCGACGAGCGCGTGCTTGCCGAGCTGACCGCGCTGGTGCCGCTCGCGCCGCTGCACCAGCCGCACAATCTCGCGGCGGTGCGCGCCGTGGCGGCGTCGGCGCCGGAGGTGCCGCAGGTCGCCTGTTTCGATACCGCGTTCCACCGCAGCCAGCCGATGCTGGCGCAGGAATTCGCCCTGCCGCGCGCGCTCACCCACAAGGGCGTGCGGCGCTATGGCTTTCACGGCCTGTCCTACGAGTACATCGTGTCGGCTTTGCCGACGGTCGCGCCCGAGCTGGTCGGCCGCAAGCTCGTCGTCGCTCATCTCGGCAATGGCGCCAGCATGTGCGCGGTCGACAACGGGCGCAGCGTCGCCACCACCATGGGCTTCACGGCGGTCGATGGCCTGCCGATGGGGACGCGCACTGGCGCGCTTGATCCGGGCGTCATTCTCTATCTGCTCGACCACGAGCACATGGATGCACGGGCGGTCGAAAAGCTGATCTACAACCAGTCCGGCCTGCTCGGCGTATCGGGCATATCGAGCGACATGCGCACGCTGCTGGCGAGCGCGGCGCCGGCGGCGCGCGAGGCGATCGACCTGTTCGTCTACCGGATCGGCCGCGAGCTCGGCTCGCTCGCCGCCGCGCTCGGCGGTGTCGACGGCCTCGTCTTCACCGGCGGCATCGGCGAGCACGCGGCGGAGATCCGCGCCGGCGTCTGCCGCGATGCCGCCTGGCTCGGCGTGCTGCTTGATGCGGCGGCAAACGACCGGCACGGACCGCGCATCGGCGCGCCGGCATCGAAGATTCCCGTCTTCGTCGTGCCGACCGACGAGAACCTGATGATCGCGCGGCACACGCGCGAGCTGCTCGACCGGCGCACCGCAAAGCAAGGCTGCGACCCATGAGTGAACATGCGCCCGTTCGTTCGCATCACCTCAAGCAGCTCAGCGTGCCGTTCCTGTGGCCGATGGCGGCCGGCGCGCAGATGATCGAGCAGGGCCTCGATCTCTATGCCAAGAACCTCAAGTTCATCGCCGAAGAGCAGAAAATCCAGCACGAGCTGCGCCCCAAGCTGGCGAACGCGAACCGCGTCATGCTCGACCTGCGCACCATGGTCTTCCGCGACTATTCGGCGGCCGGAGCGACCGGCATTCCGACTGTCGTCGACGCGCCCTACGCGGGTCACTCCGCAGTGATCGCGGACTATCACAAGGGCCAGAGCCTGATCGAGACGCTGCTCGCCAATGGGCTCGGCCGCGTCTTCCTCACCGACTGGAAGTCGGCGACCGAGGACATGAAGGACCTGGAGATCGATCAATACCTTGCCGAGCTCAATGTCTGCGTCGACGATCTCGGCGGCCGGGTCAACCTGGTCGGCCTGTGCCAGGGCGGATGGCTCTCGGCGATGTACGCGGCGCGCTGGCCCGGGAAGGTGGCCTCGCTCGTGCTTGCCGGCGCGCCGATCGATACCGACGCGGGCGACGGGCCGGTCAAGCGCATGGCGCACAGCTATCCGGTGTCGTTCTATGAAGAGATGGTCGCGCTCGGCGGCGGCCTCATGCGCGGCAGCATGATGCTGCAGGGTTGGAAGGGCATGCATCCCGAACAGCATTATTTCCAGGAACACATCGATCTTTACGAGCACATCGGCGACCCGGCCTACCTGAAGAAAGAGGAGACCTTTGCGAGCTGGTACGAAAACCCGATCGACCTGCCGGGACGCTTCTACCTGCAGGCGATCGTGCAGCTGTTCAAGGAGAACCGGTTTGCCAAGGGCGAATTCATCGGGCTCGGCAAGCGCCTCAGTCTCAAGGACGTGACCTGCCCGGTCTACCTGCTCGCCGGCGAGGCCGACGACATCACGACGCGCGAGCAGGTGTTCGACGCCGAGAAATATCTCGGCACGCCCAGGGAACTGATCGAGAAGGCACTCGTCCCCGGCGGCCATATCGGGCTTTTCATGGGCGCGAGCACGCTCAAGGCGGCGTGGCCCACGATTGCGCGCTGGATTGCGCGAGCCGGAGCGAACGGCGCATCGCACACTGGAAGTTGATTCAAATCAACTCGCCCGCCTCCGGCCGGCGTAGGTTTCGCCCGCATCACGTCCGCGGCAGGCCTGTTCGGGATCGCGCTCCCATCATTCGAGGTGACGCCATGAGCACGAACTATCCGCAACGTCGACAAGACGTGCAGGGCCTGCTCGCCAGGCTCGCGAAGGAGCTGCCCGGCCCGCTCGCCGGTTTCGGGCGGCTGCACAAGGAGGCGACGGCGCCCGGCGTCTTGCCGGCGAAGACCAAGGAGTTGGTCGCGCTCGGCATTGCGATTGCGGCGCGCTGCCAGAGCTGCATCGCGTTTCACGTGCACGACGCCATCAAGGCCGGGGCGACGCGCCAGGAAATCCTCGAGGCGATCGGGGTCGCCATCATGATGGGCGGCGGACCGGCTGCCATGTATGCATGCGAGGCCTACGAGGCGCTCGATCAGTTCGAGAAGCAATCGGTGGCCGCCTGATCCGTCGCCGTCAGCGCGGCTAGCAGAGCGGCCCGCGACTCGGCTGCAGCGGCGCAGTGCGCTAGCGACGCCGTTTCCTCGGCTGGTTGGGCGAATCGAGCGTGGCCAATTTCGCCTCCTCCTCGGCGAGGAGGCGAAGCAACGTCTGTCGCCTCGTTTCGTCCGTTTCCGTCGCGAGTTGCTTGCGGAAGTGCTCGATGTTGAGCCGAGCCACGGTCTTGTCCATTGGCGGACACTCCGCTCCCTCAATCGCCCGAGGCCAACTTACACCGGCGTCCCACGGTCTGAGAAGACCGGGACGCTTCGCGGCGCGATCGACAAGGCGCACCGGAAGCCGAATTCCACAATGATTTCAGTATCGTGTTGATCTGCGTCAATGCCCGGAAATCGCGCACGCCTATAAGCGCGGATCAAGGGCGAAATGCGTCTTCTGACCAGACGAGGTGCGACCATGGCGACCCGCCGCGACGTCAATATCGGCATTCTCTCGACCGTGGCGGCCGCCGCGACGGCGACGAACGTGCTCGCCCAGGGGCCGGAGGAAATCCTGTTGCCGGCGCCGGTCACCGAAGGCGGCAAGCCGCTCATGCAGGCGCTCAAGGACCGTCGATCGATTCGCGACTACGCGGATCGCCCCTTGCCGCGTCAGGTGCTCGCGAACCTCTTATGGGCCGCTTGGGGTGTCAATCGACCGGCGATCGACGGCCGCACGGCGCCGCATTGGCACAACGCTTATGCGCTGGACATCTATCTCGCCATGGCGGACGGGGTCTGGCTGCACGACCCGCACAGCAACCGCATGCTGCTCCATGCGGCGAACGATCTGCGGGCATTGACCACGACCGGCCAGGCCTTTGTGGCGACAGCTCCGTTGAATCTCATTTATGCCTTCGACGCCGGGAAGCTCAGCGGGAGCGAGAACGACAGGATTGCCGCCGCCGCCGCGTGCGCCGCGGTGGTGGCGCAGAATGTCTATCTCTATTGCGCCTCCGAGGGTCTCGCGACGGTGCTGCGGCAAAGCGTGCCGGGCGAAAAGCTGGCGAAGGCCTTGAAGCTTCCCGCCGCGCAGATCATCCAGTTCGCGCAGACGGTCGGTTATCCGAAGTCGTGAATACGGCCGTTGCGTCGTCAACGCAGGCGGGGCTGCGCGTGCAGGCGATCGGCTGAGACCGATGCCTATTGCCGCTGCTCGCCCGGAGGCCGCGATTCCTGGCGGATCAGCTTGACCTTCTGCAGGTACTCGGTCAGCAGCTCGTAGTTCGTCGCGAGCGAGTTGACGATGTCTTCCAAGCCCTTGAGCGTATAGGTGGCCTTGTCGTCGTTGCGTTCGATGAATCGCTCGCCGCCGACGCGCGGATCGTCGCGCAACGGCTTGATGCTCGCCGGCGGGCGCAGAATCCAATCCGGCTGGATCCAGCTCGACGATTGGTCGGACACCCACGCCGCATGCGCGATGTCGTTGCGCAGCGGCGTCAGTTCCTCGGGAACGAGCAGGAAGGCGCTGATCCGATCGTATTGATCGACCGGCACGGTCCAGTGGAAGAGCAGGTCGAGCAGCGCCCGCCGCTTTTCGCGAAAGTCGAGGCTGCGGGTCAGCAGCATGACGGCGGCGGGGTCGGCGCCCGAGACCAAGGCCATCACCTCCTGCATCAGCAGCTCATAGCGTGCGAACAGCTGAATGATCGTCCCGAACAGCATCAGGTGCCGCTCGGTCAGGCTGCCGAGGATCGCCTTGTTCATCTGCGCCGGCTCCGTTGCGATGCGGGCTTATGCGTCAATGGTTGCGGAAAATTGCTGAGTCACGTGGATGACAGGCCCTGATTCCAGCTTGGTTGGCTCTTCCGAACGCCGAACCGTTTGTCGCCGTCAGCTACATTGCGCGAATTCAAGGAGGCATTGCAAGACAGGGTCACCTGACACAGCAGCGCAGTCACCGCAATGGTCGACGCATGACTCCGCCCCGATTGCGGCGGATCCACCAGACTGCCATCGCGCCGTCGCGGTTGACCCAGATCAACGGAAGCAAGACGAATTCGCCCTAGCCTTCCGTCGGCAAGTTCGGCTCGCAACGTTCGATGCGCCGAGCAGGGTACTGGACGGAGCAAGCGCCATGGAAAGCGCGACATTGAGGAAGTGGCTGGTCGAGCAGGGGTGCCGAATCGACGGGCATGAGCATCACCAGCGCCACGAGGGGCCCGTCATGGTGACGGTGCATCGCGAGGGCCGGACGACCGAGCTTGCCTTGGGCGGTTCGCGCCAGATTCTCGATACGCGTGTCGTGCGGCGCGCCTGCGAAGAGCTGGGACTCGATTGGTCGCAACTGCCCGGACTGCAGAGCCGCGTCTGACCGGGTGGAGTTGGATGAACGATCGGGATGAAGTCGGCTGATCGTGTACGCCGATCAGCTCACCCCCATCGCCGCGTCCGCGTCGCCGTGCGCACGCGGCTCTCGGCGAGCGCCAGGGCCGAACGGCGCGGCGGCTCTCCGCTTGCCCGGCTCTCGCCAAGGACCAGACGCGTGTTGGTCCGGATTCGCTCGTCGATGTACTCGAAGGCCGCGGTTTCCGTCCCGCCGCGAAATTCGATGGCGGCGCAGATGACGCCGCCGGCATTTGCGATGAAATCGGGTACGACGAGCACTCCCCGCTTGTGCAACGCGAGCTCCGCCTCGGGCGTGCAGGGGATATTCGCCCCTTGCGCCACCAGCTTGGCCTGCAACCGTGCCACATTGTCGGCGCGCAGCACGTCGGGCCGGGCCGCCGGAATCCAGATGTCGCAGGCGATGTCGACGATGGCGTCGGAAGCAGCCTTGGTGCCATGCGGATAGTCGCGCAGCGGGCGGCGTTGATCCTTGAAGGCGATCAGCGCCGCGACGTCGATCCCCGACGGGTCGGACACGGTGCCGCTCGTATCGCTCGCCGCGACAAGGATTGCGCCTTTCTGGGCGAGAAAGCGAGCCGCGTGCTTGCCGACGGCGCCGAAGCCCTGCACGGCGATGCGCGCGCCCCTCAGTTCAAGATCGATGAATGTCCGCGCAACGTCGACACAGGCGGCCAAGCCGAACCCGGTGGCGCCGATCTCGTCGAGCGGGATGCCGCCGACGGCAGCCGGCAAGCCAACGGCGCGGGCGGTCTCGTCGCGGATCCAGCCCATGCACAGCTCGTCGGTCCCCATATCCGGACCGGGCACGTAATCCGCGACATCGCGGATCGCGGCCGCAAAGGCGCGGATGACCTGCTCCTTCTGCTGCAGCGGCATGCGGGGATCGGCGAAGATCACGGATTTGCCGCCGCCATGCGGAAGGCCCGCGGCCGCATTCTTCCATGTCATGGCCCGCGCCAGGCGGAAGCATTCTGCCGTCGATACATCCGGCGCCATGCGCACGCCGCCGATGGCGACGCCGCATGCCGTATTGTCGACCACCACGGCCGCCCGCATGTTCAGCGACGGACGGTAGATGTGGATGATCCTGGCCGGACCGAATTCATCGGCGAAGCGAAATACGTCGTCTTCCAAGGTCGTCCTCCGGCTCAGCTCGGCTTTTCCAGATCCGCGATGACCGCACGAAGGAAACGAGCGGCCTCGCCGCCGGTCACGGCGCGGTGATCGAAGGTCAGCGACAGCGGCAACCGACGGCGCATCGCAACTCCCGCATCGGTACGTGCGGCTTGATCGCGCGCGCGGCCGACACCGAGGATGGCGACTTGCGGCGGAAGGACGACGAGCGCCGCGTATTGCCCGCCGATGGTTCCGAAGTTCGACAGGGTCAGCGTCGGATTCTGCAGCTCGGATGGCTTCAGGCTCCGGTCACTGACGCCCTTCTTCAGGGCGTCGATCTGCCGACGCCAGTCTTCCGCAGACGACCGAGCGATATCGCGCAGCACCGGCACAAATAGGCCGTCCGGGCTGTCGACCGCCAGGCCGAGATCAATGCGCGCGTTGGCGCGAAGCGAAAGGGGGGCCGACTCGAAGCTCGCATTGAGCGCCGGCTCCACGGCGCAGGCGACAATCACCGCGCGGATCAGCCGCAGGGTCACATCTTCGCCTTCCGTAAACCATGGCTCGATGTCGGCGTCGTCATGCAGCGTCGCCGGCACCACCTCGCGTCCCGCCCGCATTATGTTTGTCGCCATCGATCGCCGGGCGCCGCGCAATGCTTGTCCGCGCTCCGCAGGTCCGCTGGCTGCTGTTTCCACGTCGGCCAAGGTTACGGTTCCGTCAGGGCCGCTTGGCGTGATCTCCGTCAGATCGATGCCGAGCGTGTGCGCCCGCGCGCGAACCGCCGGCGTGGCACGAACCTTGGCAGTCGGCGGCGATTTCGCTCGCGGCGGAACGATGGCGGCAGGCGATTGTGCAAGCTCGCCGACCACGGTTCCGGTTTCGGCGTGCGGGCCTTCTTCGAATTCGAGCAAGAGCGCTCCGACCGGGACACGCTCGCCGGCGCGCGCGAGCAGCCGTGCGACATGTCCAGATCTGGGCGAAGGGATTTCCACCACCGCCTTTTCGGTTTCAACTGATACCAGCGGCTGATCGACCACCACGTGATCGCCTTCCGCGACATGCCACGCGACGATCTCGGCCTCGCGCAGGCCTTCGCCAAGGTCGGGAAGGGCGAAGGCGCTCATTGGTAGGCCATGGCGCGGCGCGTCGCTGCGATCACCCGGTCCACGCTCGGCATGTACCAGGATTCGGTGCGCGGATAAGGCATGACCGTGTCAAAACCCGTCACCCGTTCGATTGGTGCAAGCAGGTGCGTGAGGCCGGCGCCGGCGGCGCGGGCCGCGACTTCCGCGCCGAACCCGCAGGTGAGCGGCGCCTCATGCACGATGACGAGCCGGCCGGTGCGCGCGATCGAACTGAGGATCGTATCGCCGTCGAGCGGTTTGAGCGTAGCGACATCGATGACTTCCGCCTCGATGCCTTCATCGGCGAGGCGCGCCGCCGCGGCAAGCGCTTCGCCGAGCATGGCGCCCCAGGTAACCAGCGTGACGTCGCGGCCCGGGCGCGCCACGAAGCAGGCGTCAAGCGGCAATCCCGCGCCGTCATCGACAACCTCTTCACGCGTGGCGCGATAGAGGCGCGTCGGCTCCAAAAAGACCACCGGATCCGGGTCGCGGATCGCCGACAACAGCAGGCCATAGGCGCGTGCCGGCGACGAGGGAACCACCACCTTGAGACCGGGAATATGCGCGAACATCGCTTCGGGACTTTCCGAGTGATGCTCGATGGCGTGAATGCCTCCGCCTGCCGGCGAACGCAGCACGAGCGGGCAGCTCAAGCGTCCCCGCGTTCGCGTGCGCAGCCGGGCCGCATGGTTGATGAGCTGGTCGATGCAGGCATAGGCGAAGCCGGTGAACTGGATCTCGGCGACAGGGCGGAAGCCTTGTGCCGCGAGCCCGATCGAGACGCCGGCAATGCCGGCTTCGGCGAGCGGCGTGTCGAGCACGCGGCTGTCGCCGTAGAGCGCGAAGAGCCCCTCGGTTGCGCGAAAGACGCCGCCGTCGACGCCGACATCCTCGCCAAGCACCAGCACGCGCGGATCCTCGGCCATTGCGCGCCGCAAGGCCAGATTGACGGCCTGCACCAAGCTGATCTCGCTCATGCCGCACCGCCGTTCCCAAGGCCGGCCGCTTTGCGCTGGCGGTCAAGGTCGGCCGGCGGTTTCGCGAAAGTGCAATCGAACAGCGAGGCAGGTGGCTGCGGCGGCGTCGCGAGGTAGTCGCTCGCCGCCGCTTCGACGGCGAGGCCGCATTCCTGCAACAGCTTTTCTTCGCGGTCCTTGTCCCAGCACCCCGCTTTCGTGAGGTAGCTGCGCAGGCGGGCGACGGGCTCGGCCGGCCAATGGCGGCTCACCTCCCCATCGTCGCGATAACGGCTCGCATCGTCCGCGGTAGTGTGGTCGGACAAACGATACGTCACCGCCTCGATCAGCGAAGGCCCTTTGCCGTTGCGCGCACGCGCGAGAGCCTGCTCGGTTGCGGCGCGGACCGCGATCACATCGTTGCCGTCGACCTGCTCGCCGGCGACGCCGGCCGCCACGGCCTTCTGTGCGAGCGTCGCCGCCGCGGTCTGCTTCGCCAGCGGGACCGAGATGGCCCAGCCGTTGTTGTTGACGACGAACACGGCGGGCACCTTCCACACGCCTGCCATGTTCAACGCCTCGGCGACGTCACCCTTCGAGGTCGCGCCATCACCGAAGACGCACACGGCGGCGCGGTTCTCTCGCCGCAGCTTGACCGCCAAGGCGACCCCGACTGCGTGCGGCGCGTGCGACCCGACCGGCACGCAGTTGGGGAAATCCTCGCGCGGGCCCGCGAAATCGTTGCCGCGCTCATCGCCTCCCCAATACAGGAACAATTCCTTCAGCGTGACGCCACGCCAAAGCTGGGCGCCGTGCTCGCGGAAACTGGGCAGCAGGATGTCGCTCGGCCGCATGGCCGCCGCGACGCCGACCGACACGGCTTCTTGGCCAAGCGAGGACGCGTAGGTTCCCAGACGCCCGGTGCGCTGCAGCGCAATCGCCTTGGCGTCGAAGGTGCGCGTGAGGACCATCGCGCGGTAAAGGGAGAGCAGGGCGGCCGCTTCGCGTGCAAAGTCGGGCAGGGGTGCGACCGGAACGCCTGCTGGGTCGAGATATCGGGTCAGAGTGACGGTGAGTTCCGCGATCGTGGTCATGCCCGAGGATCTCGCTGGCTTCGACCGCAAGCAGCCACTTGGTCGGCCATGCACGCCGACCAGATTGGAGACAGCGGCGAAACTTGCCTCACACCTAGCCCGGCGAGCCGGTCTTGATTTTGATCTGGCGCAACCCCGATTTTTTTCGTTTGGCTCATCGTGAGACTTGGTCGAATCTGCTGAAGCTGCATCGGTCGCTCGCCGGTGCCGGGATGCCAACATGGCCGCGATTGGCGAGGCTGAGGGCTGCGAGGCTGCGCGCGTCTCAGCCGAATATCTGGCGCGCGGGTGGTCGGTGCTGCCCTTGCGCCCGCACGACAAACGGCCTCTCATAGCTTGGGAGCGATTGCAGGACTCGCGTCCGTCCGAGTCTGATATCGCATTTTGGTTTCAACATTGGCCGACCGCCAATGTGGGGATCGTCACCGGCCAGATCTCCAACCTGATCGTGCTCGACGTCGACCCCAAGCATGGCGGCGATTCGTCGCTGGAGCGCCTGGAGCGGCAGTTCGGCTCGATGCCTGTGACGGTCGAGGCAACAACCGGCGGCGGCGGCCGGCACCTTTACTTCGCACATCCGGGCGGCTTCGTGCGCAATCGCGCCGGGATCGCGCAAGGGATCGATCTGCGCGGCGACGGCGGGTACATCGTGGCGCCGCCGTCGATTCATCCGAGCGGAGGACGTTACGCATGGCGGGCCGGCCGCGCGCCGGCCGAAATGTCGCTTGCTGCGTTGCCGCGCTGGTTGCTGCGGTCGACGGGCGCGGTACGCCGGGGTCGCACGCTCGGCGAATGGCGAGCGCTGGTGCATGAGGGCGTCCCGCAAGGCCAGCGCAACTCGACCATCGCCTCGCTTGCCGGCCACCTGCTCTGGCATGGCGTCGATGCGGCGGTCGCGCTGGAATTGCTGCTCGCCTGGAACCGGATGCGCTGCCGGCCGCCGCTCGACGACGCGGAGGTGGCGCAGGTGGTGCAAAGCATCGCCCACCTGCACGAGACGGAGGCGGGCGGGGCGCACGACGCCTTGCCTCCGTCGGCTGGCGGTGCCGGCTGAGCAAAGCGTGCGGGCGGCATGACTTCACCGGCCGCGCCTCACGCGAGCATTGCCGCGAAATCCGATGCGAAACGATGGGCATCGCCGGGCCAGCGGGCCGAAAGGTAGTTTCCGTCGCGCACCGTGAACCCGGCGCCCGGGTCGCGCGGCGAGTCACGTCGGATCCCGATGGGACCGCGGATGAAGTCGGCTTGAGCGGCGAGTGAAGCCCGGACCTCATCCTCGACGGGTGTCGGGTAGGTGCGAAAATAATCGCCCAAATAGAGGCATGTGAGCAGCCAGCCTGCCAACTCCATGATCTTCGGAAGCGCCGTCGTCTTTCGCCCATACAGGACCGATTTGCCGTCGGCCCGCCGCGCGCGGGCAACGATCAATACGCCGTGGCAGATGGCCGCAATCGGCCGGCCGTGCGCGAACAGGTCGGCAACGACGGCTTGCAGTCGAGCCGACTCCAGATACGGCCGCATGCCGGGCGCGTGGCCCCCGGGGAGGATGAGGGCATCGAGGGATTCCGGCCGAATCTCCTCATACGCGATGGGGTGCTGGAACTCGTCGGTGCGGATCATCTCATCGTAGGCCGCCCGACCGTTGCGGTCGGCCTTCATGAATGGCGCGAAGAGCCCGAGACCTTCACCGGTCATCGTCCTCGGGTCGGCATTGGCGGGCCCGCCGTCGGGCGTCGCGAACACGATGCGATGGTGGTGTTGACGGAGCACGCGCCATGGCACTCCGGTTTCGGTCGGATCGAAATCACGGTTCGGCAGTGGCATCAGAACGATGGCCATCGTTGCGCTAGCGCCTGACGTAAATCCACCCCGCGCCGTTGCATCGCCCACAGGAGCCAGCGCCGGCCTGTCCGGTCGCGCCGCACGATGGGCATTCGAACCACTCGTCGCTTCCGACCGCGCTCCGAATGACCCCAGGGCATTTGGCGCCAAGTGGCTGCGGGCCCGCGCATTTCTTGCCGATCCGGTCGTATGACCTCGCGACCCCACCGCAGCGCGGGCAGATCCCGACGGGGCGATCAAGTTTTGCTGCAGTTACATCTGCGCTGGCCGACATCGGCGGCGCCCTTCATCACGAGATGACCAAGTTGTGTCCTCGATGTGGTGGCTGAACATTGACTCAAGTCAAAATTCTTCACGCGTGCGGAGCATGCAGCCTCGTCGAGGAGCAAGAACACAGCCGGCGGGCAAGCTACGCGACCGCGTTGCCCGGTCTTGCGTCCAGCGTGGCGATCCCCCGCAACAGACGCCCCAAGAGGTCTGCTCCCGTGATGATCCGCCGCTGCTTTCCCCACACGAGGATCATGTCATTGTCGATGACATCATCTTCCGGATGCTCGGGCCTCACTTTCATGCGTCCGATCACGTCGCCGAGCCGGGCGTGCATGTCGGTCACGATGATCGGGCGGTGCCAATAGGCCTCAGGTCCGAGCGAGGTCTGCTCGAACAGCACGTCGCGCAGAAAGTGATGGGCGTCCAGCACCAGCCGGGGCTCGCCCGACGCATCGGTGAAAATGACCCATTTCCTTCCGGAAGCGTCCAAACGCCGAAGAAACGGATCGTCCGGCGACGAGCTGAATTTCGGCAGCAGCGGCCGTCCTTGGTCGACCGGGAGAGCGATCACGCTGCGCGGGTCCACCGGCTCGCCCTCGTCAACCACCGCAATGTCGTCGAGGTCGAGGAAGTTCAGCGCCCCGGTCGCCTCAAGCTGACTGACCTCCGTTCCGGTGGCGCCCACATGCCGCATGATGAGGGCGCGGAAGTCCCGCTCCCGGAGCAGGGTGATGCCTTCGGGCCCGAGCCACCAGTTGAGAAGGATTGCGGTTGGCTTGGCGAGCGGAAAGAGCAGGATGCGATAGAACGCGAGAAATGGCGTGAACCGGGCCGCCACGCGCAGAGCATTGCGCGAAAAGTACGCTTGCGGAGCGATCTCGCCCAGGAACGTGATGACGACGGTGGAAAAGACGAATGCCGCGACTCCGGTCAAGATCGAATCCGAAAGTAGTGTAATAAGCACGTTGGTGGCGACGTTGCCCCAAACAATGGTTGCAAGGAGCAAGTTGGAATCTCGGCGCAGACCGAGCAACCTGACCGCATTGGGATTGCCGCTCGCCGCCTCGACCTCCAGCCGCAGCCGGCTCACGCTGAAAACCGCCAGGTTGAGTCCCGAAAACAGGGCAGTTTGGCCGACGCAAAGCGCAATGGCCGCCCATACGGGGAAAGTCGTTGCGTCCGGCATGAGGCTCAACTCCATCGCGGAAGGCACACACGGGCGATCGTTGGCCGCTGGTCCGAACGTCGCCAGGCCTTTTCGGTCGCCGGAACCGGAACGATCGACGAGAGGCGTCGCATCAGCGCCGGTAGCTTTTTGCGACCTCCGCCGCCATGGCATTGATTTCGATCAACGCATCAGCGGCTGGACGGTCGAGAATAATCTTTTGAGGTCCGGTTGCTGACCTATTCTGGCGTCAGGCCGGTCCCCGTGAACATTTTGCTGCGCTGGCAGCGTCCGTTCGCCAAGCCGAATTGACCTGCGTCAATTGTCGCGGCCGCAACGCGCTGTATTTGGATCAATTTACTCGGGCCTATTCGACACTCGGACGCGGAGGCCGATGTGCATCACCTCATCATCGCGGCTCACCCCAGCGCAAAGAGCTTCAATCATGCCGTCGTCGATGCCTATGCATCCGCGCTGACGGAACGCGGACATCGCGTCGCGTGCCGAGATCTTTATGCCATGGGCTTCAACCCGCTGCTGTCGGCGCGCGACATGGCTGCTGTCCCTCGCGGCAGGCCCGCCGGGGATATCCGCGCCGAACAGAACGCGATCCGGCGTGCCGACGTCATCACGCTGATTTCGCCGCTGTGGTGGAGCGGCTTCCCCGCCATGCTCAAGGGCTATCTCGACCGCGTGTTCTGCGCGGGCTTCGCCTATGTGATCAGGGGCCAGGATTATGAGCCCGGCCTGCAAGGCAAGAAGGGGGTCATCATCACCACGTCGGGCGCGACCCTGGATGAGCTCAAGAGCGGCGGCACGCTGCGCGCGCTCAAGACCATACACGACGAAGGATTCATTGAGTTCTGCGGAATCGAGTTGGTGCGGCACCTTTATCTCAGCGGAATCGACCCGACGATGGGTCGGACTGCCGGAGAACGCCATCTCGACACGGTGCGCCGCTTCGTGCGCCGCGCATTCTAGCCATGCGGAGCGGGTGACACGATGGTCGCGCAGGAACGGAAAGGCGGGCCACCATGACGGGCGCCCATCCTCGCAGCGTGAAGCTGGTGTCCGGCATCGCCGGCGTCTCGCTTGGCACAATCGATCGTTGGCTTCCGGCCGACGAGCCGCCCCCGCTCGCGCCGAATTCCGAGCTTGCGGTCATCGGCAAATCCATTGCGCGCGTCGGCGGCCGCGCCATGGTTACGGGCACGGCGCGCTATACGGTAGATGTCCGCTTGCCCGGCATGCTTTATGCCCGTCTGCTGCGCTCACCGCATCCGCACGCACGGGTTGTCTCGATCGACACTTCCGAGGCGGGGCGATACGCCGGCGTGCGCGCCGTGCAGCTGTTGACGACGAAGGACGGCACCGTTCCGCCGCTGCTCTACGCCGGGGCCCCTATTGCGGCGGTCGCGGCGACCGCGCGCGAAATTGCCGACGAAGCCGTTCGCCTGATCAAAGTGACGTATGAGGTTCTGCCGTTTGTCGTCGACATGGACGAGGCGCGCCGGCCCGAGGCGCCGCTGGTCCTTGCGGCGGAACGGGGACAATCGGGCAATGTGCGCGGGCCGACCGGCAGTACTTTCTTTGGCGGGTCGCGCGGCGATGTCGCGCATGGCCTTCGCGCGGCCGAGGTGGTGGTCGAAGGCGAGTTCCGCACCCAGGTGCAAACGCATTGCTGCGTCGAACCGCACGCGATCGTGGCCGATTGGCGCGCCGACGGCCTGACCATCTACATTTCGACGCAGGATACAGTGGGGGTTCGCAACGATGTTGCGGCCGCGTTCGCTCTTCCGCGCGAGAAGGTGCGCGTCATCACCGAGTTCATGGGCGGTGGTTTCGGTTCGAAGCTCCGCGCGGGCGACCATGACCTGCTCGCCGTGCAGCTGTCGCGGAAAGCGGGCGCACCGGTCTGCCTCGTGTTTGATCGGAGCGAAGAACAACAGGCGAGCGGCAACCGGCCCGCCACCTGGCAGCGGCTGCGCGTCGGCGCGCGCCGCGACGGCACGCTTACGGCGGTGTCGCTTCTCTCCTACGGCACGGCCGGCGTGGCCACCGGAGCCGGGGTCGGCAACATTGCTCAGGCCATGTACCGGTGTCCGAACTTCGACATGGCGCAATACGATGTGCTTATGCACGCGGCGCCAAGTTGTGCCATGCGAGCGCCAGGCAATGTTCAGGGCGCTTTCGCGCTCGAGCAGATGATGGACGAGTTGGCGGAGAAACTCGCCCTCGACCCCCTCGTCTTGCGCGATCGAATCGACCCGAGCGAGGCGCGGCGCGCGGAGCGACGCATCGGCGCCGCGCGCTTCAGCTGGGAAAGGCGTGGTGCCGCGGGAGCGAGCGCGGGCCCGGTCAAGCGAGGCCTCGGGATGGCGCAGTCCTTCTGGCCCGGCATCGTCCAGGCCAACGCGGCGTGCGAAGTGCGGCTGCGGCGCGATGGTTCGGTCGAGCTGCGTTCCAGCGTGCAGGATATCGGCAGCGGCATCCGCACCCTGCTGGCGCAGGTCGTCGCCGAAGAGCTTGGCTTGCGGCCGGAACATGTTGCGGTTCGCATCGGCGATACGGATTTTCCGCCTGGTTTCAGTTCGGGCGGCAGCAAGACCGCGGGCTCGATCACGCCGGCGGCGCGCAAGGCCGCCTACCGGGTGCAGCAGGCGCTGCTTGCGGCGGTAGCCCCCGCGCTTGACGCGCATCCCGGCGATCTCGCGGCTGCGGATGGCCGAATTTTTGTTCGGGCCAACCCGTCGCGCGGCATCGGGTTTCGCCAAGCTGCCGGCTTTCTCGACAGAGAAGAAATCCGGGCGGTTGCCGAGCGCGGCGAAAACTACGACGGCTTCCGCGTCGCCGGCGCCATGAACATCGCGCACCAGGATCTGGGCGGCGTTCAGTTCGCGGAAGTGACCGTCGATATTGAGACCGGAATCGTACGCGTCGAGCGGATCGTTGCCGTGCACGACTGCGGGCGGCCGATGAATCCGCGTCAGGTCGAAAGCCAGATTCACGGCGGCATCATGATGGGAGTTTCCTTCGCGCTGTTCGAGGATCGCATCCTCGATCGCCAAAGCGGCCGGATGGTCAATGCCGATCTCGAGCATTACAAGGTCGCGGGATCGCGCGAGACGCCTTCGATCGAGGTGACGCTGATCGAGAATTATCAGGCCATCAGCGCAACGGATGCCTGCGGGATCGGCGAGCCCGCGACGATCGCGACGGCAGCGGCAGTCGCCAATGCGGTCTACAACGCCGCAGGGGTACGCATCCGCGAGCTTCCGCTGACGCCGTCGTGCATGCTCGCGGCCCTCAACCGCATTCCGAGCGGTACCTGAAGGCAGCATTTGGCGCGGCGGCGCCCGCATGGTGTGCGAGCCGAAGACGACCGCCTTGTCGTCGCTCAGGTCGGCGTGATGTCGCCGTCCCAGCGCAAGTGATCGACCACCGATGTGACGCCAGGCGTGCTCTCGACCAGGACGCGCAGCGCGTCGCGCTGCGCCGGGTCCGCGAGGGTGCCCCACAGATCGGCAAGGCCGTTGCGCACGACCACGTCGACGTCGGCGCCGACCGACCAGCCCTGGCGTTCGATCTCGGTGAGGATGCGGTCGCGGATCGCGCTGTCGTCCTTGGCGGCCGCGCCGGCGCCACGGTGGACGCTCGCCAGCGCCCGCATCAAGTTGGCGCGGCTGACGATGCCGACGAGCTTGCCGCCGCGCAGCACCGGCAGACGCTTGATCCGGTGCATTTCCATGAGGTGAACGACCTGCTCGAGCGGCTCGTCCGGCGCAACGGTCACGACTTTCTGGGTCATGACCTCGCTGATCTTGACGCCGTGCGAGTGGACATAATCTTGCGCTCCCTCGGCGGGCCCGAAGAACACGTCGAGCCAGCGCGAGCGCCGGCGCTCGGTTCCGGTCTCCGGCCGGCGCAGAAAGTCGCCTTCGGTCACGATGCCGACCAGCTTGCCGTGACGGTCGATGACCGGCAGCCCGCTGACATGGTGCTTGAGCATCAGCTTGACCGCGTCGAGGATCGTCGCGTCGGGCGCGACCGCCACCACGTGGTGCGTCATGATATCGGCAACCTTCATGTTCCGATCCTGCCTGCTGTTGCGACGGCGCGGTTGCGCCGGGCAATCAATGTGATGCCTAGCCGGTCGACCGCCCTTTCGAGTTGAGCCAGATCAAATGGTGGCGGTCTCCGGAGCGCTTGATGTGCGTCAAATCCGTCACCCGGAAACCCGCTACTGATGCATCTCAGTTCATTCCGGATGGGCCTTGCTCATGTCCTTCACGACGCTCCTGTCCTACGTCGACGTCGCCGCGCAGGTCGACGCGCCCGTGCGGCTCGCGGCCGGCCTCGCCGACAGGTTCAATGCCACGCTGATCGGAATGTCGGCGCTTGAAGTCAAGCCGCAAGTCGTCACCGACGCGGTGGTCATCCAGGATTTGGTGGAAGCGGACATCAAGGAGCGGCGGGACAAGCTCGCCGCAAAAGGCGCCTGGTTTCGCCACGCCGCCGGGGCCGAGCGCCGCAAGGTCGAGTGGCGCTCCATGCTCGACTTTCCGACCGAGGCGCTGGCGCGCGCGGCGCGATGCGCCGATCTCGTCGTCATCCGCCGAACCCGCAGCTCGACCGACGTCTACAGCGCGCTCGATCCGGGCGGCGCGATCCTCAAGGTCGGCCGGCCGGTGCTGCTCGTGCCCGACGGGGCGAGCATGCTGCGCGCCGAGCACGTGGTGATCGGCTGGAAGGACCGGCGCGAAGCGCGGCGGGCCGTGCAGGATGCCCTGCCTTTCCTGCATGAGGCGGAACGCGTCACGATCGTCGAAATCTGCGGCGACGGCGAGGAGGACGCGGCGCGCGAACATATCGACGACGTGGCGCGTTATCTCGCACGACACCGGATCAGCGGCGGCCCGCGCATCATCCTGCATCGGGAAGGGTCGGGCGCGGCCGCGCTGGTCCGGCTGGCGCAGGAGGAGGGGGCCGATCTGCTCGTCACTGGCGCCTATGGGCACAGCCGTCTCGGCGAATGGATCTTCGGCGGCGTGACGCGCGACCTGCTCGCCATGAGCCCCCTCTGCTGCCTGATGTCTCATTGAGGCGGGCGCAAGCCCGCATGAAATCGGAGGAATGAACATGGAAACCCCGTTGGAGCTCGACTTTCAAGGCATGACCGCGACGCCCAAGATCCGCAGCTCGATCGAGGCGCATGTGGCCGGACTGGAAAGCCGCTTCGGCCGCGTGACCGCGTGCCGCGTCGTGCTCAAGGGTCCGGGCGGCCGCCATCAGACCGGCGGCCTCTACGAGGTCAACATCCGCCTCGCGCTCCCGGACGGCCGCGAGGTCGATGTCGCGCGCACGCCGAATGCGGACGAGCGGCATGCCGATATCGATTTCGCGATCAACGACGCATTTCGGCGCGCGCGCCGGCGGTTGCAGGACAATGTGCGCCGGATGCAGAACCAGGTGAAGGAACATGAAGCGCAACCGATCGGCACGGTCGTGCGGATCGATCCGTCGGGAGAATTCGGCTTCATCGAGACGAGCGACGGCCGCGAGCTCTATTTCCATCGCAACAGCGTCCTCGACGCGCCCCCGAGTCTCACGGTCGGGACGCGCGTAAGCTTTGCCGAGGAAATGGGCGAGAAAGGTCCGCAGGCATCGACCGTGAAGCTGCTTGGAAAGCACGGAATGCGCGCATGAGCGAGTCCGCGCCGGCTGTGCGCGCGAAGTGGGAGCACTTTCCCCATGATGCGGACGTCGGCGTGCGCGGATTCGGCGCGACCGCCGCCGAGGCGTTCGAGCAGGCCGCACGGGCGCTGACCGCCGTCGTGACTCATGCCGAGGTGCGCCCGCTCGAGCCGGTCGGGATTGCCTGCGAGGCCCCGGACCTGGAGCTCTTGTTCGCCGAATGGCTCAACGCGGTGATCTACGAGATGGCGGTGCGCCGGATGCTGTTCGGGCGGTTCGCAGTGCGGATCGCGGGCACGCAGCTCGACGCCACGGCGTGGGGCGAGCCGGTCGATGTGGCGCGTCATTCGCCGGCGTGCGAGCCGAAGGGCGCGACCTACACGGCCCTGCGGGTCGCACAGGAGCAGGACGGGTCCTGGTCGGCGGCCTGCATCGTCGACGTCTGAGGGGGCGACGATGGACCCAAATCGATTCACGCCTGTCGATGCGACGACCTGGCGGGTCGAGCCGCATGGCGCGATGCGCGTGCCGGCGATCATCTACGCCGACGAAAGCTTGATCCGCGACATGGATGACAAGGTGTACGAGCAGGCCGCCAACGTGGCGGCACTGCCCGGAATAGTGCAGGCCTGCTACGTGATGCCCGACGCGCACTGGGGCTACGGCTTTCCGATCGGCGGGGTGGCGGCGTTCGATCCGGACGAGGGCGGCGTCGTGTCCGCCGGTGGGGTCGGGTTCGATATCTCTTGTGGCGTGCGCACGATGCCGACCGGGCTCCGGGTCGCGGACATCATGCCGGTGCAGCGGGCCCTCGCGGAATCCCTGTTCGGCCAGATTCCCGCCGGGGTCGGCAGCAAGGGCGCAATCACGCTCGACGCCGTCGATATGGATGCCATGCTGGCCGGAGGCGCGCGGTGGGCGATCGAGCGCGGCAGGGGGGAGGCGCGTGATCTCGCGCGCATCGAGGAGCGAGGCTGCATGGCGGGCGCTGAGCCCGCCTGCGTTTCCGAACGCGCGAAGGAACGCCAGCGGCGCGAGATGGGTACGCTCGGCTCCGGCAACCACTATCTCGAAGTGCAGGCGGTGGCCGAGCTGTTCGACCGCGCCGCCGCCAAGGCCTTCGGGCTTGCGGTCGACGAGGTCGTCGTCACCATTCACTGCGGCTCGCGCGGGCTCGGCCATCAGATCGGGACCGAGTTTCTCAAGGAAATGGTGGTAACCGCAAAGGCGTCGGGGATCGCATTGCCCGACCGCGAGCTCGCCTGCGCGCCGATCCGCTCGGAAGTCGGCGCCCGCTACCTCGGCGCCATGCGGGCGGCGATCAACTGCGCGCTCGCCAACCGCGAAATCCTCGGCCACTACGCGCGGCGCGTCTTTGCGCATTTCTTTCCCGGTTGCGACCTGCGCCTGCTGTTCGACGTCTCGCACAATACCTGCAAGGTCGAGTCGCATGTGGTCGACGCAAAGCCGCGTGAGCTGTTCGTCCACCGCAAGGGCGCCACCCGCGCCTTTGGACCGGGCCATGAGAGCTTGCCCGAAGCGCTGCGCGCGGTCGGCCAGCCGGTGCTGATCGGCGGCAGCATGGGAACCGGCTCTTACATTCTGGTCGGCGCGGCGAGCGGCGAGCAGAAGGCCTTCGCCTCCGCGTGCCACGGCGCCGGCCGTGCGATGTCGCGCCATGCCGCCCTCAAGCAGTGGAGCGGGCGCAAGATCGTCGACGATCTCGCGGCCGCGGGGATCATCATCAAGAGCCCGTCGAGCCGCGGCGTCGCCGAGGAGGCGCCGGGCGCCTACAAGGACGTCGACGCGGTCGTGGCGGCGGCCGAGCAGGCGGGTCTTGCACGCCGCGTCGCGCGCCTGCGTCCGCTCATTTGCATCAAGGGTTGAGGGTTGCACCGATGAAACGCATCTTGGCGGCAACCGACGGTTCAGAGGGCGCGGATCGCGCCGTGGACGTCGCAGCCGAGCTCGCACGAGCGCTCGACGGCACCCTGCTGATCCTCACGGCGACCGACAACGTATCGGACAGCGCGGTCGAGCGGCTCGCGCGGCTGGAAGGGGGTATCGGCGAAGCGCTTGACCTTGTGGCCAATCAGATTTTGCGGCGTGCGAAAGAGCGCGCGCATCGCATCGGCGTGCCACGCATCGAAACCCTGAATGGGTGGGGCGACCCCACTCAGTCGATCATCGATTGCGCCGGAGACCATCGGATCGACATCATTGCGGTCGGACGGCGCGGCCGCGGACAGTTGTCAGGCCTGCTGCTCGGAAGCGTGTCGCAGAAGCTGGTAACGCTCGCCCCCTGTCCCGTCATCGTGGTCCCGTGACGTCGCGACAGCGTTCAATCGGCCTCGCGTTCGATCGTGCAGCAGTGTGGGGCTTCGTCGCCGAAGGCCTCTTGGCTGAGCACAGCCCCAGTCACCGGATTCGGGCGAAACGTCGTGCAGCCCTTCAATCCCATGTCAAAAGCCAGATCGTAAATCTGCTTGAATTCTTCGAACGGGCAATCCTGCGGAACGTTGATCGTCTTGGAGATCGAGTTGTCGACGTAGGGCTGCAGCGCGGCCTGCATCTCGAGATGTGCGGTCGCCGGCAGCTCCGCCGCAGTCACGAACTGCGGAGGAAGTTCCTGCGGGGCGCGGGCGAGTGCGCGCCAGCGATCGAGAGCGTAGTCGGTCAGCGCAAACTCCTTTGGCATTCCATCCTCGTCCAGGATGCTTCTCAGATACGACGCAGCGAAGATAGGTTCGAGTCCGCTCGAAACGTTGCCGGCCAGCAGGCTGATCGTGCCGGTCGGCGCAATTGCAATCAGATGGCTGTTGCGGATGCCATATGTCGCAATCCCGTCCTTGATATCGTCGGGCAGGCTGCGGATGAAGGCGCCTTGCAGGTATTTCGGACGCTCGAAATAGGGAAAGCTGGACTTTTCTCGGGCGAGCGCGATGGAGGCCCGATAGGCGGCGTGACAAATGAGGCGCATCACGTCGGCGGCGAGGGAAAGCGAGCTATCGCTGCCGTAGCGCAGCCCCAGCATGACCAGCGCATCGGCGAGCCCGGTAATTCCGAGGCCGATGCGCCGCGATCCGCGCGCGCTCTCAGCCTGCTGGGGAAGCGGAAAGCGCGAAACGTCGATGACGTCATCGAGCAGCCGCACCGCAATGCGGGCCGCATCCGCAACACCCGCGGTGTCGATCCGCGCCTGCGGTGAAAAGGGCGCGAGCACGAACCGCGTGAGATTGATCGAGCCGAGATCGCACGCCCCGTAGGCGGGTAGGGGAATCTCGCCGCATGGATTGGTCGCGCTGATCCGCTCGCGATACCAGAGATTATTGAGCTGGTTGATGCGATCGATGAACAGCACGCCGGGCTCGGCGTGATCATAGGTCGCGTGCAGCACGAGGTCCCACAGCGAACGGGCGCAAATGCGTCGGATGATACGGCAAGGGACGCGGTCCTCGGTGCCCGTCCATTCGCGCATTATCGTCTCGCCATCCCCCTCGAACGCCGCGGCCGGAAACACGAGCGGCCATTCGGCGTCAGTACGCACGGCGGCCGTGAATGCGTCGGTCACCTGAATGGACAGATTGAACCGGCGCAGGCGGCCGGGTCGCTGTTTGGCCGTGATGAACTCTTCGATATCTGGATGATCGCAGCGCAGCGTCGCCATCATGGCGCCGCGGCGGGCGCCGGTCGACAGGATGGTGCCGCACATCGCGTCCCACACCTCCATGAAGGAGACCGGGCCTGACGCGATGCTCGCCGCCGCCCTGGCGCGGGTGCCGCGCGGCCGTAGCGTGGAAAAATCGAGGCCGATACCGCCGCCCTGCTGCATCGTGATCGCGCTTTCCTGCAGCGAGCGGAAGATGCCGGGGACCGAGTCCTCGATCGGACCCATTACGAAGCAATTGAACAGCGTAACGTTGCGCGCGGTGCCGGCCCCCGCATGGATGCGGCCGCCGGGAAGAAACTTGAAATCGCGCAGCAATGCGAGGAAGCGCTCTTCCCAGACAGCAGCCTCGCGCGGTTCGACAGCGGCGAGGGCGCGCGCCATGCGGCGCCATGTGTCGGTGATTCCCGGTTCGCGGGTCACCCCATCCACATAGCGGTATTTGGTCTCCCAGACGTGCCGCGAGATATCCGGCGAAGGCTCGTTCATGGGGTTTCCGCGTCAGCGCCCCGGTTCTGTTGCACGATCGCACGCTTGTGCCGGGTCGTCATCAGAGCAGCGCAGCGATGGTGCCCTGGCGCCGGTAACAGGAAGAGGCTCAAGGATCTCTGATCTGGATCAATCGCCTCGGCGGCGGCGAGTGGGAATTGCGGGACCCCTGCGTCGGCCTTCGGGCCAAGCAGCCCGCACTCTTGATCTGAGTCAATGCCGTCAGCGGACGCCGACGATGAAATGACTTTAGGAAACAGCTGACAGGAGACCCGATATGGGCGTCCGCAACGCAACGGCTAGGATGTTGGCGGCCGCGATAGCCGGCGTCGTGGCGCTTGGATGCGCCGAGGGAGCGCCGGTGCCGACGAATGCTGCTGCGATCAAGAACGCCATGCCGAGTGTTGTCACGGATGTGCGCGGCCGGGGCGGTGCATTCGTCGGAGGCTTGATCTTGGGCGGCATCATCGGCGGAGCCATCGCAAGCGGCCCCTACTACGGCTATCCGTATGGATACTATCCATACTACGGCTACTACCCCTACTACGCGTATCCCTACGCCTATGGCTATTCGGTCTACCCGCCGTACTACCACGGCCCGGTTTATCGCTACTATCGGCGGCACTATCGCGTTCGGCGCCATCGCTGACCGGGGTACGGCCAGTCGAGGCTGCCGCAATCGCGAGGATTCGTCGCTACGAGCGGCGGTGCGCGCCTTGGGCGTGGGTCGAGCCCGCGGCTCCATTTGATACGAGATAGCGCTCGAACCATCGCGCCGCGTGATCGATGACGGCTTCGAGCGCGCCGCGCTCGGGAAACAGATGGCTCGCGCCCGGGACGATCTCCAGCGCCTTTGGTCCGTGCAGCCGCGCGAGCGCCTGCTGGTTGAGGTCGATCACGGGCAGATCGTTGCCGCCCACGATCAGCAGTGTTGGAACGCGGATGCGGTCGAGCGCGGCGCCGGCGAGATCGGGCCGCCCGCCACGCGAGACCACTGCGCCGACCCGTTCGCCAAGCCGAGCTGCCGCGACCAGCGCGGCGGCAGCTCCAGTGCTGGCGCCGAACAGGCCGAGGGGAAGGCCGGCGATGGCCGGCTCGCGGTCGAGCCAATGCACCGCCTGGATCAGGCGTTCGGCCAGCAACGGGATGTCGAAGACGTTTGCGCGGTCGTCTTCCTCCTCGATCGTCAGCAGGTCGAACAGCAAGGTCGCGACGCCGTGCCGGTTCAGCGCTTCGGCGACGGCGCGATTGCGCGGGCTGAGCCGGCTCGATCCGCTGCCGTGCGCGAAAGCGACGATCGATTTGCTCGGCGCCGGAATGCGCAGCTCGCCGGCGAGCCCGACCGGCGCGATCCGGATGTCGCGCCGCTCGATCGCTGTTCCGGACGCGCGATTGATCATGGCCTGACGCTCTCCGTTGCGCCGTTACAGCCGGCCGATCTCGAATTCCTCGCAGGAATAGCCGAGCATCGACAGGCCTTCCTCGAGGAAGTCGCCGAGCAGCGGGATCCCGAGCAGGTAGCTCGACGTGCGCTTGTTGTGGGCGCGCGCCGCCTCCTCGCGCACCGATGGCCAATCGCTCGCCTCATAGTCATCCCGTCCGAGCCAGGCGAGCGCGACCAGGTCGATCTGCTCGTCCTCCGACAAGGAATCGATCAGCGAGGTCAGCTCTTCGACCACCGGATCGTCCTCGTGGTCCTCGAGCACTGCCGCATCCATGTCGTCGGACGGGTTCGAGCCCGGATCCGGCTCCGTCACCTCGTCCTTGGCGTCGAATTCCTTCGCCTTGATGATGATGAAGCAGACTTTCTCGGGTGAGATCGTGAGGGGGCCCGTATCTTCGTCCGCGGGCGCCTCGGTCGAAGGCAAGTTCTCGGTCATGGGGTCACCAAAGGATGAAATGGACGTTGCCATCAAAGAATTGAGCGCGAAGCGAGCCGTCTCTTCCTTGCGAAATATCAATTTGTACGCCCCTCCTCGAGAGGCCGATTTCAATTGATCAAGATCAAGGCGGCGAGCGCAGTTTCTGATCGGATGGTGGCGCCGTCGTGCGGAGGCAAGATTGGCGAAGTACCGCGGTGAACCGTCTATGGACGCGGATCCGCTTATGCGATGAACCAGTCTACCCGCGAAACACGGCGGAAGGGCCCGTCGCCTGTCTACCCGAGCACCCCGGAGGCGACTCCGGCTCGACGGGTAGGCGGGGCGGGTTCTGCGCTTGCCGCGTGATCGGGAGAGCGATGCATGGAAACCTATCCGCTCGATATCGACCCCGCACAAGTGGTCCGCTGGATCAGGCAGGAGAGCGAGGCTGCGCCGTCCGCCTTTCGGATCACGGCGCGCCGCGGCCAGGAAATGCGCGAGCTTCCCGCCGGGCAGGAGGCGCGCCTGGGCGACGAGGAGCGCGAAGACTTGAGTGAAATCGCGACCGTCGCGACGCTGGAGATCGCGCCTGCCCATGCCGACGAGGGCTGGCAGCTCACGGTCGTGGTCGAGGACGAATTGGGTCCGCGGGTGGCCGACGGCGGCAGCGGCGTCGAGCAGACGATCGATCTCGGAACTTTCTACAGCGCCTTCATTCGCCCCGGCCGGGGAATTGCCAATGTCTTCGCCGAGGTCGAGGGAGCGGATGCCCGCGCGCACGTGACTCGTCTGATCGAGACCATCGAGAAAAACCGGCATGTTCCGGGGCGTCGCGCATCAGCGGCGGTCCCGCGAGGTCGAAAGGAAAAGCGATGATCAAGGAACTCAACACCGACCAGGTTCACTTCGTGGCCATCCTCGCCAAGGCGGCCCGTATCCAGCGCGATGAGTTGCTGCGTCCGGTGGGCGAGAAGGATTTGGGTAATGTCGTCCCCGCCCGCGGCGAGCACAATCCGACCGCCATGCTCGGGCTGGAGCCGCTGCGCGCCGACGCGGCGCAGACCGTTGCCTTGCAGGAAGCCATCGCCAGCCTCTCTCCGGGCGCCCGCTCCGAGCTCTATGCCCTGATGCGCATCGGCCAGGGACATCTGGCGGCGAAGAAGTGGCATCGCGGCATCACGGAAGCGGACTTGCTCGGTGGCGATACGATCGACGCCGCGCTGCTCGAGGATGCCGATCTGCACGATCATCTGTTGAAGGGCCTGTACGAGGCAAAGCTCGCCTCGTAGCTCGGACCCGATCGTTTCGAGGCGCGAAGATCGTCGATGCAGCTGACCTCAAGCGCTTTTGCCAATGACGCGCGGATTCCGCGCACCTACACGTGCGATGGCGAGGACCTCTCGCCGCCACTTGCCTGGAGCGGCGTGCCGGCCGCTACCCACAGCTTCGTCCTGCTGTGCGACGATCCCGACGCGCCGGCCGGAACATGGCATCATTGGGCCGCCTTCGATATTCCGGCCGACTGGACAGAGCTTGCGCAAGGCATCGCGCAGCAGCGCGGCCGGCAGCCATTCAAGCAGGCGATCAACGACTTTCAGCGGGCCGGATACGGCGGTCCCTGTCCGCCGCATCGTCACGGGCCGCATCACTATCGATTCCGCCTGCTCGCGCTGTCGGTCGATCGCCTCTCGCTGCGTGGCAATCCGAGCTGTCGCGACGTCGAACGCGAGGCGCGCAAGCATGTTCTGGAGGAGGCCGTCCTCGTCGGCGTGTACGAGCGATAACAAGTCCGTTCGCGAGGCAGGTCGCTCGCATCAATGCAGGCGGGGTGGGGTGCTGGAAAAAGCCACCGCGACGCGAGCGATAGCGACGCGTGCCGCGTCGCCGGCTCGTGTGTTCGTCGCTCTGACGATCGTGCCCGCGGTCGCGCGCGCGCTCGCGCGGTTCGCCGAGGGGATCGAGGCGCTGGGCGCCCGGCCGGTGCCGTCGCGCGATATCCATCTTACCCTCGTGCCGCCGTGGAGGCCTCAGTCGATTGCACAAGTGATCGAGAAGCTGCACGATGCGGTCAGCGGCACGCGTCCGTTTCGGCTGTCGTTCGGACATGTCGGCTATGGTCCGCAAGCACGCTGGCCGCGCCTGCTGTGGGCCGAATGCGCGGCGGGTGACGATCTGTCGCGGCTGCGCGCCGCGCTCCTTCGCGCTTTTCCCAGCGCCGACGAACGGTCATTCCGCCCGCACGTCACCCTCGCGCGGTTGCCGCACAATGGACGATCGGTCGCCCGCCGGCACCCGATCGACGCCTACGTTATGCTCGCGCAGCGGGTCGCATCGGTCGAACTGTTCGGGTCACCGCCCGCGGGGCAACGCGGATACAGGCTGCTGGCGTCGGTTCCTCTCGGCGAAGAACCGAGTGGGAGCGCCGACGCGGTGGCGCAACCCTCCGACGCGCCCGCATGAACCCGTCCGAGCCGCCGAACGCTGCGCCGCCGCGCCGCGCCGATTTGATCCGCGTTTTTCTGTGCGGCGACGTCATGACGGGGCGGGGAATCGACCAGGTCCTGCCTCGTCCTTGCGATCCCGCCCTGCACGAACGCTTTGTCGCCTCGGCACTGGATTATGTCCGGCTCGCCGAGGAGGCGAATGGCCCCATTCAGCGGCCAGTCGACCTTTCCTACGTCTGGGGCGTGGCGCTCGACGAATTGAATCGGGCACGCCCGGATCTTCGCATCGCCAATCTGGAGACGAGCATCACGCGCAGCGACGACTATGTGCGCAAGGGCATCAACTACCGCATGAGCCCGGAGAACGCCGATTGCCTTGCGGCGGCGGGCATCGATTGCTGCGTGCTCGCCAACAATCATGTGCTCGACTGGGGCCGCGGCGGACTGCTCGATACGCTGGCGAACCTCGATCGCTTGCGGATCCAGTTCGTCGGCGCGGGCCGTGACGAGGCGGAGGCCCGTGCCCCGGCGATCTTCGAGATCGCCAAGCGAGGACGTGTGGTGGTGTTTGCGTTCGCGACGACGACGAGCGGGGTTCCGCGCGGTTGGGCGCCAGGTCCGGGCAGGGCTGGAGTGAACCTGCTCGCCGACCTTTCGCCGCCGCGCACCGCGCAAATCGTCGACCAGATCGCCCGCGTGCGCCGCGCCGGCGACGTTGTCATTGCGTCGATCCACTGGGGCGCCAATTGGGGTTACGACGTTCCCGACGAGCAGGCACGCTTTGCCCATACGCTGATCGATCGAGCGGGCGTCTCGATTGTTTTCGGCCATTCCTCGCACCATGCCAAAGGCATCGAGGTCCACCGCAATCGGTTGATCCTGTATGGCTGCGGCGATTTTCTCAACGACTATGAAGGGATCAGGGGCTACGCGCCATATCGCGACGATCTCCCGCTGATGTACTTGGCGGATATCGATCCGGCGAGCGGCGAGCTTCTCGCGCTCGAGATGGTCCCCCTGCAAATCCGGCGGTTTCAGCTGGTGCATGCCTCGCGCGCCGACGCCGCGTGGCTTGCGGGCGAGCTCAATCGGACAGGGCAAGTGTTCGGTACGCGGCTTGCCCTGACGGCGGATGGCCGGTTCAGTCTGGTCTGGCAGCGAGCCTGATGCGTCCGGCCGCCCCGGCCCTTTTTGACGAGGATCAAGGTGAGCCTGCGGTCGATGGGCTGAACTTATCTAAAGTCAGCAGACGTGAGGTGGGCCGATGACTGAAAGCTCGGAAAGCGCTCCGACGACCCAAGCGCAGGCGGGGGCATCGACCGACGACGTGCGGCGGATCCTCGGCGATCTCGACGACGCGAAGGTGATCGACATCCTGGCACTGCATCCGGCCGTGCTCGACCTCGAGCAAGCCTCCATGTGGCTCGCCGGCGACACGGACGTGTTCGGCGCCGGGCAGCCGTTGCCTCCTCTCGCCGGGGAGATCGTTGCGATTCTGACCGCCGACGAGGAGGACGAAGAACAGGCCGGCTGAGCCGGCCGAGCGGACCAAATGCAGGATCTTGACCCATGCCGGTGCAGAACGCCGAAATCGCCGCGATGTTCGATCGCACGGCGGAGCTCCTGGAAATCCAGGGCGAGAACCAGTTCCGCGTGCGCGCCTATCGCCGCGCCGCCCGCGTCGTCGAGGGACTGCCGCAGAGCGTTGGCAAGTTCCTCGCTACCGGCCACGATCTCGCCGAGCTGCCGGGCATCGGCAAGGATCTCGCCGGCAAGATCGGTGACATCGTCGAGACCGGACATTTCGACCTGCTCGATTCGCTCAAGAAGAAGCTGCCGGGCGATCTCGCCGACATCGCGGCGCTGCCGGGTCTCGGGCCGAAGCGGGTCAAGCTGCTCTACGACAAGCTCAAGGTACGCACCCTCGACGACCTGCGCCGCGTCTTGCGCAGCGGGCGCATCGGCGAGCTGAAAGGATTCGGGCCAGGCATCGCAAAGAAGCTTGCCGCCGCGCTGACGAAGCCGGTCGCCGAAAAGCGCTTCAAGCTCTCGGTCGCCGAGGCCGAAGCCGAGGCGCTGGTCGCCTATCTGCGCGACGGCGGGCGCGTCGTGGTGGCGGGCAGCTATCGCCGCCGCCGCGATACGGTCGGCGATCTCGACGTGCTGGTGACCGCGGAAAACGGCGCCGCCGTCGGCGACAAATTGGTGCGCTACGAGAACGTCGCCGAAGTGCTCGCGCACGGACCGACGCGGACGGCGGTCGTTCTGCGCTCCGGCCTGCAGGTCGACATCCGCGCCGTGCCCGAGGAGAGCTACGGCGCGGCGCTCCTCTATTTCACCGGCTCCAAGGCGCACAACATCGCGCTGCGCGGCCTCGCCAACGCGCATGACTGGAAGCTCAACGAATATGGACTGTTTGCCGGCAAGCGGCGGATCGCCGGGGCGAGCGAGGAAGAAGTCTACCGTAAGCTCGGGCTCGCCTACATCCCGCCAGAGCTGCGCGAGGACCGCGGCGAGATCGCGCTGGCGAAAAAGAACTGGCTGCCCGACCTGGTGTCGGTTGCCGACATTCGCGGCGATCTGCATGTTCACTCGGACTGGAGCGACGGCACGTTCTCGATCGCCGAGATGGCGGCGGGCGCCAAGGAACGTGGCTACGCCTATATGGCGATCACCGATCACAGCCGACGGGTCACCGTCGCGCATGGGCTCGATCCCCGAAGGGTCGCGCGCCAGATTGATCAGATCGATCGCCTCAACGACAAGCTCGACGGCCTGGTCCTGCTCAAGGGCATCGAGGTCGACATTCTCGCCGACGGAAGCCTCGACCTGCCGGCCAAGACCCTGGCACGCCTCGATCTCGTGGTCGCCTCGGTCCATTCCAAGTTCGATCTTGCGCGCGATGCCCAGACCGAGCGGATCATTCGCGCCATGGACAACCCGCACATGTCGATCCTCGGGCACCCGACCGGCCGCTTGATCGGCGTGCGCGAGCCTTACGAGATCGACATGGAGCGGATCATCGCCGCGGCGCACGAACGCGGCTGCCATCTCGAGATCAATGCGGAGCCCGAGCGGCTGGATCTCGACGATATCCATGCGCAAGCCGCGAAGGCGGCGGGCGTCAAGCTCGCGATCTCGACCGACGCGCATTCGATTGCCGGACTTGGCCATATGCGCTTCGGCGTCGACCAGGCGCGCCGCGGCTGGCTCGAGGCTGCCGACGTGATCAACACGCGCCCGCTTGCCGAATTGCGCAAGCTGCTCAAGCGCTGATCCGTGCACTTGACCGGCGGCGCGGCGGCAAACCATCTTGGCCTGGCGGCGAGAATCACGGCGGCCCTCGATGGATCAGGAGGTCATGGATCAGGAGGTCATGGATCAGGAGGTCATGGATCAGGAGGCCATGGATCAGGAGGCCTTGGCGGCATTGGAGCAGCGGCTCGGGCGCGTCTATGCGCGCCAGCGGCTCGGCATCGAGAACGATCACGAGGCGCAGCGCTTCGGCCAGGGGCTGAACTTCTTCCACATCGAGAACTGGTATTCGGTTCACTCGGTCATTCGCAATTCGCTGCGGCTGGTCGGCCTCTATGGACGCGGGCGGAACAACGCGGCCGACGTCGAGGTGCGCCATAACACGGTCCGACTGAAGCGCCTGCCGCCGCGGTTCGACGGCTATTGCATCCTGCACATCAGCGATCTGCACGCCGACATGAGCGAGGAGGCGATGCGGCGCGTGACCGCGCTGCTGCCCGGGCTGCGCTACGATCTCTGCGTTCTCACCGGCGACTATCGCGGCAAGACCTTCGGCCCGTTCGAGACATGCCTCGCCGGCGTCGCGCGCGTATGTGCGCATGTGACGGCGCCGCTCTACGGCGTGCTCGGCAATCACGACACGATCCGCATGGTGCCGGGCCTCGAAGCCATGGGGATTCGCATGCTGCTCAACGAGGCGGAGGCGATCGTGCGCGACGGCGAGACGCTGCATATCGCCGGCATCGACGATGCGCACTTCTATCGTGTGGACAGCATCGCCAAGGCGGCCGAGCACATCCCGCACGACGCCTGCGCGATCCTGCTGTCGCATACGCCGGAAATCTACAAGCAGGCAGCGCATGCCGGCTTCAGCCTGCTGCTCGGCGGCCACACGCATGGCGGACAGATTTGCCTGCCGGGCGGCATCCCGGTGATGCTCGATTCGGCGCTGCCGCGCCGCATGGGATCGGGCGCGTGGCAATACCACGACATGGCGGGCTACACGTCGGTCGGCGCCGGCTCGTGCATCGTCGCGGTCCGCCTCAACTGCCGGCCGGAAATCACGCTGCATCATCTCACCCGCGCTTGACGGCGGGCTCAATAGGGCCGATCGCGCAGGTGCATCCGGTAGAGCGCGCGCGAGAGCATGATCTCGCCGAGGAGGAAAATCGCCGTGACGGCGAGGATGTCCCACAGGGTCAGCGGCAGGATCGGCCAGCAGACGAGCAACGGAAGGAACGACTCGGGGATCTGATCGAGGCCGGTTGCGCGGCTGCTCGGGGGCAGGCCGAGCCGGCGCTTGACGAAGCTCGAGAGGACGTCACCGGCCATGGCGCTCGCGCCGACCAGCGCGCCGACGCGCGCCGGCATGCCGATCAGCGGCGCGCCCGCCGTCGCGGCCATCAGCGCGGCGACGACGCCGCGCACGGTCTTCGCGATCCCGAGCAGCGGATGTCCGTCGACGAAAGCAATCCCGCCATCGAGCGGAAAGGCGAGATGCGGGCCGAGCAGTTTTGCGGCGACCAGCGGCGCGCCGTTGGCGAGGGCCAGAAGGACTGTCAGCTGCAGGATCAGCATCGGCTGCATCGGCTCGACCTCGCGCCGACTCAACGAGCGCGATCCATACCGACGCGCCGATTCAAGCTATCCTTCCCTCTTCTTCAACTCTTCGCCGAAGGTCGTTATCCGTCGCCCAATTCGTAACTGCGCGCGAGAAACAGCCAACTGCGCTCCAGTTCCAGAAAGTCTCGCTTTGCCTCAGGGGCACTCGCCGCGTCCGCCTTCTCGCGGCATTCAGCCGCGCGACGGTAACATTCGGCAATTTCGTCGGCCACCTTGTTGAGCATCGGGGTTCCGCACACAAGCAATACGCGTGCGGGCGCGTTGCGCCACGCGTACCTTATCAAAATTCAAATATTGGATGTCGCTGGGTCTCGAAAACTAAGGGATTCTACGTAGGCGTTTGAGACATATCCAATTATCTGATTTCATTGAGTGAGTGGGAATGCTCTTGGGGGCACCCCGCGAGCCGGTCGGGCGCCACCCCACCGGCCATGCCCAGGTCGGCGGCGGAGCCCACTTGATCGGGCGACCCCCACTCACAAATTGATATTTCGCAAAGCCCGGTTGCACGGGCGGTGGCTTTGTATCGCCGCGAAGAAATTCGCTCCCGCAACGAATTCGCAAGAGGAGATGTGACATGGCCGAAGCAACCAAATTGCCGGTCAACGTCGAGAAGAGCAAAGCCGGCCGTCCGGCCGAATGGCACCCGTTCGCCGACCTGCGCCGGCAGATGGACCGGCTGTTCGACGACTTCCAATGGGGCTCCTGGCCGACCTCCGGCCGCACCGTGTTCGACATGGAGCCGTTCTGGCGCGGCGAGGCGAGCTGGGCGAAGGCGCCCGCCGTCGACGTCGCCGAGCAGGATGGCGGCTACGAGATCACCGCCGAGCTGCCCGGCATGGACGCGAGCAACGTCGAGGTGAAGTTCGCGGACGGCGTGCTGACCATCAAGGGCGAGAAGAAAGAGGAAAAGGAAGAGAAGAAGAAGGACTACTACATGTCGGAACGCCGCTTCGGGTCGTTCCAACGCTCCTTCCGTCTGCCCGATGGCATCGACGCGGACAAGATCGCCGCCAGCTTCAAGAACGGCGTCCTCTCGGTCACCTTGCCGAAGAGCGTCGAGGCGCAGAAGAGCGAGAAGAAGATCACCGTGAAGGCCGCCTGATCCTGCGCGGTCGCCACCGGGCGTGATCCGGCAGCGGCCGATTATTGGCTGTCAGTGTTGTCGCGCCAGCCGCCGATCGGTTTCGGCGGCGAGGCGCTTGAGGGCGTCTGCGACCTGCACCGGGTAGGCGCCATCCGGCGCGAGCGATCGCAGGGGTTCCGGCAAACGCATCAGTTCGCCGGCCGCATGTTTGCGGATATCGGCGAGCGTCGGCGTTGGACGAATTCGCTGTCCGTCCTGCATGACGGGGGCAAGCAGCGGCTCGCCGGGATGGGAATCATCGTCGACGCCGAGGATATCGCCGGCCATGCGGCCATCGGCGCCGTAGCGGCGCCACACCTGCTTGCGTCCGGGCCAGGTCTCCTTGTGCGACGAATACTTGCGGCGCGGCAGGCCGGCATATTCCTGCAGCTTGTAGGCGCAATCGAGCGCCGGAACGTCGGATGAGGTCGTCAGGCTGGTGCCGACCCCGAAGCCGTCGATCGGCGCGCCGGCGCGCAGCATCGCCTCGATCTCGTCCTCGTCGAGGCCGCCGCTGGCGAAGATCGTGACGGCGGAACATCCGCCGGCGTCGAGAATGCGGCGCACGCTCTTTGATAGCGACGTCAGGTCGCCGCTATCGAGACGCACGGCGCGGATCGTGATGCCGAGCGCCGCGAGCTTGGGGGCGAGCGCCACGACTTTACGTGCCGCGGCCTCGGTGTCGTAGGTGTCGAGCAGCAAGGTGAGGTTGTTCGGCCGCGCGCGGGCGAAATTCTCGAACGCCGTCGCCTCGTCGTCGTGCACCTCGACGAACGAGTGCGCCATGGTGCCGAAGGTCGGGATGCCGAAGAGCTGTTCGGCGAGCACCGTCGCGGTGCCGGCGAAGCCCGCGATATAGCTCGCCCGCGCCGCCATCAGCCCGGCCTCGGCCCCATGCGCGCGGCGCAGGCCGAAATCGACCACCACCTTGTCGCCGGCCGCGAGCTTGACCCGCGCGGCCTTGGCGGCGACCAGGGTCTGGAAGTGCATGATGTTCATCACGCGGCTCTCGACGAGCTGCGCCTGCGGCAGCGGCGCCGTGATCCGCAGGATCGGCTCGTCGGCGAAGAAGATGGTGCCTTCCGGCATGGCATGGACGTCGCCGGTGAACCGCAGCGACGCGAGATAATCGAGCAGGCGCTTGCTGAAGCGCCCGGTCGACGCGAGCCAGTCGATCTCGGCCGGCGAAAACTTCAGAGTCTCAAGGAAATCAAGCACCTGCTCGAGGCCCGCAGCCATGAGAAAACGCCGCCGTGCGGGCAGCGAGCGGATGAAGAATTCAAACACCGCGGGTTTGCTCTCGTCATGGTCCAGGTAGGCCTGGATCATGTTGAGCTGGTAGAGATCGGTGAGGAGGGGACCGGGATCGAGCGTCATGTCGGAGGCCATGTGAGAGGTCTACCTTGCCACGATCCGGCGGCACAAGACACGCGGTTTGCTCGATTGAGGAAAATCAACGATCGCGGCCGCGTGGCTGCTATGAGGGGGCGTTGGCGCAGCTTGAGGAACACGGGTCTTGAGCGAGAACGATCGCCTTTGCGTATTCGCCCTCGCGGCGACGGCCGAACTGGGCGCCGCTATTGCGCAGGCGCTCGGCCGGCCACTGGCCGCCCATGAGGAGCGCGAATTCGAGGACGGCGAACACAAGGCGCGCCCACTCGATCCGGTGCAGGGCGCCGATGTCTACGTGCTGCAGAGCCTGCACGGCGGCCCAACGCAGAGCGCGAACGACAAGCTCTGCCGCCTTCTGTTCTTCATCGGCGCGCTGAAGGATGCGGGCGCCGCACGCGTGACGGCGGTCGCGCCCTATCTCTGCTACGCGCGCAAGGATCGCCGCACCAAGCCCAATGATCCGGTCACGACCCGCTACGTCGCGGGCCTGTTCGAATCCGTCGGCACCGACGCCCTGGTGACGCTCGAGGTGCACAATCCGGCGGCGTTCGAGAATGCATTTCGCCGCCGCAGCGCGGCGCTCACCGCGACGCCGCTGTTCGTCGACTACCTTCGGCGCGAGGCCGGCAAGCTGTGCGTCGTGTCGCCCGACGCCGGCGGCAGCAAGCGCGCCGAGCAGCTGCGCGAGGCCCTGGAGGCGGCGCGCGGAGCGCCGGTCGGCAATGCCTTTGCGGAAAAATACCGCAGCGCCGGCGTCGTCTCGGGCGATCTGTTCGTCGGCGACGTCGCCGCGGCGACCGCGGTCATCGTCGACGACCTGATCAGCACCGGCACGACGCTGCTGCGCACCGCTCGCGCGGCGCGGCAGGCAGGTGCGCGGCGGGTGATTGCGCTCGTCACCCATGGCCTGTTCATGACCGGAGCCGAGCAGGTGATCGCCGATCCGGCGATCGACCGCGTGGTGGTGACCGATGCGGTGCCGGCGTTCCGGCTGGCGCCGGGCCGCGCGCGCGAGAAGGTCGAAATCTTGCCGTCGGCGCCGCTGCTCGCCGAAGCGATCCGCCGGCTGCACGATAACGTGCCGCTCGCCGATCTCATGGTGTTCTGAGCGCCTGCTCGATCCGCCGCGCAGCGGCCTCCGCGATGTGCAGGTAAGTCAGCGCCAGCGGTCGCCATTTGTCCGGCGTGCGCGGATTTGGCTCGAGGAGATGCGCGATCGCGAGCCGCGCCCGCAGGGTCGCCCGGTAGCAGCGGTAGAAGACGAACAATGGGTCGTCCGCGCGCGCGTGCAGCGCCCGGGTCATCCGCCGGCAGATATAGTCGGCGGCACGCCGGCTGCCGAGACGCTCGCACTCGAGGCCGAGAAACGCCACCTCGTCGAGCGGATCGACCGCGCGTAGCGCGGCGTTGAATTCGAGGCAATCGATGATGCGGACCGGATGATTGAGCCAGATGTGCTCGGGCCGCAGGTCGCCGTGCCCGTCGACGATGTGGCGGCCGAGCACGCGATCGCGCAGCAATTCGCCGCGCTCGGCGAGGAAGCGTCGCTGGACGGCGTCGATGCGCCGGATCAGTCCGGCCGGAAGCGCGAGCTGCGGCGCAAGCAGGATGCGCCGGTTGATCGCAAGGTTGCTCCGCCAGGCGACGACGTGACGTTCGGGCGACACCACCACCCGCCGTGCCGTGCCGTAGAAGCGCGTCAGCACGGCGACGAGGCCGTCGAGCGGCGCGGGCTCGATCGCGCCAGTGAGGATGGCGTGCTCGAGCGTATGCTGCTCGTCGAGGCGGCGCATGACCACCAGCCAGTCGACGACGGCGCCGGCGCCGCCGATCGCGAGGCCTGTCGGCCCGACGGTCAACGGCGCGACATCGAGGTAGACATCCGGCGCGAGCCGGCGGTTGAGCGCAAGCTCGGCGCGGCACGCCGCCTCGCGGCGCGCCAGCGTCGAGAAATCGAGGAACGCAAAGCGCACCGGCTTCTTGAGCTTGTAGGCGCGCTCGCCGGCGAGGAACACCCACGACATGTGCGTCTCGCGGGTCGAGACGTTGGGCGGCGCGTGCGCATAGGCGCCGGGCTGGCTGAGAAACGCGAGTTTCTCGGCGACACCGGGTTCGCGGTTGTTCGGCGGGCCGGGCGCATGCACCTCGTTCGGTCTCCGTGCGCAGACTAGGCGTGGGCCGTGACGGGGAATTGATCCGGATCAATCGTCACGCCTGCGGCGCGTGCGAGATTATAACGCCGCAGGGCAGGAGGCCGCCCGGCGAAGCCAGCTGGAGCACCGGCGCCATGCCGTTCCAGAATCGATTGGATGCCGGCCGGCGGCTGGCGCAAGCGCTGAAGGTCTATCGTCAGCAGCAGCCGGTCGTTTTTGCGCTGCCGCGCGGGGGTGTTCCGGTCGCGGCGCAAGTCAGCGCCGCGCTCGCGGCGCCGCTCGACCTCGTCATCGCGCGCAAGGTCGGCGTGCCGTTCCAACCCGAGCTGGCGATGGGTGCGATCGCCGAAGGACCCGAGCCGATCGTCGTGCGCAACGAGGACGTCATCGCGCTCGCCGGCGTCGACGAGGCGGAATTCGCGGCGGTGTGCGAGCGCGAGCGCCAGGAGATCGAGCGCCGCCGCCGCCGCTATCTCGGCGATCGCGCCGCGGTCGCGGTCGCGGGGCAAACCGCCATCGTGATCGACGACGGCATCGCTACCGGGGCGACGATGCGCGCCGCCTTGCGGGCGATCCGAGCGCGCAAGCCGAAAAAGCTCGTGCTTGCGGTGCCGGTCGCGCCGACCTCGACACTCGCGCAACTACGCCAGGAGGTCGACGACGTCGTCTGCCTCGAGGAACATGAGCCGTTCGGGGCGATCGGCATGTTCTATCGTGATTTCCATCAGGTCAGCGACGAGGAGGTCGTCGATCTGCTGGCGCGGCGGCAGGCGCCCGCGTCGTCCGCGTGACGAGGCGTGCGGCTAACGCCTCTTCCAGAAGGGCGCACGCGCGGCAAATCGATCCCACAATACCGCGGCCTCCTTACGTCCTTCGCGCTGGTCCTTCGCGAGCCAACGCTCGAGCGCCGTCGTCGTGCGCGTGCCGGTCGCGCGATCGCGCGACCTCAGCCGGATCACCAATCCGGGTGCGGTCGCGTTGTCGTGCAGCTGCCCGAGGGTCTTCTGCAGGTCCTTGAGCGCCGCGAGATAGCGCTTGGTGGCGCGGCCGGGCCACAGCGTGCCGAAGAACTCGGTCGCGTAGCGCAACTTCTTGATGCGGATGCGCAGCCGATGAAGGCCCGGCGTATCGAGCTCGCGCAGCTTGCGCCCGAGCCTGCAGGTGCGGTCATGATAGGCGGTCAGGACGTCCGCTACGGCCACGCGGGCGGGGCGGGCGAGCGCGGCGCGGTTCCAGTGCGGGTTCTGCAGGCGCTGTGGGCCGTAGATGAACTCGCGGTCGATCCAGACGTGCAGCCGCCGCAGCAGGCCGCGGCATCGGGTGCCGTGCAGAACCGTGCGGGCGCTCTTGTGCGCCGCCGTGCTTCGTGCCCTGGCAAGCGCGATCACGTCGCGCACCGCGCGGTCCCGCCGCAGGCGCGCCGGCAGCCGGCCGAGCGTGTCCTCGATCAGGACGTCGCATTCGCGCGCGGAGCCGAGCGTCAGCTGGAGCGCGTGCAGCTCGCCGCTGATGCGAAATCGGTGGTTCTTCAGCGCCGCATCCTGGAAGATCGACAAGGCGGAGCGCATGCGGCGGATCGCCACCCGCAGCTGGTGGATGCCCTCCGGATCGTCGCTGCGGCCCGCATAGTTGGTGCACGCCATGACATGCGCGCTGCAATTCAGCGCGACCGCCGCGAAGGCCTCGCGCGCCGTCATGGTGGGGCCGAGGTGAATGGGCGCGGCGGCCGGCAGGAGTTTCGCGATCGCGTCGCCGAGGCCGCCGGATTTGGGCGCGCGCTGCTTCCGCGCGGCCGCAAGCTCGCTGCCGTGACGCACGACCTCGATGCGCCCGCCGGGGCGGCTTGCCTTCAATCCCAATGCGACGTGGTGAAGCACCATGGCATGCCCGCTGTGGTGATGCCGGTCGCACCAGGTGCGACGCCGTCATCTTCTATCGGTCGCGCGCGACATTGCGTTGACGTATGTCAATCCGACCGTTCGGCGCGGCGGCGCGGGCGGCGTTGGGTTGCGTTTGATGCAAATCAACGAAAGAAATACGCGTTGAATTACCGATGGTTCCATGTCGCACGCCGCGCCGGATAGTTCGACCGAGGTCAGGGAAACGTCGCCGCGCGACGTGATCGATATCGCGCGCGAGTTCGTCGGCGAGCTGCATGGCAAACGGGCGCGGACGATCGAGGTCTCGCCGCAAAGCCGGCTCGACCGCGATCTCGGCATCGACAGCCTCGGCCGCGGCGAGCTCGTCCTTCGCATCGAGCGCGCCTTGCGCGTCCAGTTGCCGGCGACGGCGATTTCCGAGGCGGAGACGCTCGGCGATCTGATCGCGATGATCGAGGCCTCGGCGCCGCGGTCGCGCGCGCGTCCGCCGGCGATGCCGCCGCCCGCGGCCCTGCCTCAGGTCGCGGCGCCGATCGAGGCGAAGACGCTGACGCAAATGCTCGACTGGCATGTGGCGCGGCATCCCGATCGCCTGCACCTCACGCTGTTGGAGGACGAGTCGACCGTGCTCGGCACGCTGACCTACGCGCAACTCGCGCGAGCGGCGCGCGCGGTCGCCTCGGGTCTCATCGCCCGCGATGTCGCGCCGGGCGACCGCGTCGCCCTGATGCTGCCCACCTGCCTCGATTTCTTTGCCGCCTTCCTGGGCGTCCTTTATGCCGGCGCCGTCCCGGTGCCGATCTATCCGCCGGCGCGGCTCAATCAGCTCGAAGAGCACATGCGTCGGCAAGCCGGCATCCTGCGCAATGCGGGCGCGAGCCTGCTGATCACCGTGCCCGAGGCGGTGCGCCTCGGCGCATTGCTGCGCGGCGAGGTCGAGACCCTCGGCGCGATCGAAAGCGTCGCGACGCTCACGGCGCATGTCGAAGCGGTGCCGCTGCCGCCGGTCAGCGACGGCGCCGCGACTGCCTTCATCCAGTACACCTCGGGCAGCACCGGCGATCCCAAGGGCGTCGTGCTGAGCCACGCCAACTTGCTTGCCAATATCCGGGCGCTCGGCGCCGCGCTCGACGCGACCTCGGCGGATATCTTCGTGAGCTGGCTGCCGCTCTACCACGATCTCGGCTTGATCGGCGCCTGGCTCGGGTGCCTCTATTTCGCCGCCGCGCTCTACGTGATGTCGCCGTTGAGCTTCCTGGTGCGCCCGCAGAGCTGGCTGTGGGCGATCCACCGCTATCGCGCCACCTTGTCGGCGGCGCCCAATTTCGCCTACGAGCTGTGCGTCGACAAGATCGCGGACGCCGATATCGAGGGGCTCGACCTCGCTTCGCTGCGCGCCTGCGCGAACGGCGCCGAGCCCGTGAGCGTGCCGACGCTGCGCCGTTTCACCCGCCGGTTCGGCAAATACGGCTTTCCGCCCGAGGCGATGTGCCCGGCCTATGGGCTCGCGGAAAATACCGTCGGACTTGCCTTTCCGCCGCTCGGCCGGCCCCCGCTGATCGATCGCGTCGACCGCGCAAGCCTCAGCCTGCGCGGCGTCGCGGCGCCGGCCAGACCCGATGACCAGACCGCGCTGGAAATCGTCTCGTGCGGCCAGCCCTTGCCGGGCCACGAGGTCCGCATCGTCGACGATCTCGGCCGCGAGCAGGGCGATCGGCGGGAAGGGCGGCTGGAGTTTCGCGGACCTTCCGCCACCTCGGGCTATTTCCGCAACGACGCCAAGACCCGCGAGCTGTTTCACGACGGCTGGCTCGACAGCGGCGACCAGGGCTACGTGGCGGGCGGCGAGGTCTTTGTCACCGGCCGCATCAAAGACATCATCATCCGCGCCGGTCGGCACATCTATCCGCAGGAGATCGAGCAGGCGGTCGGCGAAGTTGCCGGCGCGGTGAAAAACGGCGTCGCCGCCTTCGGCATGGTCGACAAGGCCTCGGCGACCGAGCGGACCGTGATCATGGTCGAGACCGCGACGCGCGACGACGCCTCCCGTGATGCGCTGCGCGGCGCCGCGCGCGAGGTCACGACCGACATCCTCGGCTCGCCGCCCGACGAGGTAGTGCTGGTGCCGCCCGGCACGGTGCCGAAGACGTCGAGCGGCAAGATCCGGCGCGGCGCTGCGCGCGAGCTCTACGCGCGCGGCGACATCGGGGCGCGGCGGCAGCACGGTGTCCGCTGGCAGCTGGTGCGGCTCTTCCTCGCCGGTCTCGGGCCGCGCCTCTCTCGCCTGCCGCGCAACGTCGCGGCGTTGCTCTATGCGGGCTGGTGGTGGTGCGTGATCGTCGGCGCGGCAGCGGTCGGCTGGCCGGCCGTGATGGTGCTCCCGAAGCTCGGCTGGCGATGGGCAGTGGTGCGCGGGCTCGCGCGCGCCGTGCTGGCGGCGCTCGGCGTTCGGCTGACGGTCACGGGCGGCCGCGTGCCGCCGGGCAACGCAGTCGTTGTGTTCAATCATTCAAGCTATGCGGACGGGCTGATCGTCGCCGCCGTGCTGCCGGGCGCGCCGGCATTTATCGCCAAGCGCGAATTCGCGCGGCAATTCGTCGCCGGGCCGTTCCTGCGTCGATTGGGCGCCGTCTTCGTCGAGCGCTTCGACGTGGCGGCGAGCCTCGCGGACGCCGCCGCGGCAGGCGACGTCGCGCGCGGCGGGCGCCTGCTCATCGTCTTTCCAGAGGGGACCTTCACGCGGCGCGCCGGCCTTACCGAGTTCTATCTGGGCGCCTTCCGGATCGCCGCCGATGCCGGGCTGCCGGTCATCCCGGGCGCCATCCGCGGCACCCGATCCATGCTGCGGTCGGACCAGTGGTTCCCACGCTGGACCCCGGTGAGCGTGCACCTCGACGCGCCGATCCGCCCGGTCGGCGCCGATTTCGCCGCCGTGGTGGCGTTGCGCGATCAGGTCCGCGCCGTCATTCTTCGCCATTGCGGCGAGCCCGACCTCGGCGGACTGGCCAAACCGGAGCCGTCCGGCACGGCCGGCTGAGCGGCCCGCGGCCGTTGAGGCAAGTCAAAGCCGCGTCGTGAAGGTTCGCCACAAATACCGTTCGCTTCGTCAAACCGATCGTTGGCAGGAAGGTGCGCACATGAGGAAAGCCCGCGGCAACGGACGTCGCCCGACGACACATGGAAGCAAGCCATGACGGCCGCGGTTGAGCACAATCGCGAGGCGGGTTCGGCGTCCGCGCCGACGACTGTCCCGGCGACGGCGGATACCAGCCGAGCCGCGGGCGGGTCGCCGCTCGGCGCCCTCGCGCCAAGCGAGCTCTATCGTGCGGCCGATCTCTCGCAGCTCGCATTCGCGACGACGGCTGACATCAAGCCGATCGAAGAGATGGTCGGCCAAGACCGCGCCGCGCAGGCGATCCGGTTCGGCACCGGGATCGGACGGCCGGGCTTCAACCTGTTCGTGATCGGGCCGCCCGGCGCCGCCATGCAGGACGCCGTGACGGCGATCCTGAAAACGCAGGCGCGCGCGCAGCCGAGCCCGAAGGACTGGGTCTATGTCAATAATTTTACCGACAGCGACAAGCCGATTGCGATCGAGCTGCCGGCCGGGCGCGCGCTCAAATTCCGCGATGCCTTGCACCACCTGATCGACGATCTCAAGACCGCGTTGCCGGCCGTGTTCCAGAGCGAGGACTATCAGACGCGACGCTCGGCAATCGACGAGGATTTTCATCGCAAGCAGGGCGAAGCCTTCTCGGCACTGAGCGAGCAGGCGAATGCGCAGAACGTCGCGATCATGCGCACGCCGTTCGGCTTCGCGCTCGCGCCCACGCACGACGGCAAGGTCGTTCCGCCCGAGGAATTCAGCGCCTGGCCGGAGGCGCGGCGCAGCGAAGTGCAGGCGACGATGCAGTCGCTGGAAAAGGAGCTGGAGCACGCCGTGCGCCAGCTTCCCAAGCTGGAAAAGGAGCGGCGTGACGCGATCCGGCAGCTCAACCGCGCGACCGCGAAGCTCGCCGTCGACCAGCTGATCGAGGAGGCGAAGAGCGGCTTCGCCGATCTGCCGCGCATCGCCGCGCATTTCTCGGCGGTGCGCGCCGACCTGATCGACAATATCGCGATCTTCGTCGTCAAGGCGGAGGACGAGGACGGCGATGGCGATGGTGCAGGCGGACGGCCTGTCAACCTGTTCGACCGCTACGACGTCAACGTGCTGGTGAGCCAGGCCGAGCCCGACGCGGGGGCCCCGATCGTCGAGGAGCTGCACCCCAATCTCGGCAATCTGGTCGGCCGAATCGACTACGTCTCGCTGCACGGCGCGCTCGTCACCAATTTCCGCCTGATCAAGGCGGGCGCGTTGCACCGCGCGAACGGCGGGTATCTCATGCTCGACGCGCGGCATCTGCTCACCGAGCCGTTCAGCTATACGGCGCTCAAGCGCATCCTGCGCCGGGGCGAGATCGAGATCGAGGACATCAGCCGCTTCCTCGGGCTCACCAGCACGCTCTCGCTCGACCCCGATCCCATTCCGCTCAGCGTCAAGGTCATCCTGTTCGGCGACCGGCTGCTCTATTTCATGCTCGCCTCGCTCGATCCCGAGCTGGAAGAGCACTTCAAGGTGCTGGCCGATTTCGAGAACGATTTCGCCCGCAGCTCGCAGAACGAATCGGTGCTGGCGCGCCTGTTTGCCGCGCTGATCCGGCGCAACCAGCTCAAGCCGTTCGACCGCGACGCGGTAGCGCTGCTGCTGGAGCACGCTGCGCGGCTCGCCGGACATGCCGGCAAGCTCACGCTGCAGATCGAGCGCCTGCGCGATGTGCTGGCCGAGGCGGACTACTGGGCGACCGGCGCCAACCGCAGCATCGTCGAGCGTGCCGATGTAGAGCGAGCGCTCGACGAACGCATTCATCGCGCCTCCCGCCTGCGCGACCGCACGCAGGAAATGGTGCTGCAGAAGGTGGCGCTGATCGATACGGCCGGCACGCATGTCGGCCAGATCAATGGATTGAGCGTCGTCGAGCTCGGTGGCTATGCGTTCGGCCATCCGACCCGGATCACCTGCCAGGTGCGGCCGGGCAGCGGCAAGGTGGTCGACATCGAGCGCGAGGTCGAGCTTGGCGGCCCGATCCACTCCAAGGGCGTGCTGATCCTGTCCGGCCTTCTCGCCGGACGCTTCGCGCTCGACACGCCGATGTCGCTGTTCGCCAGCCTCGTGTTCGAGCAATCCTACGGCGGCGTCGAAGGCGACAGCGCCTCGTCGGCCGAGCTTTACGCCCTGCTGTCCGCGCTGTCCGAGGCGCCGCTGCGCCAGGATCTGGCGGTGACCGGCTCGGTCAATCAGCACGGCGAGGTGCAGGCGATCGGCGGCGTCAACGAGAAGATCGAGGGCTTCTTCGATATCTGTCGCGCGCGCGGGCTCACCGGCACGCAAGGGGTGCTCATCCCGGCCGCCAATGTGCAGCATTTGATGCTGCGGCGCGACGTGATCGACGCCTGCGCGGCCGGGCAATTTTCCATTCATTCGATCGCGACGATCGACCAGGGCATCGCACTGCTGGCGGGCCTGCCGGCCGGTGGACGCGGCGTGGACGGAGCCTATCCGGCCGGCAGCATCAACCGCCGGGTGGAGGACCGCCTGCGGGCGTTCGCGAGCATCAGGCGCAGCTTTGCAAAGGAGCCGGAAGCCGCGCGTCCGGCCAATTGAGATGGCAGAACCGCATTCGCAATTCAGACGGGCGGTGCTGGGCCTCGAGCATCATGCGAGCCGGCACGGGTTGCCGCTCGCGGTCGACGTGGCGCGCCTGCTCGATCTTGACCTGCTTGGCATGTTCATCGAAGAGGAGAGCCTGCTGCGGATGGCCGGCTTACCCTTCATCCGCGAGTTCAGCGCGCTGCGCGGCTGGCGCGCGGTCGAGGGCGAGCAGATCGCGCGCGAGCTGCGCGCCGCGGCGGCGAGCGCGCAACGGCTGTTTGCCGAAGCCGTCAAGGATCTGCGCACCGCCAGCGCATTCGACATTTTCCACGGATCGATGGTTGAGGCGATTGCGGCGCATGCGCGGCCGGACGATATCGTCATTCTCAGCGCGCCGGCGGCCGCCGGGGAATATTCGGCCAGCCAGTTCCCGCGTCTGATCGAGACTGCGCTCGACGCAGCCGCGGGGGTGCTGCTGATTCCGCGGCAGATCGCACGGCACGCCGGCGACGTGGTCGCGATCGCGACGCGGCCGGATGACCCGAGCATTCGCGTGGCGGTCGACATTGCGCGCGCCGCCAAGGAGGAGCTGGTCATCGTCGAGCTGCACGAGGAGGACGCGCGCAGCGCGAAGGCACGCGAGACAGCCGAGCGCGTCACGCGGAAGCCCGCTGCTGCGACCGCGATCTCCGATCCCGCGATGCTGGTTGCAGCCTTCCGCAACGAACGCGAGCGGCTGGTCGTGATGACGCGCGGGTCGATCGATCCGTCGCTGCCGTCGATCCTTGCGTCCTGGCGCCGCGTACCGGTGCTGGTCATCTCGCCCGCGCCTGCGCAACGCGACGTGACGACCGCGCCGGAGGGCGACGCGTGAAATGAAACTGCAGGCGATTGTTCGGCGTTGCCGCCGCAATAGCCGCTGGTGTGGCCGGATCGCCCGCCGCAGAGGAGGATCGTCATGCGCATCGGTGTGCCGAAGGAGATCAAGGATAACGAATTTCGCGTCGGCCTCGTCCCCGCGACCGTCGAGGAGCTGGCTCGGCGCGGCCACCGCGTGACGGTCGAGGCGCACGCCGGCGCGGGAGCCGGCATCGCGGATGCCGACTATGTGAAGGCCGGCGCCGAAATCGCCGCAAGCGCCCAGGACGTCTTCGCACGCGCCGACCTCATCGTGAAGGTCAAGGAGCCGCTTGCGGTCGAGCGCGCGATGCTGCGCGCCGAACAGATCCTCTTCACTTATCTGCATCTTGCGCCCGATCGGGCGCAGACCGAGGAGCTGCTCGCCTCGGGCGTCAGCGCGGTCGCTTACGAAACCGTCACCGACGCGCATGGACAATTGCCGCTGTTGCGGCCGATGTCGGAAGTGGCAGGGCGGATGGCCGCCCAGGTCGGCGCCCAGTTTCTCGAACGCCCGCATGGCGGGCGCGGCATTCTGCTCGGCGGCGTGCCGGGCGTTGCGCCGGCGCAGGTCCTGGTTATCGGCGCCGGCACGGTCGGCACCAACGCGGCCCAGATTGCGATCGGCATGGGCGCCGACGTGACGGTCGTCGCGCCGGCGCCCGATTCGCTGCGCGCCATCGCGGAGCGGTTCGGCACGGCCGTCCGCACCGTCGCGTCGACACGTGACACCATCGAGGCCCTTTGCCGCAGCGCCGATCTGGTCATCGCCGCCGCGCTGGTACCGGGGGCCGCCGCGCCGAGGCTCATCTCGGCTGCGACCGTCAAGGCGATGCGGCCCGGCGCGGTCATCGTCGACGTGTCGATCGATCAGGGCGGCAGCGCCGAGACCTCGCGGCCGACCACCCATTCGCAGCCGACCTATGTGGTCGACGGCGTCGTTCACTACTGCGTGACCAACATGCCGGGCGCAGTCCCGCGCACCTCCACATTTGCGCTCAACAATGCGACCAGGCCCTTCGTTCTGGCGTTCGCCGATAAAGGCCTGCGCCGTGCCCTTGCCGACGACGTACATTTGCGCAACGGGCTCAACGCCAGCGGAGGCAAGCTGACCTGCCGGCCCGTGGCTGACGCCTTGGGGCTCGCCTACACGCCGGTCGAGCAGGTGATCGGCGCTTGAGCCGCACCTAGGGGATTTCCCTTAGGTGCAATATCTGAATTTCTGCCGCGGGGGCCGCTCGATATGAATGGCGCATTAACCCAACGGAGTTGCGCCATGCTGATGCGGACGACTGTTCAGAACGCTTCCAAGCAATCCCCCGGTCGCGGATCGCAGGCTGTCCCCGGTACGCCGCCGCTTGCCGGCGCCATCGAGATGATGGGCGCTGCCATGACCTTCGCGCGAAACTCGGAAATCTTCGGCGAAGGCGAGCCGGCCGACTACCTCTACAAGGTCGTGAGCGGCACCGTACGCACGTCCAAGATCCTCACCGACGGACGCCGCCAGATCGGCTCGTTCCACATGGCGGGTGACATTTTCGGCCTCGAGGTCGGCGACGACCACACCTTTTCGGCCGAAGCGATCACCGAGGCCAAGGTTCTGGTGGTGCGGCGCAGCGCGCTGCTCGGTCTTGCGGCGCGCGACGGCAATGTCGGGCGCCAAATGTGGATGCTGGCGGGGCGCGAGCTCGCGCGCGTGCAAGACCATATCATGCTGCTGGTCAAGACCGCGCAGGAGCGCGTCGTCTGCTTCCTGCTCGAAATGGCGCAACGCGTCCCGGACGGCAATACGGTGGCGCTGACGATGTCGCGCCAGGACATCGCCGACTATCTCGGCCTCACCATCGAGACGGTGTCGCGCACGCTCACCATGCTGGAGAACGAGGGTGCGATCGAGCTACCCACCTCGCGCTGCATCATGTTGCGCAAGCGCGCCGCGCTCGTCCGCCTGAACTCCTGATCGCGCGGCAAGAACTTGGGGAACGGCCGGTCAGCAACGCCGTTCCTTCGTTGAGCGACATGTCCCGCGCTGATCACAGGTGGCCCATGAGCAAATTCAGCATCCCTCACGATGCCCTCATCTTCGTCGGCGACGGCCGCAAGGTGCTGTTCCTGCGCAATGCCGGCGACGCGAAGTTCCTCAATCTCAAGACCGAGCAGGTATTCATCGACGACAATCCGCCCACGCACGAGCAGGGCACCGATCGGCCGGGCCGCGGGTTCAAGCGCGCCCACACCAACCAGCGCAGCGGCATGGACGATACCGATTGGCACGAGCTCGAGGAGCATCGGTTCGCCCAGCGGGTCGCGGCGGCCATGGAGCGGCTCGTGCGCGAACACAAGGCGCATGCGCTGGTCATCGTGGCGCCGCCGCGCACGCTCGCCGATCTGCGGCAATCGTTTCATCCCGACGTGAAGCGCCTGATCATTGCCGAGATCGACAAGGATCTGACCAAGCATCCGGTCGGGGAGATCGAGAAGCACCTCGTCGCCTGACGGGATGCGGAGGGGTCCGGCGCGACGTGCTTCGACGCTGCACGGCGCGGCCTAAAAAATCAGGACCCGCGCCGTCCGCTCTCCACCCTGAAATTTGTTCTGGGGCGCTCGAGCGGGACGGCCGCGGGTCTTGCCGGCGTGGTTCGCAGGCAGCCTGGTTCATCGCCTAGGTCAGATCGACGCCCGAAGACGCTTCACTGCCGTGCTTCGCCAGACTTGTCTCCACACGCCAACTCATAAACCATACAAGAACATGTTCGCCGATCGTTGATTTGGATCAAACCAGTCCTGCGGCGTCCTCGCCGCAGACCCGTGCGATTGAGGGAAGTCAAAACATCGAGCGGAAATCTCGCGCAGGATCATTAGACAATTCGTCGGATCGGATTGCGTCTCCAGCCTGGGCGAGAGCGGACGATGGACAAGGAAACGCGCAAGCGAAACTTCATGCTGTGGTACACGGTCGCGGCCGTGCTAGGCGTGCTGATCATCCAGAGCTTCTGGGCGACCTACAACCAGGTCGACACGATCCCCTACAGCCAGTTCGAGCAATTGCTCAATGAGGGCAAGATCGCCGAAGTCACGATCGGCGCCGACTCGATCGAGGGACAGCTCAAGGAGGCGTTGCCCGACGGCAAGCGCGCGTTCTACACGGTGCGGGTCGACCCGCAGCTCGCCGACAAGCTCGCCGCCCACGACGTGGTGGTCAGAGGGACGCCGTCGGGCGGCGTCGTCGCTACGATCCTCTCCTGGGTGATTCCGGCCGTCCTTTTCTATGTCATCTGGATGCTGCTGTTTCGCCGCATGGCCGACCGCCAGGGTCTCGGCGGGCTGATGACGATCGGCAAGTCGCACGCCAAGGTTTTTGTCGAGACCGACACCAAGATCACGTTCAGGGACGTGGCGGGGGTCGACGAGGCGAAGTTCGAGCTGCAGGAGGTCGTCTCGTTCCTGCGCAATCCCAAGGCCTATGGCCGGCTCGGCGCGCGGGTGCCCAAGGGCATCCTGCTGGTCGGGCCGCCCGGCACCGGCAAGACGCTGCTCGCCCGCGCGGTCGCGGGCGAGGCGGGCGTTCCGTTCTTCTCGATCTCCGGATCGGAATTCGTCGAGATGTTCGTCGGCGTCGGCGCCGCGCGCGTGCGCGATCTGTTCGAGCAGGCGCGCAAGGCGGCGCCGTGCATCATCTTCATCGACGAGCTCGACGCGCTCGGGCGCAGCCGTATGGCGGGTGCCTTCGGCGGCGTTGACGAAAAGGAGCAGACGCTCAACCAGCTGCTTGCCGAGCTCGACGGCTTCGATCCGTCGAGCGGCATCGTCCTGCTCGCCGCGACCAACCGGCCGGAAATTCTCGACCCGGCGCTGCTGCGGGCAGGCCGCTTCGACCGCCAGGTGCTGGTCGACCGCCCCGACCGCAAGGGACGGCTCGACATTCTCGCCGTGCATGTGCGCAAGATCACGCTCGCGCCCGGCATCGATCTCGACGTGGTAGCCGGCCTGACGACGGGATTTACCGGCGCCGACATCGCCAACCTGGTCAACGAGGCGGCCATCATTGCGACGCGCCGCAACGCCACCGCCGTCACGCTCGACGATTTCACCTCCGCGATCGAGCGGATCGTCGCCGGACTGGAAAAGAAGAGCCGCGTGCTCAACCCGCAGGAACGCCGGCGCGTCGCCTATCACGAGATGGGACACGGGCTCGTTGCCGCGAGCCTGCCGGGCGTCGATCCGGTCCAGAAGATTTCCATCATTCCGCGCGGCGTCGGGGCGCTCGGCTACACCATGCAGCGCCCGACCGAGGATCGTTTCCTGCTGGCGCGCAGCGATCTGGAAAACCGCGTCGCCGTGCTGATGGGCGGGCGGGCGGCCGAGGAGACGATCTATGACGGCAACATCTCGACCGGCGCCGCCGACGATCTGCAGCGCGCGACCGAGATCGCCCTCGAAATGGTGACGCGGCACGGCATGGCCGAGACGGTCGGCCAGCGCACCTATGCGCCGCCGCAGCAGCAATTCATGCCCGGCATCGCGAGCGATCGCATCCAGGCCGCCGAAGCGACCGCACGCGAGATCGATGTCGCGGTGCGCGATATCGTCGCGCGCGCCTATGATCGGGCACGCGAGATTTTGCGTGCGCACCGCGCCGATCTCGAAAAGGGCATGGAGCTGCTGCTCGCCCGCGAGACGCTCACGGTGGAGGATTTTCCGCCGCTGCGTCCTTCGGGCGGGGGCGAGAGTACGCCGCCCAGCGAGCGCGGCGGGTCGCCGCCCGCCGTGCAGGCGGCGGCGTAAGCCGGAGGTGAGGCCGGAGACTCGCGCTCGCCGCGGTCGCTCATGCGCGCCGGCGGGAATAGCGGGGATACGCGGAGCTCTCGGTTGCGAATTCTATCGGCGGACGCCATGCTGCCGCGAGATGAGGATGGAGGTTTCAGGGATTGCTCTTGGGAGCTGATCGGCTTCAGCCCATGCGTTTGGAAGAGAGACACGACCTGCCGCCTCGACCCGTGCCTGCTCCTTAAGCCACGCGTCGCGCGATCAGCAGGGCATGCGGTGTAGGTCGCCTGCCGCGGCGCGCGTGCAAAAACATGGCGCAGGCCGATCGCGATCGTCATCAGCACGAGGGCGAAGAACGTGAAGCCGCGCGAGATTCTGCGCGCGCATCGCGCCGATGCACGGAGCTGCTGCTTGCCCGCGAGACGCTCACGACGGAGGATTTTCCGCCGCTGCGTCCTTCGGGCGGCGGCGAGAGCGCGCCGTCCGGCGAGCGCGGCGCTTCGCCACGCAGGCGGCGGCGTGAACCTCAGCCGTTGACCAGAACCACGCCGAGCACCACCAGGATCGCCGCGAGGCCCTTGCGCGCGAGGTCGCCCGCCGTGAGGCGCTCCTGGCTCAGCCGCGGAAACAGCGCGCTGATCGCGATTCCGAACGCGAATATGAACAGGGTGGTGGTGCTGCCGATCGCCTGGACGATGCTCAAGGGCGCGAACATCAGCGCGTAGCGATTGCCGATGCCGCCGCCGAGGTTGATCAGCTCGTTCGCGCCGTTGATCGCGAGCAAGGCGCCCGTGTTGGCGCGCAGCAGGTCGGAGAATTGCCGCCGACAGGACCGGATCGCCAGCAGCCCGGCGCCGAAGACGGCCTCGCCGGCAAAAGTCCAGAACGTCGTGGTCCAGAAATCGGCGCGCAGCATGAACACCTTGAAGATCAGCGCGCTGACCGCGAGCGAAAACGCGCAGGCCAGCATCATCAGCGCAAGCCGGCTGTTGAACCGGCCGCGGCCCGGCCCCGATTCGATCGCGACGACGAGCGTCCCGCAGACGATCAGGCCGCCGCCCGCCATCTGCGTTCTGGACAGGGCCTCGCCCAGCACCACGTAGCCGAGCACATAGCCGAACAGCGGCGCCGCCTGGAAGAACGGCGCCACCACCGAGGCTTCCTCGGACTGCAGCGCACGCAGATAGAACAGCATCGCGCCCATGTAGAGCAGGCCGGAAAACATGATGACCGCGACGCTGACGGGATCGAGACGAGCGACCGAAGGTTGGAAGATGCAGATCAGCGGCAGCGTCAACAGGCCGATCAAGGCGGTGAAAACGAGGAGCACCGCGACGTCGCTCTTCTTGAAATATCGCTCGACCAGATACTTGTCGAAGTGCGTCGACAGCGCCCACAGCACTGGCCCGGAAAACGCGTAGACCAGCCAGGGCATCAGCCGGGCTCGTCGGCATCGAACAGCAGCACGGCGCCGCCGTCGCGGCTCGATGAAATCCGCACCGCCTCGAGATCGAGGAATGTCTCCATCGCGGTTTCCAGGCGAACCGGTCGATATCGGGGTTCGAGCATCGCGACGTCCATGCGTGTCGCGTCCGCGACCACCATGTTGCCCCAGTGCGAATTGCGCGACACCGCGAGGCCGGTCAACGCCAGGAGAGAAGCATCGAGCGGCAGGCGCGGTCCGCCGGCCGAATGGTTGTAGCCCGTGCTGCCGATCGGTGTCGCGATGATCAATCCGTCGCCGATCAGCACCGGCAGCGCCTCGGTCCCGTTCAACGTGACCGCCAGCTTGACGGCTTGCAGACGCTGACGGACCAGCACGATCTCGTTGATGCCATATATCGTCTTGGCGCCGCCGGCGGTGTCGCGGACGTCCGCCTTGAGCGGGCGCAGCGACCGCCGCCGCGCCGATTGCAGGCGCGCCGGCAGGCCGGCGAGATCGAGGCGATTGGCGAGCGAGCCGAGCGAATCCTCGAACCGCATGCCGAACACCGGCTTGCCGGACATCGTCAGCGTGGCATGCAGCGCCTTGAGGATCGTGCCGTCACCGCCGATGACGACCACGTAGTCGGCATCCGCCATGTCGCATTGCCCGTAGCGCACGACCGCTTGCCGGACGACGTCCTGCGCCGCCGGCTTCGCCGACGCGACGAATGAAATCCTCATTAGATCAGCATTCACATGGCCATTTCGGGCTCTCCCGCGCGCTCCTTCGCGGGTTCGGGAATCTCCGTCATGGTGGCTTCGGTCAAGAGCAGCACGCTCGCGACCGATACGGCGTTCTCCAGCGCGACATGCACGACCTTCGCCGGGTCGATGATGCCCGCCTCGACGAGGTCGACATAGTCGTTGCGCGCCGCGTCGAAGCCGAAGTTGCCTTGGCTCGCCCGCATGCGCGCGACCACGACGCCGCCGTCGACCGCCGAGTTCTCGGCGATCTGCCGCGCCGGCGCTTCCAGCGCCCGCTTGAGGATCTGCACGCCGGTCCTCTCGTCGCCCTGACACTGCTCCTCGAGCTTGGCAACCGCGTCGATGCAGCGGATCAGGGCGAGCCCGCCGCCCGGAACCACCCCTTCGGCGACTGCCGCCTTGGTGGCGCTGATCGCGTCGTCGAGCGCCTCCTTCTTCGATTTCATCTCCGCCTCGGTCGGCGCGCCGACGCGGATCACCGCCACGCCGCCGGAAAGCTTGGCGAGCCGTTCTTCCAGCTTTTCCTTGTCGTAGTCGCTCGTCGTCTTCTCGATCTCGCGGCGGATCTGCTGGATGCGGCCATCGATCTGCTCGCGCTTGCCGGCGCCGCCGATGATCGTGGTGTTGTCCTTGTCGACGACCACGCGCGAGGCGCGGCCGAGCTGCTCGAGGGTCGCATGCTCGAGCTTGAGGCCCAGCTCTTCGGAGATGACCTCGCCGCCCGTGAGCACCGCCATGTCCTGCAGCGTCGCCTTGCGCCGGTCGCCGAAGCCCGGCGCCTTCACGGCGCAGCCTTTGAGCACGCCGCGGATCTGGTTGACGATCAGGGTCGCGAGCGCCTCGCCCTCGACGTCCTCGGCGACGACCAGCAGCGGCCGGGCCGACTTGGCGACCTGCTCGAGCAGCGGAATCATGTCGTGCAGCGCGCCGATCTTGCGGTCGCTGAGCAGGATGAAGGGCTCCTCCAGCACCGCCTCCATGCGCTCCGCATCGGTGACGAAATAGGGCGAGAGGAAACCGCGGTCGAACTGCATGCCCTCGACCGTCTCCAGCACGGTCTCGGTGGTCTTTGCCTCCTGCACCGAGATCACCCCTTCGCCGCCGACCTTCTCCATCGCCTCGGCGACCAGCTGGCCGATCGCGGGATCGTTGTGCGCCGAGATGGTCGCGACCTGTTCCTTCTCCTTGCGCGTCTTGACCGGGCGCGACATGGCGCGCAGCGCCTCGATCGCGGTCTTGGTGGCGCGGTCGAGGCCGCGCTTGATGTCGACCGCACTCGCCCCCGCCACCACGTTGCGCACTCCGTCGGCGAAGATCGCGTGCGCCAGGATGGTCGCGGTGCTCGTTCCGTCGCCGACCAGGTCGCCAGTCTTCTCGGCGGCCTGACGCAACACCTGGGCGCCGAGGTTCTCCTCGGGGTCCTTGAGGTCGAATTCCTTGGCGATCGTGACGCCGTCGTTGCAGACGAGCGGGGCGCCCCATTTCTTCTGGATCAGCACCGATTTCGATTTGGGCCCGAGGGTGACGCGGATCGCGTCGACGAGCTGGGTCGCGCCGCGCAGGATTTTCTCGCGCGCGCTCGAGCGGAAGAGGACTTGCTTGTGGGCCATGGCGGTCTCCTGAAGGCAGGCCCGATTGGACGGGGGCCGGGCGTTGATCGCGCAGTCTTCCCGCGCGGCCGGATGCCACAATGATCCAGATCAAAACCGGAAAGGCGCTCAGGTGTTGTTATGGCGTCGAACAAAGCGAGGGGTCTCGCCATGCCCTATGCAGCCAACGCCGATTTGCCGCCTTCCGTCCGCCGCCATCTGCCGCCGCATGCCCAGGACATCTACCGGGAGGCGTTCAACCATGCCTACGCGGCGCACGCGGGCGATCCGCGCCAGGAGGAGGCGGCGCACCGCATCGCCTGGGCGGCGGTCAAGCGCAGCTACGTGAAGGTCGGCGATAGCTGGGTCGGCCGGGCAATCAGCGGCTGAGCGCGGGTCCAGCCTGGCGGCAAACTTTTGTTCCCGGATTTGATCTCGCTCAATTTGCGCCGAGGGCGGCGAGGCTAGTTTTCACAAGCAGGAGAGGAACATGACCGCCCAACCCCTTGCGAAGACCCCGACATTGTCGATCTCGCCCGAGAAGGTCGGCTTTTTCATCCAGAAGGCGCGGGAATTCGACGTGAAGGACGTCGTGACCGACCCGGATTCCGGCTCGAACGCGTCGGACGATGCCATGCTGTCGGTGCTGGAGGATCATGGCGATGATCCGACCTACCAGGAGCTGCGCACCTTCATCAATGCGTTGACCGAGGACGAGCAGGTCGACTTGGTAGCGCTGACCTGGCTCGGCCGCGGGGACGGCGAGGTGTCGGATTGGGACGACCTGCACGATGAGGCCGCGCGCCTGCACAACAAGCGCACGGCGCAATACCTGCTGGGCAAGCCGATGCTGGCCGATCATCTCGAAGAAGGCCTCACGCTGCTCGGCTACGCAATCGAGGATTTCGAGCGCTACCCGCTCTGATCCAGGTGGAAGCGCCGCCGGCCGAGAGATCAAGGAATCAGCGTCGGACGCATTGCCCCACCTTCCCCTGTCCCCCGTCCGGCCTGAGCGAGCCCCGGCCCCTCCGGGGCTCGCATTTTTCGCGACGAGACGCAGGCCGGCGTCGGGCTACCCCACGCCGGTTCTTCGGCTAGGATGCGGCACCTTTCGCCCCGGACCGCAGGAGCCGATATGATCAAGGATATTGCCTTCCATCTTTCCACCCGGACGCCCGACACGGCGACCATCGACTATGCGGTCTCGGTCGCCAGCGCCTTCGAGGCGCATCTCGCCGGCGTTGCGTTCGCGCTCGATCCGTTCATTCCGCCCACCATGGGCATCGGCGACATGGTCCCGGCCGACTGGATCGACGAGCAGCGGGCGGAAGCGCAGGCGGCCGCCGACGCCGCGATCGCGCGCTTCGAGGAGACGGCGCGGCGCAACGCCATTTCGGCCGAATCGCACCGGCTCGACGCCAGCCTAGCGGGCGCCGCCGACATGTTCGGCCGGATCGCGCGGCGCTTCGACCTCTCGATGGTGCGCCAGGCCGAGCCCGGCAAGGCGCCGCTCGAGGAATTGGTGATCGAGGCGGCGCTGTTCGATGCCGGCCGGCCGGTGCTGGTCGTGCCCTATATCCAGAAGGGCGCGCTCACGCTCGACCGCGTGATGGTCTGTTGGGACGGCAGCCGCAATGCGGCGCGCGCGGTGGGCGACGCGATGCCGTTCCTCGCGCGCGCCAAGGCGGTCGAGGTCGTGATCGTGCGCGGCGACGCGGGCAAGAGCGACGAGATCCCCGGCGCCGATATCGGCGAGCACCTCGCCCGGCATGGCCTCAAGGTCGACGTGAAACGCATCGTCGCGACCGACGGCGACGTGATGGACACGATCCTGTCGCACGCGGCCGATAGCGGCACCGATTTCCTCGTCATGGGCGGCTACGGCCATTCGCGGCTGCGCGAATTCATCCTCGGCGGCGTCACCCGCGGCATTCTCGCCACCATGACGGTGCCGGCGCTGATGTCGCACTGAGGCCCATTGCTCGATGATGATCTTTTGCGAAAACGCCGCCGGTCGGGATCGAGTTCACGGAAGGCTTTTTCGGGGGGCAAGTCCTACGGGCATTTCCTTAGGGTGAACATCTGAATTTTCCGGTGCAAGCCCGCGCCTTACGGTGGTGTCTATCGAGGTGGGATCTCCCGCGTGAACGGGGTGCGCCTCGAAGGCCACAGGGAGGCCTTCATGAATAGCTCGCTCCTCACCGCGGACCGGACAACCCATCTCAAGATCGGCTTGACCGCCTTGCTCGCGACCGCGCTGGTGTTTGCGGTCGGAATTTTCGCCAATCCGGTGGGCGGCAACCCGGTCACGGCCGCGCGTCCGTTCGCGGTGCGCGTCGTTGCCACGGCGGCGATCGAAGGCGCGCCGCAAATTCGTTGATCTGCGTCAATATGCTCCTTCCGCGTGTCGCTTTACTGCATGCGGGGTCGTCGACGAAATCCGCAACGGAGCAGCCGTGGAGAAGGCTCCCATCAGTCTCGCAGCGCAACGGCGGACCAATGGTCGCGCCGCGATGCCGGCTGCGCCTATCGAGCGCGACCTTCCGCAAGTGCCCAACCCGTTCCTCTGGCCGCTCGTGGCGGCCGCGACCGCGAGCGACGCGGCGGCTCGCTATTTCGGCGAGCTTGCCCGCGCCCTGACGGACACGGACGCCAATCCGCCAAAGCCTGAGCCGGCCTGGGCGACGCCCAACGCAATAGCGCTCGATCTCGCGACCGTGCGGCTGCGCGATTTCTCGTCGCAATCGGAAGGCCCGGCGACCCTCATCTGTGCGCCCTTCGCGTTGCACGGGGCGACGATTGCGGATTTCGCGCCGCGGCACAGCCTGGTGCAGGCCCTGTGCGCAGCCGGCCTTGACCGGGTGTTCATCACCGAATGGCGCTCGGCCAGCGCCGAGATGCGTTTTCTCTCGATCGACAACTACCTGGCCGATCTCAACGTGGTGGTCGACACGCTCGCCCTGCCGATCGACCTGATCGGCTTATGCCAGGGCGGCTGGATGGCGCTTCTCTACGCGGCGCGATTTCCCGGCAAGGTCCGTCGGCTGGTCCTTGCCGGCGCGCCGGTCGACGTGCGCGCGGGAGATTCGGCGATCTCGGATTTGGCGAGCAACATGCCGCTCTCGACCTTCGCCGAGATCGTGCAGCTCGGCGCCGGACGACTGATCGGCAGCCGGGTGATCGAGGCCTGGGGCGCGGCGCTGGCCGCCGAGGAAAGCCTGCAGGTGCTCCAGCTCCCCGCCGACCTCGGCGCGGCGGAATCGCGCGCGCTCGAACGGCGCTTCCGCGATTGGTACGACTGGACCGTCGACCTGCCGGGCACCTACTACCTGCAGATCGTGTCATGGCTGTACAAGGAGAACCGCATCGCCGACGGGCGCTTCGTTGCGCTCGGCCGGCAGGCCGATCTTGCCGATGTCGACATTCCGATTTTCCTGCTCGCCGCGCGCGACGACACGCTGGTTGCGCCCGCGCAGCTTCTTGCGACCGCGAACCTCGTCGGCACGCCGCCGCACGCCATCGAGACGCTGGTCGAGCCCTGCGGGCACCTGAGCCTGTTCGTTGGGCGCAGGACGCTCGAGCACGCCTGGAACCGGGTGGCAACTTGGCTGCGCCGCGACCTCGCGCCGGCCTGACGCCGCCAACTAGCGCATCCGTACATATTCTCCGGGCGCGTCGGCGAGCGACGGATAGCCGGCGTCCGGCCGGCCGAGCGGTGGCGGTGGCACGGGGGTGCCCGAACGCGCCGCAAGCCACGACGTCCAAGCGGGCCACCACGATCCCTCATGCGGCGCATTGGCGACGAGCCAGTGCTCGGGGTCGAGGAAGTGGGCGTCCTTTCCTTTCGTCGCCAGGCGAAAATGCCGATGCGGATGGCCGGGATACGAGAGGATCCCCGCATTGTGCCCGCCGTTGGTCAGCGCAAACGTCACCTCCGCATCGGTCAGCAGGTTGAACTTGTAGACCGAGCGCCACGGCGAGACGTGGTCCTGCTCGGTGCCGAGCGCGAAGATCGGCAGGCGGATATCGGACAGCGCGATCGGCTGTCCGCCGGCCATGAAGCGTCCCTCGGCGAGATCGTTGTCGAGAAACAACGAGCGCAGATATTGCGAATGCATGCGGTAGGGCATGCGGGTCGCATCGGCGTTCCACGCCATGATGTCGATTGCGCCGGTGCGCTCGCCCATCAGGTAGTCATGCACCAGGCGCGACCAGATGAGGTCGTTGGAGCGCAGGAGCTGGAAGGCGCTCGCCATCTGGCGCGAGTTGAGGTAGCCGCTCTGCCACATCATGTCCTCGAGGAACGCGACCTGGCTTTCGTCGATGAACAGCATGAGCTCGCCCGCCTCGGTGAAATCGACCTGCGCGGCGAAGAAGGTCAGCGAGGCGAGCCGGTCGTCGCCGTCGCGGGCCATGGCGGCGGCCGCGATCGCCAGCAGCGTGCCGCCGAGGCAATAGCCGACCGCGTGCACCTTGGCGGCGCCTGTGATCGCGGTAGCGGCGTCGATCGCCGCCATCAGGCCGTCGGTGCGGTAGGCGTCGAGGCCGCACTCGCGATCTTGCGGTCCTGGATTCTTCCACGAGATCATGAAGACCGTATGGCCCTGCTCGACCAGGTATTTGACCAGCGAGTTCACCGGCGAGAGATCGAGAATGTAGTATTTCATGATCCACGCCGGCACGATCACGACCGGCTCGGGCCGAACCTGGCCGGTTGACGGCGCGTATTGGATCACTTCGGCGAGCGGCGTGCGGTGCACGACCTTGCCCGGCGTGACCGCGACGGTCTCGCCGACCCGATAGGCCTCGGTCCCGGCGGGGCTCGCGCCCGCCGCGTTGCGCAGCGCGTCATCGATGAAGTTGCCGAACCCGCGAACCAAATTGCGGCCATGCTCGCGCATGGTCCGCGCCATGACCTCCGGATTGGTGAGCACGAAGTTCGACGGCGCCACGGTGTCGAGCAACTGGCGGTTGGCGAAGGTGACGACGTCCGCGTGCTGCTTCGACACGCCGCGAACTCCCGAGCTTGCGGCCTCCCACCAGCGCTCGATCGAGAGGAACGAGCGTGCCAGCATGTTGTAGGGCGACTTGCGCCAGTCCGGCGAACGGAAGCGCGTGTCGTGCGGCAGCGCCAGCGCGTCGGGATCGGGCGTCCGGTTGACGGCGCACTGCGCCGCGAATGCGGCGTTTTCGATCAGGCCTGACAGCGCGAGGTTGGCGAGCTCGAGCTGGCGGCCGGGCGACGCCATCAGATGCACCGCCCAGTCGAGATAGGCGGCGCCGAGCGCCGCCGGCGACAGGCCCGCGGTCAGCCGGCCGAAACCGGCGTGCAGCGAGCGGTCGAGCTGGGTGAAGGGACCATCGGTCGGAGGGGCCTTGGCGGCAGGCGCCTCGGCCTGCACGGGCGGCGCCGGAGCCTTGGTCTGATCCGCCTCGGGCGCCTCGACCAGTCGCAAGGAAGACGGAGACATGAATCCTCCTGGAATTTGCCAAGTATCTAAGCAGCACAATGTGACGGCGCCACGCATTGATTCCGGTCAATAGGCCGAAATCGGCGCCCAGCCGGGGATTTGATCGAAATCAACAGGCCGTGCGCCGATGTGGCCTATTCGTCGCAAAATCTTTGAGAGGAGATCGTCCCATGAAAGCCCGCGACGTGATGGTTTCGCCGGTCATTACGGTCAAGCCCGGTGCGACCGTGAAGGAGGTCGCCTGTATCCTGTTGCAGCACCATATCAGCGCCCTGCCGGTGGTCGATGACGCCGGCAAGGTGATCGGCATGGTGAGCGAAGGCGACCTGATGCGCCGCGCCGATCTCGGCACCGAGCGGCAGCGCTCGTGGTGGCTCGCGGCCCTGTTCGCCGAGGAGGCGGCGCTTGCCGCCGAGTACGTCAAGGCGCACAGCCGCAAGGTCGCCGACGTCATGAGCAAGCGCGTGGTCGCTGCCTCGCCCGATACGCCGCTCAACGAGATCGCCGGCTTGCTGGAACGCCATTCGATCAAGCGCGTGCCGATCATCGAGAACGGCGCCCTGGTCGGCATCGTCAGCCGGGCCAACCTGATCCAGGCGCTCGCGGTCGATCGCAAGGGATTGGACATTCCGGTTCCCGACGCCGCCTTGCGCGAGAAGATCATGGCGCACCTCGGGGCGCAGCCCTGGGCCCACACCGCGCTGCTCAACGTCACGGTCAACGACGGCATCGTCGACATCTGGGGCATCACGCAGTCGGAAGCGGAAAAGAAGGCGCTGCGCGTCGCGGCCGAGACCATGCCGGGCGTGCGCGCCGTCAACAACAACGTCATCATGCAGAACTGGCAGACCGGGTACTGAGTCGTCCGCTGTGTCGGAGTTGAAATCCACGGACCGAATTCCCACTTCTGCATCCTGACGCGTGTCCGCGCACGGACACGTCTGGGACTGGATCCAAGGCAGGTATCGGTTCGCCGGCAGGACACGCGCCTACGCATGGAATGGGGCTTGAATTGGAACGCGATTTCCCGCGCGATTGGATGTGGTCGGAGGCCTGCGAGATGCTCGCCCGGGCCGACCGGCTGCATCGCGAGCTTTTCCGGCCGGCGCGGTCGGCGGCGCGCCTGCCGACCTGGGAGCCGCCGGTCGACATCCTCGAGACCGGCCGCCAAGTGCTGGTCCTGGTGGCGCTGCCTGGCGTCGATCCGGATCAGGTCGAGGTCGCGATCGACGGCAACGACCTGGTGGTCGCCGGCACGCGCGTGCTGCCGGGCGAGCTGCGCACCGCCGTGATTCATCGGCTCGAACTGCCGCAAGGCCGCTTTGCGCGCCGCGTCAGGCTGCCGGCCGGCCGCTACGACGGGATACGCCGCGCCTTCGTGCACGGATGTCTCGCGATCACGATGCAGAAATCGGAATAATCACATGGTCGATCCGCACAAAATGGAAGCCTTGAGCGCCCGCGACGGCGGCGGCTCGGCTGCGAACTACCCGCCGATCCCGCCCGACGCGCTCATCATCGTGCCGGTGCGCAACGCCGTGCTGTTTCCCGAGCAGGTGATGCCGCTCACGGTCGGCCGGCCGAAGTCGGTCGCGGCCGCCCAGCAGGCGATGCGCGAGCAGCGGCCGGTCGGCATCTTGATGCAGCGCGAGGCTAAGGCGGAGGATCCGACGCCGATCGACATGCATCGGTTCGGCACCGTCGCCAACGTGGTGCGCTTTCTCACCGCGCCGGACGGCACCCATCATCTCGTCTGCCAGGGCGAGCAGCGCTTCCAGGTCGAGGAATTCCTCGGCGGCTGGCCGTTCTTCGTCGCCCGCGTGCGGCGCATCCCCGAGCCGACGGCGCGCTCGCCCGAGATCGACGCGCGCTTCCTCAACCTGAAGAACCAGCTGCTCGAAGCCCTGCGGCTCTTGCCGCAGACGCCGCCCGAGCTCGTGGCGACGGTCGAGTCGGTCGAGCAGCCCGCCGTGCTCGCCGATCTGGCGGCCGCGTACATGGATGCCAAGCCGGACGAGAAGCAGGAGATCCTCGAGACGATCGACATCGTCGCGCGCATGGAGAAGGTGTCGCGCGCGCTCGCGAACCGCATCGAGGTGCTGCGCCTGTCGCAGGAGATCGGCCAGCAGACCAAGGCCGCCCTCGATGCGCGCCAGCGCGAGGTGCTGCTGCGCGAGCAGATGGCCGCGATCCAGAAGCAACTCGGCGAGGGCGAGGAAGGCAAGGCCGCGGAGATCGCCGAGCTCGCCAAGGCGATCACCGACGCCAAGATGCCGAAGGAGGTCGAGGACGCGGCGCGCAAGGAGCTGCGCCGGCTCGAGCGCATGCCCGAGGCTGCCGCCGAATACGGCATGGTGCGCACCTATCTCGACTGGCTGATCGAGCTGCCCTGGGCGCTGCCCGAGGAGAGCCCGATCGACATCGTGCAGGCGCGCAAGATTCTCGACGAGGACCACTACGGCCTCGACAAGATCAAGCGCCGCATCATCGAGTATCTCGCGGTGCGCAAGCTTGCGCCGAACGGCAAGGCGCCGATCCTCTGCTTCGTCGGCCCGCCCGGCGTCGGCAAGACCTCGCTCGGCCAGTCGATCGCGCGCGCCATGAACCGCAAGTTCGTGCGCGTGAGCCTCGGCGGCGTGCACGACGAGGCCGAGATCCGCGGCCACCGGCGCACCTATATCGGGGCGCTGCCCGGCAACATCATCCAGGCGATCCGCAAGGCGGGCGCGCGCAACTGCGTGATGATGCTTGACGAGATCGACAAGCTCGGCGCCGGCATCCATGGCGATCCGGGCGCGGCGCTGTTGGAAGTGCTCGATCCCGAGCAGAACAACACGTTCCGCGACAACTATCTCGGCGTGCCGTTCGACTTGAGCCGCGTCGTGTTCATCACCACGGCGAACATGCTCGACACCGTCCCGGGGCCGCTGCGCGACCGCATGGAGGTGATCAGCCTCGCGGGCTATACGGCGGACGAGAAGCTGCAGATCGCGCAGCGCTACCTGGTGCGCCGGCAGCTCGAAGCGAACGGCCTGCAGCCGGGTCAGGCGGAGATTTCCGATGCGGCGTTGCGCGCGATCATCGCCCAGTACACGCGCGAGGCAGGCGTGCGCAATCTCGAGCGCGAGATCGGCAAGGTGCTGCGTCACGGGGCGGTGCGCATCGCCGAGGGCCAGAGCGGGCCGATCCTGGTCGAGGTCGGCGATCTCGCCGCGATCCTCGGCTCGCCGCAGTTCGAGAACGAGGTCGCCATGCGCGTAAGCGTGCCCGGCGTCGCGACCGGGCTCGCCTGGACGCCGGTCGGCGGCGACATCCTCTTCATCGAGGCGACGCGGCTGCCCGGCCACGGCAAGCTGATCCTCACGGGCCAGCTCGGAGATGTCATGAAGGAGAGCGCGCAGGCGGCGCTGAGCATCGTCAAGAATCGCGCGGTGTCGTTCGGCATCGATCCGGAGCGCTTCGAGAAGAGCGACATCCATATCCACGTGCCGGCGGGCGCGACCCCGAAGGACGGCCCGAGCGCGGGCGTCGCCATGTTCCTTGCCCTCGTCTCGCTGATGACCGAGCGCACGGTGCGCAGCGACACTGCGATGACGGGCGAGATCAGCCTGCGCGGTCTCGTGCTGCCGGTCGGCGGCATCAAGGAGAAAGTCGTGGCGGCCGCGCGCGCGGGCTTGAAGCGCGTGATGCTGCCGGCGCGTAACCGCAAGGACTACGAGGACATCCCCGACGAGGCGCGCCGCCAGATGGAGTTCATCTGGCTCGAACGGGTCGACGATGCGGTGGCGTCGGCGCTCGAGCCGGCGCGCGGAGAGGGACGCGCTGCGAGCAAGGCCGAGGAGCGCGCTGTTGCGGCGGCGGATGTTTGACGGTCCGATCCGATCGGCGATCAGTGCTTGCTGACCTTGTCCTTGGCAAATTGGTCGAGCCATTTCCGGTACGCCTCGGCGTCGCCGTAGTCTTCGAACGCGGGGTAGCGGGAGTGAGCGCCGATCACGCGTCTCGCATGCTTGATCGGACACCAGTGCTGCTCGGTCCGTCCCACGATCTCGCGAACGTAGGCGATCAGTCCATTGGCGTACGAACAGTAGGCGCAATTGAGCTTTTCGAGAGCGTTCAGGTAGGCGAGGTGATGGCGATCGAAAATCAGATAGTCACACCGCCGCACCTTCGCGATTCCGTAAACCGGGAAGCAAATGGCCTGATAGAGCGTGACGAAAAGGTCGAGCAGCACGATGGGAACGATCATCGCGTAAATGACCGGTGCGGTGATGATCACCAGGGGGCGGGCATTCAGGATATAAGTCGAAAGGCGGGTTTTGAGCTGGCGATGGCGGCGTAGGATTTCCTCCTCGAAAACCGCACGGCCCCTTTCCATCCCGACGCGCAGCTCGGCCCGCTGCTGGGCGAGCTCGGCCTCGAGCTCGCCCTCCAGGGTGCGGATCTTCTGCATCAAGGTTGCGATGCTGGGGTTCATCGGCCCTCCTGTCGCGGTGCAGTGCCAAGCAAGTGGCTCAATACCCCATTCGGGCATACATCCTCGCCGCCACCCCGATGAGCACCGCCGCCGTTCCGGCGAGCACGCCGAAATCGAGGCCCAGCCCGTAATCCGACGCGCCGCCCGTCAGCATCAGCGCGCGCAGCGCGTCGACCTCGTAGGTCAGCGGATTGAGGTGCGAGACCACGCGCAGCCAGCCCGGCATCAAGGCGAGCGGATAGATCGCATTGCTGGCGAAGAAGATCGGCATGGTGAGCACCTGGCCGATGCCCATGAAGCGCTCGCGTGTCTTCACGATGCAGGCGATGATGAGCGAGAAGGTCGAGAACAAGGCCGAGCCGAGCGCGATCACCAGCACGACGCCGACGATGGCGAGCGGGTGGAGATCGATGCCGACGCCGATCAGCAGCGCAAGCAGATAGACGATCAGCGCCTGCGACAGGGCGCGCACGCTCGCCGACAGCGCCTTGCCGATGACGATCGCGGAACGCGGCGCCGGGCTCACCAGATAGCGCTGCAGGATGCCGAGGTCGCGCTCCCAGATCGCCGAGATGCCGTAGAAGATGGCGACGAACAGCACGCTCTGCGCCAGGATGCCGGCGGAGAGGAAGTCGAGATAGCGCAGGTTGCCCTGCGAGATGCCGCGCACCTGCGCCATCACCTCGCCGAACAGCATGAGCCACAGCACCGGCTGCACGGCGCGGGTGGCGAGCTCGAGCGGATCGTGCCGCAGCTTCTGCACCTCGGCCGCCGCCACCCCGTAGGTCTGCATCGCGTAGTCGAGCGCGCCGTCGAACAGGCTCTCAGCCATGCTCGCGCGCGGCGCGGCGGGTGCGTCTGATCTCGCCATAGGCTCGCTCAGCCTCCGTCTCGGTTGTCGCGCCGACCAGCTCGATGAATACGTCATCGAGCGTGGCATTCGGGCCGACGCGGGCCTTGAGCCCCGCCGGCGTGTCGATCACCGCGATGCGGCCGCGGTCGATCAGGGCGATGCGGTCGCAGAACTGGTCGATCTCTTCCATCATGTGCGAGGTGACCACCATCGTGGTCTTGAACGCGTCGCGCAGGTCGAGCACGTGTTCCCATACCGCCTCGCGCGCCGCCGGATCGAGCCCGACGGTCGGCTCGTCGAGAAACAGCACGGCCGGCCGGTGCATCAGGCTCTGGGCGATCTCGAGCCGGCGGATCATACCGCCGGAGTAGCGCCCGACCAGGTGATCGGCTGAAGCGGTGAGGCCCATGCGGGCGAGCGCGCCGGTGATGCGTGTGTCCTGCTCGGCGCGCGGGATGCCGTAGAGCCGCGCCGACAGCAGCATGTTCTCGTAGCCGGTGAGCGATCCGTCGGCGGAGAGAAGCTGCGGCACATAGCCGATATGGCGGCGCACCTCGGCGGGCGCGCGCACGATGTCATGCCCGGCGACGAGCGCGCTGCCGGATGTGGGCGGCAGCAGCGTCGTAAGCATCTTGATCAGCGTGCTCTTGCCGGCGCCGTTCGGCCCGATGACGCCGAGCACCTCGCCGACCGGGATGTCGGCGGTGGCGCGGTCGACGGCGGTAAAATCGCCGAACTTGCGCGTCAGCTCGCGAATCGCAACCGCGGGCGCCGCAGCGGGTTCGATCGGGGGCGACGTGGAATCCGAGACCAAGGTGCCTCTCCTGCCGACAAACTAGCACTACTTTGGCAGATTTACTCACGCCGCCGCTCGTTGCGAAGCCATTTTCGGCAATGCGGGCATCGCTGCGGCGGTAGTCGAACGATCGTTCCAAGCTGGGCGTCGTCGAGCGTCTCGCCGGCGCTCTCAAAGTAGGCGCAGCTGTATTGGCGGTCGGAGTCAAGGAACAGAGAGTAGAGCCGCCCATCGAGGTCATAGTGACGGGCGACGTTCCTATGCGCCCGTATACGGGAATTGAATTGCTCGAGCCGGCGCCAGAGATACCGCGCGACCCATTGCGGCTTGGCCCACCGCGTAGGCTCCGCCGTCCGGGTCTGCGACAGGACCAAAGCAAGCAACTCCGCTAGCGTTCCTTCCTCGATAACGAGGCTGCCATTCATGTACGCCTCGCCGACCTTGAGGTCGGAATCGAGCAGAGTCCCGAGTTGCGCCGATTCAGACGCAAAGCGGATGCCTAGAGGCTTTCCATTCCCATCGCCGACGGTGAACGTTTGGCCGCCTGCCGCCGTCACCCGCAGGGTGCCAGTATGGAAGAACGAGGCAAGGGCGTGCCGAAGAAGCCAAGCCACCAGTCGGTCCGCGAGCGCTTCATGTCCGAGCGGACGAGCACTGCCGGTGCTTGGGATGCTGCTCATGACGCAAGCCTGATTGGCGCATTTACATCATCGACCGTGATGGCGCGGCGGCAGTTGATCCAAATCAACGACCGACAGGCTTGCCATGGATGCGCGGAGCCTCGACGAGAATCGCTGCCGAGAGGACGCGCGAACGTGAGTCTGACGGCGCGCCAATTCGCTCAGGACCGAATTGAGCCATATCAATGCGACGAGCGCAGATCGCGGTCTATACGCAAGCGCATCCACGGGCGACCAACCTGCTTCGGAACTCTCGCGACGATGCTGAGATGAAGACCTCGCATGGCGAACGGCGGTTCAAGTTTGCAGTCGCTGGCGCGATTAGGTCGACAACAAGACGAAGGAAACAGGATCATGTTGCGCACATCGGTTTTTGCCCTCGCCGTAGCCTTTGCGCTGGGCAGCATATCGATCGCGACCGAGGCTTCGGCCGCGGGAGGCCACGCAAGCCATGTTGGCGGCGGCCACATTGCCGGCGGCCACATTGGCGGCGGGTGGCGCGGTGGCGGCTGGCGCGGTGGCGGCTGGCGCAGCGGCGGCTGGGGCGGGTTCGGGCTTGGCTTGTTCGCACCCTACGCCTACGACTACTATCCGTACGGCTATTATCCTAATGGCTGCTTGCAGCTACGCCACGTGCGGACCCGCTATGGCTGGCGCTGGCTGCGCGTCAACGTCTGCTACTGATGTTTGCGACGAGAGGATTTTCCGGCGAAACGGCTCGCCGTCGAAAATGCGCTCGATCAAACATGGACCCAGGCGCCTCTATTATCGCCGAGGGAAAGCAGTTGAATCCGAACATCGGCAGTCGGTGCAACTGCCCCGAGAGCTGCCAAAAGCCGGCAATGTTGACCTCCCTCAATGCGCATGAGGGAGGGCGCCGTTAGCGTGACGCATGAATTGATTATCTGCGATTGGACGTGGACGCCATCGATCTGATGGGCAGGTCAGACGCCTGCATCCAGCGCTTGGCGATAAGGAGTACCGATCATGCGTCGGCACGCCCTCGGTGTCTCATTTGGTATCTTGGCGGCACTTGCCCTCGTCTCTCCGTTTCTGACGATCGGGGCGAGCGCTCAGCGACGGGCCGTTGGCGGCCCAGTCGCTCCAAGAATCTCGGCGCCTGCGGCGATGCCGCATTTTTCGGCACCCATGCCTCGCATGTCGGCACCATCGCCGCGTTTCACTGCGCCCGCAACGCGCTTCGTCGCGCCGCGCACGGTTGCTCCGAATTTCGGCGTCCGACCCGCGCTGCCGAATGTCTCACGCTTCGGCGTGCGCTCTCCGACGGGCCCTCCGCAGGGCACCCATCAGGCGCCCATCGTGGCGGCTCCGGTGCGCAATCCGGTGATTACGCGAACGCCGAGCACGGTCGGCCAGGGAGTCTCCACCGGCGCCGTCAATCTCGCCCGGGGTGCCAATCGGGCGGCAATCCTGCGAAACACGGCCATTTCCAATCCATCCTCAATCGGCGCGAACAGCGCGCTGACCCGATCGACCTTCCGCGGACGGTTTGCCCAGTCCAAGTTCGGACAGACCTGGGTCGGTCGCCATCACCGTCACCTCGGCATCGTGATCGGATTCGTTGGCCCGGTGTTCTGGCCTTATGCGTACGATGATTTCCTCGACTACACCTTCTGGCCTTACGCCTACGATACTTTCTGGCCCTACGCGTTCGACGACGTCTATGAAGGCATCTACGGTCCGTATGCTCCCGAATACGACGCGTCGCAAATCGTCTATGCGTATGCGGGCACGCCCGCGTCCGAGTCACGGTACGCGACCGCGCCGACGGGAGGCGGCGGCCAGATCTGCTCTGCGCAGGCACAGGGGCTGACCGACTTCCCGATCGAAGGCATCACGGGACAGGTCGCGCCCAACGGCGACCAGCAGCGCCTGCTTGACGACCTCCAGACTGCGACCGCCCGCGCGGTCGACATCCTCCAGTCCACCTGCCCGACCGAACTGCCGAGCGCGCCACCGGAAAGGCTTGCCGCGATGCGTGCCCGCGTCGACTCGATGGTCGAGGCCGTGCAGATCGTTCGCCCGGCGCTCGACACCTTCTATCAGTCGCTCAGCGACGAGCAGAAGGAACGGTTCAACATTCTCGATCAGAACAACATGCCGGCCGCGAGCCAACGGCAGGACATTGCGCAGCTCTGCGGCGCAGGCGCCGCCAAGCCCACCCAATTTCCGGCGGATCAGATCGCACGCTCGCTGACCCTGACCGACGCGCAGGAAGCGGCGCTCAAGGACCTTTCGGCCGCGTCCGTCAAGGCGGCGGATATCCTTCAGGCAAATTGTCAAGGCGAGCCGACCCTGACCCCCACCGCTCGCGTTGCCGCCATGGAAGGGCGGCTCAAGGCCATGCTGCAGGCACTCGACGCCGTGCAACCAGCGCTCACGACGTTCTACGGTTCCCTCAGTGACGAGCAGAAGGCGCGGTTCAATCGCCTCGCAGGCCCGGCGGCGTAGCGGGCCTGTCCGCGGCCGGGCACGGATTTCCCCTCGAACCGTGCAAAACCCGCGCCCAGACATGTGGCGCTTGCGGTGACGCCGGATAGGCCTCGCGGCCATACGTTCGCGTCCGTGGTGCGAACAGACCAGTCGGCGAGCGGGCGTCGCTCTATTGATCTAGCGCAATGCGGAATTTGTCGCGCCCTCTATCAACGATGCATGTTCTGGTTTGCACGCAGATCGCCCACGTGCCTGATATGCGGAGCGCCGATGACGCTCCGGCCTGTCATCGCATCTCGCGTGCACAAGAACGTCGATGTCTGGGAGTGCCGGTCTTGCGCGGTCGAGGCTGATGCCCGCTTCGTTCTGATCGCGAGATCGACGAAAGCGATGAAGAGGGTGGAAAAGTATGCGTTCGCTGGCCCGCCTACGTGGGCTGATTGAGCGATAGTCTGATCTAACAACTGCTCTCAGGTCTGACCCGTATGACCGATCTGAGCGCTGGCGAGTGCTTCGGGTGACGGCGCGGGCCTCTCCGCAATATTCCCGAGGCCGGGCATTCAGCACAGTCAATTGTATTTGCCCGCAAGCGCACGCCCGTGGCTGCGCATTAGTGATTCCACGCCCTAGGCACGCACTGGAGATCGCCCGATATTGATCTCAATCAATATCCCCCTGGTGCAACGCAATATTATCGTCGCTACACGATATGGCGAGGGGCGCGCCACCACCACTACGAGGTCCCGCGATGAGCGTACCTGCAGAACCGCCGGCCGGCACTCCGGCTCGCTTGGTGCCGTTTCCGAGCAAGCCCGCGCCGGCGCCGCGCGCGCGGCGGAGGATGCTCTATTGGATGGCCGGCGGCGCGCTGGCCGCAGCCGCGCTGATCGGCGCCGCCGCCTGGCTCACGTTCGGCACCGGCACTTCGGTGCATTACGTAACTGCGCCGGTGACCCACGGTCCGATCACCCGCACCGTGACGGCGACCGGCACGGCCAATCCGGAGCTCACCATCATCGTCGGCAGCTACGTGTCGGGCGTGATCGAGCAGCTTTTTTGCGACTACAACACCGAAGTGAAGGAGGGGCAAGTCTGCGCCAAGATCGATCCGCGGCCCTATCAGACCGTGGTCGATCAGAACAAGGCGAACCTCGCGGTCGCCAAGGCGCAGCTGGTGAAGGACCAAGCCTCGCTCGCCTACGCCAAGATCACCTACGAGCGCAACGCGAAGCTCGGCGTGAGCAACGCGGTGTCGCAGGACACCGTCGACAACGCCAAGAACGCCTATGACCAGGCGCAGGCGCAGATCGTCTTCGACCAGGCGACGATCGAGCAGCGCCAGGCGCAGCTCGACGCCGCCCAGGTCAATCTCGACTACACCAATATCATCTCGCCCGTGAAGGGCACGGTGGTGTCGCGCAACGTCACCCAGGGCCAGACCGTGGCGGCGAGCTTCCAGACGCCGACGCTGTTTCTGATCGCGACCGATCTCACCAAGATGGAGGTCGACACCAATGTCAGCGAGAGCGATGTCGGCGGCATCAAGGTGGGCGACAAGGCGACGTTCACGGTCGACGCGTTCCCCAAGCGCGTCTTCGAAGGCACCGTGACGCAGGTGCGCCAGTCGCCGCAGAACGTGCAGAACGTCATCACCTACGACATCGTCGTCAGCGCCGCCAATGGCGATCTCGCGCTCAAGCCCGGCATGACGGCGGCGACCCGCATCATCACGGACGAGCGCCAGGACGTGGTGCGCGTCCCGGTGCAGGCGTTGCGCTATGTGCCGGCCGAGGCGGTCCGGCCCGCGAGCCAGCAGGGCGAGTCGCAGGTGAGCGCGGCCGGCGCCGAGGAGAGCGCCCAGGCGCGCGTCTGGGTGCTGCGCGACGGCCGTCCGGTCGCGATACCGGTCACGGTCGGGCTGGATGACGACAATTTTGCCGAGATCGTGGAAGGCGGCATCAAGCCGGGCGACAAGGTGATCGTGAGCGAGCAGCGCGGCGGCAACGGCCAGTCGCGACTGCCGGTGCCGCGGCTCTGATCCTCGGCGGGAGCGAGCCCGATGCCCGAGCCGGTCATCAAGGTCGAGAACGTGACGCGCACCTATCACGTCGGCGACGTCGACGTGCATGCGTTGCGCGGCGTCGATCTCACGGTCGAGGCGGGCGAGTTCGTCGCCATCATGGGATCGTCGGGGTCGGGTAAATCGACCCTGATGGCGATCCTCGGCTGCCTCGACCGGCCGTCCAGCGGCCGCTACTTCTTCGACGGCATCGACGTCGCGGCGCTCGACGAGCCGGCGCTCGCGCGCATCCGCAGCGAGCGGCTCGGCTTCGTGTTCCAGAGCTTCAACCTGCTGCCGCGCACCAGCGCGATCGAGAACGTGGCGCTGCCGCTGTTCTATTCGGCCGCGACCGCCACCAAGACCGGCACGCGGGTCGAGCGGGCGCGCGCCGCGCTGGCGCTGCTCGGGCTTTCCGACCGCGAGCGCAACACGCCCGGCCAGCTCTCCGGCGGCCAGCAGCAGCGCGTCGCGGTGGCGCGCGCGCTCATCAACGCGCCGAGCCTGCTGCTCGCCGACGAGCCGACCGGCAACCTCGACACGCGAAACTCGCACGACCTGATGGAGACCCTGCGCTCGCTCAATCGCGAGCAGGGCGTCACCATCGTGGTCGTCACCCACGAGGCGGACATCGCGGCCTATGCGGACCGCACGGTCACGATGCGTGACGGCCGGATCATCTCGGACGAGCGGCGGCGGCCTATAGCGGTGCCGAAGGTGGCCGCGACCGCGCCGGCCGAGGCGCCGGCGGCCGTGTTGCGTACGACGGTTCCAGTGCGCGACGACGGACAGTCGAGTCACGCCCTGGCCTTCGCCATGATGGTGATGGGCACCGCGATGCAGGCGATCTGGCGCAACCGCATGCGATCGGCGCTCACCATGCTCGGCGTGTTCATCGGCGTCGCGGCGCTCATCGCCATGGTCTCGGTCGGTCAGGGCGCCAACGATGCGGTGCGCAAGCAGATCGAGAGCCTCGGCACCAACCTCCTGGTGGTGCTGCCCGGCGCGACCACGCGCAGCGGCATCCGCGCCGGCTTCGGCAGCGCCTCGACGCTGACGCTGGCCGACGTGCAGGCGATCCGGCGCGAGGCGACGGCGGTCGGCAGCGTGAGCTATCAGATCCGCCAGCTCGGGCAGGTCCAATACGGCGATCAGAACTGGACCACCAATATCCAGGGCGTGAGCGCCAACTATCCGCCGATCACCAATTGGCGGATCGAGTCCGGGACCGGGATTTCCTCCGACGACGAGAACAAGGCCGCGCTGGTGGTCGTGCTCGGGCAGACCGTCTGGCACCAGCTGTTCGCCCCGACCGACAATCCGCTCGGCGCCACCATCCTGGTCAAGGGCGTGCCGCTGCGCGTCATCGGTATCCTCGCCGCCAAGGGCCAGTCGACCTTCGGCACCGACCAGGACGACCTGATCATGGTCCCGTTCACCACCGCCGAGCGCAAGGTGATCGGCGTGGCGGCGCCCTCGCAGCAGCAGGCGCCGCTCAACTGGCCTTATCTGCCCCCGCCCAATCCCTACAATCTGCAGGCGCGGCTCGCCGGCTACGTGAACACGGTCTACGTCCAGGCCGCGAGTCCCGGCCAGGTGCAGGCGGCGATCGCGCAGACCACCGAAATCCTGACGCGCCGCCACCGCATCAAGCCGGGCGATGTGACCGATTTTTCGGTGCGCAACCTGAGCCAGATCGCCGAGACCGCAGAGGGCAGCAGCCGCATCATGGCGCTGCTGCTGGCCGCCGTCGCCTCGATCTCGTTGGTGGTCGGCGGCATCGGCATCATGAACATCCTGCTCGTGTCGGTGACCGAGCGCACGCGCGAGATCGGCCTGCGCATGGCGATCGGCGCGCGGCGGCTGCACGTGCTGCTGCAGTTCCTTGCCGAGGCGGTGTTTCTGAGCGCGAGCGGCGGGGTTGCCGGCATCATCGTCGGCGTGCTGTTTTCGCTCAGCATTCCGCTGATCTCCGGCTGGCAGGCGCCGGTGTCGTTCGCCGCCATCGCGGGCGGGTTCCTGTTCTCCGCCGCCGTCGGGATCTTCTTCGGCTACTATCCGGCCCGCAAGGCCGCGAGCCTCGATCCGATCGAGGCCTTGCGCTACGAATAGGCACGGCCTGCGGCGCCTGGAATGTCTCCCTGTTTAGTCTTCCTATATAAAATCTCGCGATCCGAGGCCGGCCGGTGAGGAGCAGACCTTGAGGGACCCCTACGAAATCCTCGGCGTCGAGAAGACCGCCTCGCTCGACGACATCCGCAAGAGCTATCGCAAGCTCGCGAAGAAGTTCCACCCCGATCTCAATCCCGGCAACAAGAAGGCCGAGGAGCAGTTCAAGGAGGTTTCCTCCGCCTACGACCTGCTCTCGGATGCCGACAAGCGCGCACGATTCGATCGCGGCGAGATCGACGCGACCGGCGCCGAGCGGCCGCGCCAGCGCTTTTACAAGGATTTCGCCGAGGACTCGGACCACGTCTATACGGACGCGTCGGGCTTCGAGGATTTCGCGACGGGCGACGATCTCTTCGCCGAGATCCTGCGGCGGCAGGCGCATGCGCGCGCCAACGCGCCCGGGCCCGACATGCACTACCGGCTCGCGGTCGATTTCCTCGACGCGGTGAATGGCGGGACGATGCGCCTCGGCGTCCCCGACGGCGGGACGCTGGAAGTCAAGATTCCGGCCGGCATCGCCGACGGCCAGGTGCTGCGCCTGCGCGGCAAGGGCGGGCCGGGCCGCGGCAGCGGCAAGGCGGGCGACGCGCTGGTCGAGGTCGCGATCAAGCCCCACCGCTTCTTCACCCGCGAGGGCGACGACATTCACGTCGAGCTGCCGATCACGCTCAGCGAGGCGGTGCTCGGCGGCGAGGTTCCGGTGCCGACGCCGACCGGCCCGGTGATGATGCGCGTGCCGAAGAATTCCAACACCGGGGCGACGCTCCGCCTCAAGGGCAAGGGCGTGCGCCGCCATGGCGGCGGCCACGGCGACGAATTGGTGCGGCTCAAGGTGATGCTGCCGCCCGCGCCTGATCCGGAACTGGAAAAATTCGCCGCCGGCTGGCAGGCCGGAAAATCCTACGATCCGCGCCGGGACATGCAGCCATGACGATCAGCCGACAGGAATTCTTGCTGCGCGCAAGCCTCGACGAGGGCACACTCGAGGCGTGGGTCGCCGAGGAGTGGCTCATCCCGAGCGGCACCGCGGCCGAGCCCGCCTTCACGGATGCGGACATCGCTCGCGCCGCGCTCATTCGCGATTTGAAGCATGATCTCGACGTCAACGATCCGGGCATCGGCGTGATCCTGAGTCTGCTCGACCAGGTGCACGGCCTGCGGCGCACGCTCGCCGATCTGTTGCGCGACATGCGTGAGCGCGATCGAGGCGCGCCCCACACGCAAGACGTGCCTGATTAGGCGGAACCGCGTCGCACGGCGGCTCTTATCGCTTGATCTACATCAAGGGCCTTCCGCTCTGCTTGCACTATCAAGTCTTCCTTAGGTCTGACACGCGGCCGTTGCAGCTATCACGGCAACGAACCGTGCGAACCTTCGTGCGCGTGTGGGACGCGCGCTCGACATCAAAAAGTTCGAACACGCGGGGGCGCTCAAGGAAGGTCACTCCAATTTCACGCGTGTTGCCGAAACCCATGCCGGCGACAGCGAACAGGGAACCGGTTGCGTCATGAGCCCCCGAACCGAGGATCTGCAGGAAAAACCGCAGCAGCAGGACAACCGGCCGGCCGGACCGCCGCCAGGTGCTCCGCCCGTTCCGGCGACCGGCCAGCGTCTGCCGTCCGTCCGTCCGGTGTGGAAGCGCAGGTTCGATCGCCGGCGGATCGTGCAGATCGCCGCCGTGCTGATCTTCGCCGGGCTCGCGGGATTAGCCGGCATCTATTGGTGGCAGCAGTCGCGGGCGCAGTTGCCGCCCGGCATCATGTTCAGCAACGGCCGTATCGAGGCCGACGAGATCGACATCGACACCAAGTTCGCGGGCCGCATCGCGCAGCTCATGGTCGATGAGGGCGACACGGTCACGGCCGGGCAGGTGGTCGCCCGCATGGACACGCAGGACCTGCAGCAATCGCTGGAAAAGGCCAACGCGCAGGTGCGCCAGGCGCAGCGCGCGCTCGACGAGGCGCACGCCAATATAGCACAGCAGAAGGCGCAGGTGACCCTCGCGGGTCAGGAAATGGATCGCGCGCGGGAGCTGCTCAAGAACGGCTGGATCACCCGCGAGACGTTCGACCAGCGCCAGCAGCAGCTCGACGGCGCCAATGCGGCGCTCACCGCCGCGAACGCGCGGGCGGCCGAGGCCGAGCACGCGCTCGACGCCGCCACGCACGACGTGAAGCTCTATCAGGTCAATATCGCCGACAACACGCTGGTCGCGCCGCGCGACGGCCGCATCCAGTATCGCATCGCCAATGTCGGCGAGGTCCTGCCGGCGGGCGGCAAGGTCTTCGCCATGCTCGACGTTTCCTACGTCTACATGGACATCTACCTGCCGACCCAGGAGGTCGGCAGGATCAAGGTCGGCAGCGACGCCCGCATCGTGCTCGACGCCTATCCGGACCTCGCCATTCCGGCCAAGGTCTCGTTCATCGCGACGCAGGCGCAATTCACGCCGAAGACGGTCGAGACCAAGAGCGAGCGTGACAAGCTCATGTTCCGCGTGCGCGTGCGCATCGATCCCGCTCTGCTGCGCAGGCACGCGGACGCGGTGCGCAGCGGGCTTCCGGGCCTTGCCTATGTGCGCGCCGATGCGGCGGTCGCCTGGCCGGTGCGCCTGCAGGGAAAGACCGCGCCGTGAACGCCGGGCAGGGCGCCGTCGTCGCCCGGCTCGATGGCGTCACGCATCGCTACGGCGAGACGTTTGCGCTCGACGACGTGTCGCTTGCGATTCCGGCCGGCCGCATGGTCGGCATGATCGGCCCGGACGGCGTCGGCAAATCCTCGCTGCTCGGCATCATCGCGGGCGCGCGACGGGTCCAGGCGGGCGAGGTGCGCGTGCTCGGCGGCGACATGACGGATGCGCGCCACCGCTCCGCCGTCTGCCCGCGCATCGCCTACATGCCGCAGGGGCTCGGCAAGAACCTCTATCCCGATCTCAGCGTGCGCGAGAACATCGAGTTCTTCGCCCGGCTGTTCGGCCAGGCACGCGCCGAGCGCGCGGCGCGCATCGCCGATCTCCTGGAGAGCACCGGGCTCGCGCCGTTTCCCGACCGGCCGGCGAAGAAGCTGTCGGGCGGCATGCGGCAGAAGCTCGGGCTGTGCTGCTCGCTCATCCATGATCCCGATCTCCTGATCCTCGACGAGCCGACCACCGGCGTCGACCCGCTGTCGCGCCGCCAGTTCTGGGAGCTGATCGCGCGCATGCGCGCACGCCGTCCCGGCATGAGCGTGATCGTCGCCACCGCCTACATGGACGAGGCGGAACGGTTCGACCGGCTGATCGCGATGAATGACGGGCGCGTGCTCGCGGACGGGACGCCGGCGGAGATCAAGCAGAGCACTGGCGCCGCGACCATCGAGGAGGCGTTTGTGGCGCTGCTTGCGGCCAACGGCGAGCCGCGCCACGCCGCGCTGCAGATCCCGCCGCGCGAACGCTTCGACGGCGAGACCGTGATCGTGGCGAACAACCTGACGTGCCGCTTCGGCGACTTCACGGCGGTCGACGACGTGAGCTTCACCATCGAGCGCGGCGAGATCTTCGGCTTCGTCGGCTCGAACGGCTGCGGTAAGACCACGACGATGAAGATGCTGACCGGCCTCTTGCCGCCGACCGCGGGCGAGGCGCTCTTGTTCGGCCGCACGGTCGACGCCGACAGCATGGCGACGCGCAGCCGCGTCGGCTACATGTCGCAGTCGTTCTCGCTCTATGGCGAGCTGACCGTGCAGCGGAACCTCGACCTGCACGCCAAGCTGTTCCATCTGCCGGCCGCGAACGCGAAGGCTCGCATCGCCGAGCTGGTGCGCCGTTTCGGCCTCGACGGGCACCTGCACCAGCTCGCCGCCGACCTGCCGCTCGGCATCCGCCAGCGCCTGTCGCTTGCGGTGGCCGTGGTGCACGCCCCCGAGATGCTGATCCTCGACGAGCCGACGTCGGGCGTCGATCCGGTTGCGCGCGACGAGTTCTGGGCGCTGCTCGCCGACCTCTCGCGCAATCAGGGTGTGACCATCTTCGTCTCCACCCATTTCATGAACGAGGCCGCGCGCTGCGACCGGGTGTCCTTGATGGATGCGGGCCGCGTGCTCGCGACCGATACGCCGGCGAACCTCGTCGCGGCGCGCGGCGCCGCGAGCCTGGAGGATGCCTTCATCGACTATCTGGAGGAGCGCGCCGCCGCGACCGCCACACCCGAGGCGCCGTCGGAGCGAGCGACCGGGGCTGCCGTCCCGGCGACCGCGCCGCCGATCGTGTCCACCGCCGTGCCCCACCGTTGGTTCAGCCCGCGCCGCATGTTCGCCTACACGATCCGCGAGTCGCTCGAGCTCATGCGCGATCCGATCCGGCTCGCCTTCGCGCTGCTCGGCACCACGTTCCTGATGCTGATCTTCGGCTTCGGCATCACCACCGACGTCAACAACCTGACCTTTGCGGTGCTCGACCGCGACCAGTCGCATGAGAGCCGCGCCTATCTCGAGGAGCTGCGCGGCTCGCCATATTTCGCCGAGCAGGCGCCGCTTGCCGACTATGCCGAGCTCGATCGCCGCCTGCAGAACGGATCGATCAAGGCCGCGATCGAGATTCCGCCCGGCTTTGGGCGCGACCTCAAGCGCGGCCGGTCGGCCGAAGTCGGCGCCTGGGTCGACGGCGCGATGCCGTTCCGGGCCGAGACGATCCGCCAGTATCTGCAGGGGGTGCATCAGCAGTACCTCACCGATCCGGCGGCGAAGAACGGACTTGCCGCCGCCGCCGCCCCGCCCGCGAATGTCGAGGTGCGCTTCCGCTACAATCAGAGCTTCGACAGCGTCTACGCCATGGTGCCGTCGGTCATGTCGCTGCTGCTCGTGCTGATCCCGGCGATCCTGATGGCGCTCGCCATCGTGCGCGAGAAGGAGCTCGGCTCGATCACCAACCTTTACGTCACGCCGGTGACGCGCATCGAGTTCCTGCTCGGCAAGCAGATCCCCTACATGGCACTGTCGATCCTCAACTTCGCGGTCATGTTCCTGATGGCGGTCTTCGTCTTCGCGGTGCCGCTCAAGGGCAGCTTCGTCGCCCTGCTCGCCGGCATGGTCATCTATTCGGCGACCACCACCGGCTACGGCATGCTGATCTCGGCGTTCACGCGCACGCAGATCGCCGCCCTGTTCGGCACCGCCATCCTGACGGTGCTGCCGGCGACGCAGTTCGCCGGCATGATGACGCCGGTCTCCTCGCTCACCGGCATGCCGGCGATCATGGGCCGCGCCTTTCCGATGACCTACTTCCTGCGCATCTGCGTCGGCACCTTCACCAAGGGCTTGGGTTTTTCCGATCTCGCCCCCAGCCTCGGCTCGCTCGTGCTGTTCGTCCCGGCGCTCACGCTGTTGAGCCTGCTGCTGCTGCGCAAGCAGGAGCGCTGAGCATGCACAAGCTCGCCAACATCTTCTGGCTCGGCACCAAGGAGCTGCGCAGCTTCTTCCACGACGCCGTGCTGCTCGGCCTCGTGGTCTACTCGTTCTCCCTCGCCGTGATCGCCCAGGCACAGAGCAATTCCGAGGAGGTGCACAATGCCTCGCTCGCCGTGGTCGACGAGGACCATTCGGCGCTGTCGCGCCGCATCACCGGCGCCTTCCTGCCGCCCTACTTCAAGCCGCCGCAGGCGATCGCCGAGCGCGACGTCGATCGCCTGATGAACGTCGGCCAATACACCTTCGTGTTCGACATTCCGCCCAACTTCCAGCGCGACGTGCTGGCCGGGCGCAGTCCCTCGATCCAGCTCGATGTCGACGCGACCGCGATGATGCAGGCCGGCATCGGGTCAGGCTATGCGACGCAGATCATCGACACCGAAGTCGCGCAATTCCTCGCCCATACCGAGGCCGCGCCGCCGCCCGCCGTCAACCTCGCGGTGCGCATCGTCTTCAATCCCAACCTCACCACGTCGTGGTTCCTCAGCGTGATGGCGATCATCTCCAACATCACCATGCTGGCGATCATCCTCGCCGGCGCGGCGGTGATCCGCGAGCGCGAGCACGGCACCATGGACCACCTGCTGGTCATGCCGCTCACCCCATTCGAGATCGCCATGGCCAAGGTGTGGGCGAATGGGCTCGTGATCACGGTGGCGGTCGGATTGTCGCTCGCGATCGTGGTGCGCGTGATCCTCGCCATACCGATCATCGGATCGGTACCGCTGTTCATGGTCGGCGTCGCGCTCTATCTGTTCTTCACCACCGCGGCCGGCATTCTGCTCGGCACCATTGCGCGCTCGATGCCGCAGCTCGGCCTGCTCTACATCATGATCGCCCTGCCGCTGAACCTGCTGTCGGGCGCCAACACGCCGCTCGAGAGCATGCCGCCGTTCCTGCGCGCCGCCATGGCGGCGTCGCCGACCACGCATTTCGTCTCCTTCGCCCAGGCGATTCTCTATCGCGGCGCCGGTCTCGACGTGGTGTGGCCGCAGTTCCTCGCCGTCGCGCTGTTGGGCGTCGTCTTCCTCGCCCTCGCACTGCTGCGCTTTCGCCACATCACGGCGCAGGCGATGTAGAGGCGGGTACTATGTGTCGATATCGCCGGTTGCGCCGCAGCGCCATCACGGCGCGAGTCGTCACCGCGACAGGGCAAACACCTTGTCGATCGGCTGCCGCGGAATGATGATTTCGACCAGATGAGTCGTATTGCGAAAGAGGCGGCCCTCCAGGCCTTCCCGCTTGCCGTCATTTTCAGCGTGCACCACCAGATGCCCGGTCGCGCCATATCGTTTGTCGAAGTAGCGAATGTTGTCGCCGACCGCCGCGGCCGAGATACTGACCGCGAGCTCTCGCTTCTCGGTGGAGCGCATGAGGCGATAGAAACCGGTTACCAGATCCTCCCGGTCGATGAAGAGGCACCGCCGGCTTGCAGACTGGCTGTTGACGTGGACGTCGTCCAATACATGCTGGTGAAAGAACACGGCGTCGGCGTACCCGGCCTGTTCGGGGGAAAAGAACTCCAGAAAATAGTCGTTGACCGGCTGTCCCTGATCATCCCTGACGAAGCTCACCACTTGCAGGTACTGATGCAGCGCCTGCATATCGGGCGGGCGGCTCTTGAAGGCGGCCTTCAGAAGTTCGGCGTCGCGAGACAAGCGAGCTGTCTGCTCGGCGATATCGTTCCAGGCCGTGTAGGCGTTCCGATAGTCGTCCACCGTATTGCAGTCCAACGCGGCCAGGATGAGCTCGCCCAGCTTGTTCGACGTCGTGTCTTGCGCTCCCGATGCTTCTTCCGGCTCGTGGATCGCGCTGTGGTCGCGGTCGGGCAGCACCGCAAACGGGAATTTGGCGTCATTGGAACGCGAGCGCCATTGCCGCACCGTGGGATTGTCCGCGCTCGACGAGAAATCGACCGTGAGGCCTACCACGTTCAGATTGGCGGCTGCACAGCGCACCGTGCCGTCCGAACCATTCTCATTCACGATTTGCCGGAGTTGCGACACATAGGGCCGAGACCCGACGATCACGAATGGCCACACCTTGTCCAGGCCGTAAGGACCCGCTCCCTGTCCGGATGCGGACGGATCAAGCAGATCGCGGCAGGCGAGCTCCCACTGATAAGGAGAGGCGAGCTCCAACCCAAGCAGCATTTGCGTGCCGGACTGAAACCAGTTGTTCCACCCCTTTAGGACGCGCCCGACCATGCTCTTGCCGAGTCCGGCGAGGCGAGACCCGAAGTTGGCGGGAGCCAGCATGATGAGCTTCTTGACGGGTGCGCCGATCCCGTCGGGATAGTATCGGCTGAGCCACTCGCGTGCGACGAGCCCGCCGGTGCTGTGAACGATGAGGTCGAACGGAACCGTGAGCTCGTTCGCCGCGATCGCCGCCCTGATGACCGCCTCCATCCGCTTGCCGACGTCTTCGACACGAACATCATCATCCATCGAGACATAGTCGCCGAGCCAGATCTGCGTCGCCTGGTATCCGTGCGCTCGGAGGAACTCCCTCAGCTTGAGGAAGGATTTGGAGGTGTCGCTCCAGCCATGAACGATCGCGACCTGGGCGGGCACCGGGAACACTCCGATTTTGCGCAAGTACGCTCAATCTTGCTACATGACCCGCCGATTGGGTTCGAACATCTTCGGTTATCCCAGCTATCCACAACTTGCACGTGCCGTATCGTCGACTTGAGCCTGCCGGGCGCGCTGTGTGCGCCTGAGCGACGAGAGGCAACGATCGCGCAAGGCAATGCGCTTTGGTCCGGCGCTCGCACACCGTCCCTCACCCCAGCTCCAGCACCACCTTCTGGATATCGCCGCTGCCCTCCTCGCGCTCGATCGAGAAGCCGAGCTCGCGGCACATGCGCAGCATCGTGGCGTTTTCGGCGAGGACCTGGCCCTCGATGCGCTCGAGCCCCTCGGCGCGCGCATACTCGATGATCATCTGCATCAGCTTCCAGCCGAGGCCGCGGCCCTTGAGATCGCTGCGCAGCAGCACCGCATATTCGCCGCTCTCGTAGTTCGCATCGGAGTGCAGGCGCACGCCCCCGAGCATCTCGCGCGTCGTCTCGTCGATCGCGACGAACGCCATGGCGCGGGCATAGTCGAGCTGAGTGAGGCGGGCGACGAACAGATGGCCGAAATCCTTGATCGGCGCGAAGAAGCGCAAGCGCAGATCGTCGAGCGACACATGCTGGAGGAAATTGCGCACCATGTCCTCGTCCTCGGGCCGCATCGGCCGCACGAACACGCGCCAGTCCTCGCCGACCGTGACGTGGCGCTCCCACTCGATCGGGTAGGGGCGCACCGCGAAACCGGAGCGCCGCCGCCCCGAGGGCGAGACCGGCACGGACGCGATCGCGATGCGGGCGTCGAGCGCCAGCACGCCGGTCTCGTCGGCGATCAGCGGGTTGATGTCGAGCTCGCGGATCTCGGGGAGATCGGCGCGCAGCTGCGCGAGCTTGACCAGCACCAGCGCGATGTCGTCGACCCGCGCGGCCGGCACGCTGCGATAGCCGCGCAGCATGCGCGCGATCCGGGTGCGGGCGATCAGGTCATTCGCCATCTTGAGATCGAGCGGCGGCAGCGCGAGGGCGGTGTCGTCGATCACGTGCACCGCGGTGCCGCCGTGGCCGAACAGCACCACCGGCCCGAACGTCGCGTCCTCGGCGATGCCCGCGATCAACTCGTGCGCCTTCGGCCGCACGATCATCGGCTGGATCGTCACGCCGGCGATGCGCGCGCCGGACTTCGCCGCCGTCGCCCGCGCGATCACGTCGGCGGTCGCGTTGCGCACCGCCGCGCCGTCGGCGAGATTGAGCCGCACGCCGCCGACGTCCGATTTGTGCACGATGTCGCGCGAGGCGATCTTCACCACTACCGAGCGGCCTTCGCCGAAGAACGGCCCGGCGAGCGTCTCGGCCTCCTGTGGCGTCGCGGCGAGAACCGTCGGCACCATCGGGATCGCGTAGGCCTCGAGCAGCTTGCCGGCTTCGAGCGGATCGAGCCAGCTGCGACCGTCGGCAAGCGCATGTTCGACCAGCGCGCGCGCCGCCGCACGGTCGGGCGCGAAATGCTCGGGCAGGCTCGGCGGCGTCTCCATCAGGGCGCTGACCGCTTCGCCGTGCCGCACGAGATGCATGAAACCCTGGACGGCATCGCTTTCCGTCCCGAAATGCGGGATGTTGGCGCGATCGAACACGGCAGTGACCTGCTCGCTCGCGCCGACCCAGAGGGCGAGCGCCGGCTTCGGATTGACCACGCGGCCGCGCCGGCTCTTGAGGAAATCCGCGACCGCGTTCGCGGTCTCGAAACCGGAGGCGAGCGCGGTTTCGACGTTCACGATCAGCACAGCGTCGTTCGCGCCGTCATCGAGCAGGGCATCGAGCGCGGCGCAGTAACGGGCGGCGTCCGCATCGCCGACGATGTCGACCGGATTGGCCTTCGACCAGGTGGACGGCAGGACGGCGTCGAGCTTTGCGCCGGTCTCCGCCGAAATATCCGCCGGCACGCCGCCGAGATCGATCAGCCGGTCGATCGCCAGCACGCCGATGCCGCCGCCATTGGTGAGGATGGCGAGCCGCTTGCCGCGCGCCGTGCGCACGCGGCCGAGCGTCTCGGCGGCGTCGAAGAATTCGGCGAGGTCGAACACGCGAAGTAGCCCGGCCCGGCGCAGCGCCGCGTCATAGACCGCGTCCGCACCCGCGAGCGCGCCCGTATGCGTTGCCGCGGCCTTCGCGGCGGCGGCGTGGCGCCCGGCCTTGATCACCACCACGGGTTTGATGCGCGCCGCTGCGCGCGCCGCCGACATGAATTTGCGCGCATCGCGCAGCGCCTCGACATAGAGCAGGATCGCGCGCGTGCGATGATCGAGCGCGAAATAGTCGATCAGGTCGCCGATGTCGACGTCGATCTGGTCGCCGATCGAGACGATCGCCGAGAAGCCGATCGACCGCCGCGTCGCCCATTCGACCATGCCGGCGACCATGCCGCCGGATTGCGAGATCAGCGCGAGGTCGCCGGCGCCAGGCATGCGCGCCGCGAATGAGGCGTTGAGCCGCGCCGCCGGGACGATGACGCCGAGGCAGTTCGGGCCGACGAGGCGCAGACCCTTGGCGCGCGCCGCCTTGGCGGCCGCGTCATAGAGCGAGCCTGGGCCGTGGCCGAGGCCGGCCGTGACGATCACGGCGGCGGCGGCGCCAAGCTCGGCAGCCTCGGCGACGATCCCGGGCACCGTGTCGGGCGGCGTTGCGATGACCACCACATCGGGTGCGGCCGGCAGCTCGGCGAGGCTTCGCAGCGCATGCATCCCGTCGATCTCCGCGAAATCCGGATTGACCAGATGGAGCGGCCCAACGAGCCCGGCCGTGCGCAGATTGCGCAGGACCATTCGGCCGACCGACTTGTCGCGCGGGTTGGCGCCGACCATGGCGACCGATTGCGGCCGGAAAAGCTTGTCCAGGCGATAGGTCGACATCGGCAGTGCTACTCCAAGGTCAGCGCGGTGCGGACACGAGTTGACGCGTCTGGCCCGATTCCCGTGCTTCGGCTTTGCGAATTATCAAGACGGCAGATGGCAATCTCATTAACGTTCATCAATCGGTAATCTGCCCCCGGGTGATCAAGTTGTCGCATCGCCGGCGGCCGTGGGTCAGCGAACATGTCTGAGAATGTCTCGCAGAAATCGTCCGCGTCCTATCGCTTGGCGGAACTCGATCCCGACTTCCTGCTCGGCGAATCGATGCGCGGCATACGTTTCTTTCTCGAATTCGCCAAGGCCGAGGAGCGGTTGCGCAGCTGGGGCGTCCGCTCGACCGTGGTGGTGTTCGGCAGCGCCCGTCCGCTTGCCGGCGAGCGGCGCAAGGCGCCGGCGCATCGCGCCAAGGGCCCGGTCGCGCGCGCGCAGCCGGACGATCGGGTGGGGCGGTGGTACCAGCAGGCGCGCCGCTTCGGCCAGATCGTCTCGCAGCGCGGCGGCGCCATGACGCCGGTCGACGGCATCCGCGACAACGTGATCGCAACCGGCGGTGGGCCGGGCATCATGGAGGCCGCCAATCGCGGCGCCGCCGACGTCGGCGCGCCCTCGATCGGCTTCAATATCCAGCTGCCGCGCGAGCAAGAGCCCAATCCCTATACGACGCCGGATCTGACGTTCCAGTTTCACTACTTCGCGATGCGTAAGATGCATCTCGCCATGCGTGCCGCCGCCCTCGTGGTGTTTCCGGGCGGCTTCGGCACGCTCGACGAGCTGTTCGAGATCCTCACCTTGGTGCAGACCGGCAAGGCGCCGAAGCTCCCGGTGGTGTGCTTCGATCGCGACTACTGGACCCGGGTGATCGACTTCGAGGCGCTTTTGCGCGAAGGCATGATCGCCCGCGCCGACCGCGACCTCGTCACCTTCGTCAATGACGCCGAGGAGGCCTGGGCCGCTCTCCTCGCCGCCGGACTGCGCGTGCCCGGTGCGACTGCGACGGAGCGTGCCGCGCCCGACGCGACGTGAGCCGGACGAGCGGAAACCGAACGTCGCGCTTGCGGTCGAGTTGATTGCAAATTGCCCGCTGTGGCGAACACGCATGCAGTCCGCGTAACGCACGCACATGCGCCGGAATTGACCGGGAACACGCGGAACCAACACGATGAGGTCCGACTTATCGTGGGGCTGCGCCGTGCAGCTCAGTCGAGGGCGTATCATCGTGCCAGACGAAGCGACTATCCGGATTCTCGTCCATCGGCAAAACATCCATCGCTACAAGTTCCTGCTCGACACGCCGCTGACCGATCTCGAACGGGCGTTCATCACGCGCCGCATCGCCGAGGAAGAGGCGGAGGTCCGTCGTTTGACGGCGCATCGGGTGAAGGTTGCCGCCCGAGCACGCAAGAACATTGCTCCGCTCGATGCGGCGACCGAGTCCGACGATCACATCACGTCCCGCTGACCGTCCAATCCACCACCAGAGCAAATGCCGTGCGCACGATGAACGGCATCGCGCGGCGGGAGCTCCTTTGCTAGTGTCGCAGCAAATCAGGGAGGTCGCGCATGCCGGGTCGTTGGCGGTTCATGGTTGTCGTTGCGTTGGGAGTGGGGCTAACGGGTTACGCGGTGGCCGCGCCGGCGCTCGACTATGCGTTCTACCGGAGCAAGGTCGAACCGATCTTCCTGCAGAAGCGGCCCGGCCATACCCGCTGCTATTTCTGCCACGTGGAAAGCAACAACGGACTGCATCTGGAGAAGCTGCTGCCCGGACACAGCGCATGGACCGAGGAGCAGTCGCGCAAGAATTTCGCGACCGTATCGAACCTCGTGAATCCCGGCGAGCCCGGCACCAGCCGTCTGCTGCTGCATCCGCTCGCCCCCGAGGGAGGCGGCGACGCCTTTCACTCCGGCGGGCGGCAGTTTGCCGACAAGAACGATCCGCAGTGGAAGACGATCGCGGCCTGGGTCAGCGGCGCGAAGGCGGACGGCAAATAGCCGCCGTGGCTTGTGCGTCATCGCCCGGGAAATCAGGCGATGACGTCGCCGGGGCGCAATCTCAGTTCATCACCATCGTGTTGATGCGCTTCGGCACCTCGCCGACCGGCACGACGGCGATGACCTTCATCGCCCGCATGTCGATCGCGCTGACCGAGCGCAGCGCCGCGTTGGAGACATAGGCCATCTTGCTGTCGGGCGTGAAGGTGATCCAGTTCGCCACGGCCGAGAGCGGCTTGTGGCCGGGCAGCTTGAGGTCGGGCAGGTCGACATGGCCGATCAGGCTCAGGTCGGCGAGCGAATAGACGTAGACGGCGTTGTTCGGGATGCTCGTCACCCACAGCGTCTTGCGGTCGGGCGCAACGCCGATGCCGTGCGAGGGCGCGGTCGAGCGCTCCGAATCGGTCTCGAACTCGGCCGGCGCCGGCGGCAGCTTGACGCGGGCGACCTCCTTGCGGGCGGCGAAGTCGATCACCGCGAAGCCATTGAGGTTGGAGAGCTGGGCGAAGATCCGCTTGGTCGAGCCGTCGTCGTTGGCCTCGATCGTCATCGGGCGCACGCCTTGGTCGAGTTTCAGCTCCCAGGCGATCTGCTCGGTCGCGAGATCGATGACCGTGATCATCTTTGCCGGAATTGAGCCCATCACCGCATATTTGCCGTCCGGCGTCACATAGACGTTGTGCAGGCGGCCGTGCGTCGGGATGGTCTTCTTCAGCGTCAGCGTCTTGGTGTCGACGATGTCGAGCGCGCCGCTTCCGCGCGCGATCGCGACGACCACGCGGTCGCCTTGCGGCGTCACCGCGATGTTGTTGGGGTGGTCGCTCAGCGCGATCTTCTTGATCAACGCGCCGCGCTTGCGGTCGAACACGTCGAGCGTCGACGTCGCCTCGTTGCTGACGAAGACCTTCGATCCGTCCTTCGCGAAGTTGATGCCGTGCGCCGCCTCGATGCCCTTGATCTGCTGCACGACCTTGTTGGTCACGGGATCGATCACGTCGATCGCGTCGCCGGCGCTGTTGGTGATGTAGACGCGCACCAGCGCGGCGTGCGCGGCGAGCGGCGCGAGCGAGCATGCGAGCATGAACGTCAGTGTTCGCAAGGAACGGCGTGTCATGGGCGACCTCCGCGCGGAATTTGCCGTGGGCATCAGGTTACGCGCATCCGCGGCGAGACCGCAATGCCTCTTACGCTCGTTCCGGCGATGGGTCGGTGAATGCCGTCCGGCTCACGCTTTAGCGTTGACCGGACGCGCGACGGCGCCTTCCGCCTCGTCCTCGGCGTTGTGCAATGGCCGGATGGTGTCCTGCGCCTGCTTGGCGCGGCGCGCCGCGAGCAAGGTCGCGAAGGCGGTCGAGCTGTCGATCACGATGTCGCGCTGCCGGTCGACCGTGACGATGTGATAGCTGTCGTCGAGGATGACCGTATTGACGCGGCCGCCGAGATGGCGCTGCAGGTATTCGGAATTCTTCAGGCTCGCCATGTCGTCCTCGCGCGCCTGGATCAGCAGCGTGGGCGCGGCGATCGAGTGGAGCTCGCGCTTGACCACGTCGACGAGATCGCAGTGCTGCCGGATCGCCTCGCCCGGCGTCACCAGGATGCCGGCGCGCGTGGTGTCGCCCGACGTCATCGCGGCCAGCACCACGGCGCGGATCGCCGGGTCCTTGATGCCGTAGGGCTCCTTCTCGGTGAAGCTGTAGAAGCGGCTGAACATGCGGTGGCCGATCGAGCTCAGCGGGCCGAAGTGCAGCAGGTTGGCCGACCGCGGCATCGCCCAGCCGTCGTGCCACAGCGTCGGCGCATAGAGCGCGAGCCCATGCACTTCGTTCTTGCGCTGCGCCGCGAGGTGCAAGGCCAGCACGGCGCCCATCGAGAGGCCGCCCGCGATGATCGTGTCGCAGCGCTTGCGCAGGCGGTCGAGTGCGTCCTCGACGCTCGCATACCAGTCAGGCCAGCCGGTCGCGAGCAGGTCGTTCGCGTCCCCGCAATGGCCGGCAAGCTGGCAGCAATGCACCGTGAAGCCCTGGCGGGCGATGCCCTTGGCGACGAATTTCAGCTCCAGCGGCGTGCCGCCGAGCCCGTGCACCAGGAGGAAGCCGGTCGACCCGTTGCCGAGCGTGAAACCATGGTCGGTTGCGATCATGGCTTGCGGCTCACGCGGGCGAAGAGCTGATCGAGCAGCGCGATCGCGAGATCGATCTCGGCATAGCTGATGGTGAGGGACGGCGCGAAGGTGATGACGTTCTTGTAGTAGCCGCCGATATCGAGCACGAGGCCGTAGCGGCGGCCCTCATGCACGAGGTCGCCCTTGAGCGCCTCGTCGACCATGCGGTCGACCGTCGCCTTGTCGGGGGTGAAGCCGTCCTCGGCGCAGATTTCGGCGCGCAGCGCGAGGCCGAGACCGTCGACGTCGCCGACGATCCTGTGGCGGCGCTGCAGCTCCCGCAGGCCCTGCAGGAAGTAGGCGCCCTTTTTCGGCACCGAGGCCGCGAAGTCCTCCTCGTGCATCATCTTCATCGCCTCGAGCGCGACGGCGGTGCCGAGCGGGTTGGCGTTGAAGGTCGAGTGGGTCGAGCCGGGCGGGAAGATCGTCGGGTTGATCAGCGCCTCGCGCGCCCAGATGCCGGAGAGCGGATTGAGGCCGTTGGTGAGCGCCTTGCCGAACACGATCACGTCCGGCTTCACGTCGAAATGCTCGATCGCCCACAGCTTGCCGGTGCGGAAGAAGCCCATCTGGATCTCGTCGACGACGAGCAGGATGCCGTGCCGGTCGAGCACCTTCTTCAACTCGACGAAGAAGTTCTTCGGCGGGATCACGTAGCCGCCGGTGCCCTGGATCGGCTCGACGTAGAAGGCGGCATATTCGGCTTGGCCCGCCTTCGGGTCCCACACGCCGTTGTACTCGCTCTCGAACAGGCGCTCGAACGCCCGCACGCAATGGAGGCCGTACTCCTCCTTGCTCATGCGCTTCGGCGCGCGGAAGTGATAGGGGAACGGCACGAACTGCGCGCGATCGCCGAAGTGGCCGTAGCGGCGGCGATAGCGGTAGGACGAGGTGATCGCCGAGGCGCCGAGCGTGCGGCCGTGGTAGCCGCCCTCGAAGGCGAACATCAGGCTCTTGCCGTTCGACGCGTTGCGCACGAGCTTGAGCGAATCCTCGACCGCCTGCGCACCGCCGACGTTGAAGTGCACGCGGCCCTTGAGGCCGAACTTCGCCTCGGCGTCGCGCGCGATCAGCGCGGCGAGCTCGATCTTCTCGCGATGCAGATATTGGCTCGCAACCTGCGGCAGGCGATCGATCTGGCGCTTGAGCGCGTCGTTGAGGCGGCGGTTGGCGTAGCCGAAATTGACCGCCGAGTACCACATCTGCAGGTCGAGATATTCGCGGCCGGCGGCGTCGTAGAGGAACGAGCCCTCGCAGCGCTCGAAGACCTTCGGCTGCTCGGTGTAGTGGACGGTGTCGCCATGCGAGCAGTAGAGCGCCTCCAATCGCCGCAGCTCAGCCTCGTCGTCCGCAACGGACTGGACCGGCACGGCCGCGCGCGCGGCGATCTTAAGCGGAGGGCGACGCATGCGCGGCCTCGTCAGGTTGCGGCGCCATCGGGCGTCCGATCGCGTGGGTCCAGCGCGCGAGGATCAGCGATGCGTCGGCGAAGTTGGCGAATGGCTTGAAGGCGATCCCGCTGCCGGCGCAGTGTTCGGCCAGCGCGGACTTGGCGATGACCAGGTCGGCGCCGGCGGCAGCGCAAAAATCCGAACGCCCGTCGCCGATCAGGACGCGCAGTCCCGCGGGCTCGGCCGCGATGGTCGCGCATTTGCAGTGCCCGGCGGTCGCCCGGCAGTCGGCAGCTGCGTGCGGAAAGCCGAGGCGCCAGCGCCGCGCGCCCAGCCATTCAAGGTGATTGGCGACGACCGGAAGATTGAGACCGGCGCGCGCCAGCATGGCGGTTGCGATGCGGTCGAGCCCGTCGGACACGACCGTGATCGGGAGCCCGTAGGCGCCGCACAGCGCCACGAACCCGGCAAAATGCGGATCGATCGTGGCGTCGCGGACGAATGCATCGAGCGCCTCGGGGCTTGCGCGCACGAGGTCGATCTGGCGCGCGAGGCATTCGCGCGAGCCGATGCGACCCGCGACCCAGTCCGCCTCGATCATTCGCCAGGATGGGTCGGCGAAGCTTTCAAGGATGTGATCGGTCGTATCGCCGACCGAGATCGTGCCGTCGAAGTCGACGAACACCCTGACGCCCGGCGGCGCGGCGCGGCGCAGTTCTTCCCGGTACACTTGCACTTCGCCCCCGACGCTTCTTTGCCGACTTTAGCTTCAGCGTTAAATTTTTGTAAACCTAGCCTGCCGGAGTCATTGATTTCAATCTGTGGACGTTGGCGAGGTTAATGGCCCGAGGGCGTCCGACCCTGACGATGCGGCAGTTCCGCCCGCCTCAAGCCGCCAAAATGCATCATTTGCCCGCTCTGCCGGCACAGGGGTCGCTTTTGTCGCACCCAATCGCGTTCGGGCGCCTGTGCACCGCGGCCTGTCAAAGATGGCAGAATTTGCCCGGCGCGCCCGCGTGGCGGCGCAACTTCCGGCCGTCAGCGTGCCGTGATGACCTTGACGGGCTTGCCGTCGAGGAAGTTGCGGATGTTGGCGACGATATCCGGGTAGTAGATCTGGTAGTTCTGCACGCTCACATAGCCGAGGTGCGGCGTGAGCACGACGTTGTCGAGCTTGCGCAACGGGTGGTCGAGCGGCAGCGGCTCGACGTCGAATACGTCGAGGCCGGCGCCGGCAAGGCGCCCGGCGGCGAGCGCCGCGATCAACGCCTGCTCGTCGACGATCGGCCCGCGCGAGGTATTGACCAGATAGGCGGTAGGCTTCATCAGCGCCAAGTCCTTCTCGCCCAGCAGGCCGCGCGTGCGGTCGCTGAGCTGGAGATGGATCGTCACGATGTCGGCGTTGCGCAGCAGCTCCTCCTTGGTCGCGTAGTCGACGCCCGCCTCCTTGCACTTTTCCGGCGTGAGGTTCTGGCTCCAGGCGATCACCTTCATCCCGAACGCCTTGGCGACGTTGGCGGCGCGGCGGCCGAGATTGCCGAGGCCGACGACGCCGAGGGTCATGCCTTGGATGTCGTGGCCGATCGTGACCTGCCAGGGCGCGCCCGCCTTCATGCGGGCGTTCTCGAAGCCGATGCGGCGGGTCAATTCGAGGATCAGTCCGAACGTGATGCCGGTCGTCGGATTGCCGAACGAGCCGGTGCCGGCGACCGTGATGCCGCGCTCGGCCGCGGCCTCGAGATCGATCGACTTGTTGCGGGCGCCCGTGGTGATGATGAGCTTGAGGTCGGGCAGCGCCTCGATAGTGTCGCGCAGGAACGCCGTGCGCTCGCGCATGATGGCGATGATGTGAAAGCCCTGCAGCGCGCGGCGCACCTCGTCGGAATTCTTGAACGGCCGGTCGAAGACGGTCACGTCGACATCGCCGGTCACCGTCGACCAGTCCGCGTAGCTGAGCGCGACCTTCTGATAGTCGTCGAGAACGGCGCAGCGGTATTTCATCGCTCAACCCACCCCGTGGTCCTTGCCCGAGCGTTCAGTCGCTGCGGCGCCGCGAAGAGCATTCCCACAATTGCCCAGGCGAAGACAAGCCGCGTCCGGTGAGGCGCTCTGTTGGCGAGGCGCCCGCTCACTTCTCCGGCTTGATGTTCGCCGCCTTGATCACGTCGGCCCAGCGCTGCGTGTCCGCCTTGATGAAGGCCGCGGCCTGCTGCGGGGTCATTCCTTCCGGCGTCATGGTGAGCTTGTGCAGACGATCCTGCACGTCCGGCATCTTGAGGACGTCGACGATCGCCGCATTGAGCTTGGCGACGATCGCGGGCGGCGTCTTCGGCGGCGCCGAGATTGCATTCCAGGTGTCCGACTCGAAGTCGGGCACGCCCGCTTCGATGAGGGTCGGAATGTCGGGCAGCAGCGCATTCCGCTGCCTGGTCGCGACCGCGAGGATGCGCGCGCGGCCGGCCTGATGCAGCCGGATCGCCGAGGCGAGCTCGGAGAACATCAGGTCGACGTGGCCGGCGATGAGATCATTGATCGCCGGCGCCGTGCCGCGATAGGGCACGTGCACCATCTTGATGCCGGTCTTGCTGCTGAACAGCTCCGCGGTCAGATGCGACGTCGTGCCGATGCCCTGCGACGCATAGTTGAGCTTGCCCGGATTGGCCCGCGCGTAGGCGAGGAACTCCTGCATGTTCTTCGCCGGGAAGTCCGGGCGCACCGTGAGCGTGTTCGGGATCGAGCTCAGGATCGCGACCGGCTCGAACCTGGTCGGGTCGAAGTTGAGCTTCTCGTAGAGCAGCACGTTGACGGTCAGCGGCGCGGGCTGCGAGGCGAGCAGCGTGTAGCCGTCGGGCTCGGCGCCGTAGACCGCCTCGGCGCCGATATTGCCGGACTGTCCGGTCCGGTTCTCGACCACGACCGGTTGGCCGAGGCGCTGGCTGAGCTTGTCGGCGACGATCCGCGTGATCGTGTCGACGCCGCCCCCCGCCGGCACGCAGACGATGATCTTGATCGGCCGGCTCGGATAGCGTGCCGCGCTGTCCTGGCTTGCCTGGCCGAGGACGGGCGCCGCGAGCAACAGGCCCGCGAACAGGGTCGCATACTTGAGCATCGAAACGGATCCCGGATGAGAGATGCAGGTCGGCGCGGCCGGCTCGGCCGCGCGGGGCGCAATCTGTCACATTGAGCTGTGGCCGTTAAGCCGGTGTCGCGGTCAGATTGCCACAGGCCGCGGCGCGCGCTGGGCGCGACGATTGTCGCCGTTTCGCGCCGATCGCGGCTTGCCCTTCGCCAACCGGATCGCTACATCAGCCGGGAAAATCCCGACATCGCACAAGGGAAGGCCCGCCCGGCGCGGCGGAGGCCCCGACTCCAGGGACATTTTATGAACGGCCGCCAGTTCGTCTATCACATGCAGGGTCTCTCCAAGACCTATCCGGGCAACCGCAAGGTGCTCGAGAACATCAACCTCTCGTTCTATCCGGACGCCAAGATCGGCGTGCTCGGCGTCAACGGCTCGGGCAAGTCGACCCTGCTGCGCATCATGGCGGGCATCGACACGGACTATGTCGGCGAGGGCTGGGTCGCGGAGGGCGCCCGCGTCGGCTACCTGCCGCAGGAGCCGCAGCTCGATGCCGCAAAAAGCGTGCGCGAGAACGTGATGGAGGGCGTCGCGTCGTCGAAGGCGATCCTCGATCGCTACAACGAGCTCGCCATGAACTACTCGGACGAGACCGCCGACGAGATGACCAAGCTGCAGGACCAGATCGAGGCCAAGGGCCTGTGGGATCTCGACTCCAAGGTCGACCAGGCGATGGACGCGCTGCGCTGCCCGCCGGACGATGCCGAGGTCGCCAAGCTGTCGGGCGGCGAGCGCCGCCGCGTCGCGCTGTGCAAGCTGCTGCTCGATGCGCCCGAGCTTCTCCTGCTCGACGAGCCGACCAACCATCTCGACGCCGAGTCGGTGGCCTGGCTCGAGGGTCACCTGCGCAACTATCCGGGCGCGATCCTGATCGTCACCCACGACCGCTACTTCCTCGACAACGTCACCGGCTGGATTCTCGAGCTCGATCGCGGCAAGGGCATCCCGTACGAGGGCAACTACTCGTCCTGGCTCAAGCAGAAGCAGAAGCGGCTCGAGCAGGAGGGCCGCGAGGAGGCCTCGCGCCAGAAGGCGCTCGAGCGCGAGCAGGAATGGATCTCGGCTTCGCCCAAGGCACGCCAGGCGAAATCCAAGGCGCGCTACCAGCGCTACGAGGACCTGCTCGCCAAGGCAAACGAAAAGGCGCCGACCACGGCGCAGATCGTCATCCCGGTCACCGAACGGCTCGGCCAGACCGTGGTCGAGTTCGAGGGGCTCACCAAGGGGTTCCGCGACAACCTGCTGATCGACAACCTCACCTTCAAGCTGCCGCCCGGCGGCATCGTCGGCGTGATCGGCCCGAACGGCGCCGGCAAGACCACGCTGTTTCGCATGATCACCGGCCAGGAGAAGCCCGACGCCGGCACCATCAGGATCGGCGAGTCGGTGCATCTCGGCTATGTCGACCAGTCGCGCGACTCGCTCAACGACAAGGCCTCCGTGTGGGAGGAGATTTCGGGCGGGCTCGACCAGCTCCAGCTCGGCAAGCGCGAGGTCAACTCGCGCGCTTATTGCGGCGCCTTCAACTTCAAGGGCGCCGACCAGCAGAAGAAGGTCGGCACGCTCTCGGGCGGCGAGCGCAACCGCGTGCATCTCGCAAAAATGCTCAAGTCGGGCGCGAACGTGCTGTTGCTCGACGAGCCGACCAACGACCTCGACGTCGACACCCTGCGCGCGCTCGAGGAGGCGCTCGAGGACTTCGCCGGCTGCGCCGTGATCATCAGCCACGACCGCTGGTTCCTCGACCGCATCGCGACCCACATGCTCGCCTTCGAGGGCGACAGCCATGTCGAGTGGTTCGAGGGCAACTTCCAGGACTACGAGGCCGACAAGATGCGGCGGCTGGGCACGGATTCAACCATTCCGCACCGGATCAAGTACAAGAAGTTCACGCGGTGAGGCGAGGAAGCTGGGCTACTTCATCGCCAGCGCCGGATCGATGAACTTCTTGGCGATGAAGGTCTTGTAGTCCGGTTGCGCCGCGAGGTTGCCGAGCACGATCTGCGTGTTCATGGCGATCTTCAGCGCGTCCGGCGTGATGTCCACGCTCTTGGGATAGACGTTGTCGGCGAGCATGCGCTTGACGGCGCTTTCGACCACGGCGGGATCGAGGTTGGGAAACTCCTTCTTGGCGATCTCGACCGTGCGCGATTGGTTCGCCTGCATGAAGCGCATCGCCATTTCCATCGCGTTGACGACCTTCTGCGCCGTGGCCGGATCGACGTCGGTGCGCGCGGCGACGACCGAGAACGCATAGGGGCCGTACAGCTTGGGGAAGCCGAGCACGACCTTCATGCCCTTGGCGACGACCTGATCGAGGCCGGGCTCGTACATCACGGCGACTTTCGCCTGCGCCGCCATGAACGGCCCGGGCTCGGTGCCGATCGGCACCTGGATCATCTCGACGTCGGTCTTCGCGTCCATGCCGTTTTCCTTCAGCAGCTTGATGAACAGCGACGTGCTGGTGGTCGGCATGGTGCCGGTCACGACCTTCTGGTCCTTGAGATCCTTCACGCTCGAGAACTTGAAATCGGGAGCGGTGGCGATCCATACCGCGGCGCCGTTGACGACATTGGCGACGGCGAAGACGGGCGCGCCCTTGCTCGCGGCGATCGCCGCCCATTCGGGACCGTGGATCGAGAACTGCGCGCTGCCCGAGATGATGGCCGAGAGCGCGACGCTCGGCGCGCCGGCGGTCTCCTTCACCACCCGGATTCATGATCAGCGTGCGGATCAGCGCCACGCGCTGACGCATGCCGCCCGACAGCGTCTTCGGATAGGCGTTCTCGAACCCGGCGAGGCCGAACGCATTGAGGTGCTCGCGCGCGGTCGCCTGCGCCTCGGCCCGGTCGACGCCGCGCATCTCCAGGCCGAGCAGCACGTTCTGCAGCACGGTGCGCCAGGGAAACAGCAAGTCCTTCTGCATCATGTAGCCGACGCGCCCGCGCAGGCTGGCGATCTCCTCGCCGCGGTAGATCAGCGCGCCGGCATCGGGCTCGATCAGGCCGGCGATGATGTTGAATACGGTGGTCTTGCCGCAGCCGCTTGGACCGACGATGCTGACGAAGTCGCGCTCCTGGATGTCGAAGCTGAGCCCGTCGAGCACCTGGACCTCGCCGTCCTTGCCGGAGAAGGACTTGCGGATGTTGCGGACGCTGAGTTGCGGCGGGAGGGTCGCCATCAATGCTTCCTTTCCGTGCCGAGCGAAGCAACATGCGTGCCGGTTCCGGCCGCCGGGGATTTTCCTTCAATATGAGGAGGTTAGTTGCGACCCTGCGCCGACATGTGGGACCACCGCGATGATCGCCCCGGGCGCTGCCGCGAAGCTGAGCAATCCGCGCGTCGCTTTTGACCAGGAGCGGCGGGTAGCATGTTGCACTATCTTGTCGCCGGGCGGGCCGCGGTGCCTGGCCGCGACATCGCGCCCGGGATCCTGGTCGCGTCGGGCGAGGCGCTTGTGCTTGAGGGACCTTGGTTGCTTGCGGCCCCCGTCGTCGCTCGCCTCGACGATGCATGCCTCGCGAGCGTGCAAATGAGCGTGGCCGGGCCATGCGGCTTTGCCGTCGAGGCGCTCGCTGATCCCGGCCGCGGAGAGGCTCTTGTGATCGGCGCACATCGCGTGCGCGACGCCCAAGGTTTTCGTCCCTATGCGGAGCAAGTCACCGCGGTGGTCGCGCATTTCGGCGGGCGATTCTTGGCGCGCGCCGGCAAGGTGACGCCGGTCGGCGACGCGCTCGTTTCCAAGCGCATTGTGATCATCGAGTTCCGGAGCGCCGCCGACGCCGTCGCGTTCTATGTGTCCGACATCTACGCGCCGCTCATGACGATCCGCCATGCCACGACCGATCCGCGCTTTCTCATCATGGCGCGCGACGGAGCCATTCCGGCGGCGGCGCGTGCCGCGGCAGAGAGCTACTTGCGCTCGCATCCCGCTTCGTCGCATTGAAAGGCGCATGATTCGCGGGCTCGCGAGATTCGCTTCCCTTGTTGCGGCGGCCTGGCTGATCGCGGGTGCGATCGCCGGCGCCGCCCATGCGGCCGACGCAGCCTTCGCGGCCTTCGTCCAGTCCATGTGGCCGGAAGCGCAGAAGCTCGGCGTTTCGCGCGCAACGTTCGATGCCGCGACGCGCGGGCTCGAACCGGATTTCGGGCTGCCCGATCTCGTCATCCCGGGCCGCACCCAGCGGCCGCCAGGCCAGCCCGAGTTCGTGCAGACGCCGGCGGACTACCTCAAGGAGGCCTCCTTCAAACGGCTCGCCGAGAAGGGGCGCAAGCTCTACGCCGAGCGCCGCGCGACGCTGACGCGCATCGAGCGCGAATTCGGCGTGCCCGGCACGATCATCCTCGCGATCTGGGGCCGCGAGAGCGACTACTCCACGCATTACGGCGGCCGCGACGCGATCCAGATGATCGCGACGCAGGCCTATACGGGCCGGCGCAAGGATTTCTTCCACAACCAGTTCCTCTATGCGCTGAAGATGCTGCAGGACGGCGTGCCGCGCAGCGAGATGCGCTCGTCGTGGGGCGGCGCCATGGGGCTCACCCAGTTCCTGCCGTCCGAGTACTACAAGTACGGCGTCGATTTCGACCATGACGGCAAGGTCGACATCTGGACGTCGGTGCCCGACGCGCTCGCCTCGGCCGCAAAGCAGCTCGTCGGCGAGGGCTGGGAGCGTGACAAGCCGTGGGCCTACGAGGTGCGCGTCCCCGCGAATGTCGACTGCACGATTGCGGATCCCGATCGCAAGATGCCGCTCGCCGACTGGCTCAAGGCGGGCTTCACGCTCGCGCACGGCCGCAGGCCGCCGGCGCGCTATCTCGCCGAGCCGGCCTCGCTGATCCTGCCGGCCGGCACCTACGGGCCGGGCTTCCTCATCTTCCACAACTACTTTGCGATCAAGGAATACAATTTCTCCGACCTCTACGTGCTGTTCGTCGGACACCTGTCCGACCTCATCGGCGGCGGCGGGCCGTTCGAGGCGCCGTGGCAGCCGGCGGTGCAACTGCGCACCGGAGAGCTCGAGGAGATGCAGAAGCGCCTCGCCGCGCTCGGGCTCTACGGCGACAAGCTCGACGGCAAGGCCGGGATGAAGACGCGCCTTGCGCTCGGCGCCTATCAGAAGATGAATCGCCTCAAGCTCGACTGCTGGCCGACCGCCGGCGTGCTGGAGCACATGCGGTCGGCAAGGCGGTAGACGCCGTCATTGCGAGGGAAGCGAAGCAATCCAATGCGGCGCATGACTCGTTGCGCGAGATTGCTTCGGCCGGCTGCGCCGGCCTCGCAATGACTGGACTTCTCACCCGTGCGCGGCGCCGTTCTGCACCATCGGCGGGATGCCGTTGAACTGCGCCTTCTGCTCGTCGGAGAGCGAGCCGTAGAAGTCGTTGAGCGCCGCGTGCACGAGCTTGACGGCATCGAGCAGCACGTCGAGTCGCTTGGCGACCGCGGCGAGGCGGGCAGGTGGCGTCACCGGCGTCGCGTTCGGGCAGGCGGCCTTGAGCATGTCGGCCGCCTTGGCGCTTGCGTCCTTGAGCTTGGCGAGCAGCGCCTGCTGCGCATCGGTCGGATTCACCGCCTTCTCGATCTGCGCCTGCGGCCAGGTCGGGAGCGCGGCCGCGTTCGTCCCGCAGGCCGACGCGGTTACGCGCGGAAGATTGGCGTCGCCGTGATTGATCACGTTGAGCCGCGCCTTCTGCTCGTCGGTCAGCGAGTCGTAGAACTTGTCGAGCGGGTCGCGGATGAGGGCGACCGCCTGCACCATCGCCTGCACGCGATGCTCCATGGCGTCGAGTCGGCCGGTCGGCGTGTAGGCGACGTCGGACGGGCAGGCCGCCTTGATGAGCTCGGCGCCCTGCACCGACGCGTTGCCGAGTGCGTCGAGCGCAGCGCGCTGCTGATCGTTGGGCGAGACTGCCGCGCTGATCTTGTCGATCGGCAGATCGACCACCTGGGTGTCGCCGCCGCACATGGCGCTCCATTGCGTCGGCTGGGCCGGTTGCGCTGGCTGGCTGACGAGGTGGCTCGGCGCCGCACGCGCGATCGACCCGGTGCGGACCGGCGGCGGCGGTGCCCAGCCGGCGAGGTCGTCATAGCCATAAGGCGAGAACATCGCGCCGTAGATGTCGCCGTAGCCGTAGGCCCAGAACGGATCGTCGTAGTAGTCGGGACCGTAATCCCAGAACACGTCGTACCAGAGATCGTTGTAGAAGTAGGGCCAGTACAGCGGGCCGGCCCAGCCGAAGAAGAAGGTGCGGCGATGGCGCCACCAATCGCCGCGCGAGTGCCAGCTCCACGCACGCGCGTGCGCGAAACCGGCGCGCGTCACGGCGGGCGCAACGATGCGCGAGTTCGCGCGCAGCGTCCGCACCGCGAAGTTGCTGCGCGTCACGTTGGTGGTGCGGACACGGTTGAGATTGCTGAAGCGGGTGACGCGATTGAAGCGGCTGACGCGGTTGACGCGATTGAACCGCGTGACGCGGCCGAACCGCAATCCGCTGACCGAACGGCCGCGGAACGCGAAGCGCGACACCGAGCGAGGAATGCCGGCGCGAAACACCGGACGCGAAAACGATCGGCTGAAGGCCGGGCCGTGCGCGATCGGGGCGGAGAACCGCGCGGTCGGATGAAATGTCGCCCCGCCGACCGGATGGAAGTTGCCGCCGGGATGGAAGTTGCCGCCGCCCGGGTGGAAGTTGCCGCCGCTCGGGTGGAACGTAGCGCCGCTCGGGTGCGCTGCGCCGCCGCGCGGTGCCGCGCTCGCCGGCGGCGCAAGCGCAACAACGGCGGCGACTGCCATCATCGCCAGAACGCGGGTGCTGAACTTGGACATGACAGGCTCCCCTTGAATCCACTTGGTCACGCCGCGCATCGCCCCGCTTGCGCATCAACGCGCGGCACTCGGTTGAAAAATTATGCTCGCTATTCGCCGCAGCGAATTTGCGCCAGATCAAAATTGTCGGATGCAACTGAGGATGTTTCGTGGCGGCGCCGCGCCTGCCGGCAGATGCTGCTGGTGCGCCGCAAAACGAAACCGGCCGGCTCAGGCGAGCCGGCCGGTTGCGCCGCGCCGTGATGCGGCGCGGATCAGCTCTCGGGTCGGAAGCTTACGGGCACCAGAAGAACTGGCGCTCGGAAACGTGCTGATAGCCCGCGCGGTCGACCCACTGGCGCGGCGCCCAGTAGCCCGGGCCGTTGGCGCAGGCGACCGGGCGGGCGTAGCCCACGCCCGGCGCGCCATAGGCCGGAGCCGGACCGTAATAGGCCGGGGGCGGGGCGCTGTTCGCGATCGCGCCGCCGATGATCGCGCCGGCAGCGATGCCGCCGATGACGCCGGCGCCGACCGCGCAGCCGAAGCAGCGGGCATCAGCGGTGGTGGGAACCGCGGTAGCGGCCAAGGCGACCGCCGCGGCCGCGGCAAGGGCAGTGAGTGTCTTCGTCATTTGTCCCTCTCAGGGTGTCCCTTTCAGGGTGGGGTGGCGATCGGCCGATACCGAACGCGGATTCGCAGCGCGTGCCATCCTACGGGCAACTGGAACCGAGGGAAAGGAGCCCCGGCAATTTGTCGGAAATTTGTTGCGCCCCGCAGAAGCGCAAACTTATTGCCTTGCACAAACACCAATGCCGGACGGTGTCCCGTCCGGCATTGCGTCGGCACTAGATGAACAAATCTTCAGCGACACACCCGGTGCCAGCGCCATCCGTACGGCGTCCAGAACCGCTCCCGCCAGCAACCGCCATAGTAGGCGTACGGGCCGTTATAATAGCCGCCGTAATAGTACGGGCCGCCGCCATAGTAGTACGGGGCTGCGAGCGCGCCGCCGATGATGGCGCCGGCCGCGAGGCCGCCGAAGAAGGGCCCAGGGCCCCAGTGGCCGTGCCAGCGCGCCTGCGCCTGTTGTGGAACCGCGACCGCCGCAACGGCCATCGCCGCGGCTGCCGCGAGAGCTGTCAGGGTCTTGGTCATCGCAGATACCTCGCGTCAGGGTTGGTGCCGTCCTTCAGAAGAAAACGTCTGGCGCAGGCCGCGGTTCCGGCAGCGCGCGTTCACGTGCTGTTCATTTTCGTGGCACGGATGCCATGGATAAGAACACTCGATGGGAAGCTGGCGACGCGTGCATCGCGATGTTTTCGAGAGTATCCTTCTCACATGACCGCTCTTGGCAAGCACCTGGTGACGACCGACGAATTTCTCGTCTGGGCTGAGCGTCAGACCGATCAATGGGAGCTGTTTGACGGCGTCCCCGTTGCCATGTCGCCCGAGCGCGTCGTGCATGGCGATGTCAAGTACAGGATCGCACGCACGCTTGATGCGGCAATTGCGAAGTCGGGGATCCCTTGTCGGTTCGTGCTCGACAGCGCCGCGGTGCGCATCGACGCGCGCAGCCTTTATCAGCCCGATGCACTTGTCTACTGCGGCCCGCCCGTGTCCGGCGACGCCGTCGAAATTCCAAACCCTGTCATTGTCTTCGAGGTGCTGTCGCCCAGCAATGCGGCGACCGATCTGCGCGACAAGCTGCAGGGCTATTTTCGCGTTCCCAGCATCCAGCACTACGTGATCGTCGATCCCGATAAACAACTCGTCATCCATCACGCACGCGGCGAGGGCGATGTGATCGCTACTCGCGTCATCAGCAATGGCGACCTGCGCCTCGATCCTCCCGGCATCGACCTTGCCATCGCGGAGCTGTTCGCGGCACCAGCATAGTCGCGAATTTGGGACGAGCCACGCCGCTACGGGATCGGCAGCAGCGGCTGCTTGCCCTTGTGCAATTGCATGTCGACCGCGGAAAGCAGCGCGGCGGTCCCGGCGTAGTTGCCTATCAGCAGGACGAGATCGACGAGCTTGTGCGGACCGAACGCGGTCTTGAGCGTCGCGAATGTTGCCGATTTCACCTTGTGGTCGCGCCACAGCTCGCGGCCGAGATTGATCACCGCCGCGTCGGTCGGCTCGAGCCCGTCGGTGCTCTTGCGGTACTTGATGACATCGATCACCGCCGGCGGCACGCCCTCCTTGAGCGCCTCGGACTCGTGCGCGACCCATTCGAACTGGCTGTCGAGCTCGCGCGCGGTCGAAAGAATCGCGATCTCGCGGATGCGCGGCGGAATGCCCGCCTCGAAGCGCAGGTAGCGGTTGATCGCGCGCAGGTGCTGCGTCGTCTTCGGGCTGTAGAGCTGGATGCCGGCCGGCCCCTGCAGCCCCGCGATCGTCTCGCCCGGTCTGGTCGCGCTGTCGTAGGTCTTGCGCGCGGCTTCATCGAGCTCCTCGCGCCTGAGCAGCGGCAGGCGGAATCCGGAATTCGGATCGATGTCGGACGGCATGCGGGTCTCCGTGCGGGGCGGGGCGGTCTGGGCGAGGAGGGGAGGCGAGGCTGCGACGAGCGCCGCGGCGGCGGACAGACGAGCCACAAAATGGCGGGCGTGCAAGCGACGCATGGCCTCGCACTCACGGCTTGTTGTCGAAATAGCGGTTTGCCGGCCGCGGCAGGCCGAGATTCTCGCGCAGCGTCGCGCCCTCGTAGTCGCGGCGATAGAGGCCGCGCCGCTGCAGCTCCGGCACCACGCGGTCGCAGAAATCGTCGAGCCCGCCCGGCAGGTACGGAAACATGATGGTGAAGCCGTCGCTCGCCTGCGTCGCGATCCACTCCTCCATCTCGTCTGCGATGGTCTTTGCCGTGCCGACCATCGCGAGGCCGGAATAGCCGCCGAGGCGCTGCGCGAGCTGGCGCACGGTGAGGTTCTCGCGCTTCGCCAGCGCAATCGCCCGATCGCGCCCGCTCTTGCTCGCGTTGCTCTCGGGGATGTCGGGCAGCGGCCCGTCCGGATCGAACTTCGATGCGTCATGCCCGAGCGCGATCGAGAGCGAGGCGATCGAGTTCGCGTAGTCGACCAGGCTGTCGAGCTTCGCCCGCTTGGCCTTCGCCTCCTCGACCGTATCGCCGACCACGACGAAGCAGGCCGGCATGATCTTCATGTGCTCGCGCTTGCGGCCCGCCTTCTCCATGCGGCCTTTCACGTCCGCATAGAACTCGCGTCCGGCCGCGATGTTCGACTGCGCCGTGAACACGGCTTCCGCGGTCTCGGCCGCGAGCTGACGGCCCGAGTCGGAGGCGCCCGCCTGCACCACGACCGGCCAACCCTGCACCGGGCGGGCGATGTTGAGCGGGCCGCGCACCGACAGGTATTTCCCCTTGTGGCCGAGCACGTGCAGCTTGGCGGGATCGAAGAAGATGCCCTGCTCGACGTCGCGCACGAAGGCGTCGTCCGCCCACGAGTCCCACAGGCCCGTCACCACGTCGTAGAACTCGCGCGCGCGCCGGTAGCGCTCGCCGTGCTCCATGTGCTCGTCCATGCCGAAATTGAGCGCCGCATCCGGGTTCGACGTGGTGACGATGTTCCAGCCGGCGCGCCCGCCGCTGATGTGGTCGAGCGAGGCGAAGCGGCGGGCGATGTGATAGGGCGCGTCGAACGTGGTCGAGCCGGTGGCGACGAGGCCGATGCGCTCGGTCGCCTGCGACAGCGCCGAGAGCAGCGTGAACGGCTCGAACGAGGTCGCGGTATGGCTGCGCTTGAGCGCATCCATCGGCATGTTGAGCACCGCCATGTGGTCGGCCATGAAGAAGGCGTCGAACTTCGCCGCCTCGAGCCGCCGGATGAGGTGCTTGAGGTGCGCGAAGTTGAAGTTCGCATCCGGCCAGGCGCCGGGATAGCGCCACGCGCCGGTGTGAATGCTCGCCGGGCGCATGAAGGCGTTGAGCTTGATCTGGGGCGATGGCATTGAAGAATCCTCGGGCGGGCCGCAACGCCTTGTTCGTCATGCCCGCGCTCGTTGCGGGCATCCACGTCTTGGTGGCACGACATTAAGCAAGACGTGGATGGCCGGGACAAGCCCGGCCATGACGCAGGATGTGGAGTAGGCGCGTCGTGCTCGCCACCCTAATAATCACATCGGCTTGATCTCGACCTTGCGGAATTTCACCACGCCCTGGCCGTATTGCAGGGCGATGCGGCCCTTGGGGTGCTTGCTGTCGGTGGCGCCGACCACGGTCTTGATGCCGTTGAACGTCACGTCGAAGCGCGGGCCCTTGGCGGTGATCTCGAACACGCTCCATTTGCCGCCTGCCTTGACGACCTGCGAGGCGCTGGCGACGTCGACGATCGCGGCAGTCGCGTATTTCGGATCGGGCCGCGTGTCGAAGATGTTCACCTCGTAGGCGTTCTTGCCGTTGACGACGTTCGGATCGGTGCAGCGGATGAAGACGCCGCTGTTGGCGTCATCGCTCACCCAGAACTCGGCGCGCAGCTCGAAGTCGGCATAGTCCTGCTTCGACACCATGTAGGAAATCTTGCTCGCCTTGTCGGCGACCAGCGTGCCGTTCTCGAGGCGCCAGTTGGCGTCGCCGATTGGGCTGAAATTGTCGAGGTTCCGGCCGTCGAACAGCGTGATCCAGCCCGCCTGCGCGGTGGCGCCGCGCGTGAACGTGGCTGCGGCGCCGAACAGCAGCGCCGATTTGAGCATGGTGCGGCGATTCATGTGCGTTTCTCCCGTTGGGTGCGCCAGGTTTTCTTGCGGCGCTTGGAAGATCGACGATAGCACGCCCTCGCTAGCGTTTCTCCAGCCCGGCCTTCACGCGCACCGCTTCCCAGCGCGCGAATTCGTCGTCCATCAGCTTGCCGAAGGCCTCCGGCGTCGTGCCCTTCACCACCACGCCCGCCTTGGTGAGGCGGTCGCGCACGGTCGGCTCGGCGACGATCTCGTTGAGCGTCTTGTTGAGCTTGGCAATCACCGCGGGCGGCATGCTGCGCGGGCCGAAGATCCCATACCAGGTGGTCACGTCGTAGCCGGGAAGCGCGCCTGACTCGATCGCGGCCGGCACGTTGGGCACGGCGGGAAAGCGGTCCTTGCCGGTGACCGCGAGCGCCTTCAGCCGGCCGGCCTGGACCTGGCCGAGCACGGCCGAGACGGTCTCGAATATCACGTCGACCTGGCCCGACATCAATCCGGTGAGCGCATCGGGCGTGGTGCGGAACGGCACGTGCAGCATGTCGACGCCGGCGGTCTGCTTGAACAGCTCGGCGGCGAGATGCTGGGTCGCACCGAAGCCGGGGCTGCCGAACACGAGCTTGCCCGGCTTCGCCTTCGCAAGCGCAATCAGCTCCTTGACGTTGTTGGCGGGAAAATCCGGCCGCGTCACCATGATGAGGCCGGCGTTCGCGACCTGCGCGACCGGCGTGAACGCGGTACGCGCGTCGTAGGGCATCGACTTGCGCATCACCGCCGAGATCACCTGGCCGGCCGTCATGACGCCGAGCGTGTAGCCGTCCGCCGCCGCGTGGGCGATGTACTCGTTGCCGAGGGTGCCGCCGGCGCCCGGCCGGTTCTCGACCACGACCGGCTGGCCGAGCTTTTCCTGCAGCGCCTGCGCGAGAATGCGCCCGACGATGTCGCTGCCGCCGCCCGGGCCGAACGAGATGATCAGGTGGATCGGCTGCGTCGGGTATTGCTGGGCAGCCGCCGGCGCCGCAAGCGCGAGCAGCGCGGCGAGCGCGAGCAGTCCTCGGTTCATCTGGCTTTCCTCCCCCTCGATAATGCTTCTGTTATCCCAATCGTGACGGCACTTCGAGCTTTCGCAAATTTCGTCCACCCGACGCGTTATATCGGCGCCGGCACCGGCACGTCGTGCACTTTCATGGCGAGAGCCACCGACGTGTAGTAGCCGAGCAGCACCAGCACCTCGGCGACGCCGTCGCGGCCGAGCACCTTTTCGATCTCGGCGAACTCCGCGTCGCTGAGCTTCGCGCCCGCGACGAGCGCGGCGGCAAAGCGGTGCACGGCGCGCTCGTGCGGATCGGCGAGCTGCGGGTCGCGGCCGGCGAGCACCGCCTCGATGATCGCGTCGGTGAGCCCCGCCGCCTTGCCGGCGCGGATATGCGCCTGGCGCACGTAGTTCGCGTCCCAGTGCTGGGCGATGACGAGGATGCCGATCTCGACCTCGCGGGTCGAGAGCGTGCCGCGCTTGTTGAGGTAGGTGCCGATATGCTCCATGCCGGCCGCAACCGTCGGCGAATGGATCCACACCTTGTAGGGGCCGAGGATGCGCCCGCGTCCGGCGGTGAGGTTGTCGAACACGGTCTTCTGCTCGGCGGTGAGCTGGTCGGGCGGAAGGTCGATCAGGCGGTTCATGGGATCACCGCCTCACTCGAACACCGCGACGGCGCGGATCGGCGAGCCGGTGCCGCCGCGCCACTTCAGCGGCAGGCCGATGAAGCGGAACTCGCCCGCGCCGAGCAGCGCCTCGAGATTGCACAGGCTCTCGATATGGGTGATGTCGAGCTCGAGGCAGGCCTTGTGCACCAGCGTGTTGACCATGCCCTCCGGCCCCGGCCGCATCGAGTCGATGCCGAAATGCACGATGCCCTGCTGTGCGAGCCATTCGGTCGCCGCGACGTTGACGCCCGGATTGTCGGTCGCATAGGCCTTGCCGGGAAACGTGCGCGCGTGGTGGCCGGTGCACAAGAGTACCGTGCCCTTCTGCGGAACCGGCACGCCCGCCTTCTCGACTGCCGCTTCGAGGTCCGCCGGCGTGATCTCGGCGCGCGGCGCGATGTGGCGCAGGTCGATGCAGATGCCCGGCACGATGCAGTTTTCCAGCGGATACTCGTCGATCGGCGTGCCGTTCGGCCCGAAATGGCGCGGCGCGTCGATATGCGTGCCGCCGTGGTCGGGCATGGAGAAGAACATCACGCTGTTGCCGTGCACGCCGCCGTTTTCCGCCTTCGATTCCTCATGCGTCTTCCAGATGCCGTGGATGATCGGCGGCTGGCCCGGATAGCTCGGCGTGCGGTGATAGAGGTCGCGGCTGAGATCGACGATTTTCATGGGATCTTCCTGGAGAGTGTAGCCCGCATGGAGCGAAGCGGAATGCGGGGACCTGGTCAAGCAACGCGCGGTTCGCCCCGGATTGCGCGGAGTTCACCTTTGGGCTTGCCGGAACGCAAGACCCGCGGGCTCCATCCGGGCTACGCAATCCGCGCTGCGGCCGTCACTCGCTATCCTGCACGTCGGTCTCCGGCCGGTCGCTGCCGCGCGCGGTCTCGCTGTGCCAGCGGCCCTGCGCGTCCTCCCACTCGATCGCCTCGGTGCGGCCGGGCGCGCGCTGCTCGGTCGCGGCGCGGCGCGCCGCGGCGAGCGCCTCGGCATGGGTCGGAAACGGCTCGGAAAAGACGCCGTCGACCGTGTAGGCCCAGCCTTCGTCGTGGCGGACGACCTTGTATGTGACGTGCGGCATGGAAGCACCTGCGAAAGTGAGCGCGGGCAAGGCGTAGGCGCTCAGCATAGCACCTCGCGCGGCGCGAACGTAGGCCGCGGTTCAGCGGCGCGGCGGCTTCGCCTGCAGGGTGGTCTGGCGCACCCAGTCCCAGGTTTTCTCCAGTAGGTTCTTTTCAAGGAGGTTCTTTTCGAACAGGTTCGTCTCGATCGGGTTCTCGCCCGCGATCGCCCGTTCGCTCGCGTGACTATCCAGCGGCGGGCTCGCGACGCGCGCGAGGCGATCCGCCGGCAGCGGCGCCGCGAAATCGACCGGGGCGACCAGCTCGGGCACCGCGGGCGCGTGCGGCTGCGGCACGGGCCGGGGGCGTGGGCGCCGCACCACGCTCTTGCGCTGCGGGCGCGCCGCGCGGCGGATCGCCAGCGGCCCGACCTGCTGGAGAAAGGCCCGCTCGCGCGCATGGCTGAGGCGCTCGATCGCCTCCTCGAGCGCGAGCCATTCCATCGCCTTGACGTCGCGCATCAGGTCGCCGACCGGCCCGCCGAGCGCCTGCATGCGCCAGAAGTGCACGATCTTCTGCCGCCCGCCCGTCTCGTAGGCGAGCGTGCCGAGAAACTCGTGGATCGACACGCGATGGCCGGTTTCCTCGAGCACCTCGCGCCGCGCCGCCGCGATCGCGCTCTCGCCGGCCGCGAGCTTGCCCTTCGGCAGCATCCAGGCGCTCATCTTGCGCAGCTGCACCACGGCGATCGCCGGCTTGCCGTCGTTGCGCACCACGATCCCGCCCGCTGCGAGGATCGGCACCCGCGTCTTGTCCTTGCCTTCTTTCATCGCTGATTCACGTCATTGTATTCGCGCGTGCGTCACTGCATTCGCATCATCGCGCCGACGTCGCATCTTTCTCCATACGCTGCTTCGCGACCGGCGAGAAGCGTAAACATCCATCGTGCGCCTGTTGCACGACAGAATCATGATCATGGTTGCGCATCATGCTGCGGCGAGGACGATCGGCACGAACATGTCGCACGGGACGCGCACAACTCGACAATCCTCGCCGGCGAGGCGACGTCCGGTTCCATGGGTTTGCGCTAGGGCTCCTCGCCGCGCCACGTCGGCTGGCGCGGATGCACGGCGTCCTTGAAGTCGGCAAAGCCCTTCCACGCCGGCTCGGGCGGATCGACGCCGGCGCGCGGCGCGTAGATCGACGGCTCGACGAGCGTCATCTTGGGGATGTAGCGCGGGCAGTTGGGAAAGATCGCGCGCGCCTTCACGCGCACGATGAGCTGGGCGCCGACGGTCGCCCCCCGCAGCGGATCGTCGCGTGTGACGCGCGCGGTTCCGTCGACGCGCAGGCGCTTCGGCGTCTCGAAGTCGATGAACAGGAGCCCGACATGCGGATTGACCGACACGTTGCCGAGGCTGAGGAACATGCCGTTGCCGTCATAGTCGGGAAAGGCGAGCTCGTCGGGCGCGACCACGCGCACGAAGCCGGCGGCGCCGCCCTTGTGGGTGCAGGTCGGGCGGCCGGCCGCATCGGCGGTGGCGAGAAAGAACATGATGCGGCTTTCGATGAACGCCTTGTCGGCGTCGGTGAACGCCGCGCGCAGCGTCACCTGCGCGAGCCGGTCGGCGATGCGGCGGCTGTCGAACTGATCCTGAAAGCTTCGATTGCCGTCGTGGTAGAGGCTGGTCATGGTGCCCTCCCGCAGCAGGAACCGCCGATGCTAGCGCAAGGCGCGAGCCGGCCGAAGGCCAAACAAGCCCGCGCGAATGCGCGGCGCCTCGCTTCGGCCTGCCGGGGGGTATTTGCCATCCCGCGAGGTGCCCACAACTTGTCGATGCAAGCACAAGAGTGTTACGCTGTTACGAGCGGCCACACGGCGGCGTATGGCGCGCGTCGGCTCTCCAGTCGTCGATCGGAATCGGAGCTGGCGCCCGCGACGTCGCACTGCGCCAAGACGGGGGATGCGGGATGGCTGACGGCGACACCAACGTGGGTGACAAGATCAAGCTGAAGGCCGACGGCACGTTCACGATCGTCCACCAGGGCGAGCGGCTGAAGCTCAAGCTCGACGCCGGCGCGCGCACCGTCGAGCTCGTCTCGATCGGCGGCGCCGGCACCGCCGACGACCTCTTGGGCAAGCTCACTACCGCCGAGCTGCTGCGCCGGATGTCGTCGCCGAAGGTTGCGCTCGACGAGACGCTGCTCAAGAAGCTGTCGCGGGCGGATACGCTCGTCTTCGCCAACGTGAAGGCGGGCGAGCACCTCGCGGCGACGCTGCCCGCGCTGTCCAAGCTGTCGAAGGACATGACGCAGCGCGGCGCGAGCAAGCCGCTCGTCGTCCTGCAGGTCCCCGGAAATGCGGGCGCGGGCGCGGACGACCTCGGCAAGACCATCCGGACGTTCCGCGCCGCCAAGCATGGTTTCGATACCCACGTGATCAGCCTGGCGTCCCCGCGGCGGAAATCTGCGACATGAGCAAGGCGCCCGCCGCCGCCAAGGTGGACATCGGCCGATATCTCGCCGAGCGGGTCGACGAGATCGAGAAGGAATCCGCCGCGGCCGGCACGTCGCTGCGCGAAACCGCCAAATGGATCATCAGCGGCATCGCGGTGGCGACTGCCGGCGTGATCGCCGGCACCAGCCTGTCGTCGCTCGGGTCGCTCGACTACGGCGCGCGCTACTTTGAGGCGCTGGGCGCGGCAGCGCTCGGATATGCCGGCCTCGGAATGCTGTTCGCTGCCGCGCTCGCCGTGATCGTGCCGCGCGACCATACGCTGCAGGAGATCTCCGACGGGACGGACGTTCCGGCCGGCTGGCGCCGGGAGATCGAGAAGAAGCTCGTGCCGATCCTCGTGCCCGACAGCGTCAAGACGCTGAAGGCGTTCGTCGCCTACGCCAACGACCCGAAGGACGAGCACGGGCAACCGCTGTCGGGCGAGCCGCTCATCACCTTCAATCTCGCGCGGCGCCTGATCGGCGCGAAGGCAAAATCGGTGGAGCGCGAGCTGCAGTTCCGCCGGCTCAAGTGGCGCACCTTCCTGGTGACGCCGCTCATCGCGCTCGCGTTCCTCGCCTATTCGTCGCTCGCCAATCCGCCGGCGGAAAAGGCGGTGCCGGCGATGGCGAAGGTGGTGGATGTCGATCCGGACGACGCCGCGGCCCTGCGCGGCGCGCTCGGGGGTCCGGCCTGCGTCGGCGCGCAGCTGCCGGTGATCGTGCTGTCCGAGGTGCCGTCCGGCGTGCAGAACGTCGTCACGGTGCCGGCCGCCGGCTGCCCGCCGGTGCGCCTGCGTCTCGACCACGGGCGGCTGTCGAAGGCGTCGCCGTAGCCGCGCGAAGCCGTGCGCGGCACGCGCGCGCCTGGTTCCCGAGATCGCATCGCGAGTCGCGTCCCAGGCCGCAGCGATGCCGCGGCCCGCGAACAAAGTTTGCGCCCGCCGCCGCCATTCGGGCTATGATGCGGCTTCGACTCGAACGGAGGAGGAAACACCATGCGCTCTGCGTCCCGTATTCGTGCCGCCCTGATCGTGCTCGCCGCGATTGCCGGTCTCGCCGCAACATCGCCCGCGCGCGCCGACGAAGGCTACATCGAGTTCTCGGTGCTCAAGGCCGGCTGGGTGATCGGCGGCTCGGGCGGCAACGGCGCGCTCCACTTCCGCGGCCGCACCTATCCGATCACCATCGGCGGGATATCGGGAGGCTTCGTGTTCGGCGCCTCGGAGACGCATTTCCGCGGCCGCGTGTTCGGCATCCACAGCCCCTGCGACGTGCAGGGCGGCTATGTGGCGGGTGGCGCCGGCGCCGCGGTGGGCATCGGCGCGCAGGGCATCGTGCTGCACAACGACAAGGGCGCCGAGCTGCACCTGATCGGCCGCCAGGTGGGCCTGCAGGTGAATGCGGATCTCAGCGGGTTCGGCCTGTCGGTGGCGGGTTGCCGCTGATCGGGCATCGCGCAGGCGCAGGCCGGAGCAATCCGACTTGCGCCGCGCCGCTTACTCGGCGCTGCGCTCCGGCTTGCCCGGGCGCGGCAGCTTCACCGGCACGAAGCGTGCGTCGCTGGCCGTCGTGGTCTGGCCCGAGGCGGCGACGCGCAGCAGGGCTTCCAACCGCAGGATGAAGACTTCCGCCAGCATGGCCATGCTCCTTCGCCGGAGTTGATGGCGCAAGGATGGCACGGCCCCGGGAATCGCGACGTGCGTTTTCGCACACCGCGGACGGCAGCCAGGCGTCGCGGGCGCTATTTCGGCAGCGCCGCCTGGATCGCCTTCCAGTCGAACCGGCGGGCGAGCGCGAACGCCTCGTCCTCGGCGACGCCGTTGAACGACAGGCTGAACAGCGCGTTGTCGGCGAGCCCGACCAGGATCGCGCCGGACTTGTCCTTCACCGTGAAGGTGCGCGCGAGCTTGATGCCGTCGACCGTCTTGGTGCTCATGTGCGCGTCGGCGGTCTCGAGCTTCATGCCGGACTGGATCATGGCGAGGCCGCCCTGCGCCGCCGGGCCGGTCACGATTCCGGCGTGGACGCGCGCGTCGCCGCGCCGGTATTCGCGGGTCGCCGTCATCATGGCCATGCCGGGCGCCTGCATCGTCATGCCGTCCGGCTTGTTGCCGGTCCAGCCCGGCAGGTCGATCAGGAACGGATACAAGCGCTCGAACGCCTGCTCGGCGCGCGCCATCGGCGCGGCGAGCAGCGCGGCGGCCGGCAGCGCGGCGAGCGCGAGACGGAGTGCACGGCGACGGTCGATCATGTGAGCCCCCTGGTGAATGCGGAAAGGTAGCACGCGAAAGAGTCCCGGGAATGCAAATCAATCGCCCCTATCCGGTAACAGTGTATGGCGGAGCGGATAAGGTGAGCGACGGTGCGCATTCACCGAATGTGGCGACGTGGGCGAAATCGCGAGAGGCGATTTCGCCCACCCTACGCGCGCGGCGTGTCGGTATCGGCGTCGATATCGAGGGTGCGGCGGACGATGTTCATGGATAATGTCTGACACAGGTGACGATCCGCGCGAAGCGCGACGGATGCATCTCGCGAGAGCCCCATGCGCGTCTTCATCGTTCATGCCCATCCGGAGCCGCAGAGCTTCAACGGCGCGATGACGCGCGCCGCGACCGCGGCGCTCACCGCGGCCGGGCACGAGGTTGCGGTGTCCGATCTCTACGCGATGAAGTTCGATCCGGTCTCCGACCGCAGCAATTTCACCACCGTGCTCGATCCCGCCTATTACCGGCAGCAGGCCGAGGAGGCGCACGCCGCCGCGCATGACGGCTTTGCCCCGGTGATCCAGGCCGAGATGGACAAGCTGTTCTGGTGCGACGCGCTGATCCTGCAGTTTCCGCTGTGGTGGTTCGCCCTGCCGGCGATCCTCAAAGGTTGGGTCGACCGTGTCTTCGCGGCGGGCGGCCGCATCTATGGCGGCGGCAAGTGGTACGACCGCGGCGTGTTCGCCGGCAAGCGGGCGATGTGCTCGCTCACGATCGGCGGCGGCGCCGCGATGTATTCGGCGCACGGGCTCAACGGCCCGATCGGCACCATCCTGTTTCCGATCAATCACGGCATTCTCTACTTCGTCGGCTTCAGCGTGATCGAGCCGTTCCTCGTGCATGCGCCGGTGCGCATCAGCGCCGAGGAGCGCGCCGCCCACCTGCGCGCCTATGAGGCGCGCGTGCTGTCGCTCGACACTGCGCCGACCATCGCGTATCCGGGGCTCGCGGAATATGATGAGCGGTACGTGCTGAAGACGTAGGGTGGGCGACGGCATCGCCGTTGCCCACGCGGCAGACGGACGGCCGATGCGTGGGCGAAATCGCGAAGGGCGATTTCGCCCACCCTGCGAGCGCCGTTGTGCGGTGCTGCGTCGGCAAAGCATGGTGCGACAGTCGCGAAACCTTATACGCCACGGGCGAAGAACAGGATGAAAGGCATCGTCGAACATACCCCCGGGCGGCTGGTCGTGCGGCTCGGCGCGTTCTTTCCGCACGGCGCCACCTGCGTGTTCGACAAGACCACCGGCCGCGCCCGCTTCGAGCGGCGGCTGTTCTTCGTCCCGCGCAAGCCGATCGACGTCCCGCTCGCCGACGTCGTCGCCTTCGAGGTGGTCGAGGTGCTGCCTCCCCTCAACAGCTTCGACCCGCGCGTCGTGCTCGCCTCGGGCAAGCGCTTCTATCTGTCGCCGGCGAATACGCGCGAGGAGACACGCGAGGTCGCGCGCCAGGTACGGGCGTTCCTGGGGTTGCGGCAACCGTAGGACCCTCGGCCTGATGCGACATGCCGCCACGAATACGCAATCTTTCGTGGCTACAATCTCAGGTAATGGCGGTCGGAGGATGAACCCAGGCTGCCCGCCCGCCCTGTGACCGCCGATCAAATCCAGCGAGCCACGCCATGCCACTCACGCCGGAAACACGGGAAAAGATCTTCCGTAAGGCCGCATCGACGGCCATCGAGAATTCCCACACCGCCATCAAGCAGGTCTGGGTCGCGCTGTTCGCCGGCGGGACCTTCGCGTTCATCCAGTCGTTCGACACGCTGATGGGATGTACGCGGTTTCCACTGTTCCAGCAGAGGCACGACCGCTGCACGCCGTTCATCGATCCAAACAACGCGCATCTGTTCTGGTGGAACCTGCTGATCGTCGGCACGTTCTACGTCGTCTACCTTCTGACCTTCTATCGTTTCTATGTCGGCAACATCCGGGTCTTCGACATGCGCTACGTCGAGATCGTCAAGTTCGTGGCCTTGGCCGCCGAGGCGCAGACCGACGACGAGAACCGGAATGACTATGCACGCCTGTTCGACTATATCGACACGAATGCGCGCTCGGAAAGCATCTACCTCATCGTCAAGACGCTGGTGATCATCAGCCTTACCATTGACATGAACACCCCGGCGACGTTCCTCTCCATCTATCTGCTGGTGTTGGGAATGGACGTCTTCTGGATCCGCGTCCTCGCGCGGCGACCGCACCGTACCTATCTGGAGTTGTTCGCCGAAAAGCTCGGCCTGCCGACGGATCCGAGCAACCAGCCCGCCGAGCGGCGCCGCGGAATCGAGGATCTGCGGCGCATGTTTCCCGGTGATGCGCTGGCGTTCTGGGCAACGAATAACGTCAACTGTTTCGTGTTCCTGCTGTTGATCCTGGTTCCGGTCTGGATTTCCAAGTCCAATCCGCAAAGCGAGCTCGCCGCCTACCTCGATTGGTACTACACGGCGGCTGCGATCGTGGCGTTTGTCAACTGCATTGCCGATCTCGGCAGAACCTGGTGGTTCTACAATCCGCGCTTCAGGAATGTCTACGAGCTGTTCCGGCCGGCGCAGGCCGCGGCGGCGGATGGCGCAGCTCCGCCTTGAGGTCACGGCTTGGAAGACATGCGGGATCGCAAAGCCGAGACGAGAATGTGCACGGCGTCCTGCAGCCGGCCGATCAGCACGTCCGACGCCGCCCAGCAGGCCACGGCGGCGGCGCCGAGGAAGCTCGCGCCGGCGAGGGCGGCGAGCAGGCCTGGAATGCGCAGCAGGAGCGTCGCGATGCCGGCGATCGGTTGTAGCGCGTCGGCGGCCGCGACCACTGCCTCCCGCTCGCTGCGCAGCCCATACCAGGCGAGCGGCGCGCGGACGGCGCCGATCAGCCATGCGGCCGCCATGACCGCCAGCGTCACCTGGAACGCGCGATTGCCGTGCGCGACCGCGGTCGTCACGGCGAGCGCATCGCCGAAGGCGAACAGCAGGCACCCGGCGGAGTATCCGGCGCGCGTGTGACCCGAGCGGGTCAAGACGATCTCGGCGAGGAGAAAGCTGACGGACACGACAATTCCGCCCGCGTCGCCGCCGAGCAGGAACAGGCAACTGCCGAACATGGATACGAGGCCGCCGACATTCTCGGACTTCAAGCCGCCGAGATAACCTGCCACGGTTCGCGCGAGCCGCTCGAGGGGGCGGGCAGGGATTTGCAGGGCCATGGCGAAGGATAGCAAGCGGCCTGGATTGAGCAAGGCGAAATGCCGGATCCAAGGAGACGATGCCGCCGCCGGGATATCGCTGCGCTCAATCCGGGCCAAAGCATGATCCCGAAGCGTGGGCACCGGATTTCGGAAAAGACCATGCTCAAGCAAAGAGCGAAAGCGTGGTGACGATTCGAAGCAGAGTCACGACGCTTTGGCCGCTCGCTCGATCCGGGCTACACTTGCTGATCTGCATGTTTGGAGGCGCCATGTCGGAGGCAGACAGGACCGGCTATCTGCCGGGCGATCCGCGCCATGGATTGCGCGGCGAGGAACTGAAGAGCTACTACCGCACCAAGCCGGCACAGTGGGCGATCTACTGCTGGGACAAGCCGGAGATGGCGGACCGGCGCCGCGCGCTGCTGGCGGAGCAGCAAGGCTACGTCAGGAGTTTTGCCGCGCGCGTCATCGGCTATGGCCATCTCGTGTCCGACGACGGCCGCGAGACGCTCGGCACCACGTTCTTCATGCAGCTCGACCGCGCGGACGCGGACGCATTCGTCGCCAACGAGCCCATGAGCCAGGCGGGCGTCTACCAGCGCGTCGAGATTCACCGCTGGTCGAACAGCTTCCAGAAGCGCGCGGCCGACTATCGCCGCAAGGGGATGCAGCAGTTCCTGTGCACGGGGCCGAAGACCGGCACGCCGGAGTTCTTCCAAGAACACCTGCACGCGCACGAGTCGTACTTCGCGTCGTACGGCGACAGCTTCATCTTCCGCGGACCGCTGCGCTCCGCCGACGGCGCCGACAATATCGGCACCGCGCTGCTGCTCGAGCTGCCGGATCGGGCGGCGGCGGACAAGTTCTGGAACAACGAGCCTTTTGCCAAGAACGGCGGCTACCAGGGCGATTACCGCATCATCCGCTGGGTCTTCGGCGATTGACGGGTGCCGGGTCGATGGCGGCCGTCGGCGGCCGCAGCCGTGTGGGCGAACGCCGAGACGCAGGAACGAGACGCAGGAATATGCGATAATGTCCTTCATTGCCGTTCGGTTGCGAGGACGCCATGGCGGCGAGCAATTTGCGTGAGCAACCCTCGCGGATGCGCGGGTTGCTCGGCAAGGTGAGCGGCTGGTGGAGCCGCAACGTCGCGGGCGGAGGTCCGGACTTCACCGCCTCGCCGGTGCCGGATGTCGCTGCGCCGCCGGCGGAGAGCACCGAAGCGGCGCTGGCAGAGGAATTCGAGCGGCGCGCCGACCAAGCGGACACGTTGCAGGACATCGCCGAGGCGGTTGAGCATTCCGTCGAGAAGCCGGGCGAGGCCGGTCAGGCGATCGATCGGTTCGCCGTCGGCCAAGCAGGCGGGACGCCGGGTCTGCTGATCCACGACCTGCAACACGACCCCCACCAGATTGCCGGCGATGTGGGTTGGGGCATCTTTGGCGTCTTGAGGAGCGTCGTCCTACGGGTCCTGGCGCACGTGATTGCGGCACCGGAACATAACGGACAACCAGGCAAACGACCCTGAAGCGATCGATAGGATCGAGGGGCTGCGCCCTTTGTTTCACGCCGGCCATGTCGAGAACGGTCGAGTGGATCGGCATGGGCGTTTCAGCAGCCGCTGGGCAACATCGTCACATGCCCGCGCCGGTCGCTTGTGGCGGGGCCGCCCGACGCATCATACTGGCCTGCATCTGCCGCCTTGCAGGGGGGAACGCCATGTCGATGCACCGACGCAAGCTCTTGGCGCTTGCCGGAGCTGCCGCCGCCGCGGCCTGCTCGCGCGCCGCGCGCGCGGACACCTATCCGTCGCGCCCGGTGCGCATCCTGGTCGGCTATTCGGCGGGCGGCGGCGTCGACCTCGCGGCGCGGCTGATCGGTCAGTGGCTGGCGGAGCGCCTGCACGAGCAGTTCGTGGTGGAGAACCGCACCGGGGCGGCGACCAATATCGCGACCGAGGCGGTGGTGCGTTCGCCGCCGGACGGCTACACGCTGCTGCTGGTCAACGCCGCGAATGCGATCAATACGACCTACTACGAGCATCTCAGCTTCGATTTCCTGCGCGACATCGCGCCGGTCGCGGGCATCGGCCGCTTTCCCTACTTCATGGCGGTCAATCCGGCCTTTCCGGCCAAGACCGTGCGCGAGTTCATCGACTACGCGAAGGCCAATCCCGGCAAGGTCAACATGGGAACCGGCGGCGCCGGCGGGCCGGACCACGCCTCGGGCCTGCTGCTCCAGCTGATGACCGGCATCCAGATGACGCACGTGCCCTATCGCGGCACGGCGCCCGCGCTCACCGACCTCCTGGCCGGCCAGGTGCAGATGGTGTTCTGCACCATCCCGACGGCGCAGCACTATGTCGAGGCCGGCAAGTTGCGCGCGCTCGCGGTGACGTCGGCGACGCGCCTCGAAGCGATGCCCGACATCCCGACGGTCGGCGAGACGGTGCCGGGATTCGAGTCCAACCAGTGGTACGGCGTCGGCGCGCCGGCCGGCACGCCCGCCGCGATCGTCGCGACGCTCAACCGGGAGGTCACCGCCGCCCTCGCGGATGCGAAGATGAAGGCGCGGATCGATCAGCTCGGCGGCGTGCCGCTCCCCATGACGCCCGAAGAGTTCGGCAAGTTCCTGGCCGGCGAGACCGACAAGATGCGCAAGGTGATCAAGGCCGCCGGCATCAGCGTGAAGTGACACCCCTCATGATGTCGCGTCGGTCGACGTGATCCATTGATTGCCGCATCCGACGCAGCGCCACGTGCGGACGAGCAGGCCCGCGTCGGAGAAGCGGGTCTCGACCGGTGCGGACGGCGCCCGCGCGTTGCAGCCGGCGCAGCGGGCGTCGGACATTTCTGCGCCGTCGCCGATCCGCAGCATCCATATCTTGCGCGCCTTGCGGCGCCTGATCAGCGGGTCGATCATCTGCCGGTCCTCGGATCGCATGCGCGGGTCACGTGGCGCGATCCGTCAGTGTCGCGTGCCCTCCCGCGCATTGCCCATTCGCACGCGAATGTTGATGCGCGCCTGCGGGATCGAATACGCCCCGGCGAGCTCGTCGAGCATCGCCGACGCCGCTTCGAACGACTCGGCGACCTCTTCGCCCCACACGCCCTTCTCGGGCTTTGCCTCGTGGTAGAGCCTGACTTGCACCGTGAAGCCGCCGTCTTCTTCGCTGACGCAGGCGGACAAGTGCGTATAGCGGGACGCATGCGGCCCGCGTTGCGCGCGCATCCTGATATATTTCGTCATGCGCCGGCCCTTCCTGGTCCATCCGCGGACGGCTCTGCGGCGTCACGCCGCCTGCCGCCTCGTTCGCCGGGGGTCTTGACCCGGAATGCCGCGCGCCGAGCGCCTCGATGGTCGAGATCGATGGCCGGTCTGCGCCGTAACATGGCCATGCCCGCGCGACAGCGCCAGGATTATTTTCGCGCGCGCCATAACATGCTCCGGCTGCTCGCTTTTTTGTCCGATTTGCGGATTTCGCTTGCGCCGGGCGGGACTCCCGCTTTCCGGCAAAAAGGCGCAAGGTGGTGAATTCCTGCGGCAACGGCGTCATGAAGACCGGCTCGGCGGCACCCGACGCTTGTCGACCGCAGCACGGAACGCACGCCTCCCACGACGGAGAAGCGCCGATGACCGACAAGACCATCGATCTCGACAAGCACCGCGGAATGACGGCGCAGAAGGAAACGCGGCTGCGCCGGCTGCACGGCGAGGTGAAGGCGCAGCGCGATGCGCTGCGCGCCCGGCAGGACGCGCTGGAAGAGCAGCTCGTCGCGGCGCCGGCCGAGAGCTGGGAGGACGCCGCCGAAAAGGCGCGCTATCTCCTGACCCTGTTCGCGGGCAGCATCGACGCCCAGGATCCGCGCCGGCAGCAGCTGATCGCCGCCGTCCTCGACGACTTCACCCGCCTGTCGGGCGAGCCTGCGGACCCGCCCGAGGAAGATCCCAAGGCGTAATGACGTTTCCTCGAATCGTCATCACGCTTTGACTCATTGTTCGAGCATCGGCGGTCATCATTTCCCGATATCGCGCGACAACGGAAATCCGGCGCTTTCATAGAGGTTGCGAATCTCTTCCACGCCGAAGCGCGCTTCCTCGATCAGCAGGTAGGTGCCCGGCAAGACCGCGGCGGGCAGCTCCTCGACGACGAAGCGCACCGCTTCTGCGGCGCTGTCGAACCGCTTGTACTTGGGCCGGCTCTTGCTCGCCCGGCTGCGGCTGAGAAAAAGCTCCGCGGGAGCATCGTAGTCGAAGCCCGCGCGATCGCGCGTCTGCTCGCGCGCGCGCTCGCCGACCAGGTCGCCGGCCATGTCGCCTGACTTCGTCGCGCGGGCCATGCCGTCCTCCCGTCCCTACCCAGCCTTTGCCTTCGCTTTCAGACGCCACAGCTGAAATCCCTGGGCATCGATCGCCTTTTCGATGCCTTCGCGCGAAAGCCCGTAGGGGGGAGCCGCGTCCGGCGCCACGGCGCCGACCGCGTGCCAGGGACGGAATCGCTCCGGCAGCTTGCTTCCCGCGAGGTCGCCCGCGAAAGCGCGCAGCTCGCTGTTGGCATCCGACTTGAAAACGTAAAGGCGCATGGGATCACCTCGCTCCAGCTCTCGTCTGACCTTGCGGGCTCGCGCTGCCGTGCCGCGCCGGCGCGCCGGGGCGCCCGCGCTCGATCTTCTTCGGGGCGGCAATGAGTCCTTCGCGGATCGCCTGCTTGCGCGCAGCCTTGCGGGCGCGCCGCACCGCTTCGCCTTTTTCCCGCGTCGCCTTGGCGGACGGCTTTTCATAGAAGCGGCGCTGCTTCATCTCGCGAAACACGCCTTCGCGCTGCATCTTCTTCTTCAGGACGCGAAGCGCCTGGTCGACGTTGTTGTCGCGGACAAAGACCTGCAATTGCTGTTCCTTCTGCGCTTGCGGTTGCGCTGGTCGATGCGGATCGGCGGGGCGCAAGCGCCGATCGAAGCGGGAGGACGCGCGACGGACAGCCCCGTCGGCCGTGGTTCGGCCGTTGGTCGACGTCGCGGCCCGCGCCGAGCTGAGCGACGGCGAATCCATGATCGCCGCACGCGCTCGGCACTGCGACCTGCCTGCGCGACGGCCCTTGGTCTGGCGCATGCTCTTATCGGCCAACCGGCGTCCCACCCCGCATCCGTCCAGGGCAGGCTTTCGCCGGAACATGCGCTGCACGATCGAGCGACGTGAGGAGCGTGCTCCTCTTCGTTGGGCGGGAGCGCAACCGTCTCTCAGCCATCTGCGGCCGAGCCGAAGCGGATGGTGGCGCAAGCCTACGCGCTCGGGAGCCGAAAGGCCAGCTTTTTCACCGGCGTAATGAAATCCGCGCAATCAAAGGCAGATCTCGTTCATCCTGTCGGTATGCGGCCGCCGCGGCGATGAACGCGCGATTGCAAATCGCGCCGCCTGCCCCTATATGTCAACTGTTCGGTTTTTGCCTGCTTGGTTGCTGCCCGCGAGGGCGTTCTCCCATAACACGCCAAATCCGGATTTTTGATCCGTTCGAATGGTTCGAGCGGGCAATGACGCGTTTGCGCGTTACTCAAGGAGGGCCACGTGGCCACAGGTACCGTCAAGTTTTTCAACGCCCAAAAGGGCTTCGGCTTCATCGTGCAGGACGGCGGGGGACCGGATGTGTTCGTGCACATCTCGGCCGTCGAGCGTGCCGGCATGAACGACCTGCGCGAGGGCCAGAAGCTCAGCTTCGACATCGAGACCGACCCGCGCCGGGGCAAGACCTCGGCGGGCAATCTCAAGGCGGCGTGATCGCGGCTCAAGATGGCGTCGGCGCCTCGGCGCCGGCGCTTTTTTTCTTGCACGTGCGAAATTTCAACGAAATTCCTTAATCGAAAGAGACTATCTTCACACTGAGGTCCGCGCCCGGCAGGAGACGACATGGCAGATCGGTTGAGCAAGGACGACGCGCAGAAGCAGTTCGCCAAGCTGCAGCGCGCCGAGGACGGCAAGAGGGCGATGGCCGACTACGAGGCGGAAGGCGCGGCGATGCGGGCGAAGACCGCGCGGCTGCGCGCGCTGCGCCTCGCCCGCGACGCCGAGCTCGCCGCCGCCGCACCGCCGGCCGCGCCGGCGAAGAAGAAGGCCGCGAAGACCGCCAAGGGCGCCAAGCCGGACAAGGGGAACCTGGCGGACTGGCTCGAGGATCGCGCGGGGAGCGGCCACAAGAACTGAGCGGCGCCGCCCTCGTACGATGGGCTGACCCCCGCGAAGGCGGAAAGCCATCGGGGCGACCGCGCCGGACCAAGGCGTGAGGCGCTGCTTGCCGCACTTTCCACCGGCGATAAGAGACGGGTTTCGCTGGCGCTCAACCCATCCTACACTTGCGCCATGGCAGACGACAGCGCAACGCTTGCCCTCCTGATCGACGGCGACAACGCCTCGCCGAAGATCGTCGCCGGCCTGCTCGCCGAGGTGGCGAAGTACGGCGTCGCGAGCGTGCGGCGCATCTACGGCGACTGGACCAAGCCGAATCTCGGCGGCTGGAAGAGCTGCCTGCTCGAGCACTCGATCCAGCCGATCCAGCAATTCGCCTACACCACCGGCAAGAACGCGACCGACGGCGCGATGATCATCGACGCCATGGATCTGCTCAACACCGGCCGCTTCGACGGCTTCTGCATCGTGTCGAGCGACAGCGATTTCGCCCGCCTCGCGGCGCGCATCCGCGAGCAGGGCGTGACGGTGTACGGCTTCGGCGAGCGCAAGACGCCGCGCCCGTTCGTGACCGCGTGCGACAAGTTCATCTATCTCGACGTGCTGCGCGCCGACGACGAGGAGGAGGCGGCGCCCGCCGCCCGCGGCGCCGCCAAGGCGAACGCGAAGAAGACGGCGCGCGACCCGCAGCTGCTGGCGACGCTGCGCGCCGCGGTCACCGCGGTCTCGGACGAGGACGGCTGGGCCGACCTCGGCGGCGTCGGCTCGCACATCGCCAAGCAGCTGCCCGAGTTCGATCCGCGCAACTACGGCTTCGCGCGCCTGAGCGAGCTGGTCGCGGCCTCCGGCATCGCCGAGATGGAGCGGGTCGGCGACAAGCAGAAGCGCGCGGTGGTGCGGCTCAAGGGCGGCACCGGCGGCGATCTCGGGTGGCTCGCGCGCGGGAAGACGGGGCGGTGAGGCGGCATCGGCGTAGGGCGCAATAGCGCAGCGTGTTGCGCCATCGGGCGGTTGCGGCGCGGCGCAATACGCTGCGCTATTCCGCTCCCCGAGCCACGTGCTGTTTCAGCCATCCGCGCAATCGACCATCATGCGTGCATGACCGCGGCGACCAAGACCCGCATGAGCGTCAGCGAGGATCGTGGTGGCGCTGGCGGATTTCTACGGCGAGCTAGGCGGCGAGGCCGGCGGCGCAATACGCTGCCGCTACCCCGCCCTACGCTTGGCGCCTCACTCCCGGTCCGCCTCGGGACGCTTGATCAGGCGCAATTGCCCGACATCGGAGCCGCTCCAGTCGAACATCTCCTTCTCGCACACGACGCATTTCACCGCGGTATCATGGGTCCGCGACGGGCCCTTGGTCTCGAGCACCTCGAACACCGCGCCGCATGTGCAAGTCACGTGAGTCATGATTCGATTATGGTCCGGCGCGCGGCCGATTTCCAGCGCGCCGAGCGGACGCGTGGAACCTGCGGTTCCGGGGATTGCGCTTTGCCCGATCCGGATTAGGCTTCGCGCGGGCACACGAGACAGGGAGACCCGAGATGGCGTTCACGCTCACGAGCGACAGCTTCAAGGACGGCGACTATCTCGGCAAGGACCACATCCTGTCGGAGAATTTCGGCTTCGGCTGCGCCGGCGGCAACAAGTCGCCGCACCTGAAATGGTCGGGCGCGCCGGCCGGCACAAAAAGCTTCGCGCTCACCTGCTTCGACCCCGACGCGCCGACCGGCTCGGGTTTCTGGCACTGGGTGGTGGTCGACATCCCGGCGAGCGTGACCGAGCTGCCGCTCGACGCCGGCAACCCGATGCGCGGCAAGCTGCCGGCCGGCGCGCTGATGACGCGCACAGAATTGGGCAACAGCGGCTACCTCGGCCCATGCCCGCCGCCGGGCGACCACCCGCACCGCTACCTGTTCACGCTGTTCGCCGTCGGCAAGGACAAGCTCGACGTGACCGCGGACACCTCGCCGGCGGTGGTCGGTTTCAACCTGCATTTCAACACGCTGGGGAAGGCGGAGATCATGGGGTTGTACAAGAGGTGACCGAGCGCATCACCGTTCGCCTGCCGCCGGATCTGCTCGCCCGCGCCAAGCGCCAAGCCGCGGCGGAGGGGCGCACCCTGACGTCTCTCATCGCGGACGGGCTGCGCCTGGTGATCGCCGAGAAGCGCAAAGGCCGGAAAGGAAAGCGTCCGCCGCCTCCGGTCAGCACGGCAACCGGCGGCCCCATGCCGGGGGTCGACATCGCCGATTTCTCGGCGCTCCAGGAAAGGGATGGGTGCCGGTGACATCGTAGCGAGTAGCCCGCATGGAGCGAAGCGCAATGCGGGGTCGACGGCAGGCGAGCCGAAAACTGGCGATAAGCGATACGAATGCGGGGCCGGGACCTGCGCTTCCGGATTCCGACCCCGGATTGCGCTTCACTCCATCCGGGCTACGCTCGCTGCCCACGCACTCGATTGCAGGCGGTCGCGCGCGGCGTCCATCGGCCGACCGCATTGTCGCCGCGCCTTTCGATCGTCCGGGCGATCGACTATCATTCGCACGTGACCGTGGCCGCGAAGACCCGCATGAACGTCGACCAATATCTTGTCTGGGCGCAGTCGCATCCGGGACGCTACGAGCTGTCCGATGGAGAGGTCGTTGCCATGTCGCCGGAGAGCGCCGGCCGCGCGGCCGTCAAGTTCGCGGTGCAGCGTGCGCTCCTGACAAGCGTCCAGGCGCGCAGGCTTCCCTGCCACGTGCTCCCCGATGGCATGACGGTGCGCGTCGACGAGACGACCGCCTACGAGCCCGACGCGCTGGTCTATTGCGGCGCGCGGCTCGGACCCTCGGCGATGGAAGTGCCGAACCCCGCGATCGTCGTCGAGGTGCTCTCGCCCTCCACCCGCCGCATCGACGCCGCCGCCAAGCTCGCCGGCTACTTTCGCCTGCCGAGCGTCGCCCACTACCTGATCGTCGATCCCGCCAAGCCGCTGGTCGTGCATCATGCGCGCGGCAGCGGCGACACGATCATCACGCGGGTCGTGACGACGGGGACGATCGAGCTCGATCCGCCCGGAATGGCGGTGACGCTCGCCGATATTTATGCGGCGTAGGATGGGTTGACCACCGCGAAAGCGGTGCGATCGCAGATGCATCTTCCCGGGTTGAGCGCCAGCGAAATCCGGGTGGACAGCGGCTGCCGGCCCCCGGATTTCGTTTCACTCCATCCGGGCTTCGCTTGCTGCGGATCTCCGGCGCATCCGGCGCGCGCGCGGCGTTTCATGTTCGGCGCCGATCGACTATGATGTGGCCATGCTCGGGGGAGCGGCACACTCTTTCATCGGCCCCGCCAGGGCGCCGGTGGCGCATCACGCGCGCGCAAGCGGCGAGACGATCGTGACACAGGGAACGATCGGGCTCGATCGCCAGGGTTGAAGATCGCCGTTGCCGACATTCGGGCCGCGTGATGCGGCAGGGGGGATTCGCGATGGCGGTCGACGGGGACATCATCGATGACGGCGTGCGCTCTCCGGTCCGGAGCGGGTGGTGCGCCGCGTGATGAGCAATCCTTCGACGCATGAGCCGGTGATCATCGCCGGCGGCGGCATCGGCGGGCTGGCGACGGCGCTTACGCTCCACCAGATCGGCGTGCCGTGCGTCGTCTACGAGGCAGTCCGCGAGATGCGCCCGCTCGGGGTCGGCATCAACCTGCAGCCGAACGCGGTGCGCGAGCTCTACGATCTCGGCATCGGCAGCGCGGATCTCGACCGGGTCGGCCTTCCCGCCAGGGAATGGGCGCTGGTCGGGCTCAACGGCAACGACATCTATGCGGAGCCGCGCGGCTTCCTGGCCGGCTACCACTGGCCGCAATACGCGGTGCATCGCGGCCGCTTCCACATGCTGCTGCACGACAAGGTGGTGGAGCGGATCGGGCCGGAGGCGGTCCGGCTGGGAAGCCGGGTCACCGGCTATCGCCAGCATGCCGGCGGCGGCGTCAGCGCGCTGATCGAGCACCTCGACGGCTCGACCTCCGAGCGGCGCGGCGCGCTGCTGGTCGGCGCCGACGGCATCCACTCGGCGGTCCGCGCCCAGATGCACCCGGGCCAGCCGCCGATCCACTGGGGCGGCGCGGTAATGTGGCGCGGCGTCACCTGGGGAAAGCCGATCCGCACCGGCGCCTCCTTCGTCGGGCTCGGCACGTTCCGCCAGCGCATGGTGTTCTACCCGATCTCCCACCCCGATCCGCGCACCGGCCTGTCGATGATCAACTGGATCGCCGAGGTCACGATGGACAGCAGCGAGGGCTGGAAGCAGACCGGCTGGTTCCGCCAGGTGAGCACGGCCGAGTTCGTCCACCATTTCGCCGACTGGGTGTGGGACTGGCTCGACGTGCCCGCCCTGATCCGGCAGGCGGACGGCGCGTTCGAGAACCCGATGATCGACCGCGATCCGGTGCCGACGTGGCGCGACGGGCCGGTCATCCTGCTCGGCGATGCCGCCCATGCCATGTATCCGACCGGCTCGAACGGCGGCAGCCAGGCGATCGTCGACGCCCGCGCGCTCGGCGCCGCGATGGTCGATCACGGCATCACGCCGGAGGCGCTCGCCGCCTATGACGCGAAGCTGTGCGGCCCGATCTCGCAGCTCATCCTGCGCAACCGCGGCGCTGGGCCGTTCGGGCTGCTCGCCCTCGTCGACGAGCGCTGCGGCGGCAAGTTCGACGACATCGACGAGGTGATCCCGCCGGCCGAACGGACCGCCTTCATGGCCGGCTACCGCGCCGCCGCCGGCTTCGCCATCGAGACGCTCAACAAGGCGCCGCCGACGATCGCCGCCGGCGCGCGGGTGCGCAGCGTCGCGACCGTGTGAGGCGCGTCGGCCGCCGTCGATGCCGATCCTATCGGAACGCGACGTGCTCTAGCGGCCTTCGAACACCTGCTTGGCGACGAGCGCCGCTGTCATCGCCGCCGGCCAGCCGGCGTAGAATGCGAGATGGGTAATGACCTCGCTCAGCTCGCTTTGCTTGAGCCCGTTGTCGAGCGCGCGTTGCAGGTGGCCGACCAGTTGCTTCTCGCGGCCGAGCGCGATCAGGGTGGCGCATGTGATCAGGCTGCGGTCGCGCTTGGACAGGCCGGGACGCTCCCACACCTCCCCGAACAGCACCCGCTCGCTGAGATCGACGAGGCCCGGAACGATGTCGCGGACTTGGTCCCGCGACGATGCAGGTTGCTGTGGCGCCATGGATCGCCTCCTTCTCGGTTGCGGCCTTCATGTGGATGCGGCCTTGCTCGACCATAACGGTTCGGTTCGTCGATTTCGACGCCCGTGGCCGCGAAGGAGGAGGTGCGTGCGCGGCCGTTGCCGCGCTGAGTGACGTGGTGCGGGTAGCCGGGAACGACGATGCGGTGAGACGGGCCATGGGAGGAAAAATGGCCGGGAAGGTCGCCCCGCTGTCATTCGCGTGCTTCGCGGCCATGCCAGAGACGCGTAATGAGGATGTCGTCGCTGTCGCGCAAGACCGTGTAGCGCACGATGTAACCGGAAGAGCCGAAGCGCACGACGATCTGGCGAATATCGTCCGCCGTCGTCGCGCCGATGTCCGGAAACGCCTGAACCTGATCCAGGGCGCGCCAGATCGCGGCAAGCGCGCGCCTTGCGGCGTCGGGGCTCCTTTCTTCGAGGAAGGTTCGCACACGCTCGACGTCCAGAACGGCATCGGGCGAAAGAAGGATCATCCGAGCTTGCGCGGCCGCGGACGCGGCAGCTCTGTGGCGGTCCCCCAACTCGCGACCCAGGCCTTCACCTCGTCGAGAGGAACCGCCTGCCCGGTCCGTCTGAATTCGTCGAGGCGGCGGCGGTCCTCCGCAACGTCGGGGCCCGCGATGTCGACCACCGAGTCGAGCAGGGCGACCGCTTCCGCCAGCACCGCGGCCACGTCCTGACCACGCTCGGCGGCAAGCTCGCGCAGGCGCGCGTCGGTATCGGCATCGATCTCAAGGGTGCGGCGGATCATGTTCATTCTTGCACGATAGCATTGGTCGGGTGGGCCGGAAAGTTGTGCTGCGCTATTGCGGCCTGCGCTGGCTACGTCGGCTCGCCGCGCCAGGTCGGCTGCCGCGGATGCACGGCATCCTGGAAATCGGCAAAACCTTCCACGCCGGTTTGGGCGGCTCGACGCCGGCGCGCGACCCGCGGGTGCTTGCGACGCGGCACGCCGCCGTCGATCCCGATGCCATCGGAACGGGACGTGCCCTAGCGGCCTTCGAACACCTGCTTGGCGACGAGTGCCGCCGTCATCGCCGCCGGCCAGCCGGCGTAGAATGCGAGATGGGTGATGACCTCGCTCAGCTCGCTTTGTTTGAGCCCGTTGTCGAGCGCGCGCTGCAGGTGGCCGACCAGTTGCTTCTCGCGGCCGAGCGCGATCAGGGTGGCGCACGTGATCAGGCTGCGGTCGCGCTTGGACAGGCCGGGACGCTCCCACACCTCCCCGAACAGCACCCGCTCGCTGAGATCGACGAGGCCCGGAACGATGTCGCGGACCTGGTCACGCGACGATGCAGGTTGCTGTGGCGCCATGGATCGCCTCCTTCTCGGTTGCGGCCTTCATGTGGATGCGGCCTTCGGCGAGCATAGCCCGGGCGCCGCTCGCCCGCGAATATGACGCGATCGACACGCACCCGATGGGGTGACGTTGACGGCGATGCGAGGAACGACGGGAAAGAGGCGGCCGTCAGCGAGTAAGGGATGGCCCCGGCAAAATACAATCGATCTGCAATGGAAAATCCGATACAATTACAATGCAAGGCCTTGCGAACACGGGAGAAAAACCGCCGCCGCGGAAACAATGGCGAGCAATGGAAAAGCAATGCGCTGAGCAACGGCAGCCGTCGGACATCCGAGGACGTGCCGACGTCCCAAATCGACGGCTCGGCGAGCGTCATCTTCGGGATGTAGCGCGGGCAGCTCGGATAGATCGCGCCTTCACCCGCACGATGAGCTGTGCCCCGACGGTGTGCGCGAGCTCGGCGCGATGCACAGGCCGCTGCTGTGATCCTCAGCGGCACTGCTTGGCCAATGTCTCATCAAACCGCTGAGTTCAGTATGGAAACTGGTTGTCTTCTCCAGTGAGTCAATGGTAAGTTGACTTGGGGAGATACGCCATGGATGTCTACTTCCGACGAGCAATTTCGAACGTAATCCACCATGGTGACACGGACATATTTCCCTTTCCAATTGAGAACCATGTGTTCTTTGACAAACCAGACGAGACAGTCCTTCTCCTAGAGGACATCCACAAGAATTTCGACGATTCTCTCAATCGCTACCCACCGGCACACGAGGCCGCACTCGCTCCGGTGAACTACACCGGATTCCGCTGGGCCACTCAACTCGACCCTTTATGGAACCTCTACTTCCTCGCGCTAGTATTATCAATTGCTGATCACATCGAAGCTGCCCGACTCCCCGCAGACTCAAAATGTATTTTTTCATATCGTTATAAATGGGATGAGGAGACTGGGGACCTATTTGACGATGAATGCAATTGGCACGTCTTTATGGCGCACTCGCTGCAGCAAGCGGCTCTTCATAAATTCGTTGTTGTGTGTGATATCTCTGAATTTTATCCTCGTCTTGGTCATCATAGACTTGAAAATGCATTACTTCAGCTTTCAACATTAGGAGATACGCATACGCGTATTATGGCTTTCCTTAGCAATTTCTCGAATACAAATTCGTTTGGATTGCCTATTGGCGGCCCAGCAGCTCGTATCCTCTCCGAATTGGTACTTAATCAAATCGATCGGTTATTGCGAACCGAGAATATAACATTTTGCAGATTTGCCGATGATTTTCATATTTTTTGTGACAGTCACGAGGCTGCGTACGGCAGCCTAATTTTACTGTCAGATAAGCTGCTAAGAAATCAGGGACTACAGCTGCAAAAATCCAAAACGCGCATCATGTCCAGTGCCGAATTCGTCGCAACTAGTCCACTGCCGCCTACCCATCCTACCATTGGCGTCCTCGACGACAAGCCGCTTGGTCCGCAAGAACGCGTCCAAGGACTCATGAAGCTATCTCTCCGCTTTGATCCTTACTCTCCGACGCGACTCAAGGACTACGCGCTTCTCAAGGCAGAAGTGGAACGGTTTGACATTCTTGGTCTATTGCGCGAGGAACTTCTAAAGAGCCGCATCCATATCAGCTTGGCTCGAAAGGTTGTGCAAGCAGTCCGCTTCCTAGAGCCCAAGGCCCGAGGAGAGGCCATTTCCATTTTAATCGACAACTCTGAATTATTGTATCCAATCTTTTCTAGCGTCCTGACGGTCGCCAAAGGTTTGTTTGATGAAATACCAACGGATGCTCAGGCTCACGTGCATCATAAAATAGTAGATCTAATTGAGGGCCATTCGCATATACTGCGTGTCGATCTAAATCTAGCTTTTGCGCTTCGTCTCCTCCCTTGTAAGCATTCACCCGAAGCGGAAGCCGCTCTAGTGAAGGTGTATAAGCGATCCACTGCCTCGTCGTTGCTACGTCGCGACATCATACTGGCAATGGCCAAGTGGAAAAATTGGTATTGGCTATCCGACCTACGTGCGAGCTTTCGCTCGTTGAGCCCGGCGGAGCGGAGGGCGTTTATTGTTGCTTCCTATGCGCTCAGGGATGAGGGGCGACACTGGCGACACCATACAGCGGGCGAATTCTCGCCACTGGAGCGCCTCGTCCAGAGTTGGGTGTCCGAGAAGGTTAACCAGCCCGGCTGGAGTGTTCCATTGTGATTACCGCTACGCAATTTTGTAAGACTCATTCTTCGTTTTGGCGGGATGTCGCGCCCACGATGGATCTGTTCGTACGACGAATAAATTTGGGGCAGTACGAGCGCGATTTTCCCGAAATGAAGGCTGTGACGCGACCAACACGGAGAGGATTTATAAATGAAATTTCTTTTTCTCTTTTTTGTGAAAATCTAAGACGTGGGCTTCGATGGCCAGCGAATGACCCGACGTCTAATGAAATTCATCACGCTGTGGAGCTAGTTCGTTCCTCCGCGGTAGATCGTGGAATTGACGATTATAGGCGATTGGGGGAACCCAATTTGAGCGAGATCGCTGACATTAGCGAGCAGGTTAATAGACTGATGCGAAATTTTACGATTGGTTATCCGATGGGTGATGTAATTGCAGAACCTATATTCCGTGGTTGCGGGATCATAGATACTAGCAAAGGAGATCTGTTAGCTTCATCCACTTTATTTGAGATAAAAGCAGGCGATCGATTGTTTCGATCGATCGATGTGCGTCAGCTAATCATATATGCGGCTCTTAATCACGTAGCAAAAGAATTTAAGGTAGATAAAGTTGGACTGTTCAATCCACGTGTTGGAATTAGAATTGAGCTTGACCTTGATGAAGTTTGCATTGAGATCAGCGGAAAGAAGTCTGTGGATCTTCTAATGGAGATCGCGTTGGTAATCTCAAGTGGGCAGGTTTCGCGGTAAGACGGTCAGAAATGTCAGTGCATCGTTCGTCCCTTGAGGCCCCATCAAGCTTTGGCCGCGCGACCGAACGGCGTGCGATTGGGGCGCGGGGAAACGGTACGCTACTCGCCTTGCGCTCGACGCTCGGGTATGCATGCGGCCGATCGTTACGATCTTTTTTTGGGCTGACCTAGCATTTTCAAAGTTTGCCTTCTGAAGGGGTCAACCATTATTGATTGTGTCCGATCTAACGCATGCCAAATTGCTTTATTTATGATTGGCCACTTCGCCAGGTGTCTGGCTAAATAAAATAAAAGCTCTCCGCGTGTTAACGAGTATTGTTGAGTGAAAAGACGTGGTATCAAATCTGCGATCATCATTTCATCAAATCTTCTATTTCCGTCCTTTTGCAGTCTCGATCGCATCTCCTGAAAGGCCCAATCGGCCACCCGTGCCCGGTCACGTTTATATCGGCGTAGAGCGGCGATCCCGGTTTCCCTGTCGCGTAAAATTGCGTCGGCCATGATTGCAATTCGCTCTTCTTGTCTGCCGGTGTACCTAACTTGTTCCAATAACTTCGAAATCTTCTCCGATCTCACCTTACCATTTTTGGCCGTACTATCTTCTTCACCGTCATATTTTATTGCCGTGACGTCAAATTCAGACATCAAAGACGATTGTAACTTGATAAGATCAAGGAGCGAACGATCATCAGTCGTCAAAGCGCTCAAATCGAAAACAATTGCTCCTGACGAGTCAATCTTTGCTGAAAGATGAGATCGAGCGGCAAGGATTCTCTTGGCAACCGCGTCGTTCGGCGCTAGCTTTGTGAGGTGATCCCAAAGTGCGGTGCTAAGCGTCGACCGTTCGTAGAATGCGCGGGCTGCGCCCGCGCCAGATCGTTCTAAGATCACATTTCTCATATGTGTTCGCGCGATCTTTTTCTCCTCGCTACTTCCGAGTAGTTCTTGGATTTGCAAAATAACGGCCGTATGTCTCGGATGTTGTTCAGAATAGGCGCGAAGGATGGGTCTCAACTCCGCGAGCCTTCCGGCGTGAGGGCATCCATCGGCTGTTAGGAAAACATGAACCACATCCTCCCCAATTCTCGCTATCGGTCCGGACAGCCCAATTGGAATTGAGCCTGTGATGCTTCCATCCAATAGCTTAAAATCGGCGATCATTCCACGCAATTCATCCACTTCTTGTATCAAGCGCAGGCCAGCATTAATCGGATGAGCAAAGAGTGGCAGGGCGAAGCCGGGCGTGTCGTGTTGAAATGGCAGGCATTCTATCACGCGTAGCCGGTTGAAACGGTGCGCGGTCATATGGCGCCCCGATCTTCGTAATACTCACGAACAGCAAGCTCCAACTGCGCATGGTAATGTTCAGGATGCCTGCCGGGGACAAAGATGTATGGAACTACACTGACGCCATCGGTTTGCAACTTTTGAAGCCAAGGAGCTTGGTTGTCACCCTCCCAAAGAGTATGAGGTACTACGGCGGCCAACAGGTTTCCCTTGAGAGGAACGCTTTTATCGAAGATAACCTCGATCGAGCATATTCTGTCATCCGGTTCGTTTCTTCCGGGCGAAGCCAGCAGATGCAGATAAGCTCGAGCATGGAAGTCCCATGTTTTTGTTATGGTATCAGGATCGGGGATCTTTGACAGATCACCGTCAAAGTATGATCGCCTAGAGCCAAACACAGCGGAAATTATTCTATTAGGGCGAGTAGTGTCGCTCTCCAATGAAAAATCCTCAATTTGCATTTCATCGACCAGAATATGTTGGTAAAGTCGCTTCGAAAATGCGCCCGTATCAAACGCGAAGATAGTTTTTGCCTCGTCAATAAGAGGGGCCTTCAGGATAAAGCAGAATGGACACGCGGCCTCCACTTTTATAGTTCCGTCACCGCTCACCCGGTATGCTGGCCGCCCATAAAAGAAGTACGCGAGAGGTTCGCCAAAGACGGTGCAATCGGCTGGTTTGATTTCTCCGGCTTGGACAATGTCGGCGGCGCCTATCCCCTTTGTAATGTGCGTGAGCGGCATAAGCGGCCACTTTGGAGCCGGTTGCTCGTCAACCCACTTTCTAAAGTCGGGGCGCCCGCTCACCAGCTTCGGCATGGTTGTCTTATGGCAGGGTGCCTATAAGCCTCGCAGGGAAGCACTACAACACCTTGTTGCTCTCCTTCACTTCTCCCGCATCCACATACACCTCATTCCCCATCTGCCGAAACTTCTCCGACATCTGCGCCATGCCGGCCTCCTTCTCATTCAGCGTCGCCGCATAATCCCGCACATCCTGCGTGATCTTCATCGAGCAGAACTTCGGGCCGCACATCGAGCAGAAGTGCGCGACCTTGTGCGCTTCCTTCGGCAGCGTCTCGTCGTGGTAGGCCATCGCCGTATCGGGATCGAGGCCGAGGTGGAACTGGTCCTGCCAGCGGAAGTCGAAGCGGGCGCGCGAGAGGGCGTCGTCGCGCAGCTGCGCGGCGGGGTGGCCCTTGGCGAGATCGGCGGCGTGCGCCGCGATCTTGTAGGTGATCACGCCTTCCTTGACGTCGTCGCGGTTGGGCAGGCCGAGGTGCTCCTTCGGCGTCACGTAGCAGAGCATGGCGCAGCCGAACCAGCCGATCATGGCGGCGCCGATGCCGGACGTGATGTGGTCGTAGCCGGGCGCGATGTCGGTGGTGAGGGGCCCGAGCGTGTAGAACGGCGCCTCGCCGCACTCTTTGAGCTGCTTGTCCATGTTGATCTTGATCTTGTGCATCGGCACGTGGCCGGGGCCCTCGATCATGACCTGGCAGCCCTTGGCCCAGGCGATTTTGGTGAGCTCGCCCAGCGTCTCCAGCTCGGCGAACTGGGCGCGGTCGTTGGCGTCGGCGATCGAGCCCGGACGCAGGCCGTCGCCGAGCGAGAACGACACGTCGTACTTGCGCATCAGATCGCAGATCTCGTCGAAGCGTTCGTAGAGGAAGCTCTCCTTGTGGCGCGACAGGCACCACTTGGCCATGATCGAGCCGCCGCGCGACACGATGCCGGTGACGCGGTTCGCGGTCAGCGGCACGTAGGCGAGGCGCACGCCGGCGTGGATGGTGAAATAGTCGACGCCCTGCTCGCACTGCTCGATCAGCGTGTCCTTGTAGCACTCCCAGTCGAGCTTGACCGGATCGCCGTCGACCTTCTCGAGCGCCTGGTAGATCGGCACGGTGCCGATCGGCACCGGCGAATTGCGCAGGATCCATTCGCGCGTGTTGTGGATGTTGCGGCCGGTCGAGAGGTCCATCACGGTGTCGGCGCCCCAGCGGATCGCCCACACCATCTTGTCCACCTCCTCCTCGACGCTCGACGTCACGGCGCTGTTGCCGATGTTGGCGTTGATCTTGGTGAGGAAGTTGCGGCCGATGATCATCGGCTCGAGCTCGGCGTGGTTGATGTTGGACGGAATGATGGCGCGGCCGCGCGCGACCTCGTCGCGCACGAACTCGGGCGTGACGAAGAGGGGGACCGAAGCGCCGAAGCTTTCGCCGTCCTGGCGCGCGGCCTCGGCGCGCTCGAGCTGTTGCTTGCGGCCGAGGTTCTCGCGCTCGGCGACGTAGATCATTTCCTTGGTGATGACGCCGGCGCGGGCCCACTCGTATTGGGTCAGGGGATGATGCGCTTCACCTCCCCCTGCAGGGGGGAGGTCGGACGGCGCAGCCGTCCGGGTG